>JACCDH010273153.1_pt1 | contig 20729 bp, 23 predicted proteins | sample 7442481 | NCBI WGS metagenome assembly JACCDH01 (sample SAMN15323433, study PRJNA562643) | freshwater metagenome | isolation source: river surface water | place: USA:Blue River Watershed | collected 2017-08-15 | reverse complement strand
TGGATGAAGCAGCCATTATAAAGAGCTTGCAAAAAACAGGATGTGTAGTAACCGCCGAGGAACATAATATTATTGGTGGTATGGGTGATGTAGTAGCACAGGTAGCTGCCAAAAATTGTCCAGTACCTCAGGAGTTTGTAGGTACCAAAGATACTTTTGGAGAAAGCGGAACGCCTAACCAATTGTTGACTAAATACGGATTAGACGCTGTGAACATTGTAGAAGCGGCTAAAAAAGTAATGGCGCGTAAGAAATAATTTCACGAAATAGAACTATAAAAAAAGAGTCTCCTTGCAGAGACTCTTTTTTTATGCATACTCATTTTGTATACTAAGGCGCAAGTCTAACTTTCGTCCAACTATGCTGGTCATTTAATGTGTATTGTAAGCGATCATGCAAGCGTGAACTTCTACCCTGCCAAAATTCAATACTTGTTGGATGTACTATATAACCTCCCCAATGTGGAGGCAAGGGCACATTGCCCTCTTTGTACTTTTCTAAATTCGCTGCCATTAAATCCTCTAAATATGCTCTGTTAGGGATAACCTTACTTTGCGGCGAAGTCCAAGCACCTACTTGACTGCCTAGAGGACGAGATTTAAAATAGTTTTCACTCTCTTCGGTACTTATTTTTTTTACTGTACCAGTGATACGCACCTGACGTTCCAATTCTTTCCAGAAAAAATTCATAGCGACCAAAGGTTGTGCGGCTATTTCTTGTCCTTTATTGCTTTCGTAGTTTGTAAAAAATACAAAGCCCTCTGGCGTGAAACCTTTTAATAATACAATACGTGCAGTGGGTGCACCATGTAAGCCAATGGTACACAAGGTAAAAGCATTTACTTCGTCAATATTACTTTGAATGGCTTCCTCCCACCAATGTTCAAATTGATCCATGGCATTGGTTGCACTAGAAGCTTCGTCTAAGGAAGCCAATTGATAGTCTCTTCGAATGCTGGAAATATCTCTATTCATAAAACTTATTTTTCACTACTTCCAAAACGAAGTAGCCAATGACTTATATTTCTTTTGTAGCAAAAATAATATTTACCACACTTAACAATAACAACATCCCCACCAATTGATGGATTTGTGCGAACCATTCAAATTGAGCCCAGGTTCCAGGAACAATATGCGCACTAGATAAAACAGTAAGGATACCCAATAATACTTGTACCAACACAAGTAACACTGGCAACTTATTTACCTTCATCCAAAAACGATTACCGCGGATTGCGTTCATTTTTATTGTCCAATAAACAATCAAGGCCAATAAAAGATAAGCCAACCCTCTATGTATGAAATGAACCCAAATGGTATTGTCTACCGCGTTTAATAAAAATCCTTCTTTGCTTGTTAAGCCTGCTGGGATCCATTGTCCGTTAATGGTAGGCCAAGTACTAGCTACGTTAGCCGCTTTATGTCCCGCCATTAAAGCACCATAGATGAGTTGAAAAAATAAAACAACCATAATTACCCAAGCCCATTTGCGAATACGCACTAATTGGTATTGACCTTCTGCACTCACTCCCTGCTTCTCAATACTGTTTGCTTTTAAAGACAAAGCAAACCAATACGTATAAGACAATAGTCCTAGTGCAAAAATAAAATGTAAGGCAAGGCGGGTTGGTTTTACATATACCGCATCCCCTTCTAAACCACTCGCCACCATAATCCAACCGATGGCTCCTTGCAAAGCCCCTAATAAAAATAAAATCACCAGGGGTTTTACCATACTAGGTTTGAAATATTTTTTAACAAAGAAATAAATGAACCCAAATGCAAAAACCAATCCAATGGTTCTTGCCCATAAACGATGAAACCATTCCCAAAAAAAGATAAACTTAAAATTGGTTAAGTTAAAATCAAAGTTCAATAATTGAAACTGTGGTGTTGTTTTGTATTTAGCAAACAGTTCCTGCCAATGTGCTTCACTCATTGGGGGTAAAGCACCTGTAACTACATCCCATTCAGTTATAGAAAGTCCACTACCCGTTAAACGGGTAATACCTCCCAGGGCAATTTGAATGATTGTCATCCAAACACCCAATAATAACCAATTGGCAACCGCTTTAGATTTTTGGTCTTGTATTTCCATGTATCAATTGCTAAATAATGAGGCTACAAAGGTACTAAGTAAAGCCTAGAACAATTAAATTTACATCGTGGCGAATTTATTAAATTTTTACCAGGCCCCAGCGCTAGAAGCGGGTTGTGATGAAGCAGGACGTGGCTGTTATGCAGGACCTGTTTTTGCAGCAGCTGTTATACTAAAGCCTGACTTTTATCATCCTTTGTTAAACGATAGCAAGAAACTATCTGAAAAGCAAAGAAGGGAGTTGGCGCCCATCATTAAAGAGCAAGCCATCGCCTGGGCCATTGCGTCTCAAACGGCTGCAGAAATTGATGCTTCTAATATCTTAAAGGCATCCATAAAATGCATGCACTTGGCTTTGGATCAACTCAAAAAACGACCCCAATTTATTGCGGTAGATGGCAATCGCTTTTATCCCTATAAAAAAATACCCCATCAAACCATTGTAAAAGGAGATGGAAAATATGCCCATATTGCTGCAGCAAGTATCTTAGCAAAAACCGCGCGTGATTTATACATGGAAGAAGCGCATCTAAAATTTCCCTTGTATGGATGGAATAAAAACAAGGGATACGGAACCGCCATACATCGTGCCGCGATAGAAGCGCATGGACTTTGCTTTGAACACCGAAAAAGTTTTAATATTTTACCCCCGCAGCTTTCTATACTATAATACAAGTTAGTAATCCCAAACACCTGCACCTTGGCGAATAAGCAGGTATTCATCCGTGGTACAATCCACTACCGTAGAAGGGACTATTCCACCAATTCCTCCATCTACCACTAGATCCACTTGATGGCCCCAATGTTCGTAGATCACTTCGGGGTCGGTATAATCTTCGATATTTTCTCCTGGAAAACTGGCAGATAAAATGGGATGCCCTAAAGTTTTAATAATGGATAAGGCAATATTATTATCTGGAATACGCAAACCAATCGTCTTTTTTTTGGATTGCAAAATTTTGGGTACTTGTTTACTTGCAGGTAATATAAAAGTGAAAGGACCCGGCAAGACTTTTTTCATAATTCTAAACAAAGCATTGTCAATTGCCTTAGCATATAAACTTAAATCACTTAAATCTGCGCAGATAAAACTCAGATTTGCTTTTTCTGGATTTACTTTTTTGATCGCACAAATTTTCTCAATGGCTTCGGGATGAAAAATATCACAGCCCAATCCATAAATGGTATCGGTAGGATAGGCAATAATACCGCCACTTTCTAAACAATCTTTCACCATGGAAAGTTGTCTTGCTTGAGGATTGTCGGGATGAATACTAATTAGCATAAAGGATAGAGTGCAAAAGTACCCATTTTTATTCCGACTTGTTTAGGTTTTATTTGTATAAATCAAACACATGATCCATATAAGCTATCTAGAAGAAAAAATACTTACCCGCACTGCCTTTCAATTGGTCATGGAAAAACAACAGGATTGCAAGGTCATCTATAGTGGAGCAGATATAAAAGATTTTTGCCAACAACTCAATGAAAATAAATGTAAAACAGACTTATGTATCATTGCAGACTGTTATCCCTACTTAGAAGTGCTCAAATTGATTAAATATATCAAATTAGTAAGCAGTCCTACCTACATTTTACTTAAATCGGATGCCAAGCACATCAAGGAAATTTGTTTTTTATTAAAGCATGGACTGAATGGTATTTTTTTTACGGATGAGCCTTTATTGGATTTTAAAGAATGCATACGGCGAAATACTAAATTCAAATTATCCTTAGATAAAACCAAACTCATTAGTAGCAATAGGTTGGGTGAAATTCAAATTAAGGAGTTGCAGTACAATACACATCCACTTACACAAAATGAAATTGAATTTATACAGGCCTGCGCGATAGACCAAAGTTATGAGGAGATTGCCAACAGCTTGCAAAAAAGCATTAACACCATTTACGGATACAGAGATCGGGTATTTAAAAAATTGCAGGTAAAACAAAGAACCGCCATGGTAATGACGGCGCTAAAAAGAAATTATATTGATCTATAAAAATTTGTCGAAAGCACTTACTATAAATAAAAAAGCGTCTCTTTTCGGAGACGCTTTTTAAAAGCTATTTAATTTCCCAAGTCTCACGACCGCGAATTAATTTATCTAAATCACCAGGTCCTTTTACCAAAGACTCTTCTAATTGTAAAGCCATCATATCTTCATAACAAGGACGATCTGCAGTAAAGAATACGCCAAAAGGACGAGGGAATACTGCACCTACTTCGGATGGATTGTCAAATAGTCTTGTTAAGATTTGTGCTTTATAAAAATCTTTCTCATCATGAATCCACATATCATCTGCACTGTATTTGTCACCTAAGGTAACCACTTCTGGACGCATGCCATCAAAACGAATACCTTGCTCTCCATTGGCGCCAAAAGTCAATGGCTTACCCTGTTCTACAAATAAGGCATGTAAAGGCTTGGTTGCTTTTTCAGTAAATATTTCAAAAGCGCCATCGTTGAAAATATTACAGTTTTGATAAATTTCTAAGAAGCTAGTTCCTTTATGTTGCTCTGCTCTTGTGATCATGTATTGTAAATGCTTAGGATCACGGTCCATAGTTCGACCCACAAAGGTTGCATCCGCACCCAATGCTAAAGCAGCAGGATTAAAAGGATGGTCAATGCTACCCATTGGTGTACTCTTAGTGATTTTATTCACTTCAGAAGTTGGGGAGTATTGTCCTTTTGTTAAACCATAAATTTGGTTATTGAAAACTAAAAAATTAACATTGAAATTTCTTCTCAACATATGAATGGTATGATTACCACCAATACTCATAGAGTCTCCATCACCTGCAACAATCCACACACTCAATTCTGGACGAGAAGCTTTTAAGCCACTTGCAATCGCCGTTGCACGACCGTGAATAGAGTGCATGCCGTAAGTGTTCATGTAATAAGGGAAACGGCTACTACAACCAATACCACTAATCACCACAATATTTTCTTTAGGAACACCAATGGTTGGCATTACTTTTTGCACTTGTGCTAAAATGGAATAATCACCACAACCAGGGCACCAACGTACTTCTTGGTCAGATGAAAAATCTTTTGCAGTTAAAGGGGTTGCTTGTGCTAAGGTTTCAGTAGACATAAACGTTTACATTTAGATAACGAAATTACGAAAACTCAAGCTTTGCCACACAATTATTTAAGGCTTATTTCACTTGTCTACCCTTCCAGGTATAGGTCTTTATTTGACCAAACAAACCTGCCACCAAGGTATACCCGATATGAAGAGGCTGATACAAAGCAAAATAGCGTAATTGACCAGGCATTTTATAAAAATGGGCAACAGGCGTTAAAAAGAAAAGCTCAAAAAAGGTTTTAAACGCAATCGATATCAATAAGCTAGCATAATCGCCAGCCAACAATGCAATTAGCAAAGCTAGATTATAGAGATACACTAATAAGAGGACCCAAAAAATTGATTTGTCATCATAGTAACGTGCTTTACTGGACCATCTAATTCTTTGCATGATAAATCCCTTCCAACTGTCCATGGCACTGGTACGTACAATTGCATCGGGATGAAACAAATAGCCAATTCTTTTGGACAAAGTGACTTTCATTTTATGCATTAAAAACATATCGTCTCCACTTGCAATATGGTCTACCCCTTGATATCCCCCTACTGCAATAAATGCAGATTTTTCAAAAGCTAAATTAGCTCCATTGCTCATAGAATGTTTGCCAGCGCCCACTGCAGCAGCCGTAATTCCTTGCAGGGCTAAAAAATCTAACACTTGAAATTCATTTAGTATCCCTGTTTCTCTAATAAACATAACAGGGGCTGCCACAAAAACAGGTTGGTGCTGAAGTATGTAGGCATGGTATAAACTTAGCCATTGTGTTGGCACTAAACAATCCGCATCGGTGGTGACGATCCAGTCTCCATTAGAAACACTCACTGCTTTTTCAATAGCCTTCTTTTTAAAAGAATTCATCTCTTCAGGCTTATAATAATCAGCCAAACTTAGCAAGCGAACATTGGGATGCTCCTGTCCTATGGCTTTCACCATAAAAGCAGTATCGTCTTCCGAAAAATCGTCAATGACAATGATTTCAATCGCCTCTAAGGGGTAATCTTGGGCTAAAATAGAGTCCACGCAGGCCTTGATATTGCCAGCTTCATTCCTAGCGGGGATAATCACAGTGAAACGCGTAGGAATAGCTAACTTACTGGTTTCCAAGGGTTCAAACACGCGTAATTTGCCAAACCAATAACGATAAGCCATTAATAAAAGGGCATATAAAACCGTCAATATTCCAAGGCTCCAATCCAATAATGCTAGCATGGCCCAAAGTTACCTCCTTTCTTGTTCAAATATTTGGAGAAATGGGCAAATTGGTTGTACTTTTGAATTAGTTGCATAACTAACTATATGTCAAACAACCAATTTAAACGCGGGGAACTATACAGTGTCATCAATGGAATGGCCACTACGGCTGTTGCCCGTCGTTTGCAAAAAAATTTTAGAAACGCAGGGCTTGAAATTACGATTGAACAATGGTCCGTGTTGTACCACTTGTGGAAAGAAAATGAATTGAGTCAACAAGAATTAGGTACAAGAACTTTTAGAGACAAAGCAAGTATCACAAGATTAATTGATAATCTAGAAAAATTAGGATTGGTAACACGTGTTGCAAGTACAAGTGATAGACGCATTAATAAAGTATGCTTGACAGATGCAGCTAAACCTTTACAACAATTAACTTACGAATTAGCGAATACAACAATGAATGAAGCATTGCAAAATATAAGTAAGGAAGAAATTGAAGTTGTAAAAGCGGTGTTTCAAAAAGTATACGACAATTTAACACATCCCGACTTAATCTAAATTTGAAGTACAGCACTCATTTAAAATTTAAGCACAAAAAATATTCGATAAAAATTATAAAATCTATTTTATGGGAACAACAATTCACGGAGGAGAATGGATCATTAAAGAAGTAAAAGCGTCCGATGTATTCATTCCTGAGCAGTACAATGAAGAACAATTGATGGTGCGTGATATGTGCGATCAATTTGTGGACACAGAAGTATTACCTGTAGCTGACCGCATTGATAAATTAGAGCCAGGCTTAATGCCTTCTTTATTGGAGAAAGCAGGCGCTCAAGGGCTTTTGGGTATTACCGTACCTGAGCAATACGGTGGATTGGGAAAAGATTTTGTAACTGCAACTATTGTAGCTGAATACTTAGGAGGTGGCTATTCTTTTTCAGTAGCCAACGCAGCACACACGGGTATTGGCACTTTACCCATTTTATATTTTGGAACAGAAGCACAAAGATCAAAATATGTACCCAAGCTAGCAAGTGGTGAATGGAAGGGAGCTTATGGATTAACGGAGCCCAATAGTGGATCTGATGCATTAAGTGCTAAGACGACTGCAAAATTATCTGATGATGGAAAGCACTATATTTTAAATGGACAAAAATGTTGGATCACCAATGGAGGCTTTGCTGATATCTATTCAGTATTTGCTAAAATTGATGGTGAACATTTTACATGTTTCATTATAGAGAGAGGGATGGAAGGATTTACCCAAGGACCTGAGGAACATAAAATGGGCATTAAAGGATCCAGTACGGTGCAATTGTATTTCCAAGACTGTAAAGTACCGGTAGAAAATGTATTGGGTGAAATTGGTAAAGGACATTTAATTGCATTTAACGTATTAAATATTGGTCGTTTAAAATTAGGGGCAGCAACATTAGGAGGTGCACGTAGAGCCATCACTACTTCTATTCAATATGCAAAAACAAGAGAGCAATTTAAATTGCCTATCGTAAAGTTTGGTGCGATTCGTCACAAGTTGGCAGAAATGGCTATTAGAATGTGGGTGGGCGAAACTGCATTGTATAGAGTGTCGCACAATATTGATGAAATGGAAACTGAATTAGCAGCTGCTGGAAAAAATTTATCAGAAAGTTTACTAGGTGCTGCAGAAGAATATGCTATTGAGTGTGCTATTTTAAAAGTGTTTGGATCAGAGGTATTAGATTTTGTAGTAGATGAGGGTGTTCAGGTACATGGAGGAAATGGATACAGTGATGAATATGCCATTTCAAAAGCCTACCGCGATAGTCGTATCAACAGAATTTACGAAGGAACGAATGAGATTAATAGATTACTTACCGTAGACATGGTTTTAAAACGTGCAATGAAAGGCAAACTTGATTTAATGGGTCCAGCCTTAACGGTTCAACAAGAGTTAATGAGTATTCCTGATTTTGGTTCAGAAGAAGAAGGTGCATTTGCAAAAGAAAAAAAATACATCGCCAATTTTAAGAAATGTATTTTAATGGTAGCTGGGGCAGCAGTGCAAAAATTAATGATGACCTTGAATAAAGAGCAAGAAATATTAATGAACATAGCTGATATGTCTATTATTACATACCATGCTGAGTCTGCCTTATTGAGATTAGAAAAATTAACGGAACTAAGAGGGGAAGCAGCAACATCGATTCAAGCAGATATTGTACGAACTTATATTTATGACGCTGCTGATGCAATTAACAAAGCAGGTAAAGATGCCTTAAATAGTTTTGCAGAAGGAGATGAATTAAGAATGATGCATATTGGCTTAAAAAGATTTACGAAAGTGGAGCCATTCAATACCAAAGAAGCACGCAGAAGAATCTGTGCACAATTGGTAGCGGATGATGGTTATAAATTATAATCCTGGTTTTGGATTTTGTTTAAATTGAAATTGTATAAAAGAAAAAGCGGCGCATTTAATATGCGCCGCTTTTATTATGCAATGATGCGTTTATATTATCCTTTACCCGTTTTAAATCCAAGCTTATCTGGAGTGATTGGCAAGTCCCTTACTCTTTTGCCCGTAGCATTGTATACTGCATTCGAAATGGCAGCAGCAAAACCAATGAGTGCAATCTCTCCTATTCCTTTAGCTCCAATATCATTCATATTCATGTCGGGCTTGTTTACAAACCAAGCATCTGTTTTGGGTATTTGAGAATGCAAAGGCACATGGTATGCTCCAAAGCTTGCATTCATAATTTGGCCAGTGGTATGATCAATTTCTAATTTTTCAGAAAGTGCCATGCCAAGGCCCCCTACAACCCCACCTAACATTTGGCTTCTTGCTGTTTTAGGACTTATTATTTTACCTGCATCTCCAGTGGTAACCACTTCTAGCACTTTTACTTTTCCATCTTTCGGGTTCACAGCTACTTTCACAAAATGCGCAGAGAAAGAATTACTTGTAAACTTTAATTGTTCCGGTGTTTTGCCTGTTGAATTAATGATCAAATCAATTTTATCTTGATTTGCTAATTGTAGCAACCCTACAATAGCTATTTGTTTTGTCGCATCCGATTTAAGCAGCACCATTTCATTTTTTACTTCTAACAAATCTGGTGTTAGCGATTTAAAATCAGGTGCAAACTGAATGGCCAATTCTTTTAATTTTTGTTGTACCGTTTTACAAGCTAGATTGACTGCTGAACCTACCGTGGAAGTAGTACCTGATCCACCCTGTGAAGGACCAGGAGGCAAATCAGAATCTCCTAATTTAAATTTAATTTTAGCAATCGGCATTTGCATCGCTTCTGCTGCAATCTTTGTCATAGAAGTAGTGGTACCAGGTCCCATATCACTCACTGCACATTCTAACAATAATTTGCCATCATTAGAAAGTACAATTCTCACCGAAGCCGATCCTTTACCTGCACCAAAAACACCCACTGCCATTCCGTAACCAATCAACATCCCTTTTTCCTTTAAGGCACCTGGGACAGTAGGTCTATTATTCCAACCAATCTTAGCTTTGCCATAATCATAACAAGCTTTTAAGTTGATATCAGAAAACGGTAATTTATTTTCAGGATTAACCGTTGTAAAATTTTTAATTCTTAAATCAATGGGATCCATTTTTAATTGATAGGCTAAATCATCAATAGCAGACTCCAAAGCAAAACAACCTGAAGCTTCCCCAGGACCACGCATCCAAATAGGCGTACTTAAATCCAGCGGTAGCAGGCTGTACTTGGTCGTTACATTTTCACAAGCATATAAAAACTTAGAAACATCAACGATGCCTTCTCTAAAATCTTCATAACGAGAGGTGTTACTAATAGCTTCATGGTGAATGGATAAAAAATTACCCGCGGCATCTGCTGCAATATTTACTTTTTGCCAAGACTGTGGACGGTACCCAATTAAACTAAACATTTGAGGACGGGTAAGTACCAACTTAACTGGACGATTTAATTTCTTGGCAGCAATTACAGCAGCCGGTACATTGGACCAAGATCTTAAACTACTTCCAAAAGCACCTCCTACATTTTCAGCAACTACTCTTACATTTTTTTCAGGTATGCCAAAGGTTCTTGCTACAACCCCTTGTGTACTTTTAGGCCCCTGTGTTTTATCATACAAAAGCAATTTATCCTCTGCCTCCCAATACGCAATAGTAGCTTGCAATTCCATGGGATTATGTACTTCAATAGGAATAGTGTATTCTCCTTCAACACTCGCGGCTACTGTTTTGGTATTACCAGTGCCTCTCTTATATTGAATAGGTGCTTTTAAATTAGCAGCATCTAATCTTGCTTTATCAAAATGGGTTTCAAATTTTTCAATTTCATACTCCGCTTTTACAAAACGAATCGCGGCATTGGCATTTTCTAAACTATCTGCGACAATTAAAGCAATGGGTTGTCCAAAAAAACGAACCTTGTTATCATATAAAACTTTATGCCCTCTCCATTCTGCAACATTTTTTGGTCTTTCCGCCGCATTAGGATTATATCCTGGCACAGCTGGACAGTTAGCATAATAGATGATATCTAAAATGCCCGGCATGCTAATTGCCTTAGTGATATCTAAATTTTTAATGGTTCCCTTTGCAATAGTGCTGGTAACAAAAACAGCATAAGCCAAATTAGGCAGGTTATGTTCGGCAGTATATTTAGCCCTGCCCGTAACTTTATCTACTCCATCCACACGTTCATCTTCCCAGAATATAGTATTACTATTTTTCGTATTCATATTGTATAATTAAGGGAGGTTTTAAATTTTAGTTCCTGATTTAGCTACTTCTTCAATGGCGTCTACAATATTTTGATACGCACCGCATCTACAAATATTGGTATCCATATAAGCTTTGATACTATCTCGTGTTTTAGCTTGACCCTCTCTTACACAAGCCACTGCAGACATAATTTGCCCCGATGTACAATAGCCACACTGAAAAGCATCATGCTTTAAAAATGCAGCCTGCATAGGATGCAATTGTTCAGTAGTAGATAATCCCTCAATAGTAGTGATCTTCGTATTTTGATGCGCAACCGCTAATTGCATACAGGATTTAGTACGTTTCCCATTAATATGAATGGTACAAGCACCGCATTGTCCCATTTCACATCCTTTCTTGGTGCCCGTAAAAGACAACTCCTCTCTTAATAAATTTAAGATGGTAATTCTTGCATCTACTTCTACTTGGACTAATTTACCATTCAGTGTTAGACTTAATTTTTCTTTAGCTATAGGAACGGGTAAGACGGAATCAACTGCAAATGCTTTCACAAAAACAGAAGGCGTTAAATATAAAGCGGCAATGGCAGCCGATTTTTTTAAGAAACCTCTACGCGCATCATGATAATTACACGGGTTCATTGGCAATAATTGAAGGATTCAAAGAATAAGTGTATCTGTAATTTACAACCCTTTGTTTATACTATTCTAACATTGCGAGAAAAACTTTCTTCCAATGAGATCAAGGTTTCGGTTCTTTCGATGCCTTTGATTTTTTGAAGTTCATCATGCAATACAAAACGTAATTGTTGAATATCCTTGCAAACAATTTCCACAAACATGCTATAATTGCCTGTGGTATAGTTCACACGCACTACTTGCGGAATGGCTTTTAGTGCTTGTGCTACATTATCATACATAGAACTCTTCTCTAAATAAATACCAATAAAGGCAATAATATCATATCCCAATACTTTTAAGTCCACAGCCAAGCGCTTCCCTTGCACAATGCCCAACTCTTCTAATTTTTTGATACGAACGTGAATGGTACCACCCGATACAAAAAACTGTTTGCCCAAATCAGCATAGGAAACCTCAGCGTCCTGCATCATGGCTTGAATAATTTGCAAATCCAGCTTATCTAAGCTTTTGTCAATGTTTAATTTAGCGGTAGATTTAGAGTCCATTTTTATATATTTTTAAATAATATGCTAATTTATTAGTTTATTTCTATATTTTAAAATAAATACTTAAATTATTTGCAACATATAGGCCATTACCTTAGTTTTGATTTATCAACTGAGGGAAAAATACACAAAAACAACTCAAATGATAAGTTCTTAATACTGTGGGGTGATGAAATCTTGGCAAACATGCCTTCTCGTCTCGAAGGTGAGGATCACGGGATAAACGAAACATAGAGCCGTCTAGCAATAGGCGACCAGGGTGGACCACTCAACTTTGTGTTTTGGCTAACTGCCTCATGGAGGTTCGAACCCTCCCCCTACAGCAACTATTAGTCCCTATCTTATTGTTAATCAATTTGATAGGGATTTTTTATTGATATTGGGGGAACTTATTAGGGGAACCATTTTATAATTATCTTGAAATTCTATTAAAAGTTAAACAATGAGAAAATCTTTTTGAATTAATTTATTTAGGTAAATTCAAGCATGAAAAAGATTATTATAATAGTATTGATTTTGTTAAATATGAGTGCAAAGGCACAAAATTTAACTCCAAACGATTTGTTGAAAATTAGCAATTATCAATCACCTAATCCTACTAAATTTAGATTATATCCAACCAATAATATTTGGACTTTCTTGAGATTGAATACCTCAAATGGCATTATAGATATGATTGTCTATGATATAGAACGTAATTATCAGGGAATTGTAAATGTGAACAGCAAATCTTTGGTTGAAAATGGCTCACTTGATAGGTATAAACTACTGGCAACAAACAATGTTTGGATATTTATTTTACTTGACCAAATAGATGGAAAAGTATATAAAGTTAAATGGGGAGAAGGCGCTGAAAATCGCTACTTAGAGGAAATTTTGTAATTTTATTTACAGTGTATTTTGTGAATCTCGATTTTATTTATGGAAGATATCGTAAATATAATCATTAGACAATAAGTGAAAATATAATTTATGAGTTTATTAAATAAATTTCTGTTATTAAGTTAGCTGAACTCTAATTAAACTTATCAAAAAAAGAATCAACTCTTTCTTTTAATTTAATCAGCATAGACTGTTGCATGGAACTATTCTTTTCTTCAGTCAAAGTCCCATCTTTAATTGCACCTTCCCCAGCAAAACCACTATATTTTAGAATCTTAAGTTTTTCTAACTTAATTAAAATGGAATCCCCTTGTTTTTCAAAACTAACTTCTCCATCCCACAATGTTTGCTGTAAAGATTGAACTGGATGAAATTTAACAATTGAGGTAATTATATTAGGGTCTTCATAAATGATGTAGTCTTTCATTTTATTTCCTTCCTGATATACCTCTCCATTATATTCACTCGCATAAGATCCTAATTTAGTTTTAACTGTATATTGGAAAGATTTATCAATTTTGCACTTTAAAGATTTGTCCAGTTTTCCATCTTTGAAGCTAAATACTTGAGAATTTGCTAGACTAAACGAACACATTGAAATTAATCCAAGAATTACTTTTTTCATACATTCATATTTATTAATGTAAAGATACGACGTTATAACTTATTTGATTACCCATATTAGATAATGTGTTAATATCCTATACACGGTTGTATACAATAAAAGCCCCAATTTAACTTTGCTTAGTTTGTAGGCTAGGGGGGAGTAAAAGAAGTATTTATAATAGATTAAATAATCAATCCTATGGATGCTGATTGATTATTTAATCTATTAGATTATCATCTTTCACTCTGTTCAAGATGATAATCTAATAGATTTTAGAAATTTAACCTTATTGCTTAGGGACATAAACTTTTTTCCCTTCATCATTATAATAATAACGACCTCCAAATATTCCTCTATGTATTTCCCTTCCCTCTCCGTAGTTACTTGCTTCTGGTGAATAATCTCTGGCACGTTTACCAAAAATTCCTTTAAACGGATTAAAATTGCCCTTGGTAGACATATTATCAGTATTTGTATTGTTTCTGTTTGTATGATAAGATCCTTCAACAAAAGTTCCAGTTGACCTTCTCGTATAACCACTTTGATATGAATACCCCGTTGATGGTGAACTATATGTTGGTGAAGAATAACCTCTATTAGCCTTATATCTCATGTCCGGCTCACCATTTTTCTTGTATTGAGCCTTTAAGGAAAAAGAGTAAAAAACCAATAATAAACATAAATAATATTTCATTCTAATTTCGTTTTAATTTGTAAATAAGTCCATTCCCATCTTTATTAATAAACTTTAAAGTGTAGATGTGTCCATTATATCCATTAAGAAAAACACCATGTTCCAATGTATATCTTTCACCATCATTATTTAAACAACTAAAGACACCCCAAGGAATTTTATTAGAATCATAATAATAGTTATTATATGATATAATGTCATATTGCTCTTCCTGTTTAGCATATATATTTACTTTTTGTATTATATTATCCTTGGAAGTTATTGATACTAAAAAATCTGTGTCGTGCCACTCTATAGTTCCGTCATTTAAAAAAATAGCAGTTTGCATTGTTCTGTATTTATCTATTCTTAAGTTAGACTGTGTTTCACTTGAAATGCTATGAAATTCATTTTCTATAGGCACCCCTCTAACAATTACAGCTAAAGATCGTGTTACTTCAGCAACAGCATTATTCTGGGCATTTGCAGTTGGAACTAACATGGTTATAAATAACAAAATAATAAAAACTATTTTCATAAAATGAGTCAATTTTATTGTCTAGTAAAGATAGTTTTAATAATTAAATAAAATCATAATCTATATCAGCCCTTCCTATATATTGTGTTAAATAGAAATTACCCCCTAATTCAGGTATATAAGGAGAGATATTCGTCCAATTATAACTTTTATTTCTAGCTCCTTTCGTGACAATTTGCCAGGCTTTAATTAGTTTAAGTTTATGAATATCTGGCTCTGAGGTAAATAGCTTTACTAAAGCATGTACATGATACCCATATCCTGATTCAAAGGGTTCGGCAATCCAAAAAATAGAATTTTCTAAATTCAAATTATGTTTTAGAAAATAATGAAATCTTTGGATTGAAGATCTTGAAGATTTTAAACTGAGTGGATATTGAGTAGAAAGTGTACAAAAGAATGTCCAAGATGTACTATCTAAAAATTTACCATATTCAACAATATTTCTTTGTGTTAATGGCATAGAAGGGGTACTAGTATGTTTCATACTTAAATGTTTGATTTTCAATAATTTTTGAATAATTAGGCCTTGTAACGAATCGCAATTGCAGATTCCTCTACTTCTGATTTTTTGTATAATACTCTTACTCCAACTCTATATCCTTTTAGAAGGCCTTTCTTGGTATAAGAACATAACGTTGGAAGAGAGATATTTAAAATTTTGGAAACCTCCCTTCTTGTTAAGAATTGATTATCAGCCGATTGAATTGTCTGATTTGGAGTTAGTTGAGGAGATAGTTTTTCAACAATTGCTGCCGCGAGCTGCTCAACCGGAAAAGTAAAGTTTACGTTTGATGTCATATTATATTTTTTATAGCACAAAATGACAAAATAAGTAAATAACGAAAAACCCCCTACCCCCAAATAGGGGGGTATTTTTTCTCTAATTTAACTCCTTTAAAATATCATCTAAATTGACGCCCTTTTTAGGATATTTTCCATTTTTAAGATCATCCATAATTGTTTGCTTGTTGCCACCTTCATATTTATCAATATTAGAAATTAAGAACATAGCTAAGGACTCATAAGTGTTATTAATTAGTGACATTTTTTTAAGATGATGCAGCAAATAATTAAGCTGAATTTTATTTCCTCCCCACTTTAATTTATTTGTAATTTTTTCAGATGAAATCCCATTTCCTATTAATACAATAAAATCGGAATATCCATTCTGTATTTTATCTATGGTAGTTATGAAGTTTTTATTGAATGATGTAGACTTTAATGCCATTGTAAGGTCTGATGTTATAGCATTGTGACTCATTACAAATTCTACATTGTTAATATTAGATTTTTTATTAAATCTACTTTCTAATTCAGATTTAATAATTTCAATAGATTCGTCCAAGTACATTTTTATATAGTAAGAAAACCTTGGGTTAGCATCTTTATGTAAAACGTATTTTGAAAAAAGGTAGTCAGCCATTGATATATTTTCAGAATTAATTGAATCAAAAAAAATCTCTTTGTAGTCATTTAAGTTGAGTGTGTTTGTATTTTGAATCATAAGGTTAATTTAGATTGCTTTTAATTTATTTGACATCGTTTCTCTTTCTTTCCATATTATTTTGACTCTCTCAGCATTTTCCTTTGGTGTTTGTCTAATATACTTATAGAAACTTTTTTCCGTTTTATGCCCCGTTATAGCCATTATGTCTCTCACACTCAACCCTTTTGCCATATATTCATTTGTTGCAAATGACCTCCTTGCCGTATGTGATGAAATAAATTCATACTTAGGTTTTTTAACTTCAATTTGCTTTCCACCTTGAATTTTCTTTATTGTTATCAATCCGCTTAAACTTTCGCATAACTTAACCACCTCATACAGATAATCATTGAATTTCTGGTTGCTAATTTTATAAAGTGAATTATTGTATTTAGACAACAATTGTTCTGCTATACTTCTAATAGGTATAGTGACTTTCTCCTTACCCTTAAATTGAGCAATTTCTATCATGCCATCAATTATATGCTCTGGCTTGATACTTACAATGTCACTATATCTTAGACCAGTATAGCAACAAATAACAAACATATCTCTAATCCTTTCTAATTTTAAATTATTTGTTAAATCAATGTCCATAAGATCATTAATTTCTACTGGGGTTAAATAAATTGTATGCGCCTCAGAGCTAATAGACCTGAATCTTCTATTAGTAAAAATATTATTTGTAGTTATGCCTTCGTCATAGGACTCCCTCAAGAATACTTTTAAGTTAGTAATTAATTTACCTATTGTATTGGGCGCTAAATTGAGTTTTGTAGTCAAATACTCTACAAAATTATTATAAAAGGCAAGGTCAATTTTGTCAAACTCTATCTTTGTTTTCTTTGTCTTTTGGAAATTCTCAAGGTGGCGTTTAAGGTTTTCAAATTGAAATATGGTTTTAGGTGCCATAGGTGTTCCTTTTGAAAGGTGTAGCCTTGTCCCATTATGCATGCGCTTTAAAAATTGGTCAAAATACCCCCAAAATGACTTTAAATAATGTTTATCTCTTTCATCTTTTGTAGTCTTTGTAAAATACTTATCTAAATTTTCCTTTAAGTAGGTTGGAGGAATTATTGGAACTAAACCAGTTGAACTGTGTTTTTTAGACCATTCCAATTCAAGTTTCCCAACAAGATTTTCAACCCCTTTTAACCAATGATTTAACTCTGGACTATTTGGGTGGCTTTTTCTTACTTTCTTCTCTTTGAAATTCCAATGTTTTGGGTGAATTTTCAAATTAGTATAATGCTTTACCCGTTTACTTTGATACCTAATTAGGCAGTAAATCCAAGTTTCCTGAGTTGCATTTCCATCTTTAAGATAAAAATTAACTACCATATTGAGATTTTGATTTACAGCAAATTTAGTGTTCTTTTTTAGGGGAACCTATTAGGGGAACCTTTTTTTTAACACGCTTTAATTTCTTTTAATCTATATTAACCTTGTATATATTGATTTTCAGTGTGTTTTGTATTAAAATTAATGAAGTAAAATAAAGGTAAAAAAAGCAAGTTTGATCCCTCCCCCTACAGCAACTAAAAAGCCGCTTCCAAAAGGAGCGGCTTTTTTATTTTAAAATCTATGGTATTTAAGTAGCGAATCCCTCCTATTTTCGCTTCAGAAACTAACAAAAAACGAGGATTTCAGGCGAAACCAACTATAGACTCAGTTATTATAGGGATATTTGTAACCTAAAACAAGGTTATGGCAATATCAGTTTGGGAACAATCAACCTACTATGCTCCAAAGGATGTGGTAATCATTGGATGTGGCTTTGTGGGATTGTGGACAGCCTATGAGCTCATTCATAAAAATCCCCAATTAAAAATTACCATTTTAGAACGAGGAGTGATTCCTTCTGGAGCAAGTACCCGCAATGCAGGCTTTAGTTGTTTTGGAAGCGTTTCAGAACTAATGTACGATGTAGAGTTGATGGGAGAAGCCAATATGTTAGAAACCGTGAAGATGCGTTATGATGGACTACAAAGAATTCAACAGGTATTTGGAAAAGCAGAGATAGATTATGATCAGTTTGGCGGATATGAATTATTTGAAGAAGGGGGACCCTATGATATTTCTAAATTAGATGCAGACATTGCTTATTTAAATAAAACCTTAGCACCTGCACTAAAGACGCCTAAGCAAAACGGAAAGTATCTTCCTATCTATTCCAACGAAAGTAAAAAAATTAGCAAGTTTGGATTTCAAAAAATACAAGCATTGGCATTTAGTCCATTAGAGGGTCAATTGAATTCAGCAAAACTGGTATTGGCATTACAGCAAGCAGTGCAGGCAAAGGGAGTGCAAATATTATTTAATACAGAAGTAAAGAAATTTAAGTCCCATAAAAAGGGAGTGACCCTCCAAACTAATTTAGAGGCCAATTTAGAAACCAAGCAATTACTAATTTGCACCAATGGATTTGCAAAACAATTGTTACCAACATTAGATGTGGTGCCTGCAAGAGGACAGGTATTTGTAACAGAACCTATTCCCAATTTAAAATTCAAAGGCACTTTTCATTTTGATGAAGGCTTTTATTATTTCAGGAACTTAGGAAACAGAATATTATTAGGCGGAGCCAGAAATAAAGATTTTAAAAATGAAAAAACGACTTCTCTAGAAACTTCTAAGTTGATTCAAAAAACTTTAGAGGAGTTTATGATGAAACGCATATTACCCAAAGGCGCCAAGAAGCCAAAAATTGAATTAAGATGGAGTGGCACCATGGGTATGGGTAAAATAAAAAAGCCAATTATACAAGAACTACAACCCAATGTGTATTGTGCAGTACGCATGAGTGGCATGGGTGTAGCCATCGCGCCTATTGTAGCACAAAAGGCAGTAGCCTTAATGAAACATTAAATTCTTACAAGTAATCAGTTAGAAAGTATATTTGCGCTATGGGTCAAAAAAAATTAATCAAGTTTGCCGCTATTAAGGAATATGAAAATGTATTGGAATACCCACAGGGTATGCCAGGCAAGTGGGCAGCCTTTTTTCAAGAACTCAAAAAGGGTTCTGTAAATATTGTATTAGATAATTTAGCAATAACACCAACATCAGAAAATAACTTAATTCCCGCTACGAAGGATGCATTAAAACCCTTGGTTTTAGAACTGGCTTGTGGGCGTGGAGAATACGCGGTAGGATTGGGTCGTATGTTTGCCAATCAAAATTTTGTAGGATTGGATTTAAAAGGAAATCGGATTTGGAAAGGCGCAAGTATTGCCAATAGAGATGGATTAAAAAATGTAGCATTTGTAAGAACACAAATAGATCAAGTCACTGATTATTTTGCAAAAGACGAGGTGGATGAAATATGGATTACTTTTCCAGATCCACAATTAAGATTATCAAAAGCCAAGAAACGCTTAACACATCCTAAGTTCTTAAGATTGTACCAACAGTTCTTGAAAAAAAATGACGGATCAAATCAAACGGGTATCGTGCATTTAAAAACCGACAGCCCTAATTTATACTTGTTTACTAAAACGGTGATTGAGCTATACGGACTTACTTTAATTACCGCAACGGATAATTTATACGACACTGCATTTATGCAGTCGGATAAATGGGATGCACGATGTGCGATCAAAACCTATTATGAAGGATTAAACATTGCAAGTAGCAATAGAATACACTATATTCAATTTATATTGGACAAGGAATTACCTCTTGAATTAGATGAGAAATTAAAAGAGAAGATTGCCGAGTTTGAAGTGACAGAAACCCATGAAAGTTTGGCCCGAAATGGTAAACAAGCCATGGAATAGTAGCGTATAAAGGTGAAAGGTATTAATTAAAGGAAATTGTAAAGGAAAAACTGGCATGATCAAAGATGTAGATTATTATATTGACCCAAGAGGAAATTGGGTATTTACCGCGGCTTATCATGAAGCAAGGGGCTATTGCTGTGGCAATGCCTGTCTACATTGTCCTTATAATTTTGAAGCAGTACCGGAGCCGATTAAAACGCGAGCCCAATTAATTCGTGCAACGCTTTCTAAAAAAAGTACAGATGCAATATACCCCGAAGACTAAGGACTTTTTTCAAAACGTATTTGATGTGGTTAGTCTCATTCCCAAGGGACGTGTAACTAGCTATGGAGCAATTGCAAAATACATTGGCACAGGGGGAAGTTCTAGAATGGTGGGATGGGCCATGAATGCTTCCCATGGCGTTAAACCGAAAGTACCTGCTCATAGAGTTGTTAACCGCAATGGCATGTTAAC
>JACCDH011777152.1_pt1 | contig 20731 bp, 23 predicted proteins | sample 7442481 | NCBI WGS metagenome assembly JACCDH01 (sample SAMN15323433, study PRJNA562643) | freshwater metagenome | isolation source: river surface water | place: USA:Blue River Watershed | collected 2017-08-15 | reverse complement strand
GGTAGTGGCGGTGTTTTACCGAGTATCAACTCGTCATACATCTACAGTATTATCTTTTGAGCGAATCAATATATCCTTTGATAGCATTAATGACTGTAGCGGTTTGTGTAAAGATACTGGTTGACGCACCAAGTACCTGAGCAGTACCCGCAACTCCTGTCGATGTAGCCGCAGCTGGTGTTTCTGCTGCACAACGATATACCCACAATCCAGCTACTCCCTTCTTTACAGTATCTGGAGTCGTCTTGAGCAAGCGACTAATAGTCAATAGGTTTTCAGGCTTCAGGTCAGCATTGGACAAATATCTCTGAGCCATAGCTGAACCACTTGCACAAACTGGTGCTTTTATCATACAACCAGTTTTTGCTTCATCAGTATCACTACGACACTCATTAACATCCCCTCCAAAATCCTCACCATAATCCCACATACCATAACAAGCAACGGTAGCGTTTGCCAAAGGTGCTGCTACATTTCGATCGCAACCAAAGACGTTCTTCATCGGAGGTTTTGTAACCGGTGTTGTGGTGGCAACCGCACTTGTGAGCTCTACTCGCACTGAAGCTTCAACTACCCTATCCTTCAATGTGCTGGCGTCCTGACATACCAATGAATAAGTCTTGCTGGTTTCGCCAGTGCGCCAGTTCGGTACTGCCGAAATTGAACCGTTGAGATTTAAGTCCTGCAATAATTGTACGTCTCCACCAGTTTTTGAATCAGTAATGTAACAATTAGATACACCAGTGGTACTCCAACTAAACTTTACTTGTTGTCCAGAAGCTACTTTACTTGGACTCACAGTGAAAGCGTTGATCTTCGGTGACGTAACTACTGTCGCCTGGGCTGTTAGGCTAACATATGGTGTAGCGTAACTATTCTTCTCTACTGCAATTGTACGAGTATCATTATCATTTGGCTCTGGACTCAGTGTAAGACCAGTCATAGCCATACGATACCGTCCGTTAGTCTTTGGCATTACGGTTGTCACTAATTCAATTGTTTCAGTTTCACCTTCCTGAATTAAGTAATAGTTACCAACTGTACTAGCGGAAGATTCAACGATTGCTGTGACCGATTCTTCTCCAGGACCTTCTAGCACATATGATACTCCTGGGTTCTTCTGACCACCTTTGTTAGCTACTCGCTTTACATAGATATCATCTTCGATTGCTGTAACATCAAACTCCACAACAAATTTTCCGTAGGTGCTAGATCCTACTGTATTAACTACAGTTGTGTTTGCGTCTACAAAATTGATCTGAGCACCAGTGCCAAACATAACCGTATGTATTTCGCCATCTGCTACACCTCGCAGCAAAAGATTTTCTGACGATGAGTACTTTGTTAGTTGCACGGCATCTTTATTGACTGAAGCCTGAATAGTAGGATTACCACTTTCTTTATCAGCAATTTCAACGTACAGATTAGCAACTATTGGTTCATCTTCCTCTAATACGATATCACCATCTATATCAAATATTGCTAGGATTTCACCTTTACGATCAAGAGCTGTATAAGTTTCTAGATCAAACTCTTTACCATCAATAACCAATACGACATCATTGATTAAATGGTCAAACGTATCACCTTTAATTGAAAGTAGTACGCCTAACTGTTCTAACTCAACTTCATCTACCCCCTCAAGCTCCATCTCATAACTCAAAATATTGACTGAATTATTACCAACAAGAGTGGATGCATCAGGGTTGTCTTTACCTACACTAAATGTAAGTTGACCAGTAGCTTCTTCCTTTTCAGTGTTAAGCATATATGAGAACACGCGTGACGGACCATATGACACATGCTTGGTAGCGCGTGACCATGTGGTGATACCATTCTTTGGTACCCATACACTCCACATATCACTATCTGCTCCATCTACTGTATCTACCGATACGTCAAACGCATGGGCACTTTGTGATGGTAGTTTGATGTTACCTTGATATACCGTAATTTCATACACTGGTGCTCCCTTGCGTGATCCGACTAATCTCCAATTTGCCTTGTCATCAGTGTTAACAGTGCGAACATGATAACCATTTACATAAATAAACAGCCCATCAAACACCGTCCACGGATCATCAATCGAATTGGTCTTACCGGGCGAGACATGTAGTACGATTTTATTCAAATTTCGTTCATATGCTACCGGTCGCAACTTACCTTTAAGAAGCTCCGTTTCGTCATCTACTGTTATTTCTTTTGCACTTTGCTTAAAAGTCGCAAACTTACCTGCCGTTCCTCCACTCACTCCACTAGGCACTGTTGCAATAGGTGGTTCTGATACTGTTGTACCTGATGAATTAATCTGCTGCATGAGTTGATCAATCATTGCTTGCATTTCCGCTACAGTCGCTGCTTGTGCGGTACTTGCAGGCAACATGACACTCACCATCAAAAGCACGGCGAGAGTAGAAGTGGTCAATTTTTTAATAAATTTTGTAATACTCATATCTAATTATAAAGGTTGATAACAGAACGGCCACCAAGTTGTACTTGGTGGCCTCCATTCCCAATATAGTAGCAGAAAAAATATAAATGCCAGTTACCCTAACTGTGTATAAGTTATAGCATACGTATCTCAAACACCGATAAGTCGGGAACCCATAACCAACAACGATACCCAACCAATAGTGTAGACACTGTTGTAGTGTTGATACTGTATGGACTATGTACCATCTCCCCCGTGGTGGTTGCGACATAGGTCGTTAGAGCATTATTGCTATCCAACAAATCAACCCGCAGATTCTTATCGGCAATAAATGCTGTCCCCTCCACATATTCACCCGTGGTGGTAAGGGTACATTCATAATTATTTGGCACTATATCAGGCAAAGTAGTGAGTGTGGCATACCCTACTACATACTCACCTGTTGAGCTAGCCAGTTGCGTAGGTACCGCCACAGTCGGAACTTCTAGTGCAGTGCGAAAGAAATAGCCAGCCACCAAAAGGCCGACACCAATCACCAAAAGTATTAGACCAGCAGTCACAAGCAGAAGATAGATACGACGCATGTGAGTAGTATAACAAAACAGCCAAGCAATTTGCTTGGCTGTTTTGTTATAACTTGGGAAGGTTCTTGTCTACTTTGTCTTTTTTTGGTTTTTTTGCTTCTTTTTTGTGTGTGAATTCGCCTTTTGCCATACTATCTAATTAACTGATGTAATAATTATACATGGATTTTTTGTACTGAATAGTAGTTATAACTACGAACCTCCTTCCATCGCTTGCACCTTGGCAAGTGCTACCACATACATACTCTCAGCCCAACCAAGCGGTGTATTGTCATTGGGGACCGGACTCTGCGAAAAGTACAACTCTGGAATTTGTCCTTGGCTCGTAACCGTGTGACGTGCTCGCCGTAGGTAGTACCACGCTCGTTCTTTTTCACCACGTTCGGCATAGATAATCGCGAGCCAAGATAACCCGAAGCACCACTCGGCTTCTTCACTATAGCCGTCTTCATTGGCGTTGTAATATCGGTCTAATTTGTACCGTATGACACCTCGTTCACGAGTGAGATGGTACACCACGTTTTTAATAATAGTGTCTGTTTCCACCTTGGTTGTGACTCGGAAGGGATAAATGAGGGACAATAGTGCCAAATCCGCAAACTTAGTCTTTGATTCTCGTGGCAATAAATGACGGAGTGCTTCTTCGCCAAAATGGATAGCCGTGAGTGGTACCGATAACCACTCAAGCTGGCTGGCGAGACGTAACGCTGCTACGCATGCCCCCACTGACGAAGCGTGCACCTCCATGTTCTCTTCCCAAATACCATTATCGGCATCATGCCAGTATTCGAGTGCTACTAGATAATCAATGATGTTTTGTACCATTGCACGCTCTTCCACTGATTCAGCTACGACTACACCACGCAATTCTAAATCACAGATAAGATACAAGACTTCAGCCACCGCATCATTCTGACTATTACCCCACTCTTCCCAGTATTCTTCAAAGGTTTCGGGATGGAAGCGGGCGTGGATATATTGCCAAGTCTCGTGTGGCTTGTTGGCAATCGCCCAAGAGATTTTTTCTTGATGCTTTACAAAGACCGACAATAGCGCCTTGGCCGTCTTCAATACGGTGTCAGTATCTCCCGTCTCAAGAAAACCGAGTGTCATAAAGTAGTTGTCCCGAAGCCAGGCCTTATCGTAGCCAGTACCGACCGTATGTGCTGACGCTGTAAAAACCCCAGTCGGCTTTTGGAGGGCACGAACTTGATCGAGGTGGGCTTTTATTTCGGTTGCAAAATCAATAGTCATATACATTATTCAGACAGCTGGTGCCAAGACTTCTCAGCGTGCTTGGCAATTGTGCCAAGCGGTGGCAGTGTCGCTTCGACTGCACCAGCTGCACGAGGATAATAGGTACGTAACTCAGCATACAGAGCAACCGTACGTTCGTAGGCCTCAAAAAGCTTGAGGAGCTTTACGACTGCTTGCTCGGCCCGGTAATTATTTTGCGCGACGATATCTTGATACAATGCCTCGACTGCTTCGCGGTTTTGCTGCGCAAATGCCACCATACAGTCTTCGGCACTCGTAAGTGCATACTCTTTTTCGTGTGAGATGAACGTGCGCTTTAGTTCATGCGACAATCGTGGCAAGAGCGCCTCAATCACCACATCAAAGGCCTCCTGGCGTTGCGCTTCCACAAGCGACAGCGGGCGTTCATTACTACTCTCACGCATTTTAGCGTTACCCTCATTTTTACCAAAACCTTTTTCCATGTAGGTAGTATACCGCACCCACAGATTCAAACCGTCGACTCATACACAAAAATTACACACCACTAACTAATAATGTACAGCTGGACTAAATATCGGTATGCGATATCGTAATACACGCAAGCAAATAGACTTGCATGTTCTACGGGGAGAAAAATAAAATGGTACACCGGCTTCGCGCTATCTCTGGCAATAACGTCACCGGAATAATTCATCAGGGAAGTGGTAAGCATGAAGTGTCTGATCACATCAGGCCAATAGTAGAAGTTTCTAAGTCGATATTGTTCATAAAACTTCCACGAGAGACCGTTGATGCCTGTCGAAGACTGTGCAAAAGGAGTTATTCCTTCAGTTATCATGAGGATATCACTGGTCGAAAAGTGATTATCTATGCGACCGGTAAAAAAGGTGGTTTCTATGCGGCCTACGAGGGCACTGTTGAGCACGTATCAGTCAACGGGCCTCGCAATTTCGTACTGCAGAGCGTCAGAAAAATTTCGCTCGGTGAATGGTATGCTGTCTGGGCGGAAAAAGTAAAGAAATAAAAGAGCCTCAACTACGCCTCGCAATCCACACGGTATTGCGGGGCGCGTTTTATTCTATTCAGTTTTATACCTGCACATCTTCATGGGCAATATTGCCATCGGTAGGGATATTGAATTCGAGCAATTCCATCTGACCGGTATACGAATAGATTTCACCCGGATTAATGACGATCAGTGTTCCAGCGGTAACATTGTATTCAACACCCTCAACCATAAATGATCCTTGCCCAGCAATAACATAATAATTTCGTATCCCCGCTATCACCCTCCGGGCAGTATGGGTACCATCAACAATGATATGGAGTACATTATACGGCGCAACATCTTGAGAAATTAGCCGTCGATAGACATACCCATCGCGTTGATTAGCTAATATGTCGACATTATATATAATACGATTTTGCATACAGACATTGTATCAATAGACTGACTAGCATCAAAAAGTAATACTGTTTTTGAGTGACTTTCCGAGGTGGTGTTTTCTTTTTTTAACTAACACTCTTACGTACAAAAATTAAAAGGGCGACCACGGCGGTCGCCCTTTTCACTTGTTTCGGAACATCGTGCGAATCACGACGCGTAGCTGCGCCTCAAAACTACCATGTCCACGGCGAGATAGTGTTAGCGCTATGAAGTTGAGGATAAGACTCAACAAGAATGGCACCAACACATTACGCGTCTCATTGGTGAAATACCAGTGAGCCAAGAAGCCTGTACAAGCTACTGTTACGGCCGGAACGAGCACACCAAGCAGGTACGCTTTTAGTAACTTTGGCTCCGCGGTCTGCTGCAACGCAAAACCCATCAAACTACTTGAAAGAAAGAACGTGACCACAGATTGCCGGAGTACCAAAAAACTAATTGTTGCAAAATCTTTATCGAGATTGGCAACGATGATAGCAATCGCATACGGTACGACGCCAGCCAATCCAAAATCCCAACGAAACCAGCCGGTTGGAGGCTTTGGCATGATTCACCTCCTGTGGTTGATTGCCCGCCACAGCATAGCAACTAGCACTCCACAAAACAAGTTGACGTTTTAATTCAATAACTTCCGCACCCACTCTTCCAATCAACAAGAGCAACAGCACAAGTATGTAAATATAAAATTCACAGCATGACAGCCGTTCGCTTCTAGAGGTCATCCACATCCATACTCTGATGCAAGATTCTCACGATTGTGATTTTATATTCTTGACGCGTAAAGTAAATAACATGTTTACCCACTAGCGCTTTACGATAACCAGGCTTAAGGTAGTCCGCTACTATTTCAAAGTTTAGTCCGTTTGCTAACTTATGACAGATAGATTCCAACTCAAGGATATATAGTTCTGCCTGATTTTCACCCCACTCTGCTACCGTATAATCCCAAATCTCCGAAATATCTGCAGTGGCAGCGGGAGAGAAAAGTACCGTAGCAGACATACAAATGGGTGCTACTTTTTCTTACCCGCAATAAATGTCTTGAAATCAAACGGGCTTGCTGCACCAGACTGTTCACCAGTAACCAAGGCCTGACGCAAAACAGTGAGCTTCACCTCACGTTCTTCAAGGAGTCGTAACCCCGAGCGAATGACATCACTCGTAGTTGCATAGCGACCTGAAGAGACCTGATCGGCCACAAATTCAACAAAGTGTTCCCCCAATGAAATAGAAGTGTTTTGTGACATATACAGAATAGTACCAATTTTTGGTACTATTGCAACGTGCTTCTACACCTCTCCCGAACGGCCATCCTTAAAAAGAAACGTCTGCGGTGGCGTTTCAGATTAATTACAAAATTTGCTTCTTTTTCTGATTAAACTCTTCGTCTGTTATAAAGCCTTTCTCTTTTAAAACAGCTAATTTCTCTAAATCACTGATAGTTAAATTCGTATTTACAGTATTTTTTGCCGCGGCATTAGAGTAACGTTTTTGAAATTCAACCTCTCCCATAACTAAGTAACGAATGATATCAACAACTGCAATTAATGTTGGAATTAATGTCCAAAAAAATAAAAGCATTAGGACTCCGGCTGTCATTTGTCCTAGATAAAATCGATGCCCTCCCAAGCCTCCCAGAAGTAAAGCTAGAAGAATAGTAATTCCTCGACTTTTTTGATTGTTCATAAACAAATATTACGCTCAAACAAAAATAACACAAGAGTTAGTCGGCACCCTAAATTAAATAGACAGTAACAGAGATTTTCTAAATGAGACAAGGCGAAAGCACCGAAAATTTGCGAACCGTATTTGGCTAGGACAAGTCAAAGCTGAGCTTTTGGCAAGGCATGTATAATAGCTGCATATGATTAATAAAAATTTTGTTGCACCCGCCCCAGAAGTTTCGAAAGCAGAAACGGACAAAAGATTAATTATCTTAAAACAGGTAAAAGATATTTTTTCAAAGAGTTGCCCTGTGATATTTGTTGGCGGTTCAATGGCAACAAGCCAAAACTTTGGAGTGCACACTGATTCTGATATTGATACTCAGCTACTTACTACCCCAGAAACAGTTTATTTATTGAAAGACACTGATTTTTTTGATAACGAAAAACTCGATTACTATATTACTGGCTACTTGAAAGGCTATGCAGAGCAGTTTAGTTTGAATGGCGAAATTGATGGTGTTACTGTCGAGTGTCATTTTTGGGACAAGGATGGTTATTTCCGAGCCCTAAAAAATCACGAGGAGAGTGTATTGCGCTTCCGTAGTTCAAACACAGGTTCATCCATCAATAATGGTTTTGGGTTTAAAGGAGAAGAGCAGGAGACAGATTATCCAACCGACGAAGTTGAAGAATGGTTTGTGAGCCCATTTCCATTCTATGAACATACTGACAAATCATTTTTTCCATGTCGACCAATAACCAATCTTCTTGGCACACCAATTATCGTTCAGGGTGAAGAGGAATTAGCTCCCTATATCGACGAGTTGTGGAAATGGACTATAGCGAAGCTTAAAGAATATGAAGGGGAAGATGTTGATTTGAGTGAAGCAAATCTTATTAATGCAATGCCAGGGAATTGGAAGTTTAATAACGATACGCGTGAATCTCTAACGAGACGTACCCTGAGTGAACTTGGACGTTAGGTTCAAACTTGTATTTCACTCTAATCACAGACGTGGTTTTATTGTGCATAATGATGATTTGGAAACTGAGATTTTCGAAATGAGACAAGGTGAAAGCACCGAAAATTTGCGATCCGCACTTGTCGTACGGTGAGCAAATTTTCAGGGCTTTCATTGTGGTAAGGTCGTGACGAAAATGTCTGTTACCTGGTAGTCTCCATTTTGAAATGAAATACGAGGAGAATAGCAAAAAAGCCGCGACCGGGACCTAAGTCCAGGGAGCGGCTTTTTTGTGTATTCGACAAAGTAGTTTGTTCAAAATGGAGACTACCAGGCGAAGTGGGCGAAGGCTCGGTTAGCTTCTGCCATCTTGTGCACATCATCGCGCTTCTTCACTGCCACACCTTCTTCCTTGGCAGCGAGTACTAATTCGTTGGCGAGTGCCTTGTGCATCGGAATGCCTTTGGCATTGCGAGCGGCACCGATAATCCAGCGGAGTGCGAGGGCGAGACGTCGCTCTGGTCGCACTTCACGAGGTACCTGGTAGTTGGCTCCACCGACTCGGCGTGAGCGAACTTCCATGAGTGGACCAGCGTTGCGGAGTGCTGTCTGATAGATCTCGAGTGGGTCTCCCCCGTCTTTGCGGTTCTTGATTTCTTCAAAAGCCGCGTAGACGATCTTACGAGCGGTCTCCTTTTGACCGCGAAGCATGATGTAGTTGATGAGGCGCTCCACTTCGGTTGATCCAAACTGTACGTCTGGCTTCACGACTGGGCGCTTCTTGATTGGGCGTCGCATGAGTTAAATTTCTTAATGGTGGTAAGCTGCGGCTACATTAAGAATGAGAGTGTGGCAGGTGCCTCTTTCATTCTTCGCATAATTTGGTGCCGAAGGTTGCCCTTGCACCGCGTCCGTTATCTGTAGCGAATATAAACTATTAATTATGAGATTGGTTAATCTCGTTTTGCCTTTGTAAAGCGAAAGAAATTGACGTAGATGCAAGGCGTCCAAAGAAAATTTTGTGAGCCATACTTGCGTATGGTGAACTAAATTTTACTGCCGGACAACGCAGCAGATGCGTTAATTTATTTTGCTTTTGGGCGCTTTGCTCCGTATCGTGACCGCCCCATCGTTCGGTTCGCAACGCCAGTGGCGTCGTACTTACCGCGCACGATAGTGTAGTTCACACCGATGTCCTTCACACGTCCACCACGCACGAGGACCACAGAGTGTTCCTGCAAGTTGTGCTTGATACCGGGGATGTACGCAGTAATTTCCATACCATTTGAAAGACGAACACGAGCAATCTTACGAATCGCAGAGTTCGGCTTACGCGGAGTCTTGGTTGTTACTTTGGTACATACACCACGCTTGAACGGTGAATTGTACTGATTTGGTTTGTTGATGATGGAATTGAATCCCACTGTCAAGGCACCAGTCTTGGTACGAGATACCGGATCACGTCGCTTCTTCTTGGTTAATTGATTTATTGTTGCCATAAAGCCCGCGTAGAATACTACAGCTGATGTGGTTTTGCAAGGCAAAATAAAAGCCGTCGCAGAGCTAGAACTCCAGACGGCTTTGTGCCGAGGGGCAACCAAACGGCTGCCCCTCAACTTTTTGTGCGCAGAACCTCAGCATGTGGTTCGTAGTAGTATAGTACATGAAATTTTTTATTTGTCATCTAATTGGGCAATAACCTACAACAACCACTCAGCAATCGAAACCACTAATCGAGACAAAGGTGCCCCCAGTACAAACATGAACAAGAAAATCACGAGCGCAAAGGCGATAAAGACGTTCTGCTCGAGATAGCGACGGAAACCTTCATACTGCATACGCAATGAGAATGGTAGTAAGCGAGGTAGAATCTTTGATCCATCCAGTGGCGGAATCGGCATGAGGTTGAAGAAGGCCAAGAATAGATTCATAATCACAAGCTGCGCAACTAAATAGAGAAAGACATCGGTCATACCAGCCCCGGTCGAAAATTGGTATACCCCCGCAAAAATTAGTGCCAAGAGTACATTTACTGCCGGGCCTGCGGCAGCCACAAAAGCCTCTCCCCACTTTTGATTAGAAAAATTATAGGGATTATACGGCACAGGTTTCGCTGCACCAAAAAGAAATGGTGAACCTGATACAATGAGGAGTCCAGGCACTATCACGGACATTAACGGGTCAATATGCACGAGCGGATTGAGTGATAGTCGTCCTTCGAGACGAGCGGTGGGGTCACCGAGCGCATTGGCAGCATACGCGTGCGCCACCTCGTGTAATACAATCGAGGCAATAAGTCCAATAATAAGCGCAATCGTGATTGGTTCCATAGGAATGTATTATACATATATATGTACAAAGGTGCATCCAGCCGATGGAAAAATAGTTGCATTCTTGGCCAACCGTGGTAGTATGGCGGGACTTAAATAAATCGTTATGGCAAAAGTTTGCGACATTACCGGCAAGAAGACACAAATTGGTGGCAAGTACAGTAACCGTACTCGTGCGACTCAGTTTAATCCTTCTGGCAAAACAAAGCGTGCTCCTAATCTTCAGAAGCGCCGAATCTATGTACCAGAAATCGAAAAGACAGTGACCGTTAAAGTATCTACCAAAGGACTCCGTACCATCGCCAAGAACGGTGCGTTCAAGACACTCAAGGAAGCCAAGCTTATCTAAGCGGCCAAGCGCACAAAAACCACCAGTCTCAAACTGGTGGTTTTTGTGTATGATACCACCCGCGATTATTCCTCCCACAAGGTCACTCCATCAGTCACAAACTTCACTGGTCCCGCTGTAGCGGTATTACGTAAAACAATACCAGCAGTAGCGACTCGGTCAACTACCTCCTGATGCGGATGTCCATAACTATTATCGGCTCCGGCCGAGACGACAGCGTAGGTCGGCTGCACGGTAGCAAGGAAGAGATCACTCGTCGATGTCTTTGAACCATGATGACCGAGTTTTAAGACTTCACTCTGTAACTGTGCGCCATAGGTCACACTGAGATACTCTTCGATACTTTGTGGGGCGTCGCCAGTCAGTAGAAAGTCGATCTCCCCGTAGGTTAGCTTCGCCACGATTGATGCGGTATTACTCTCGAGCATTGAGGGATCACGAGCTGGTGCATAGATGGTCAGTGTAGTCGACGCCCCGAGTGCAAAGACCTGACCCGCACGAGCCATGTGCACGATGTCTGTTTCGGCAGTGAGGGATTTTTGGTAGGTGCTCGCCGTCATGGTCTCGCCGGTATTTTCGGTAGTCAGAATACTGGCGACCGTGTAGCGCGCCAATACTTCAATCAATCCGCCAATATGATCTTTGTCTGGATGTGTCCCCACCACCAAATCAAGTGTCCGGTCTCCCCAGGACAACTCCCCTGCCAACTCACGGAGTACCGTCCCATCCGGCCCACCGTCGATGAGTGCTTGTACTCCATCAGGGGTTTCGATGAGGATCGCGTCCCCTTGCCCAACATCAAGAAAGGTCACTGTAAGGCAAGACGAGCATGACTCCGTACCCCAGAACCCTGCCGACTGCCCCTCAATTTCTTCTCGACTGACAGCAATAATTGCTAACAACAAAACCACTAATATTCCTAATCGTACACTGAGCGCGCGCTCCATATGTAAGCAGTATAGCAAAAGACCTACATTCTTGATTCATGCTAAAATGGGTACATAACCACCAATAGAATTTATGCATTACACACCACTGACATTTGATATACCAGAACTAGCCGGCATTTCGCGCGAAACAATTGATGAGCATATTGGTCTCTATAATGGCTACGTCAAACACGTTAATCTGATTCAAGAAAAAATCGCTGCCTTCAGTAATGACATCGAATCAAATGGATACGCCATCAATGAGATGCGCCGCCGCATGGGCTTTGAGTTTGGTGGTATGCGAAACCACGAGTACTACTTCACGCAGTTTGAACAAGGGTCAAAACCACTCGCAGAAGGTAAGCTAAAAGAACTCATGGAACGTGAATGGGGATCATACGAGGTCTGGAAAGAAAACTTCATGCGCATTGCATTGACCCGTGGTGTCGGGTGGGCAATGTTGTATCATGATCCGCACACCGACCAATTGGTAGAAACATGGGTAGACGAACAACACCTCGGACAACTCGCTGATCTCGACATTGTCCTCGCCCTCGATATGTGGGAACACTCGTACATGCGTGACTATGTCCCGAGTAAAAAGAAAGAATACGTAGAAGCATTCTTCAACAACCTCAACTGGGAAGTGGTCGCCGCCCGTATTGCCTAGCGGAAAAATATCGGTACAGGCTTTTCTGACTTCGTCGTATCTCCGGGTACGGCGATTTCTTGTATCCGGACTTTGGGTGCAGGCTGTGACACAGGCATTGCACCTAGATCCGTGACCGGTTCTTCAACAATGGTATAGACAGGAATAGTCTCTCCCATGCTCGTTCCACCATGTTCTATCAGGGTGCCTTGATCTTTTCTTCCTCGATAGTAGGCACCGTAGTACCATGCCCCAGCCATGAGGACATAGAGGAGTGGCACGAATAAACCGGGAAATGGTGGTACAGCAACCGCGGCGAAAGGGAGACGGGCAAAAACCTCTGCAAGCGTAATAATGTATGTGAGTGATCCGGTCGCCAAGAGTGCCACCGGACTCGCGAACGTGGTACTGATCATGGCGATCAGACCAGTCACAAAAGTAAGTAGCATCGCCAGTGGCACCATCGGTAATACCAGCAGGTTTACTGGTACCGCCACGAGTGACCATTCACCCATATGATACAAAAGCAGTGGTGCCACGGCAATTTGAGTAGCGACAGTCGCGACCAAAAATGACCGCATCGACAACCAGGCAGTAACCCGAACCCACGCAGCTTCGAGTTGCGGTGCTACGAGAATAAGTCCAAGGGTGGCCATAAACGACAACTGAAAGCCAATGTCATAGCGCAAGAGGTAGGGATTGGCGAACACCATAATACCGCCTGCCAATACGAGCATGCGTAGAATGTGATACGGGCGTGCGAGTAACGCGACGAGTAAAAACAAAACAGCCATTACACTCGCACGCAACACGCTCGGTGAGTACCCTACCAAGAGGGCAAATACTATGACCGCACCAATACCCGCAAGCAACCTCGCGCGATATGGTAATAGAAACGATAAGACAAGCATCACAAAGGCGACGACCAACATAATGTTGTACCCAGACAACACCACAATATGAATAATCCCCGTGGTACGAAATGCTTCTTCCAAGTCTTCGCCAAGAGCCGATTGCACCCCAAGCAGTAACCCAGCTCCGAGCGCGACGGCTGGTTCTGGAATAACCATGGCTAACCTTTCCAAAAAGTACTGCTTGAATTGATACAGCGCATCAACCCCAGGTAACGGTGCATCGTGACCAGTGACGGTCACCTCTGCAAAAGAAACAGTATGCGTAATTCCGCGAGCATTGAGATACCCACCGTAATCAAACGTACGGCCCAGATCGGTCGTAAAACTTTCTGGCACCGCAACAACACCACGAACCGTAACTACATCACCATACGCAATAGTCGCGTACCGGTCAGCCGATACCAAGACTTTGGTATCGGCAGTCTGTACGGTCAACAGCATTTGATTGGCACGTATGTCTGGTTCACGCACTACGACACCGGTCAGTGTTACTGCTGTCTCAACAACCTCTGTGAGGGTAGTATCACGTAGTTGCATCTCTGCTAGATCAAAGCGCATCATACCGATTGCAACAGCACACAATAATAAAGCCGAGTAGAGTATCACAGACCCGGCTGTATCTTGTATTGCAAATCCACCAGCCCGTCGCCACAGTATGACCAGACCAACAGCAATCACGAGACCTACTAGTGAGAGGGTGGTATCAATATACAAAAACGAGCGGAGTAACACTCCACCCGCAAACCCGAGCACGACCACGTAATAAAGAATCGTCTGCATACCAAATAATTGTAACAGAAGGAAAATGCTCCATTGGTGGTAAGGCACAAAAAAAGCCACCGGCTTTTTGGCCGAGCGGCTGGATCGGGACGCCGAAACCGGCATCCCTAGAAAATTACTTGGTTGGTGTCAAAGCAGTCAACGGAACGACCCGTCGAAAGCCATTTGGAAAGCAAATTTCGACTTTCCACTTTGGTAGCAGTTTGGCACGAACCCACGTGCCATGCCAAATTGCTTGTCCTTGATGGATGCACCGGCGTGCCAGAGCACGCAAGTCACGACGAGGCGAGCATTGACGTCGTGACGGAGAAGATTTTCTCGCCATTACACTGTCTTGAAACGGCTTGTATAGTGTAGCCCGACTGTTCGGATCAAACGTTGGCAATGAAGTCTCCCTATTCTAGCTACCGCGACTGCTTCGCGGCAACGACTACCGTACCGTACTACATGACTATTTGTCAAGAGCTGCGGTCGCGAGATTCTTGGCAATAGTGTTTTCTGCTGGTGACACCACGGTGTAGGCCAGATACGGAAAGTGCTCTACTCGCATATTATGAATTGCCATGAAGAGTGGAATGAGTCCGGGATTTTGTACTACGTGACGATGAGCGAGCTGGGCTTCGACGTCGTCGTGTGAGAGCACAATCGTACATTCGATGGTTTTGGTCGCATCACCAAAAATCTGTACCAGGGCTGTAAGACCCGTCATCACCGCCTGGTAGGCTGCGTAATCAGTAGTACCATTACCAATCGTGTGCCCGACCTCATGAAGGACTGCACCGGCACTATCATGTATAGAGACACCGATCGCCGCGAGACCAGGATTTGCTTTTGCTATGCCGTAGGTGTAACAAGTAATTGTTTGCATAATCGCACTGTACCACAAATTCCAAGAGGGCGCCCGTTGTCACGGACGCCCTAGCTCTTTACTACATACTCAAACAGACCTCTGATGGTATCGCCGTTCAAAAACCTTACTTGATGCGTACCATCCGTATTCTGTACCAGTCTTGCCCACCAACTGACATCCTTACCGGCAAAGGTTTGGATATACAGCTCACTGCCAATATGACGCACTGTCACCTCTGTGCCAGCCAGCAACGCTTTTCGCTCATTTTGATTGTCACGCAAAAGAACACCTCCTTCCTTTTACCACCAGACTACCGGCATTTTACACAATGTCAACAATCCGTAAACGAGTCGAACGCTTACCCATAAATAATGACTCTTCGATATGAGCCAGCACGGTGCTCGTGGCACCAGCTACTGGAGTAGCAGTAAAACCAGCCGGCGTCGTAAAAAAGGCGATCGCTTCAATCGTACCGTGACTGGTTTTGAATAACAGCTTGGTGTGTTCCTTGGCTTTGCCGAATGGTTCAACCGCAAGGGGCATCACTGCCTCAAACGCAAAGAGAGGTTTTTTGTTACCAGCACCAAATGGAGCCATGGCCTTGAGGATGGTTCGCACCTCACTATATACATCGTCTAGTACCAAGACTGCATCTGCCTGGAGCGGTTCTATGACTACGGCTTCGGCACCCAGACTCTTGTACGCATCAGTCATGTGATCTTGAAAACGATGAATATGATCATCATGCACCGCAAACCCACCCGACGCATGATGTCCACCATACTCTTGAAAGATATGCGCGGTCGCTTCCATGAGTCGCACCACACTCACCCCACCTCCCGCCCGACACGAGCCCTTGATGACACCATTACCATCACGCCCCCATAAGAAAACGGGGCGTTTGTGTTCTTCGGCTAATTTATTCGCAGCGAGGCCGACCAAGGCTGGTCGCCAGAGCGGATTACCAAGCACTAATACCGGTGGTACATCTACCAGATCTTTCATGCGTGTATGTATTTCTCTGGTCATGGTTGCTACTACCCCTTTGCGCTCGTTGTTGAGTTTTTCGAGCATGTCAGCATATGCGCCAGCTTCGCTCTCATCACGAGTAGAAAGTAAATGAAATGCGTGTTCGGGAGCATCCATCCGTGACGCAGCATTGACCCGGGGACCAATCGTAAAACCAATATCCTCTTCAGTCAGGTACGCTTGGGGAATTTTGGCTTTGCGCAGGAGCTGTTGGAGACCTGGTCGTCGTGATTTGCGGAGCACCAATAAGCCATACTGTGCCAGTACTCGATTCTCCCCTATGAGCGGCACCATATCAGCAATAGTAGCGACACCAACCATGTCTAACCACCACTTCTCGTGACCTTTTGGTATAGTAAATTTTTCGGTCGCCAAGAGTGCCTGCACGAGCTTGTATATCACTCCCGCACCACAGAGATGTGGAAATGGGTATGTACCAAGCTTCGGATTAATGACAGCTACCGCATTCGGCAGTACATGTCCCGGTTCGTGGTGATCAGTCACAATCACATCAATACCTAATGTCTGCGCATGAGCAACTGCTTCATAGTCTGAGGTACCGCAGTCAATCGTAATGATGAGAGTTGCACCTTTGGCATGCATCTCGTCGACGGCTTTCACCGACAAGCCGAACCCGTCATAATGACGGTGTGGAATGTAATTAAAAAAACGTTCGTATTTGATTTCAGTAAAAAAGTCATGCGCGACCACCGCACCGGGAATACCATCACAATCATAGTCACTGAAGATAGCAATCTGCTCATTCACCTCAATTGCGCGCACAATACGCGCGACTGCTTCAGACATCGTGTGTAATAAATAGGGGTCATGCAGTGTTTCGTACGCGGGTTGCAAAAAGTCAGCCTGCTCCGTCGCGGTAACCAAACCCCGGTCAGCCAATAATGCCGACAACAAACTATTCGTCTCACCAGTATGCAGCACAGAGTACGAGGAAGCAGTCATAAATTCAGTCCTATGGTACCATAGTTGCTATATGACTACCGAATCATCAATCTTTACCAAAATCATCGCTGGAGACATACCTGGATATATTCCATACCAAGATGATACCGTAGCCGTGCTCATTGCATTAGAAGGTCACGTGCTCGTAGTCCCAAAAGTTGTCTACCCTGACATATTTACTATTCCTGAAGATATCGCTGCACACCTCATGAAAATTGCCGTTCGTACTGCTATCGCCCTCAAAAATATCACGCACTGTGATGGGGTCAATCTCATTCAATCAAATGGGAGTGCTGCCGGACAAGAGGTATTTCATTTCCACCTCCATATCAAACCGCGCTATGCAAACGACTCAATGTCACTGAGTTGGGATACGGACATCCGCCCCGCGGCCGAACGCAGTCAACTCGCTGATGCATTAGCTACTCATTTGATCTAACGTACACAAAAAACACTTCACGATCGTGAAGTGTTTTTTGTGTGTGTAAGTCTTTTATACTACAGGTTCATATCCGAGTACGGACAACGCTTTTGTAGTCCCGGCTTCAAGCACAGTCAGCATCGCACCACCACCAATCGAGACAAAGCCGAATTGATCATTAAGACCAAGCTCTTCGACCGCTGCCACGGTGTCCCCACCGCCAAGGACACTCATTGCACTACTCGCCGCTATCAATTTTGCCACAGCCTGGGTACTCCCTGGTACACCATTTTCGTAGAGTCCTAGCGGACCGTTCCATAATATAGTCTGGGCACTCGCTATGTGAGGTGCAATCTGTGCTACTGTCGCTGGACCCATATCGGTAATTTTTTCGTCAGCTTGCACATCGGTGACAGTAGCGACCCGTACCCCACGACTGCTTTCTACAATCACATCAACCGGTCGAATCAGTTTGGGATTCTGTAAAAACGAGGCACCTTGTAATGAAACAGCTGATACCAAGGATAGACCAACCTCGAGTCCATCCGCCACCATAATATCGTTCGCGAGCGCCCCACTGACAAATACCTGGTCATACGTCGCCAGATACTTTTCGATGAGTGGCATCTTGGTTTCAAACTTGGCTCCACCCAAGATAAATAAGGCCGGATGTGCTGGCTGCATCACCGCTGCTAAATGCTGTAACTCTTCTGCGAGTGTGATACCCGCGTACGCTGGCAGTAGCGTCGGTACTCCGACCATAGATGCATGGTCACGATGAATATTATCAAACGCATCATTCACGTAGATATCACCAAGGGCAGCAATGTGGGCTGCAAAGAGTGGGTCGTTTTCGGTTTCGCCGGCGTGCTGACGCAGGTTTTCTACCATGATGATATCACCGTCTTGCATCACTGACCGAGCACTTGTTAATGCTTCACTACCGATACTGCCACCCCACTGTATAGCGATAGATTCAGTAAGTGCCTCAAACACAGGTCGCAGGGTATCAGTCTCATCTCGGCCAATATGCGCCAACATAATGGTCTTGGCGCCCGCTGCTTGCAACCACGCCAAGGTCGGTAGGGCGCGCGTCAGTCGATATCGATTCCCCACCACACCATCTACCAACGGTACATTGCATGATGATCGCACTAGTACATACTTCCCTCGCACATCAGTCGCTTCAGTAATGATTCGCATATTAGGCTACTGCAGTAATTATTTTGGTAAATTCATCAGCTGACAAACTTGCTCCACCAACCAAAAATCCATCAACTTCTCCTTCTTGGTACAACAGCGCTGCAGTATCTGGCTTCACAGAACCACCGTAGAGCACCGTAACAGCAGCAGCACCAGATCGATCCGCTATTTTGGTGAGTACCTTGCGGATAAAGAGCTGCATCTCTTGCACATCACTGGCAGTCGCAGTCTTGCCGGTACCAATTGCCCAGATCGGTTCATACGCAATCACGATGTCTTTGTAGCGTGCCCGTGGTACTGCAGCGAGCGCCTGTACAATCTGAGCTTCTATCGCAGCGTAGAAATTGGCTTGGGCATCACGGACTTTTTCACCGACACAAATCACTGGTGTTAGTTTGTGTTTTAAGAGCATCAATACTGCACTATTAACCTCAACATCACTCTCACCCCGTGCCCGACATTCCGAATGTCCCACAATGGCATACGAAACACCATATGCCTGCACTTGGGCTGGAGACACCATACCGGTAAAGGCACCTACGGGACCAGGATGTACCTGTTGCACACCAAGACGGACTGCTGATTTTGCGAGCGCTTTGTGTACCTCTGGTACAAACAACAGTGGTGGTGTAATACCGACACCAACGGTGCTTATTTTCTTTGTTGCCGTGTGTACGGCTTTGGCGAGTTGTACCGCCTCTGCGCCTGTACGTGGATTCATTTTCCAGTTACCGATAATCAACGGTTGTTTTTTGGTAGCCATATACCAAATATTCTAGCACGTGCCACCAACCAAAAATCGAGCCAGTTGGTACTGGCTCGATGTTTGGTTGGTACTAGTTGGCGTCTCGCCAGTCAGAGTATTGATAGACATCAGACACTATTGGAATAAATGGCGGGGGGTTAACCGTCAAATTTCGATCGTATGTATGATAGCGATCTTGAAAACCAGAAATAAAATTACCACTACTATTAACCCACTTTGTACCCACTCTACCACTCGAAACAACAGTGCCATTTATCTGTAGAGAATTTCTTTCGATGTATTCTTCCCATGCATTTGGCATTGAAGTATCATAATGATTGCGTCCAAAACTTCCTTGCTGAGCAATAAAAATACCATTGAGCCTCATATCATCTGGTACCACTAAACCAATCACCACATCTCTTTCTGCCACCGCTAAAAAGCTCGAAGTTGCACTGCCATATAAAATATTATTGTTGAGTATAATAGAAGGATCTACACCAACAGTATCTATGTCACCGGCAGCAAGCGTGATATTCCCACGCACAGTCCCCTCTAACCAAATTTGATCTTCAAAGAAGACCACCGGACACGACGCTGGCACTGCTTGTCGACTGACGAGTGTAGTGCCGTTTAGAATGTGCATATATCGACCCCAGGCATAGCCATTTGGTTCGTTTTGTTTTGAATTTACTCGGCGTACTTCTACTTGGCCGTCAGAGGTAAAAATCACATGGTATCCCTGCCTTCCTGAAGGCCCAAAGTATAAACCACCATTTTGTGCACGATTTCTGATAGTGGCCAAATCTGCCGTAATACCAGAAAAATCAACGGTTGGCACCGGGAACTCAAATAATGAAGTGTTGGCATTACTGGTCGTTGTAAAGATGCCAGCCTCTGTAGTTGTTGATGTACAACCAAAGCTCGGAGTACATGACCACGTTGCCTGAGCACTCGACACTAAGGAATTGTTTGTACCATCCATGCGAACGCCACCGTTAGTGTGATACGGTCCAATTATCTCGACATCATCACCGACCCATACATTACTATTGAGCACCGAAGAAAATTCTGCTACCGTCGGTTGCGCATAGCGCGCAGACACTGTTCTGCGCACACTTGGATCAGCATAGGTATACCCCACAGATTGTACAGACAATGCAGCAACTGTCCCACAAAAAGTCGTACTCGCTATACTGATCTGATACTCTCCGATTGTCCCACCTTCTGGATCACTAT
>JACCDH010725531.1_pt1 | contig 20733 bp, 16 predicted proteins | sample 7442481 | NCBI WGS metagenome assembly JACCDH01 (sample SAMN15323433, study PRJNA562643) | freshwater metagenome | isolation source: river surface water | place: USA:Blue River Watershed | collected 2017-08-15 | reverse complement strand
GGCCCCTGGCGGGCGGCGTAACGCTGTTGCGGCGGGGGCAGGGCCGCCACTTCCGCACGCACCGGGTTGCCCGTGACCAGGGCCTGCTTGACGCCCTGTGAACCGCCTTCAAAGCCGAAGGCCACCCGGTCGGCCACCGGCAGCAAGGCCTTGTTGCTCAAGAGCAGGGCCGCGTCGGCGTTGACCAGCATCAGCGGTTTGCCCAAGAGGCTGGCCATGAGCCCACCGGGGAAACAGATGTAGCCGCCCATGCCCAAGACCGCGTCGGCATGGCGCCGGCGCAGCACACGCGCGGCATCCCAAAAAGCCTTGAGCAGGCGCAGCCCCCCTGTGGCGGCGTGCCAGAAGCCCTTGCCCCGCAAGCCGCTGAAGGCCAGGCCATCCAAGGGAATGCCGCTGGGGGGCACCAAGCGGTTTTCCAAGCCGGTGGTGGTGCCCATCCACGATACCGTCCAGCCCCGGCGCTGCATTTCGCCGGCCACGGCCAGACCCGGCGTGATGTGTCCGCCGGTGCCCGCTGCCATGATCACGAGGTGGGGCATCACGCGCTTCCTCCCCGCATCAACTGGCGGTTCTCCATGTCCACGCGCAGCACGATGGCGATGGCCGACAGGTTCAGCAGCAAGGCTGATCCGCCGTAGCTCATCAGCGGCAGGGTCAGGCCCTTGGTGGGCAGCACCCCCAGGTTCACACCGATGTTGATGAAGGCCTGAACGCCAATCCAGATGCCGATGCCCTGGGCCATCAGACCGGCAAAGACACGGTCCATGGCAATGGCTTGGCGCCCGATGCTGAACACGCGGCGCGTGAGCCAGAAGAAGGCCACGATCACAAAGAGCACGCCGATGAAGCCCAACTCTTCACCCAGCACCGCCATCAAGAAGTCGGTGTGAGCCTCGGGCAGGTAGTAGAGCTTTTCCACGCTGTTGCCCAAGCCCTGGCCGAAGATTTCGCCGCGGCCAAAGGCGATCAGGGAGTGCGTGAGTTGATAGGCCTTGCCCTGGGCATGGGCGGGATTCCAAGGGTCGAGGTAGGCGAAGATGCGCTCGCGGCGGAATTCGCTGAAAACGATCATGAGCACGAAGGCGCCCAGAAGGATGGCCACACTCAGGAAGAACATGCGGCCGTTCACCCCGCCCAGGAACAGGATGCCCAGGGCAATGGCGGCGATCACCATAAAGGCGCCCATATCGGGCTCGGCTAGCAGCAGCACGCCCACCACGCCCAGCGCAACCCCCATGGGCAACACCGCGCGCATAAAGTTCTCGCGGGCGTCCATCTTGCGCACCATGTAGTTCGCGGCATACATGGCAATGGCCAGCTTGGCCAACTCGCTGGGCTGGAAGTTCATGATGCCCAGTGGGATCCAGCGCCGCGCACCGTTGACGCCCTTGCCAATGAAGGGGATCAACACGATGACCAGGAGGACCAGGGCCAGCACAAAGAGGTGCGGCGCGTAGCGCTCCCACACCCGAATCGGAATTTGCAGCATCACCAGCGCGGCAGCGGTGGCCACGCCGATGGACAGGAGGTGACGGCTGAGGAAGTGGGTGGGCGTGTAGCGGGCAAAGCGGGGGTTGTCGGGCAGGGCCACCGAGGCCGAATACACCATCACCAGGCCCAGGGCCATCAAGACCAGGACCACCAGCACCAAGGCTTGATCGAAGCCCTGCAGCCTCACCGGCTGTCCGCTGCGGCCCACCCAGTCGTGGATGGGCACGGAGCGGGCAGCGTCCTCGCGGGCCAACGCCGCGCCGCCCAACCACCCTGGCCGTGACTGCCAAGCGGCCGCCAAGCGCTGGGACCAGCCCGCGTGGGTCATGGGTGCGTGCAGGCTCATGCCACCGCTCCCTGTGATTGCGCCCAGGCCTGCGCCTGCTGCACGAACACCTCTGCCCGGTGCTTGTAGTCGCGGAACTGGTCCAGGCTGGCACACGCTGGGCTCAGCAGCACCGAGTCACCCCGTTGGGCCTGCTCGAAAGCCCAGGCACAGGCCGACACCAGGTCTTCGTGGCGCTGCATCGGCAGGTCCAAGCCCGTCAAGGCTTCGGCAATGGCCTGCGCGTCGCGCCCGTATAGCGCCACGGCCCGAGCGTGACGCGCCAAAGGCGCGCGCAGCGGAGAAAAGTCTTGCCCCTTGCCATCACCACCCAAGAGCAGCACCAGCCGGGCCGGCTCGATGTCTTGGCCCAAGCCTTGAACGGCTGCCACGGTGGCGCCCACGTTGGTGCCCTTGCTGTCGTCGTACACCTCCACGTCGGCGGCCCGCAGGACAAAGCTGACCCGGTGGGGCTCGCCCACATATTCCCGCAAGCCGTGCAGCATCACACCCAAGGGGCACGCGATGGACGAGGCCAGGGCCAGTGCGGCCAAGGCATTGGCGGCGTTGTGGCGGCCTCGAATGCGCAGAGCGTCGGCCGGCATCAAGCGCTGCAGGTGCAGTTCTTCATCGGCCTCCTGGGTGGGCCGCGCCGGCTCATCGTCTTGCGGGTGGGCCCTGACCAACCAGGCCATGCCACCTTCGACCACCAGACCAAAGTCACCCGGCCGCCTCGGTGCGTCCAAGCCGAAGCGAATCACACGCCGCACCAGCGGCTTGCCGGCTCGGCCGCGCGTGCCCTTGACCGGAATCGGCGCGGGTTCCAAGGCGCTCACCTGTTCGTCGCCACGGTTGATCACCATGACGGTGGAGGACAAGGCCACCGTGCCATCGTCCAGGGTGCGGGGCGAGGGGCCCCAGATGCGGGACTTGGCCTGCACATAGTGGGCCATGTCGCCATGCCAGTCCAGGTGGTCCTGCGTGATGTTGAGCACCGCCGCTGCGGTCGGCTCGAAGCCGTCCACCCCGTCGAGCTGAAAACTCGACAGCTCCAAGACCCAAACCTCGGGCAAGGCCGCTTCTGGGTCGTCTTGTGCCGCGTCCAAGGCCTGCGCCAAGGTGTCCAGCATCGTGGGCCCGATGTTGCCGGCCACCGCCACACGGCGGCCACAGCGCTGCACCAGCAAGGCGGTCAGTTGGGTGGTGGTGGTCTTGCCGTTGGTACCGGTGATGGCCAACACCTGCGGCTCATAGCCGCGCACCGCCTTGAGATCGGCCAGCGCGCGCGCAAACAAGGCCAGTTCACCGGCCACCGCCACACGGTCGGCCTGGGCCGCCTGCAACAGTGGGCTGATCTGTGGATCGCGGGGCGACAAACCGGGGCTCTTGAGCACCAGGTGCACGTCCATCAGCACGGCTGGGTCCAAGGGGCCACGCAGCCAGGTGACATCCGCACCGGCCTGCTCCAGTGCAGCGCGCATAGGAGGCTGTTCGCGGCTGTCCCACACCTGGACTCGCGCGCCGTGGCGCAGGCACCAACGGGCCATGGCCAAGCCTGAGGCCCCAAGCCCCAGGATCAACACCGAACGTCCCGACAGATGGTTCATCGACTCAACGCAGCTTCAGACTGGAAAGACCCACCAAACACAAGAGCATGGTGATGATCCAGAACCGGACCACCACCTGCGTTTCCTTCCAACCCTTCTTTTCGAAGTGGTGGTGCAGCGGTGCCATGAGCAGGATTCGACGGCCCACGCCGAACCGGCGCTTGGTGTACTTGAACCAGCCCACCTGCAGCATCACGGACAGGGCCTCCACCACGAAGATGCCGCCCATGATGGCCAAGACGATTTCCTGGCGGGTGATCACGGCGATGGTGCCCAGTGCCCCGCCAAGCGCCAGCGCCCCCACATCGCCCATGAAGACCTGAGCCGGGTGGGCGTTGAACCACAGGAAGGCCAAGCCCGCGCCGGCCATGGCCGCACAGAAGATGAGCAACTCACCTGCGCCCGGGATATAGGGAAACAGCAGGTACTTGCTGTAGACCGAGTTGCCCACCACATAGGCAAACACACCCAGGGCCGAACCCACCATCACCACCGGCATGATGGCCAGGCCATCCAGGCCGTCGGTGAGGTTGACCGCGTTGCTCGAACCCACGATCACCACATAGGTCAGCACGATGAAGCCCCAGACCCCCAGGGGGTAACTCACCGTTTTGAAGAAGGGCACCAACAGGTCCGCACGCGGGGGCAGATCGGTGTCGAATCCGCTGGCCACCCACACCGCAAACAGCTCCAAGACCCGCATGAAGGACGTCTCGGACACCGCAAAGGCCAGGTACAGCGAGGCCAGCAGGCCGATCACCGACTGCCAAAAGTACTTCTCGCGCGAGGACATGCCTTCGGGGTTCTTGTCCACCACCTTGCGCCAGTCGTCGACCCAGCCGATGGCCCCAAAGCCAAAGGTGACGACCATCACCACCCACACAAAGCGGTTGTCCCAGTCGAACCACAGCACGGTGGCCGCAGCAATGCTCAGCAGCACCAGCACACCGCCCATCGTGGGCGTGCCGCTCTTGGCGATGTGTGCCTGCACCCCGTACTCGCGGATGGGCTGGCCGATCTTCAGTTCGGTCAGGCGCCGGATCACCCAGGGGCCCAGTCCGATGCCAATCAACAACGCCGTCATCGCCGCCAATACGGCGCGGAAGGTGAGGTACTGGAACACGCGCAAGAAACCCAACTCCTCCGGGTAGGCGGTCTGCAGGGTCTGGAACAGCCACAGCAGCATGTCAGCCGGCCTCCGGGTTGGGGGTTTGCAGGGCCGACACCACGCGCTCCATGCGCATGAAGCGAGACCCCTTGATCAGCACGCTACGGCCAAGCGGTGCGCCGGGCAAGGCCGCCACCAGTTGGTCCATGGACCCAAAGTGGCGGGCGCCGGTGCCATAGGCCGCTGCGCTGTGTGCGCACAAATCGCCCAAGGTCCACAGCTGCTCCACGCCTTGTTGCCGCGCATACGCGCCCACTTCGGCGTGGAAGGCAGGGCCCTGTTGCCCGACCTCGCCCATATCACCCAAGATCAAGGTGTGCGGGCCGGGCAGGTCGGCCAGCACCTCGATGGCCGCGCGGACCGAATCGGGGTTGGCGTTGTAGGTGTCGTCGATGAGCGTGATGGCCTGGCCGGCGTGCACACAGGCCAGCACCCGCGAGCGTCCCGCCACCGCTTCGAACATCGCCAAGCCGGAGGCCACCGCCTGCAGCGGTGCGCCCACAGCCAATGCCGCCGCGGCAGCCGCCATGGCGTTGTGCAGGTTGTGGCGGCCCGGCAGGCGCAGCTGCGTCCTGAGTTCGCCCACCGGCGAGTGGATGTGCAAGGACCAGGCCTGCCCTTCCCAGCGGGCCTGCCCGACCACCTCGGCCGGCACCGCCAAGGGGGCCTGTGCCGCATCGCCCTGCACCTGGCAGGCAAAGCGCCACACGCGTGCCCCACCGGCCAGTTGCGTCCACAGGGGCGCATAGGCGTCTTCAGCCGGAAAGACCGCGGTGCCACCCGGCGGCAGGGCTTGCAACACCGATCCGTTTTCGCGGGCCACCGCCTCAACGGTGTGCATGAATTCCTGGTGTTCGCGCTGCGCGTTGTTCACCACCGCCACCGTGGGCTGCGCCATGGCGGCCAGTTGCTGCACCTCGCCGGGGTGGTTCATGCCCAGCTCCAAGACCGCTGCTTGGTGCCCGCGATCGGCGCCGGCGCGCAGCGACAACACCGACAGCGGCACGCCGATGTGGTTGTTCAGATTGCCCTTGGTGTAGCCTGCCCGCTCGCCGCACCAGGCGCGCAGGATGGAAGCGGTCATCTGGGTCACGGTGGTCTTGCCGTTGCTGCCGGTCACGGCAATCACGGGCAGCGACAACTGGGCACGCCATCCGCGGGCCAGCGCTTGCAGGCCGAGCAGGCTGTTGGGCACCGCCACCCCGGGCAGGCCAGCGCCGCCCAGGCCGCTTTCGGCCAGCACCGCCACCGCACCGCTGTTGCGGGCCTGGCTCAAGAAATCATGGCCATCGAAGCGCTCACCGCGAAGGGCCACAAACAGGTCACCCGCTTGCAAGGTTCGGGTATCGGTGTGCACCCGGCGGATGACGGTGCGGGGATCACCGTGCAGCACCGCGGCGCTGCCCATGCAGGCGGCCACGTCGCCCAAGGTCATGAAGCCCTGAGCCGACCGGGCCTGCAGGCCCGACCGCACCACGTCGACATCGCTGAAAGGATGGCGTGTGCCCTGAAGCTCCTGATAGGCCTCATGGCCCTTGCCGGCCACCAGCACCACGTCCCGGTTGGCCGCCTCCTCCAGGGTGTCCATGATGGCGCGGCGCCGGTCCACCTGGCGGTGCACCGGGACACCCGCCGGCCATCCGGCACCCATGTCGTCCAGGATGCGCTGAGGGTCCTCGCTGCGCGGGTTGTCGCTGGTCAACACCACGCGGTCGGCGCCGCGAGCGGCCACGGCGCCCATCAAGGGGCGCTTGGCGCGGTCGCGGTCACCGCCACAGCCGAAGACACACCACAGGCGACCACCCCGCTCTTGTGCGACGGTGCGCAGCGCCGCCAAGGCCTTTTCCAGGGCGTCGGGCGTGTGCGCGTAATCCACCACGGCCAGCGGTTCACCGGCCCCACCCTGGGCCTGCAGACGGCCCGGCACCGCCGAAAGCTGCGGCAGGACGGCTGCGATGTCGGCCAGGGGATGGCCCAGCGCGCGCAGGCCGGCCACCACCCCCAGCAGGTTCAACAGGTTGTAGTTCCCCAGGAAGGGTACGTGCACGGGCAGTCCGCCCATCGGACCGGCTGGGGCCCTCAGGCTGCCACCCTGTGCAGGTGCTTCGTGCAGTTCAAAGCGCATACCGGTGGCTGTGGCCTGAACACCGCGCGCCTGCAGCCGGGCCGTTTCAGCCAGGCCCACGGACCACAGGTCCAGCGAGGGCCGTTGCGCGCGCAGTTGTGCATGCAAGGAGGCGCCACGCGGGTCGTCCACGTTGATCACCGCGGCTGACAACTGCGGCCAGTCGAACAACTGCCGCTTGGCCGCCCAGTACTGATCCAGGTTGTGGTGATAGTCCAGGTGGTCCTGCGTGAAGTTGGTGAACAGCGCCACCGTGATGTGCAGGGCTTGCAGGCGATGCTCGGCCAAACCGATGGAGGACGCTTCAATGGCGCAACGCTGCACACCCTGTTCGAGGTAGGCCGCCAAGCCACCATGCAGGGCGGCTGGGTCGGGCGTGGTCAGGCCCGTGGCGGTCCATCCCCGCAGCGGGTCCGGTGAGCCGACGACGCCCGCCGAGGGCGGCTCCCCGATGCCCAGCGTGCCCACCACCGCGCTGCGTTGCCCCAACAAAGTTGAGGCCTGCGCCCACCACCAGGCCGACGACGTCTTGCCGTTGGTGCCCGTGACCGCCATGACCTGCATCGACGCGCTCGGGTGGCCCCAGAAGGCCGCACACAGAGCACCCAAGTGCTGCTTGAGCCCGGGCATCGCCGCCACCCGCTCATCGTCGAAGCCATAGGCTTCAACACCCGCCTGGTCCACCAGGCAGGCCACCGCCCCTGCGGACAGGGCCGCCTGCACAAACTGCCGTGCGTCATGGGCGGCACCCGGCCAGGCCACAAAGGCATCGCCCGGGCGCACCGCACGGCTGTCCACCACCAGGCGGCGCGCGCCGCAGCTGCGCAGCCACGGCAGCGCCTGCTCCACGCCGTCAAGGTGCAGCAAACCGGAGGCCACCATCAGAAGCTCTCCTCCACCGCGGGCACCTTGGCCACGATCTGGGACTTCACATCGGCATCGGGCGGCACGTTCAGCAGGCGCAGCGTCTGCCCCACCACCTGGCTGAACACGGGTGCGGCGACCGCGCCGCCGTAGTACACGCCGTTGCTGGGCTCGTCGACCATCACCGCCACCACGATGCGCGGCTTGCTCACCGGGGCCAGGCCCACAAACCACGATCGGTACTTGTTGCCGGCGTATCCACGGCCTTCTTGCTTGTGCGCCGTACCGGTCTTGCCGCCCACCGTGTAGCCCGGCGTCTGCGCCAGAGGGGCGGTGCCGCCAGGGCCTGCGGCCAGCTGCAGCATCTGCCGCACCGCCACGGCGGTTTCCGGTGAGAACACGCGGATGCCGCCTGGGGCCGCATCGCGCCGGACCACGGACACCGGCACCAACTCTCCATCACGCGCAAACACCGAATAGGCACGCGCCAGTTGGAACAGGCTGGCCGACAAGCCGTAGCCGTACGACATGGTGGCCTGCTCGATGGGGCGCCAGGTCTTGTAGGGGCGCAGGCGCCCGGTGACGGCGCCGGGAAAGTCCAGCTGGGGCTTCTGGCCCATGCCAATGGCCGAAAACATGTCCCACATCTCGCGGGGTTGCAGGTCCATGGCCAGGCGAACCGTGCCGATGTTGCTGGACTTCTGGATCACCTGCTCGACCGACAGGCTGCCGTAGGGGTGGGCATCGCGAATGGGAAATCCGCTGATCACCAAGCTGCCGGGGCTGGCATTGATCATCGTCGTGGGCCGCACCTTGCCGGTTTCCAAGGACAAGGCCGCGATGAAGGGCTTCATCGTGGAGCCCGGCTCGAAGGTGTCGGTCAAGGCGCGGTTGCGCAGCTGTCCACCACTGAGGTTGCGGCGGTCCGAAGGATCAAAACTCGGGTAATTGGCCAAGGCCAACACTTCGCCAGTCTGCACATCCAGAACCACCACGCTGCCGGCCTGCGCACGGTGTTGGTAGACCGCTTCGCGCACCCGCTGGTAGGCGAAGAACTGCACCTTGGCGTCGATGGACAGCTGGATGTCGTCCCCATGAAGCGGATCGACTGCGTCGCCCAAGTCTTCCACCGTGCGTCCCGTGCGGTCGCGGATGACCATCCGCGACCCATTGCGGCCGAGCAAGCGGTCGTGGAAGGCCAATTCGATGCCCTCCTGGCCCTGATCGTCCGCGTTGGTGAAACCCACCACGTGCGCCGCGGCTTCGCTCTCCGGATAGCGGCGCTGGTACTCGCGCAGTTCGGCCACGCCCTTGATCTTCAAGGCCTTGACCTCTTGCCACAGGGCCATATCCACATGGCGGCGCAGCCACACAAAGCGGCTGTTCTCATCGGCCACGCGGCGCTGCAGCTCCGGCAGCGGCATCTTCAAGGTTTGCGCCAAGGCTTTGAGCTGCTCGGGGCTGGCCTGGAACTCCTTCGGGTCGGCCCAGATCGAGGGCATGGCCACACTGCTGGCCAAGGTGGTGCCGTTGCGGTCCAGGATGCGCCCACGGCTGGCCGGCAGGGGCACGGTGTGCGCGTAGCGCTTCTCGCCTTCGAGCTGATAGAAGTCGGTGCCAATGATTTGGATGTAGACCGCGCGCCCAATCAGCACGCAGGCGCCCAGGCCACACAAAGCCACGAGAAAGTGCCCGCGCCACAAAGGCGTCTTGGAGGCCAGCAGCGGGCTGTTGCTGTACACAACGCCCCGCGCGCCGGCCCGCTGCACAGCGGCCTTCTTGAAGGGATTCCAGGCCATCAGCGCTGCCCTCCGGGCGTGTCCTCAGCACCCGATGCGACCGCGTTGGGGCGGCGAGGGACATCGCTCACGTATTGCGTGACCTGAGGGCTGATGGGGGCCATCTGCAAACGGTCACGCGCCAGGCGCTCCACCCGCAGGTTGGTGGCCTGCGCCTGCCGCTCGGCCAGCAAGCGGGCGTGGTCCGATTCCAGTCGCGCCAATTCAGCCTTGGCCCTCTCAATCTCGGCAAACAGGCGGCGCGACTCATAGGCGGTCTGCACCAAGGCCAAGGCACTGAGCACCAGCGCCAGTATCAACACCAGGTTGAGCCGCGTCATGCCGAGGCTCCAGCCGGTGAGGCCAACCGTTGCGCCACCCGCAGGATGGCCGAACGCGAACGCGGGTTGTGCGCCACCTCTTCGTCCGAAGGCCGGATACGGCCCAGCGCCTGCAGCCGCATCGCCTTAGGCGGGGCCAGCAAGGCGCGGCGGTCCACCACCTCGCGGCTTTCGCGGGCGATGAACTGCTTGACGATGCGGTCTTCCAAGGAGTGGAAGCTGATCACGGCCAGTCGTCCTTCGGGTGCCAACAGGTCGAGCGCGGCCGCTAGGCCTTGCTCGAGCTCCTCAAGCTCGGCGTTGACTTGAATCCGAAGAGCCTGAAATGTGCGCGTTGCAGGGTCCTGGCCCGGCTCGCGGGTTTTGACCGCACGAGCCACGAGCTCGGAAAGCTCAAGCGTGGTTCGAATGGGACGCCCGCTCTCGCGGCGAGCCACAACCGCCTTTGCAATCGGTAGAGCAAACCGTTCTTCCCCATAGTCACGGATCACCTGCGCAATTCGCCGCTCATCGGCACTGGCCAAAAAGTCCGCCGCCGTGGGGCCGCGGGTCGTGTCCATGCGCATGTCCAGCGGCGCATCGAATCGAAAACTGAAGCCCCGCTGCGGGGTGTCGATCTGGGGCGAGCTCACGCCCAGGTCCAGCAAGATGCCGTTGACGGCGTGGATCCCCAGATCGGCCAAGCAGCCGCGCATCTGCGCAAAGCTGGCGTGGCAGATGGAAAAACGCGGGTCGACGACCCGCGTACCCGCCTGGGCGGCTGCAGCCAAGGCATCGGGGTCCTTGTCGAAGGCCACCAGCCGGCCCTGTGGCCCCAAGGCCTGCAGGATGCGCCGACTGTGGCCGCCGCGGCCGAAGGTGCCGTCCACATACACGCCACTGGGCTGTACGGCCAGCGCCTGTACCGCCTCTTCCAGCAGCACCGTGACATGGCGCGCCGGCAGGGCCGCAGGCTCGGCGGGGCCAGGTGCGCTCATCAGAAGACATGATCCTTGAGGGCATCGGGCATGCCCTGCTCGATGACCTGATCTTCGTGGGTGGCGAGCTTCGCGGCATCCCACAACTCCAGGCGCTGCCCCATGCCCAGGAGCATCACCTCACGCTCCAGACCCGCCCAAGCGCGCAGCTCAGGCGCAATCAGCACGCGCGCGCCGGCGTCGATTTCCACGTCCATGGCGCTGCCCAGAAAGATGCGGCGCCAGCCTTCGGCACCCATGGGCAGGGACATCAGCTTTTCGCGAAAGGATTCCCAGGCCGGGCGCGGGAACACCAACAGGCAACGGTGCGGGTGTTTGGTGACCGTCAGTTGGCCGGCCGCCGTGGCCGACAGCACTTCACGGTGGCGCGCCGGGACGGTGATGCGCCCCTTCCCGTCTAGGGTGAGCGCTGAGCTGCCTTGAAACACGAAATGGGACACCGGTCGGCCTGGGTTCAGAAGGTGGGCAGGTGCTGTGAACTGTCACAAACACCCACAAAAAACCACTTTCCGACACTTTACCGGATTCCCATGCGTCTGGTCAACGCATTGAGCGAAAAATCTCAATCAAATCAATTACTTACAGGCCCCTTGAAAAGCCAGATCCGTCACAAAATTATCAATCAAATGAAGCACTTGCCCACCACACTCAAAGTTGAGGTTGAGCAGCGTGCCGGGCTAGGACTTTCCCTGAAGGACGTGGGCAGGCTCAGGAATGGGGCCTGGCATGTGTGGCGTCGAACTTCCAAGCCGACCAGCCCACCAGCAACAAGCCCAAGGAGGCGCAGGCCAGCGCCAGGGCCGAATGCATGACCAGTGGCACCAGCACACCGGCCACCACGGCATTGGCGGCACTGCCCACGCACATCTGCAGCGAACTCACCAGACCGCGCCGATCGGGGGCCAAATCCAGCACCATCAGCGTGACCACCGGCACCATCAGCGCCCAGCCCAGGGAGAACACCGCCACGGGCAGCATGGACCACGCCGCATCGGGGGGCAGCAGCAGGTTCAGCGCCACATTCGCCACGGAGACCACCCCCATGACGGCATAGCCCCAGCGAATCTGCCGCTGTGGCGGTATGCGTCCGGCCAGGCGGCCCGACAGCCAGGCCCCGATGGTCAGGCCCGACATCGACAGCACAAAGAACCAAAAAAACTGCGTGGGTCGCAAGCCCAGGTGCTCGCCCAAAAAGGTCGGCGCGGCCAGCACGTAGAGGAACATGCCGTTGAAAGGGATGCCACTGGACAGCGCCAGCAGCCAAAAGCGCCGGCTGGAGCCCAAGCTCCAGTAGCCGGCCATCAGGTTGCGCGGGTTGAAGGGCTGCACCTGCAGCTCGTGCAGGGTCTCGGGCAAGAGGCGCCAGTTCAACCAGAACAACAGGCCCCCCACCACTGCCAAACCCCAAAACACCGCGTGCCAGCCACCCAGGACGAACACATACCCGCCAAAGGCCGGTGCGATCACCGGTGCCACGCCGAAGAAGATGGTCACCTGTGACATCACCTTCTGCGCCGAGGTGGGCGGATACATGTCGCGGATGATGGCGCGCGCCACCACCATCCCCGCACCGGCCGACAAGCCCTGCACGGCCCGCCAGGTGATGAGCTCGGTGATGGTTTGCGACAAGGCACACCCGACCGAGGACAGGGTGAACAGCGCCACGCCACCGAGCACCACCGGACGCCGACCGAAGCTGTCGGCCAAGGCGCCGTGAAACAGGTTCATCACGGCAAAGGCCAGCAGGTAGGCCGACAAGGTCTGCTGCATCTGCAGCGGGCTCGCACCCAGTGTTTGGGCGATGCCTTCGGGCCCCGCAAACGCAGGTAGGTAGGCATCGATGGCCAACGGGCCCACCATGCCAAGGCCGGCCAGCAGCAGGGCCAGCTGCCAGCGGGGACGGGTCCACAGTTGTTCGGCTTGGGGATTCATAAGAAAAGTGTGAAGCAAGCCGATAGGCCGGATTCTGTGCACCGCGTCGGCCTTGCAGCCGACGCGGCGTGACCGCCATTCCTCTGGGCCGGGGGTCGCCCACCCGGCTCAATGCCACCTACCCGCCGGCTCCGCGGGTCACGTCAACGCCGGCCTACTTGGTGTTGCTGCGCGCAGAGATTGCCCGTTTCACCCTGAGTGGGCTGCGCCCACTCAGGGTGCTACTCGGCCCCTGGCTGAAGCCAGGGTCGCTCCCTCTCGGGAGCGGCTGCCGGCGTTGCCGGCACCTCGTAGAACACTCCGTGCGGTCCTTGCCCACGCAGACTCGTCTCTGTTGCTCTGATCCTCACCTCGCGGTGGAGAGCCGTTAGCTCCTGCGCTGCCCTGTGCAGTCCGGACCTTCCTCCAGTGCCGTGTTTCCACGATCGCACCAGCGGCGGTCTGGCTTGCTTCACCGGTGGATTATCGCGCGCACGCTGCGTTGGGGCGGGCCGGGCCGTGCGGCTGAGACAGAATCACCCGTTCATGACCGCCGCTGCCTTCAAGGTGTTGAGCCTCATCCCGCCGATGACGCAGCTCAACACGCCTTACCCCAGCACCGCCTACCTCACGGGTTTTCTGCGCTCCAGGGGTGTTGCGGCGGTGCAAGACGACCTGGCGCTGCGCTTGGTGCTGCGGCTGTTCACCCGCGCAGGCTTGCAGCGCTTGCAGGACGCGGCACGCGCCTCCATCCAGAAGGCTGAGTCGGTCAGCCTGCGTCATTTTTTGGACCACTTTGAACGCTATGCGGCCACCATCGAGCCGACCGTGGCCTTTCTGCAGGGGCGAGACCCCACACTGGCCCATCGGATCAATGCACGGGGCTACCTGCCCGAAGGGCCCCGCTTTGCCACACTCGATGCGGGAGCCCAAGCCCATGGGGCCCCCGGGGAACTTGATGACGGCGCTGAGGCCGACCCCTTGGGCTGGGCCTTTGGCGCCATGGGCCTGCACGACCGGGCACGCCACCTGGCCACGTTGTTCCTCAACGATTTGGCCGATGTGATCCGCGATGCGGTGGACCCCCACTTTCAGTTTGTGCGCTACGGCGAACGGCTGGCCACCAGCCAGGCCCACTTTGATCCCTTGGCCCAAGCCTTGGCGGCACCTCCCCATTTGCTCGACCAGGTCTTGGCTGAAGAGACCCTGAGCGTGCTGCGGCAGCACCGCCCCGACCTGGTCTTGCTGTCGGTTCCCTTTCCGGGCGCGGTCTACGGTGCGCTGCGCATCGCGCAGACCATCAAGGCCCAGGACCCCGCGGTCAAGATCGCCTTGGGCGGCGGCTTCGTCAACACCGAGCTGCGCGCCCTGCGCGAGCCACGGCTGTTCGACTTTGTTGACTATGTGACCCTGGACGCAGGCGAGCGGCCGCTGCTGTCGTTGATCGAACACTTGCAGGGCGGCCGCAGCGCGCAACGCCTGCTGCGCACCTTCAGCCGCAACACCGCTGGGGCGGTGGTCTACACGAACTTTTCAGAGCCCGACATTCCCTTCAGCGAGGTGGGCACGCCCACCTGGGATGGTCTGCCCCTGAACCGCTACTTGAGCCTCTTGGACCTGCTCAACCCGGTCAACCGGCTGTGGAGCGAAGGCCGCTGGAACAAGCTGACGGTGGCGCACGGCTGCTACTGGAAGAAGTGCAGCTTCTGTGATGTGAGCCTGGACTACATCTCACGCTACGAGGCAGCCTCTGCGAGCCTGCTGGTCGACCGCATCGAAGCCATCGTGGCCGAGACCGGCCAAACCGGCTTTCATTTCGTGGACGAAGCCGCGCCACCGAAGGCGCTCAAGTCCCTGGCCGAAGAGCTGATTCGCCGTGGGGTCACGATCAGCTGGTGGGGGAACATCCGCTTCGAGAAGACCTTCACGCCCGAGCTGTGCACGCTGCTGGCCGACAGCGGCTGCGTGGCAGTGACCGGCGGTTTGGAGGTGGCCTCCGACCGGCTGCTCCAGCTGATGAAGAAGGGCGTGACCGTCGAACAGGTGGCCCGCGTCACCCGCGCCTTCGCCGATGCGGGCGTGATGGTGCACGCCTACCTGATGTATGGCTTTCCCAGCCAAACGGTGCAAGACACGGTGGATGCCCTGGAGTATGTGCGCCAGCTCTTTGAACAGGGGTGCATCCACAGCGGCTTTTTCCACCGCTTCGCCTGCACCGTGCACTCGCCCGTGGGGCTTGCGCCACAGGACTACGGCGTCACGCTACAGCCCTTGCCCGAAGGGCTGTTTGCCCAAAACGATGTGGGCTTCATCGACCCCACCGGGGTAGACCATGACACCTTGGGCCTGGCGCTGAAGAAGGCCCTGTACAACTACATGCACGGTCACCTGCTCGAGGAAGACGTGCGGGTGTGGTTTGCGGAGTTCCTCGACCGCGTACCCAAGCCCACCGTGGGGCGCCAGCGCATTGCAAAGGCCTTGGCGCGGCCCCACTAGCGCCTCAGGCGCTCAGGCCACCTGGCGCCAAGCCAAGGTTTCGCCCGCGCGCAGCGGCTTGAGCGGCGCGCCCCCAAAGGGCAGCAGCTCGGGCACGGTCCAGCTTTCGCGCCGCAAGGTCACCGTGTCGGTGTTGCGGGGCAATCCATAGAAGTCAGCGCCGTTGAAACTGGCAAAGGCCTCCAAGCGGTCCAGGGCGCCTGCCGCCTCAAATGCTTCCGCGTACAGCTCCAAGGCGCTGAGGGCGGTGTAGCAGCCCGCACACCCGCTGGCATGCTCCTTGAGCTGCGAGGGGTGCGGCGCGCTGTCGGTGCCCAGGAAGAAGCGGGGGTTGCCGCCGGTGGCTGCGGCTACCAGGGCGCGGCGGTGCTCTTCGCGCTTGAGCACCGGCAGGCAGTAGTAGTGCGGCCGTATGCCGCCCTGGAAGATGGCGTTGCGGTTGTAGAGGAGGTGGTGCGCGGTGATGGTGGCGCCCAGGCGTTCGTTGCCTTCGGCCACGTATTGCGCGGCTTCCTTGGTGGTGATGTGCTCGAAGACGATCTTGAGCTCCGGGAAGTCGCGCCGCAGCGGCGCCAAGATGCGGTCGATGAACACCGCTTCGCGATCGAACAGGTCGATCTCGGCGTCCGTCACCTCGCCGTGCACCAGGAACAGCAGCCCTTCGCGCTGCATGGCCTCCAGGGTCTTGTAGGTCTTGCGGATGTCGGTCACACCCGCATCGCTGTTGGTGGTGGCGCCAGCCGGGTACAGCTTCAGCGCCACCACCCCAGCGTCCTTGGCCCGCTTGATTTCGTCGGGCGGCATGTTGTCGGTGAGGTACAGCGTCATCAGCGGTGTGAAGCGCAGGCCCTCGGGGACAGCCGCTTCAATGCGCTGACGGTACGCCACCGCCTGTGCGGCGGTGGTCACCGGTGGCTTCAGGTTGGGCATGACGATGGCCCGGGCAAATTGCCGTGCGGTGTGGGGCACGACATCGGCCATGGCCGCGCCATCGCGCAGGTGCAGGTGCCAGTCGTCGGGGCGGGTCAGGACGAGTTCGTTCATGCCGCCATTGTCGCGCGGCTCAGTGCTGCAGGATCTTGGACAGGAAATCCCGGGCCCGCTCGCTGCGGGCTTCGGGCTGACCAAAGAAGGCGTCCTTGCTGCAGTCTTCGACGATGCGGCCGGCATCCATGAAGATGACGCGGTGGCTGACCTTGCGCGCAAAGCCCATCTCGTGGGTGACCACCATCATGGTCATGCCTTCCTGTGCCAGGCCCACCATCACCTCCAGCACTTCACCCACCATTTCAGGGTCGAGGGCCGAGGTGGGCTCGTCAAACAGCATCACCACCGGGTCCATGGACAGTGCCCGCGCGATGGCCACGCGCTGCTGCTGCCCACCCGAGAGCTGGCCGGGGAACTTGTCCTTGTGGGCCATCAGGCCCACGCGGTCGAGCATCTTCAGGCCGCGCGCCAGGGCTTCATCTTTGCTGCGGCCCAGCACCTTGATTTGCGCCAAGGTCAGGTTCTCCGTGACAGACAGGTGCGGAAACAGCTCGAAGTGCTGAAACACCATGCCCACGCGGCTGCGCAATTGCGGCAGGTTGGTGCCCGGGGCGGTGATGCTCACGCCGTCGACCACGATGTCGCCCTTTTGGATCGGCTCCAGCGCGTTGACCGTCTTGATGAGCGTGCTCTTGCCCGAACCCGAGGGCCCACACACGACCACCACCTCGCCCTTGGCGATGGCGGTGGTGCAGTCGGTCAGCACCTGAAAGTTGCCGTACCACTTGCTGACGTGGTCGATCTGAATCACAAGCTGCTCCTCTTACCCCGCCCCGGCTGAGGCCAGGAGGCCTCGCGGGGAACGGGGATCAACACTTCACCGAATGATTTGGATGCGCCGCTGCAGCCTGCGAACCAGCATCGACAGGCTGAAACAGATCACGAAGTAAACCGCTGTGGCCACCAGATACGTTTCCACGGGGCGGTTGAAGTTCTTGCCGGCCACCTCAAAGCCCTTGAGCAGGTCATAGGCCCCAATGGCATAGACCAGTGAGGTGTCCTGGAACAGGATGATGGTCTGCGTCAGCAGCACCGGCAGCATGTTGCGAAAGGCCTGCGGCAGCACGATGAGTTGCATCGTTTGGCCATAGCTCATCCCCACCGCATAACCCGCGTGCACCTGCCCCTTGGGCACGCTTTGGATGCCTGCACGCATGATCTCGGAATAGTAGGCGGCCTCGAAGACGGTAAAGGTGATCACGGCCGACCATTCGGCCCCCAGCGGTTTGCCCGTGACAAAGGGAATCAGCAGGCAGAACCCCCGGATCACCATCACCAATGGAATCGAGCGCAGCGTGTTCACATAGGCCGCTCCCGGCACGGCCAGCCAAGGCTTTCCCGACAGGCGCATGAGTGCAATGACCGTGCCCAGGGCTATTCCCCCGATCATGGCCACCAGGGTGAGCTGGATGGAAAAGATCAGGCCCTTGAGCACATAGCTCGACAACAGTTGCCAGGTGAGGAAGGTGAAGTCCAGCGTCATGCAAGGCCCCTCACCGCGCAGCGCCCAAGGTGCCGGGAATCTGCACCCGCTGCTCGATGAACAGCGCCACCCGGTTCACCGCAAAGGCGGACACGAAGTACGCACCCGTGACCGCCAAATAGATCTCAATACCGCGCGAGGTTTCTTCCTGGGCCTGCAGCGCAAACAGCGTCAGCTCGGCGATCGACACCGCAAAGGCCACCGACGAGTTCTTCACGATGTTCATCGATTCACTGGTCAGCGGCGGAATCACCACCCGAAAGGCCACCGGCAGGAGCACGTAGCGGTAGGTCTGCGGCAGGCTCAGCCCCATGGCCAGGCCCGCATACAGCTGGCCGCGCGGGATGCTTTGAATGCCGGCCTTGACCTGCTCGGAAATGCGCGCACTCGTGAAGAAGCCCAAGGCCAGCACCACCAGCACGAAGCTGGGCACGTCGCGCAGGGGCGTGATCAGCGAGGGGATCACGTGGTACCAGAGGAAGATTTGGACCAACAGCGGGATGTTGCGAAACAGTTCCGTCCACGCGTTGCCCAGCCACACCAAGGTGCGCGACGGTGTGGTGCGCGCAATGCCCATGAGCGAGCCCACCACCAGCGCCACCACCAAGGCCAAGGCGGCCACCGACAGGGTCCAGCCCCAGGCCGAGATCATCCAATCGAGGTAGGTGACGTCGCCGCCTCGCCCGAAGCAACCGCTTTGCTCCTCGCCGGTGACGGTGTCGCGGCAGAAGACCTGCCAATCCCAAGTGGCCACGCGCACTCCCTTGTTTGCGCCGCACTATAGCCGCGGCCCACCACCCCCCGCATGGGGTTGTCCACGATGCTTCGGGCATGAAAAAGCCCGGCACAGGGCCGGGCTGCTGAGGCTGAGCAGGGGTGACCCAGGGCCACCCAGGCCGGTTTCAGCGCTTGGCGTAGGCTTCCATCGGGCGGTCGTTGGGATCGGCCCAGGCGGCCTTGGTGGCATCGGACGCCGGCAGGCGCAAGGCGGTGTTGGCCGGGGGGATCGGCTGCATGAACCACTTGTCATACAGACGGGCCAACTCACCCGACTTGATCATGCCGATGATGCTGTCGTCCACGGCCTTCTTGAAAGCCGGGTCGTCCTTGCGGAACATGATGGCAATCGGCTCCACGTTGAGCACTTCACCGGCGATGCGGAAGTCGGCCGGGTTCTTGGCCTTGGCGATGTTGCCCGCCAGGATCTGCCCGTCCATCACGAAGGCATCGGCGCGGCCGCTTTCCAGCAGCAGGAAGCTGTCGGCGTGGTCCTTGCCGAACACCTCGTCGAAGTTCACGCCCGTGGCGCGCTCGTGGCGGCGCAGGTGCTGCACCGAGGTGGTGCCGGTGGTGGTGGCCACCTTCTTGCCGTTGAGCTGGTTGATGTTGGTGATGCCCGAGTTGGCCTTCACCGCCATGCGAACCTCTTCCACGAAGGTGGTCACCGCGAAGGCCACGTCCTTTTGACGGTTGGCATTGTTGGTGGTGGAGCCGCACTCGATGTCCACGGTGCCGTTTTGCACCAGGGGCTGGCGGTTCTGGGAGGTGACGACCTGGTACTTGATGTCGAGCTTGGACATGCCCAGGGCCTTCTGGATGTCGGCCAGGGCGCGCTGGCAGACCTCCACGTGGAAGCCGGCAAACTTGCCGTCGCCCAGGGTGAAGCTCAGGGCGCCAGAGGACTCGCGCACGCCCATGGTGACGCTGCCGGAATCCTTGATCTTCTTGAGGGTGTCGGCCTGGGCCAGGCCCGTGGCAGCAGCCAGGGCCGCCACCAGGATGAGAGACTTCTTCATGAATGCTCCTGTGGAGGGTGGGAAGGATGCGGCGGGCTGCCACATGTCACCGATTCTAGGGAGTAGCTGGGCCCTGAAGATATGCCCACAGACCCTGAGCCGAGGCCTTGGTGGGCCGCACACCGGGCGCGCCCGGGTGCTCGCGGTAAATCCGCACCTCCATGGTCAGACGGAAGCTGTCCTCGGGCGCCGCCTCGACCAGGCGCCCGGCCCGCAGCTCCCGCTGAACCGACCCCAGGGGCAAGAAGGTCAACCCATGGCCTTCGATGGCCATGGCCTTCAAACCCTCGGCCATGTCGGTTTCATAGACCGGGTGCAGCTCGGCGGCCTGGGGCGAATCCTTGAGGATCAGGTCCACCAGGCGCGCCAAGTACGCCCCGGGGGCGTAGTTCAAAAACGGAATGTGACGCCCCTTGTCCCCGGGCAGGGTGTACACCGCGCGCCCGCGGGCATCGGCACAGCTGAAGGGGGCCAGGGTTTCCCGCCCCAAGACCAACATGTCGTATCGCTCGGGGTTGAGCTGCAGCGGCTGGGAGGGATGGTGGTAGGCGATCAGCAGGTCACAGCCGCCTTCGCTCAAGCGCATCGCCGCATCGTGCACATTCAAGGCGGTCAAACGGCTCTTGAGGGGGCCGAAATGGGCCTGCAGGTCCATCAGCCAATGCGGGAAGAACGTAAAGGCCAAGGTGTGCGGCACGGCGAACTCGATGACGTCGGCCGAGTCGCCCTGGTGGCTGCGCACCAGGTGGCGCGCGCTTTGCAGCGCCCCCAGGATTTCCAGGGCCTGTGCGTGCAGCAGTTCGCCGGCCGGCGTCAGGCGCGTGGGGTAGGACGAGCGGTCCACGAGGTCCACCCCAGCCCAGGCCTCCAGCGCCTGAATGCGCCGCGAGAAAGCGGGCTGCGTCACATGGCGCAGCACGGCCGAGCGCGAAAAGCTTCGCGTTTCGGCCAGGCTCACGAAATCTTCAAGCCACTTGGTTTCCATGCCCGCTGCGCTGCAACGCCCACATCGAAGCATACCGTCCGCCCAAGGCCAAGAGGGCCTCATGGGAGCCCCGCTCGATGATGCGGCCGTCTTCCATCACCAGGATCTCGTGGGCATCCACCACGGTGGACAAGCGGTGGGCGATCACCAGGGTGGTCTTGCCCTGCGCGGCGCTGCGCAGTTCGGCCTGAATCGCCCGCTCGTTGGTCGAATCCAGCGCCGAGGTGGCCTCATCAAAGATGAGGATCGGCGGGTCCTTGAGCAGGGTTCGCGCGATGGCCACGCGCTGCTTTTCCCCGCCCGACAGCTTCAGGCCGCGCTCGCCCACCATGGTGT
>JACCDH010360270.1_pt1 | contig 20735 bp, 20 predicted proteins | sample 7442481 | NCBI WGS metagenome assembly JACCDH01 (sample SAMN15323433, study PRJNA562643) | freshwater metagenome | isolation source: river surface water | place: USA:Blue River Watershed | collected 2017-08-15 | reverse complement strand
TAGGAAAATACTCCAACAAAAGCCAATATTACAGTTAAGATTATTACTGTTGTGGCGTTTTTAACCGACAAAGTAGTTAATCCAAATTCCTTTAATCCTTTTTCTTTAGACATGTGAATGAATATTTAATAATTACTTAACCTCAACAATTTCACCTTCCTGAACACTTCTAGCACCTTTATCCACAAAAATCATCCCTGCATTAGCTCCACTAATAATAATAGTTTCGTTGTTGTAAGCCATACCCGTTTCCACATCAACTTTAACCACTTTAGCATCTTTATTTGGTAAAATTTCTAAGGAATAAAAATAATTTTGTCCTTTACGATCCTGCTGAATAATTCTGGAAGGCACCACAAAAGCATCATCCATTGCATAATCTCTAATTTTTATTTGGGCTAACAAATTAGGTTTTAAAACACCATTAGCATTATTAATAACCACACGAATTTTAAAAGTACGGTTAGCAGGATTGATAAAATCGCCTATACGCTCAACAACCGAGTTCATTTCCACATTTAAACTAGGGAAAAACACTTTTACTTGAGTACCTTTTTTTAATTTATTTAAATACGACTCGCTAACATCCGCCTCGATATACACTTTAGATAAATTTATTACACGAACAGCTGGCATAGCCATACTTGTAGTTTCGCCAATTTTAGGAGATATCACATCCACAATTCCATCAAAAGGCGCTTTTATAGTGTACATATCCATTTGGCGTTGTGTAGCTGCTAATCTTTTTTCTAAAGATTCTTTATTATTTTTCGCCTCCAAATACTGGATTTCGGTTCCAATTTTTTGTTCCCATAATCTTTTTTGTTTTTCGTAAACTTTTGTTGCTAAATCCAAACCATTTTCAATTTCCTTTAAACTGCTAGATAAAGGCCCTGCATCTAACGCTAAAATTAATTGTCCTTTAGCTACAAAATCTCCCTCTTTAACATAAATCTTTTTTACAACACCAGGAGCCTCAGGGAATACATTAGCATTTTCTTCCACCTGAACATTACCATGAATTTCGAAATAATGTTCGAATGTTTTATTTTTTACAGAATCTACCGTTACAACGGCCAAACTTACGCTAGTATCTAACATAGCAATTTGCCCTTCAACAGCAATTAGCATTTCGTTTAATTTTTTAATTTCTGTTTTTAAACTATCTCTTTGAGATACTAAAACATCTAAATTGGATTCTGATTTAGAGCCACATGAAGATAAAATAAGTGATGATACTACCACAAATAAGCCCTTAACCATTAAAAGACCTAAAAATTTATTGTTTAATTTCATAATGTATATGTATTTGTTGGATTTTAAATTATTCTGCTTCTTTATATTGTATTTGATCTAATTCTGCTTTGGTATTTAACAACTCAAACAAGGATTGTATATATTTAGCTTGCGCTTCAGTTAACTGATTTTTTGATTGTAAAATATCAAAACTAGATGCCACGCCTTCTTTATTTTTTAAAATTGTTTTATTATTTATTTTTTCGGCTAATACCATGTTTTTTTGAGCATTCATAAAAATTTGCTGTTTTGTTTGCAAAGTATTTTTAGTATTATTGAATTGTATCTCCAAACTTTTTTCGATAAATGATTTAGAGTTTCTAAGTTTATCCAATTGTATTTGTGCTTGCGCAATTTTAGCACCTTGCATACCACTGCTAAAAACAGGTAATTTTAATTGGATACCAGCAGTTTGTGAGCTTAACCAATCGGCATTACGATAAAAGTCATATTTTACTTGGTAAGCCTGAGCCGACATTTGATAAAACGCCCCCAAAGAAGGTAATCGTTCCATTTTGTATCTGCGCACATCCAATTTTAACAATTCCTCTTGCACTTGTAAAACTTTAAAATCAGGGTTATTTAAAGCATTAAATGTACTTTGTTCCAATTGTGCTAAATTAATTAAATTTAAAACCGAGTTTAAATCATCCAATAAAACCACAGATTTATCCACATCCAAACCCATGCTTAATTGCAACATTTTTAAAGCAATATCATATTGATTTTTACTTTCAATTTTTTTAGTTTCAATATCTGATAACAATAAGTTTAATTGGTCCACATCCGTTTCCTCCACGAAACCTTCTTTCAATAATGCCTGTGTTTCTGTTAAATTTTGACTTAATGTACCGTACGATTTATCCAATAAATCTAAGTTTTCCTTCGCTACCAACACCAAAAAATAAGCATTACTTACCTCTTTAACCACCTCAGATCTGGATCTATTTTTTTCTACATCCGCCAAACCCTTATACGTTTTAGCAGCTTGCAAACCCACAATATAAGTACCATCAAACAACAATTGCGAAAAATTTAAATTAGCATTGGTGTTATGTGGCGCTGCAAAAAGTAAAACAAATTCTTGTCCGGGTGGAATCTGACTTAAATCTCCGAAATCAAAAGGTAATTTGATACGATTTTGATAATCTGCATTAGCGCTAATTTGAGGTAAACCAATGGCAGTAGTTTCCCATACTTTTTTCTTGGCGCGTAAAACTTCTAAATCGGCATTTTTACTTTTGTAATGATTTTCCAAAGCTAAATCAATAGCTTGTTTTAAAGTAAAAGAACTTTCTTGTGCTTTAGTCCAAAGCGAAATAGAAAGTAAAAAAAGTGCAATTTTAATCTTCATATACATTAAATGTTGGTTGGTTTTAATCCTCAGTTACAAATTTTAAATTATTAAAATTTAAGTTATTATATATTTCGATACCTTTTTCGGAAGCTAAACCCCTAATATGGTAAGTTAAATAAGTTATAAAAACATCTAAAAAGCTAATTTTATCCTTAGGGAATATATCGTTATTAAAAATCAACTCGGTTTTATACATATACATAGGTGCAATAATCTCCGATTTAACATCCTCTTTATACAAGCCCTCCTTTTTACCTCTTTCGATATTATCTGCAACCACTTTTAAAACATAAGTTTTTTGATGATTCATCCACAATTCCCATGCATCTGGATAATAATTTTTTAAATCATTTTGCACACTCGGGTTTAATTGATCCAAAGTAAAAGTAAAATACTTTGCAATTTCAAAATTTTCCTCAATAGCATTTAGATTTAAATCTAAAATTTGATTTACAAAAGAAACTTCTTTATCGATAATAAACTGCATACATTTTACAATCAAATCCTTTCGATTATCAGCAAATTTGTACAATGTTTTTTTCGAAATCTTTAAGCCTTTAGCTAAATCATCCATGGTATTATTTTTAAAACCATGACATAAAAAAAAGTTGCCAATTTTAGAAAGTATTTCTAATTCCTTATTCTCCATTAAAAGCTAAAATTTGAATTCGAAATTAGAAATATTTTTTTGATTAGAAACACATTGTAGTAAAATTAGTTTCCGTAAAAAACACTAGTGGTAAATATATTTTACAAACGGTAAAATATAAATGTTTTAAATTGAGATATAAAGGATAGATTTTACAACCTTAATAACCAAGCTTCGGGGTTTTGGGTAATTTTTCCTTGCCAAAGTTCAAAATGCAATTCGGTTTTACCATCCTCATCCGTTTTTACAACACCCAAAACATCACCAGTTTTTACCGCATCATTTCGTTTAACTTTGATATTACTTAAATTGGAGTACAAAGTAAAAAAATCGCCGTGTTGCACCAATACAGCATTTTTACCGTTAGGTAAAGCAATTACAGCCGAAACATTTCCGTTAAAAATACATTTTACATCGCTGTTACGAGTAGTTAAAATATTTATACCATTATTTATAATTTCCAATTCCTTATAAACAGGATGTTTAGAATTTCCGAAATGAACAGATACTGTAGCTTTATCCACAGGCCAAGGTAAGTTACCTTTATTCGCTATAAAATTATCCGATAACAATTTTGCATCGGGAGTTTGTTTGTACACATCATCCACTTTTTTGGGTGCTGGAGGAGGAGTTTTACCTTCTTTAATCGCTTTTTCACGAGCTAATCTTTCCGCTTCCGTTTTTTTCTTTCTAGCTTCTTCCGCTTTTCTTTGCGCCTCTTCTATTTCACGCTGAATAATGCGCTTAATTTCCTCATTTAGTTTTTGATCTTCCTTTTGTTTAGCTAAAATATCCGCCTTAATCTTTTTTTCGTTTTGCTGAATGTTTTGATATAACTGTTTTAAATTTTCCTCTTCTTTTTGCAAAGCAGTTTTTTCCAGATTTTTTACCTCAATCAAAACCACTTTATCCTTTTTTTTATTTTCTAAAAGCACAATTTGCTCCTTAATTTTTTCAGAAGCTTCTTCAATTTGTTTTACCTGATGTACTCTAAATTCACCAATTTCGTTAATATATTTAATACGTTTATACGCCTGATTAAAATCGTTTGAACTAAATATAAAAATTAATTTATCCGTAGCATTGCGGTTTTTGTAGGCGTGTACCACCATTTTTTTATACTGATTCCTTAAAGTGCTTAATTGAAAACTTAAAGAATCTATTAGTGATTTTTGATGTATAATTTGCTGCTCCAAAACACCAACTTCATTGGAAATAGAATGAATCAACTCCTCTCGAGCACCAATTTTTTTTTGAGAAATAATAATTTGAATATCGGTTTTTTTCTTATCAACATCTATATCTTGTAAAATAGAATTTAGCTTTTTTATTTCGTTTCTAATTTGATTTTGTTGTTTTTTAAGCGCTGCCGAAGATTGTGCATTTACAACAAAAGGAAATATCAAAAGATTAAAAACCAATACTTTAATCCATCCTTTCATAATCCTTTGGTATACTAAATGGTAAATTGATATCTTTTTTAATATCAATATCTTTATAAACTATCTGACCTTTAATTTTTTCGGTATTTTGATTAAATATTTTAAAGTTAATTTTTTTATTCATCCAATAGCCCATGGTGGAATCTGGCTGTTCATAATTAATATCAATTTCTTGATTTTTAGATGTTTGTATAAACCTCGCATGCGTTAAAAACAATTTATTACAATTAATCCAATGCGCATGTTTTAAGGCTTTTGAGCTATCTACAGTGTTGTTTTTATCCCAATCTTTATTTTCAATATTACTTACTACATAATTTACATCTTGTTTCCAAAAAAACTTCTGATCTTTTAACAAGGGCATAGAGCTTAATAACATACTTTGAATAGATTTAAAATCTAACTCAGCACCAATAAAATTAGCTATATTTTTAATTTCTGTATGTAAAAACTTTTTATGAATAACATCTAATAACATTAAGGAATCTGGTGTGATTAAAATTTTGGCAACCGTTATTCCTGCTTTTTTAAACGACATCCAAAGCTTTTCATTTTTAACCAATCTGATTTGTAAATTTAAACTAACATCTTCATTCTCGGATTGGAATGTAAATTCACTTTGTATTTTATAAAATTCGTGAAAATTAGCTTCGTTTTGTTGGATAATAGGGAAAATTTCGGGGACAGAATCCCTTTTCACTTCGCACTTATCCATTGTATCTGGGTTAAATGCCGTTGTTTTTTGTTTGGTTTTACAAGCAAAAACACTATTTATTAGCAATGCTAACAACATAATTTTAAAGCTTGAGTTCCACTTCATCATAGTTTAATATTTATTTTACTTCCCAAATGCAATAATACGATATAGTTTTCACAATTAAAATAGTGCTCTACGAATTTACTTTTTAATTTTTTGTTTATAATCCTGAGCTTCTTTTGTTTTTCCCAATTTTAAATACGTTTCGGCAATGTGTTCGTAAATTTCATTATTTTTTTCATTCAATAATTGCTCTGCATCCAATAAATATTTTATAGCTTTAGCATAATCACCTTTTTGATACAAAATCCAGCCGTAAGTATCTAAATATGAAGGATTTTGAGGCTCTTTCTTTAAAGCTCTTTCTGCCAACTGCAAAGCGTATTCCAATTTTTCGTTGCGCAAAGATAAATAATACGCATGATTATTTAAAGCCAATGCATTGGTGGGATCCAAATCTAACAACTGTTCGAAATACATATCGCTTTTAGCATGATTTTTCATCTTATGATGCAAATCCCCTAAAGCATTTAAAAAATTAAGTTTTAAGGATGAATTATCAAAAATCATGGACAATCCATTTTCGTAGGCTTCAGCAGCTTGTTGTAATTTATCTTGATTTTCCTTAGCTAAAGCCTTGTAAAAAAACAACAAAGGCTGCGTAGGAAAATATTCGATTGCCTCGGTAGAATGGTTTTCCATATCTAAAAAATCTTTCAATCGCAAATCGATAGAAATTAAAGTTTCCCACATATCCAACACATTTTTTTTATCGTTTAAAGCAATAATCATATGATTTTTTGCTTTTGGTAAATCTTTTACCTTTAAATAATGTGTAGATAAGTACTTATTGGCTTTATAACCTTCGGGATACATCACCGCAAAATCATTCAATAAATTTTTAAACACATATAACTTACTGGTATCCTTTGCTGCATATTTATAAAACTCGTCTAAAATTTGCATTTTAGGCTGAATAGAAAATTCGTGATTTTTTAAGGCTATTGCATAATAATAAGCAGCCGAATCGGGTTGAGATTGATGAAAAAATAAATCGCCCATTCCAAAAGCTAAATCTGGTTGATTAGGCATAATTGCAAACCCTTCGTTTAATACTTCTTTAGCTTTGATTTCATTGTTTTTTTGATAATAAAAATTAGCTTTATCTACATAAAAACCAGCTTTTAAAGGGAACTCTTGAATTAATTTATCAATTTCTTGTAAAGCTTTATCGTGCTCCCCAAATTCTTTGTAAATTAAAAATTTATTGTGATTTACTTTTTCGTGTACCCCAAACTGTTTTTCGATTTTATCATAAATATCTAAAGTTTTAGTTGTTTGTTTGCTAGATAAATAATAATCTGCCAAACTTAACTTATAATTTATTTCGTTGGGAAAATACTTTATTAAATCCAAAAAAGCCATTTCAACTTTATTCCAGTCTTTAGCCAGCTTAAAAATTTCAACTTTTTGAGTTAAATACCATTTGTTATTAGGAACCAAATGAACCGCTTCCTGAATATGAAAAGCAGCTTTATTGATATTAGATTGCGAAAGATAAAGATTAGCCAACTCAAAATGCACCGCATCCTTTGCCCCTGGCATTTTTAAACACTCGTTAAACTTTTGGATCGCCAAATTAGGATCGTTTTTGATTTTGGCACTAATTGCCTCAAAAAAAACATCTTGTGCTTCTACGGTATATTTTTGCTCGGATTTTAACGAGGTTTCGTTTCCTTTTTGCTTGGATTTACAAGCAAAAAGGAAAACAAAAACTGTAGTTAAAACTAAATATTTAAGCATTTATGATTTATAAAATTTCTGTTGTAAAATCGCCAATACTTAACTCGCGTGATTTACCTTTTAAAACTACATTTTTACCAATCATGGAATCTGCAATAATTTGATTTTCGATATGTGTTTCCTCATAAACAATACTGTTTTTAACCACAGAATCCAACACTTTACTATTTTGTGCAATGGAAACATGCGGACCAACTACACTATTTTTAATAGTTACATTATTACCAATCAAACAAGGCTCAATCACCACACTATTTTCCAATACCACACCCTCACCACGCATTTTTTCTTTATCCTTTATAAATTCCAAAACACGCTGATTACTATAAACAGTAGCTTTATAATTCCCACAATCCAACCATTCTTTCACTTCTCCCGGAACAAATTTTACACCTTTTTGTTTTAAATTTTCCAAGGCATTCGTTAATTGATATTCACCTTTATCCTTAATATCATTATCAATTAAATACTGTAATTCAGTTTTTAATCTAGCACCATCTTTAATGTAATAAATACCGATAATTGCTAGGTTACTTACCAAAGTTGTTGGTTTTTCTATAAAATCAGTAATTTCGTTTTGAGCATTTAATTTTACCACACCAAAAGCCGATGGATCTTCCACTTGTTGCACCCAAATAATTCCATCTTTAGTATCATCTAATACAAAATCAGCTCTAAATAAGGTATCTGCAAAAGCAATAACCACTCTGCCATCCAAAGCATGTTGAGCACATAAAATAGCATGCGCAGTTCCTAATGCTTCTTCTTGATAACAAATACTACCTTTAGCCCCTAAATTTTCGGCAATTTTAACCAAATCTGCCTCCACTTTTTTTCCAAAAGTGGGCGCTATAATAAATGCAATTTCTTCAATCTTTTCATTACAAACACCAGCAATATCCTCCACCAAACGATGCACAATAGTTTTCCCTGCTACTGGAATTAAAGGTTTAGGAACTAATAATGTGTGTGGGCGCATCCTTTTGCCCATACCTGCCATAGGAACAATAATTTTCATAAGTATTTAATTTTTAAATTTATTTACCTGTACTACCAAAACCACCCGCTCCGCGAGCGGTTTCATCCAATACCTCCACTTTTTCAAAACGAACTTTTTCGTATTTTGTTATCACCAATTGTGCAATTCTTTCGCCATCTTTAATTACAAAATTTTCGTTGGATAAATTTACCAAAATCACTCCAATTTCTCCTCGATAATCTGCATCAATGGTGCCGGGAGAATTTAAAACTGTTATTCCATTTTTCAAAGCTAAACCACTACGCGGCCTAACTTGAGCCTCGTAACCCTCTGGTAATGCTAATTTTATACCAGTAGGCACTAAAACTCTTTGTAAGGGTAACAAAGTGATTTCTTCATTAATATTTGCTTGCAAATCCACTCCTGCCGAATTATCGGTTTGGTAATTGGGCAAGGGATGTTTAGACTGATTAATTACTTTTAAAATGGTCATAAAAAAAACTATACAAGCAAAAGTAAAAAAATTAGTTTAAATACATTTATTTTTTTTTAGATAAGTGTTAGATTTTAGTACTTTTGTGCTTATGACCAATCAGGAATTAACAAAACAAAAACGATACGATAAAGCCTATTTACGATTGGCTTTAGAATGGGCAAAACTGAGCTATTGCCAACGAAAAAAAGTAGGAGCTTTAATTGTAAAAAACGGAACAATTATAGCGGATGGATACAATGGAACACCTTCTGGTTTTGATAACTGTTGCGAGGATCATCAGGGAAATACACATTGGTACGTGCTTCATGCCGAAGCCAACGCTATTTTAAAATTATCCAAATCCAACAATAGTGGCGATGGCGCTACGTTGTATATTACTTTAAGTCCGTGTAAAGATTGTAGCAAATTAATTTTACAAAGCGGAATAAAACGTGTGGTATATTGTACAGAATACAAGGATACTGAAGGCGTTGATTTTTTAAAAAACTCGGGCATTGAAGTTGTATTTTTTAACGAAGATTTAAATTAAAATTAGTGAATAAACGTACCCATAATGCTTTACTACCCTTAGTTGCCGCTATTGCTTTAGCTTTTGGGATTTTTATCTCCAAATACATCTATACTACAGAGGGTAAAAATTACTCTGTTGATTTTATTTCATCATCTTCCACGCAAAAAATTCAGCGAATTTTAGATTTGGTTCGCAATCATTACGTGGACAGTGTGGATTATGCAAATATCGAAAACCAAATTATTAGTACAGTTTTAACACATTTGGACCCACATTCTACTTACCTTTCTCCTGCTGAAACGATGGCAGAAAGAGACCGTATGGAAGGTGAATTTGGTGGGATTGGTATTAAATTTAAAGTAGTAAAAGATACTTTATTTATTGTTAAAGTGTTTGAAAATGCTCCTGGTGCTAAAGCAGGTTTATTCCCTGGTGATAAAATAATTGCTGTAAATAGCAAAACATTTGTAGGAGCCGCTATTAACAATGAAAGAATTGTGGAAGAATTAAGGGGCGAACCTGGTAGTTCTATTAAAATTGATATCTTACGAAAACAAAAAATAGTTTCTTTTAATATCAAACGTGTAATTATTCCTTTGGAAAGTGTTGAAATTGCAGAACTTATTGCACCTAATGTAGCCTACATTAAAATATCAAGATTTTCCAAAAAAACCTACGAGGAATTTATGGAAGCTACAAAAAAATGGAAAGAAAAGGATTTGCAAGGGATGATTATAGATTTACGAGGAAATCCAGGCGGAATGTTAGATCAAGTAACTAAATTGTGTGATGAATTTTTAGAAGAAGGACAATTGATTGTGTACACAAAAGATAAATATGAAAGAACAGAATCAATCGCAACAAAAGATGGTACCTTTAAAAAAGTACCACTCGCTATATTAATTGATGAAGGAAGTGCTAGCGCTAGCGAAGTTTTTTCGGGCGCTATGCAGGATAATGATAGAGCAGTGGTTTTAGGCAGAAGATCCTTTGGTAAAGGTTTAGTACAACGCCCGTTCGAGCTTAATGATGGGTCGGTAATGCGCTTAACAATTGCTAGATATTACACTCCTGCTGGTAGATCTATCCAACGACCTTACGAAGAAAATAAAGAGAAATACTACGAAAAAATTAATCAAAGATTATTAACCGGAGAACTTTTTACCTTAGATAGTATCGTTTTAAACGATTCGTTAAAATACAAAACACCCAAAGGAAAAATTGTTTATGGAGGTGGTGGAATTTTACCTGATATTTTTGTACCTATGGATTCCATTGTGATGGATTCGTTAATGTTTACTATTTATTCTCAAGCCTTAATTGAACGTTTTGTTTTAGATAGTTTGCCATTGGTTCATGAAAAATTATCCAATTCGATTTTGACAGCATACAACGAGTGCTTAGGAAATGATTGGCTAAATATGTTTAAAACTTATTTAATGGCAAACCATATTAAATGGAATAAAAAAATGAGTGAAAAAATTTGGGGAAAATTTAAAATGGATATCATTAGTGAAGTTTTGGATAAAAAATTTGGCAAATTTGGTGAACTTTATCCCACTTTACACAACGAAAGAATTATTCTTGAGGCTTTAAAAAATTTAAATATCAAAATCAAATAACAACATAATGTATCCCATAAAATTCTTAACTTTTTTACTATTTATATCTCTTGCCTTAAGTGCTCAAAATCAAAAGTTTGCAATTTATTTTACCGATAAAAATGGCGTAGAATTTAATCCTTACTCCTATTTTCATCCTGCTGCTATCGAGCGACGAATAAATAATGATATTCCTTTAATAGATGAAACAGATTTTCCATTAAATGAATTTTACGCGCAAACCGTTACAAATTTATGCGATAGTGTGAAAGGCGCAAGCAGATGGCTAAATGCATTATTTATATATGCTAATCCAAATCAAATTCAACAAATCCAATCCTTACCTTTTGTAAAAAACATTCACGCTTTACAATCTCAAGGAAAAGCTGCTCAACACAATTCTGTTTCTTTACTAGAAGGAGCGGAACGTTTGTTAAAAACTCAAACTCAATTCATGCAAGCCGATGTTTTTGCGCAAAAATCTTTAACAGGTAAAGGGGTGCGTATTGCGGTTTTTGATACTGGATTCCCTAACGTGGATAAAGGCTTTGCGTTTGATCATATTTGGAAACGTAAGGGTATTGTTGCGTATTATGATTTTGTGAAAAATAGGGAAAATGTTTTTGATTATGGGGACCATGGCACAATGACTTTATCTTGCATTGCTGGAAAAAATGGTAGTGAAAATATTGGTTTGGCAATTGATGCCGATTTTTTATTAGCAAGAACTGAACGAACTTTATTTGAACCAGTTGGAGAAGAGGAAAACTGGTTACTAGCAGCAGAATGGGCAGATAAAAATGGTGCGCACATTATTAACAGTTCATTAGGTTATACAGCACATAGATATTTTCAAAAAAATATGGACGGTAAATTTGCTTTAGTTAGCAGAGCTGCAAATATGGCTGCTAAAAAAGGTATTTTGGTTGTAAATGCCGCTGGTAATGAAGGGGATGCACACTGGACAATTATTGGTGCTCCGGCGGATGCGGATAGTGTTTTGGCTGTTGGCGGAATTAATCCTTGGACGGGTATGCATACCAAATTTTCGTCGTACGGACCCACTGCTGATGGAAGATTAAAACCCAATGTATCTGCTTTAGCTTGGGTAATTGCTGCCAATAAAAAAAATACTTTAAAAGAAGTACAAGGAACTTCTTTTGCTTCGCCTTTAACTGCTGGCTTTGCAGCTTGTGTTTTACAGGAATTTCCAAGGATTAAAGTTATGGATTTATTTAAAAAAATTGAGCAAAGCGGACATTTATATCCTTATTACGATTATGCACATGGTTACGGAATTCCGCAAGCATCCAAAGCTGTAAACGAACAAGATACAATTCCTGCAACATTTATTACAGAAGTTGAAAATGGAAAACAAAAAATTAAAATTTTACCAGAATTTTTTAGCGAACAAAATTTTATTTACTCGGTTAAATTTAGCGATAATTGGGAAGAGGAACATGTAAACGACGAAATATATACCTCTGCCGTATCCACTATGGTGCTAAACAAAATTCCGGATTATTTTTACTGGCATGTAAGTAATGCCGATGGTAAAATTGAAACTTACGAGGTTTTAATGGTTGAAAATCCCACTATTTTACAAATTCCTCTTCAAAATTACATAGGTAAAACCTTACGTTTTCATTATAAAGGCTATACCTTAATTCAGAAAATAGATTAACTAAAAATCTTCCTCCTATGATACGTTTAATTGTTTTTTCATTTTGTATTTTATGTAGTGTGGAATTATTTTCCCAAACTGCCATTTTACGCAAAGATTTATATGAACAAGATAATAGAACCCAAAATAGTACTAAAGGTCCTGGTTTAAAATTTTACAACGCTATGTTTATTCGTTTTGGAATAAATCATACTATTCCTAAGCTTGATTTTTTTCAAAACGATATCAGTTCAATTGTGCATCAAAGTGGTTTATTTGGTGTTGGATTTTACAACCAACGTAAAATCAATCAATATTTATCCTTGGGCATCAATTATGGGTATCAATACAAAAATATTAGTGTGTGTAAAATGCAAAGATTAAACGTTTGGGAAACCGAAAATAATGATTATAACAAGGAGAAATACAACTTTCATCAATTGATTGTAGAACCCAACATACGCATTCACTTAAATAAACACAGGGGAGATTATACTGGGAAATTTATAGATTTGGGAGCCAACATCAATTGGTCATTTTTAAATAGTCAAAGATTAAGCGTAGTAAACAATTGGAATATTCGCTCCGAAACTTGGATAAATCGAGCGCCAAATTTCGTGAATCCATTGGAAAGCCACGCTGTATTACGTTATGGATTTAATGAGTATAGTATTTTTATAAATTACAGATTAACAAATTTGATTAATAGCAATACTCCTAGTGAATATTCCGATTTACCCAAATTTTCAACTGGTTTACATTTTATTTTTTAAATATGATCGCTTTAAATTTCATCCAATTCAAAAGTTATAATCAAAAATTTGCCATTTTATTTATGGCTTTAGCTGTTATATGGCTATTTGGAAATAATTGGGTGAGTTTTTGGGACCAAGATGAAGCTGCTTATGCTGGTTTTGCTAAAACAATGATTGAAACCGGCAACTGGTTACAACCCGATTTTATGTGGTCGGAGGTACATCGTAAACCACCTTTGCATTTTTGGAATATTGCGATAAGCTATAAAATTTTCGGTATCAATGAATTTGCTGTACGTTTTCCATCTGTAATATTTATCCTAGGAACTATTGCCTTAATTTATTTGGTTGGTAAAGATTTTTTTGGCGAAAAAATGGCTTTTTATGGGGCTTTAATTTTAAGCACCTCTATTTTAGTTCCTTCTTTAGCAAAAGTATCTGTTACAGATGCAACTTTGCTATTTTTCAAAACTTTATGTGCATTTTCTATACTAAAAGTACTTATTTTTAGAAATAAATGGTGGGTTTTAGTGTTTTGGATTGGATTTGCACTAGCATTACTCACAAAAGGACCTCCAATAATCATATTCACAGGATTTTTTGTGCTTATTTTATTACTATTCCATCCAAATCGTAAAAATTTTATCTTATTTCACCCATGGTTTTTTATGCCCTTAGCATTTTTACCTTTATATATTTGGGGGTATTGGTGTATGCAAACGCCCGAAGGAAAGGTTTTTATAACTTGGATGATTGATTGGTATATTTTGAAACGAGTTGGAGGGAGTGTTTTCGGACAAACTGGACCTCCAGGAACACACTTATTAGGTTTGTTGGTGTTTTTTATCCCATACTTTGTATTTTTCCCTAAAGCTATAGCCCAAGCAATTAAAAATTTGTTTAACAAGGAAAAAAACATGCTATTTATAGCATCTGCATGGTTTATTTCTGCATGGTTTTTATATGAAATTACTCCCAGTAAATTACCTGCTTACGTAATAGCAGCACATGTTCCCTTAAGTTTATTTATAGCTTATTTATTAGCTAACAGTAAAGTAAATAAAGGTATGGCTATTGCGCATTTTTGCATCAACAGCCTTATTTATTTAGTATTTATTATAGCGCCAATTATTTTACAATTTCCATTACAAAACATAATCATATTTACCATTGTAGGTTTAATCATGAGTGTTTTTAATGTATTTACATTAAAAAATTATGCAAACCAAAAGTTTAGATATTATTTATTTACACAAAACATCGTTTTCCAAGTTTTAATTTGGTGTTTTTTACTGCCATTATCCGATGATATTAAAAATAGTTCGCTACGAATTGCACAATTTATCGAACAAAATGCAGATAAAAATGCACAAATCACCATAGCAAATAGTCATGCCCGCCCGCCAAGTTTACCTTTTTATTTAAAAATGAGATTTAAAGAAGTGAACGAAAATTACGATTTCCAAACCTTAAGTGCAGCTTACCAAAACAATCATAATCATGTTTTTATTTTAAACAAAAACTTAAAAGAAGAGTTTGAAAATACTTTTCCTGGTATTCAATTCTCCGAAATTAAACCCATATTTACCGATAGAATCCAGCAAGACAGCTATTATATTTTAATTAAAAATTAGAGTGACGCAATTATAAGCTATCTGAAATTTTAAAAAATAAATCTTGTTAATAATTTTTTAATTAAAATTAAATTTTAACAAGTATATTTTTGTTAAAAAACATATATTTGTGCAGCTGTAAAAATAGCGGAGAAACTGAAAATCCTAAAGAGTAAGACAACTTAAATAAAATATTTTATGGAAGCGCAAAAAGTGGACATGTTTATTATGTCGAATGGTAAGTTTTTTGAAGCACACGACTTAACTACTATTAGAGAAAAATTAACTTTATTAGATGAGTCTAAATGGTCAGTATTATCAACCATTCAATTTAAAGACCCCACAACAAGTTTAATAGTATCAATTTTAGCAGGAGGTTTCGGTATTGATAGATTTTTAATTGGCGATACAGGTGTTGGTGTTGGTAAATTATTAACTTGTGGAGGATTTGGTATTTGGACAATTGTAGACTGGTTTATGATACAAAAAGCTACAAGAGAAAAAAACATGCATAAAATTCAGCAGTTTTTAATCTAGTGTTTTCCAGCAGGAATAAATTATATTTTTTTTTAACTATACTTTGTACAGCAGGGTATTTTTGGATGTATTTTAATCTAACGAAGCATCAAAATACCAATATAGATGTTTGTTTATTTAAACATGCAACAAAAATACCTTGCCCTTCCTGTGGTTCTACACGCTCGATAACACAAATTGTTAAGGGCAATATTCAACAAGCGCTTTATATAAACCCCTTAGGTTTACTTGGTGCTTTAGTGCTTTTAATTACACCATTTTGGATTCTAGCAGATGTTGTAACACGAAAAAAATCGTTATTCAATAGTTATCAAAAAATCGAATCGTTCCTTAAAAAGCCAAAAATTGCAATTGTATGCATAATACTAATTGTTATCAATTGGATTTGGAATATACATAAAGAATTATGATACAAAAAAAAGAATTTCCCTATACACCTAGCGAGCACGAATCCGAGAGTGGCTCTAACAGCTACTTAATGTCGGTTATTGCCATAATCGTAGGCTTACCTTTACCTATCATTAACTTAGTTGCAACTGCAATTTTTTATTTAGGGAATCGTAAATCTACATATTTTGTAAGATGGCATTGTACGCAGGCTTTACTTTCGCAACTCTCTATGTTTTTTATCAATAGTTATGGGTTTTGGTGGACTATTTCGATCATTTTTGGAGATGAAAGTATAACCAACTCATACGTTGCCTATATAATTTCGGTACTAATTTTTAATTTGATAGAATTTATAACCACCATTTACACCGCTATACAAATACGAAAAGGAAAACACATACATTGGTTGTTTTTTGGTGAGCTTACCCAAATAATATGTAAACCAAAAAACAATAATTTACAATGAAAACAATTGTACAGGGCAGCTTAGTAGTAATTATTTTTATTACACTTTGGTTAGGAATATCCAATATCAATTGGGTAGAAATTTTTAAAGTTGAAAAATCAACGGATGAAGTTGAAGAAAAATTAGGAGATATATTTTGGGAAGCCATTAGTGAAAATGAAAAAATTATCACTAACAACTTTATCAATACCACAATGGATAGTATTGTAAATAAAATTTGTACAAGCAATACAATAGATAATGCATTTTTAAAAGTTCATGTAATTGAAAAAGATGAAATTAATGCCTTTGCACTTCCAAACGGACATTTAGTAATATACAGTGGATTAATTCAAAATTGCGACAATCCTGAGGAATTAGCTGGTGTTATTAGTCATGAAATTGCACATATACAATTAAAACATGTGATGAAAAAGTTGGTTAAAGAAATTGGTTTATCCGTGTTAATATCTTTAACCGTTGGTAATGCAGGATCCGAAGTATTATCCGAAACCATTCACTTACTTTCCTCTACAGCTTACGATAGGAGTATTGAAAAAGAAGCCGATTTAAAAGCTGTTGATTATATGATTAATGCCAAAATTAATCCAGAAAATTTAGCTAATTTTTTATATAAACTTTCCGAAAATGAAAATGAAATTAATGCATATTTATCTTGGATTAGCACTCACCCAGAATCTAAAGAAAGATCTAAATACATTATAGAATACGCAAAAAACAAATCAAAAAATTTCGAAAATATAGTATCAATTTACAGCTGGGAAACCCTACAAAAGGAAATACAATAATACTTAATAAACTTAACGAATTTTGAAATACAATTGGTATTATAGAGAATTTGTAAACTCAACATCGTCCCCGATTAATTATAAATATATTAAGAATTATAGTTTACCTTACTGTTCATAATATATTGTAAATAAAAACTTTACCCAATTAAATTCTGGGTATAATAACGAGGAATTATAAAAAATTCATGTTTATAATGGTTTAAAAAAAATATATGGACAAAAAACTAGTAGGTCGTTTACGTGAGCAAGTTATTTTAACAGATGCTTTGAATAGCCATCGGTCTGAATTAATTGCCGTTTATGGAAGACGAAGAATTGGGAAAACGTATTTGATTAGAACTTTTTTTGAAAAAAAATCACATATAGTTTTACAGGATTAAGTAACGGCAAAAGAAGCGATCAAATAAAAAACTTCATGTTTAAACTGAATGAGGTTACAAACGAATTCAAGAACGAAAAACAACCTAGAGATTGGCTAGAAGCATTTAATTATCTCAAAATCTATTTTAAGGGAATCCAAGAATCCAAGAAGAAAAAAGTAATATTCATTGACGAGTTTCCTTGGGTGGATTCTCAAAAATCTGGTTTTTTATCTGCATTTGAAAACTTTTGGAACGACTACTGCACTATAAGAAGTGATTTGATTGTGGTAGTTTGTGGTTCTGCCGCCTCATATATGGTTAAGAAAATTATTAATAATACAGAAGGTTTAAGTAAAAGAATCACCCAAACAATCAAATTAAAACCTTTTGACCTTGCCGAAACTCGAGATTTTTTCAAGTACAAAGGTATCCCAATGGAGGAATATGAAATCCTTAAAATATATATGGTATTAGGCGGTGTAGCCGAATACTTAGAACATGTAAAACCTGGCAAATCAGCTGTAATGACCATTGAGAATTTGTGTTTTCAGCAAGGAGCATATCTAGAAGATGAATACGAACAAGTATTTAAATCTCTATTCGTAGAAAAGTACTTCCATCAAAAAATAATGAATGCTTTATCCAAAGGCAATAAAAAGGGAATTACCAGAGATGAAATACTACAAGCACTCAATATCTCATCTGGTGGAAAATTTTCGGATGCATTAGAAGTGCTAATGCAATCTGGATTTGTATTGAAATATGAGGCATATCGAAACAATAAAAAAACAACACATTATCGCATTTATGATGAATATTGTTTATTCTACCTACAATTTATGATTCCATTTAAAGGATCAAAGTGGACGCAAATATTTCAGAAACCAGCATACATCTCTTGGTGTGGTTATGCATTTGAAACCATTTGTTTAAAACATATTACACAGGTTAAAAAAGGATTGAAATGTGACCAAATTCAATCTCAAAACTACAGTTGGCATAACGATGCTGCTCAAGTTGATTTGGTAATCGATAGAGATGACGCTGTGATAACGCTTTGTGAAATTAAGTTTTATAATCAAGAGTTTACAATAGATCAAGATTATTTAAATAGATTACGAAATAAAGAAAACCAATTTAAAACTGCAACTAAAACCAACAAAAGTATTTATACTGCCATTATTAGCACCTGGGGAGTAAAATCAAATCAATACAAAAGTGCCATCGTTTCAAATTCCCTTACCATGCATAGTCTTTTTGAATCAAATTAAATACTAAAAAAGTAATTTTATATTGAATATATAGGTATTATTATAGTGCCAAAACTGTTTTAAATAATAATTTTTGGCACTACAACAACAATAATTGTATTTTAAAATGAGCTATACGGATTTTAAAATTTACAATGGTTAATGCCGGTTGAAAATTCCGTAGCATATTTTAAGAAGCATTACTTACAGGCGAATGTTGATTCACCCCTACGTTTAAAATTGGGTTAGTGTGTTTGGTAGGGGCGAAACATTTTTCGCCCGTTTAATTTAAACAAAAACTGTCCAGATTAATTAAAATACTCACCCCTTTCCGCCCTATCGGGCACCTTTCCCGAGGGAAAGGAGTTGCTGGGTGTTAGAAAAACTTCGTTTTTAGTTGCTGTTCTTTTACTACGAATTGCTTAAAACTTTTTTATATAGCGCAGCTATATTTGGAAGTGTACGTAACTCCTCTCCCTTTTTTTGGGAGATGTGCCCGTAGGGCGGAGAGGGGTTTTTAATTCCTTATTTAACCACTTGCTCCAAGCTACTGTATTTACCTATTATTTTTTTATCTTGATCTAAAACAATAAATGTAGGCGTGGCTGCTATGTAATATTTTGTTGCGGCTTCGGTATTCCATGCTTTATAATCGCAGGTGTGTAGTATATTGGGTAACTTTTTTATAGTTTCTTGATGCAAGGCACTATCTGTATCTAAACTTACAGCAATTATTTTTAATTCTTTATGTTCGGCAGCCCAATTGTTTAACTTGGGCATTTCTTCCATACAATGCGGACAAGTACTGCTCCAAAAAACCAAAATCGTTTTTTCGGATTTTAATTGATACAAACTCTTCGCTTTTAATTTGGTATTTACAACATTCAATTTAAAATCGGGAGCTTTATTTCCTTGTTTTAATGCCGCATAGCCTACCATTCGTTTTTCAAATTCTGTTTTTTCAAAGGCATCAAAACATTGTTCGGCTAAATTTTTATAATTTTCATCTAAATATTGCAATACCTCTTCTTCGCCTATTTCTTTAAAACCTAAACTTAAATATTTATAGGCAAAAGTATGGGTTGCTTCATTACCAGCAAATTTTCGAATAATTACATCCACAGCACGTTTAAAACCATTGGTTTTTTCCTCGGCACTAAAATTCATATTGGGGTTCATCCAATAACGCAAATAATTTAAAATATGCTCGGTGTATAAGGGTGAGTTTAATAATTTAGGATTATTGGCATCAAAATTATCCCAAAAATGTTCTCTTTTGTTAAAATCCTGAATTCTAAAATCCTCGGTAGGGTTCGAGAAATAATAAGGCCTATTTGCCACCATTTCATACGCCCAGGTACCTTGCATTTCGGTTTTAAATTGCTCAAAATTTTGCAGATACAAAGCCTTTTCTATTTCCCACTCTTTAACAGCCACTTTCACCACCTCGGCTTGTGCATTAGGGTAAGCATTAATAAACTGATTTAATAAAGCAATGCGTTCCATTTGCAAACTATTTTGTTTTTGGTAAGCGTACCATTTTTGGTTTTCAACAGATGCCGTAAACTTTGGCAAAGCCATTTCCTCATTGGCTTCCATTGTAAAAGCTATTTGTTTTTCTGTACCATTGATAATAATATCCAAATACTTTTCACCCTCGCCCACTGCATATTGGAAACGATAAACCCCAGCCGGAATTTGTGGAGGCAAAACCAATTTAAAACTATCATTTTTAATAGTAGCACCACCCACTGGGAAGTTGCCTATATCAAACTTAAGCATCAACACCTTAGCGTATTTGGTATTGCCTATAAATGTACCTTTCACCACAATGCTATCTTGTGCATAAGTTTTAAAACCAACAAATATGAATGTGGTTAAAAACAGAAAATTTAACGCAATATGTTTAAATTTCCAATCTTTACTGTTCGCTAAATTCTCATTCATACCATTACTTTTAAATTCTTTATTCACGTTGTTACAATTTAAATTAATATCTAATTTTTAACCTCTTGGT
>JACCDH011820491.1_pt1 | contig 20738 bp, 19 predicted proteins | sample 7442481 | NCBI WGS metagenome assembly JACCDH01 (sample SAMN15323433, study PRJNA562643) | freshwater metagenome | isolation source: river surface water | place: USA:Blue River Watershed | collected 2017-08-15 | reverse complement strand
TCGCCGAGCTGTCCGCAGTACCATCAGTCGCGTTGATGCTGAAATTCACATCGACGGACGATTTTAGCTGCTCAATCTCCGTATCATTTGGGACAAACTGGTAATCACCATTAATGGAATTTAGGTACAGGACGCCATACGTACTCGATTTTTCTACATTAAAGCCCGTCGCCGTCGATGGACTGCTCCCATCTAGCTCGTAAGTCACAACGTCGTTGTAATCAATATCGGTGCCGAGCAAAGCGCCGCCGCTGATGCCGAAGCTGTCATCGCCTGCGGTGTCGTTGTAAATGATCGGAATGATGGACTGCAGCGTTGGTGCCGTATTGCTGACACCAAGGAAATCCGAATTCTTCAGATTCACGCTGCCAGTTATCTGAATCAGCAAGTCAGTGAATCCATCACCGGTGGTATCCGCCCTGACCAGCGTATTGCCGTCGACGTGCTCTTGCCAGACTGCGAAAGCTCTGGGAGCGTTGCCGCTCCATATGAGGTCTGTGGCGCCAAGCAAAGGCCGGAAATCGATCTTGTCCTGGCTTGCAATTGAGAAGTCGACGATTACGTCCTTGGCCGCCAACGTCGACTCCAGCGCGCTGTTGTAGACAAAGACGTCAACACCTGCACCACCTTTGAGGATATCGGCGTCGGAGCCGCCGTCGATGATGTCGTTACCGGCACCGCCATCAATGCTGTCGTTGCCGTTTCCCCCCCTGAGCAAGTCGTTGCCGCCCTGGCCATAGAGGCTGTCGTCGCCGTTGCCACCGAAAAGCATGTCATCACCGCCGATACTGGTGTCGGCATTGGTGCTGGGCCAGTTGTCGCCCCAGAGTATTTCCTTGCCATTGCCGCCGACAAGGATGTCATTGCCTGGCGTGGCGGGAACCAGCCCAACGTAACCGTAGGGCGTGTCTGGGTCAAATCCGTCGCCGATCAGGAGGTCGCCGATCTGGTCGGAATTCAAGTCGAGCACATAGTCGTTGGTTGTACCCGCGACCTTGCCCGGGCGAACCGCGCCGATAATGTCATTGCCGCTACCGCCGGAAATTGTGTCCCTGCCGCCACCGCCGGATAGCAGGTCGTTGCCGAACCCCCCGTAAATCACGTCGTCACCGGCGCCGCCGTCAACAGCATCATTTGATGTCCCGACAATAGTGACTCTGTCCTTGCCGTCGCCGGCGAACACGGCGATGTCGAAGTCGGACACATCATAGATTTCGAGGGCAGCTTTTTTCGCCTTGGTGGTGTTGGTAACGACGGAGAAGCTTGTCGGGAAGACGTTGACGGTGTCGTCATACTGGGTGCCAAAAATCTTTCTTGTAGCCATGGTGTTTGTCTCCTGCGTGCATGTCGCACGTTGCCGATGGTTCGGACCTGGTAATGACAGGTCCATAGCATCATCTGTCGATGAAGATCGACGAGCAGTTCAGGCAATACTGGCTTGCGATGCACTACAGGGTGCACTTTCGGATGCACTATGCGCGAAGATCAGCGCTGGTTGTTTTCCAACGCGGCGCGCTCCAGTTGGTACAGCCAGGCCAGCAGCTCGGCGATGGCTCGGTAGAGCGAGGGCGGTATCTCGCGGTCTAGATCGACCTGCATGAGCAGCGCCACCAGTTCGGTGGATTGATGTACGAAGACCTGATTTTCATTGGCGCGACGAATGATTTCGTCCGCAATCAAGCCTCGGCCTTGTGCGACGACGCGTGGGGCGCCATCACCACTGCCATAGGTGAGCGCAACAGCGGCGCGTTTTTCAGGGCTATCCATGGTCTTGGCTGACAAAGCCGGCCAGCGTGAGGCCGGCTGATTGCAGAGCGTCGGCAAGCGCGGGTACAGCGGCTTTCAGATGCTGCGACATCTCTTGCTGGTCGCAGGCTATGCGCAGTTCGATGCGATCCCCCTGCAGGATGATGCGTGTGCTGAGCTGGCCTAGCGATGGAAGCTTGGTCACCAGCTTGGCATGCCATCGGTGCTGCTCATGGTTTTGTCGGGGATTGTTGTTGCTTTCTGCATCATCACCCTCGCCAGGCTCGGTCTTGTTGTCGCGCTGGTTGGCAGCTTCGCCGCCAGCATGTCGGTCCTGGGCTTGATCGTTGGAGGATGATTGCTGTTGGCTGGGATCAGCGGTCTCATTGGTCAGCTCTTTGATCGGCTCTTTGCTCAGTTGGATTTCGACTTGCATGCCCGGCCAAGGCTCGCCTTGCCAGTGGATGCGGCCACGGTCGATGGCGTCGAGCTGGGCATGGATGATGGCCGCCAGCATGGACGCAGACAGGTTATGGGCAGGCGAGTGCAGCTTGCCAGTACCGTCCTTGACCTCACCTGTATCTAGTTGGTTGCTTCCCTGCGTACTGACTGAGCTGGGCATTTGCCCCTGTGGCTCTGCGCGCAGCGTGGACAAGTTTCTTTGCCCGGCAACCCAGTCGGCGAGATGGGATTCATAGAAGAGCCCGCTGTGCTCGATGCCGGCCTTGAGTGCGGCGGCGAGCAAATTGGTGTCGGTCGGCGGGCCCGGGAGCAGGGGCGCGGCCGGCTGCAGCGGGGCGGCTGCGACATTCGTCTGTCCGAGCAGTGAAAGCAGCAGTTGTGCACCGGGCCCGAGGATGGCTGTAGTTACCGGCGGCGCTGGCCGAGTGTGTTCCGGGCCGATGCGCTGTGTGCCGGGTGCCGGCAACTCGGCCTTGGGTGACAGTAGCCCGATGGGATCGGTGGCGGCGATTTGCCGGGCGGCCGTGATGCTGCCCGTGCCGCTCAGGTCGCCGTTGCCTGCCATGATCTCAGCTTGCGTCCAGGCCGTAGCGCTTGTTCACGCGGCATTGCGCATGCGCGCTCTCGAGCAAGTGCGCGACATGCTGCATCCATGGATCAGTGAGCTTGCGTATCTCGCGGTCGTTGGCGAGTATGGTCTTGATCAGCGATACCTTCTGCAGTCGCGCTTCTTCGCTGAGCATGGCGGGGACGGTGCAGCCCTTGAGCGATGCTATGCAGTTGGCGCAACCTGCCTCAAGCGCGACCAACTGCTCCCAGTCTTGCTGGTGTGCGGCCGACAGCATGTTGCCGGTAATGCGCGCGACTTCTTCATAGAGGGCGACGACGTCTGGCAGCGGTGGCTGACGGATGCCGGCATTGATGCCTGTGCTTGCGCTGGCATCAATATTGGCATCTGGCTTCGTGTTGATGAGATTGCTCATGATGCCACTCCGTTGCCCGGTACCTGCACATGGCCGATGGTGGCCCAGGTGGTGCGCATCTGGCCGAGCAGGGTGGTGGCTTCTTCGAGCTTGTCGGTATCGCTGCCGATGTTGGCGGCGACCAGCAGCGCGATGATGTAGTCATACAGCGCAGCGAGATTGGCGGCGATCTCGCCACCGGCCTTGCGGTCCAGGCTGGCGGAGAGCCCGTTGCCGACGATGTCGATGGCGCGTGTGATGGACTTGCCCTTGCCCTGGGTGTCGTCGGCCAGCAGCTGGGTGCGTGCGGTGGCAATCGCCTGCAAGGCGCCGTCGAACAGCATCAGCACCAGCTGATGCGGGCTCGCGCCCAGCGCGCCTGAATCGACGCTGACCTGGCGGTAGGCAGCGGCGCCGGGATGGAAGTTACCGAACATGGATGGTTTTCCTGAATCAATCGGTTTGTGTGGGCCTTTGCCTTGCGTGAGGCAACTTTACTGGCCGTTCTTGCCCAGCGATGCCAGCTGCTGGCCCAGCCAGTTGCTGGTGCTTTGCATGCGTGTGAGTGCGGCATCCAGCCGGGTGAATTGCGCGCGATAGCGGCTCTCCAATGCCTCGAGCCGGTCCTGCATGGCCAGCTCGCGCCGCGCCAGTCCGCGCAGGCTGGCGGTGAAGCCTTCGGTGCGAAGATTGACGATGCCGGTGTCGGACAACATCTGCGTCAACTGCGTACCGAGACGGGTAGTGAAGCCGGACGCACCAGACAGCAGCGCCGTGACATCAGTTGGCACGGTATCGATGGCTGCCTGAAGCGTGCTGTCCGTAATGCTCATGCTGCCGTCTTTCTGGAAGCTGATGCCGACGTCGGACAGGGTGTCAAGGCTGCCTGCGCCGGAAACGAACCCGGCCATGGTGGTGCGCAGCTGCGAGAGCAGTGAGGTCGGCCCAGAGTCGCCGTGTAGCGCGGCACTGGTGCGGGTGACTTCATTGAACGCGGTCTGAGTGGCGACGGTGGAGCGCAGATCGTTCCATGCCTTGGCAAAGCCGGTGACGGCGGTCTTCAGTGCGGCGGCATCGATGCTGCCGCTGGTGCCGGGCTGGCTGGCGGTGCCCAGCGTTCTGGTCGCCGTCTGAAAGCCGGCCAGCGCCGATGACAACTGGCCGTAGGACGAGATCTTGGCCTTGATGGTTTTCTGCTGGCCCTGCAGCAGCGCCATCGGCCGGGATTCTGCCTTGACGAGCTGTGCCACCAAGCTGTTGATGTCGAGCCCGGAACCGATGCCTGATGCGGTGATGCCCATCGCTACCTCCGACTCATGCCTTTTGTTTGATCAAGATACCTTGCATGCGATCCAGTATGCGCGCCATCGACAAGGCTTCATCCCCGGGAATCTGGCGTAAAAGGGCCCCTGATTCGGCGTCCGTTACGCGCAGCACAGTCTGATGGGTGTCCTGGTCTACGCTGAAATGTACTTTCTGGCCGGTGGTGCCGATGGTCTGGCTGAGCTTGTCGACCAGTTCATGCAGCGCCCGGGATTCGACGGCTGCGGCAGCGTTATCGGACACGCTCGGTGGCGTTGGGTGTGGTGGAGACTGCGCTACAGCGGCAGCGCGCGGTGCAGACACGTTGCCGACGTCGGCCGGCGTTGGGTTGGCGGGGATCGGAGGTAGTTTCATGGCAGCCTCGATGCGTGGGTTATCGGGTTGATCAATGCCGATGTAAAAGCCCCGGCGTCAGCTTGCGCCGACGCCGGGTTTGCTCAGGCGAGCGGCTTGCGCCTGGTCGTGATTAGCCGCGCAGCAGGGCCATCACGCCGTTGGGCAGCGAGTTCGCCTGGGCGAGCATCGCGGTACCGGCCTGCTGCAGGATCTGGCCGCGGGTCAGGTTGGCCGTTTCTGCGGCGAAGTCGGCATCCATGATGCGGCTGCGCGATGCAGACTGGTTCTCGGATGCGATCTGCAGGTTGGCGATGACGGCCTCGAAGCGGTTCTGCGACGCACCGAATTTTGCGCGGGCGGACGAGACTTCGTCGATCGCAGTTGACAGCGCATTCATCGCGCCGAGGGCGAGGGCACCGGTGGCATCGGCAATGCTGGCCGAGGCGCCTGCACCGGTGACAGCGGCGATACCGGTACCTGCGGTCACGTCGGAGACGGCGATGTTGATCTTTTCGTTGGCGTTGTTGTTGGAGCCGACCTGAAAGTCGAAGCCCGCCGCCGGCACGCCGCTGTTAAGCAGCGACAGGCCGTTGAACTTGGTGCTTTCGAGCACACGGGTGACTTCGCCGGCTAGCGCGGTGTATTCCTGGTTCAGCGTGGTACGGTCAGCCAGGCTGTTGGTGCCGTTCGCTGCCTGTACCGCCAGTTCACGCATGCGCTGCAGGTTCTCGCCGACCTTGCCGAGCGCGCCTTCTGCAGTCTGCGCCAGCGAGATCGCGTCATTGGCGTTGCGGATAGCGACGTTCATGCCCTTGACCTGCGAGTTCATGCGCTCGGCAATGGCGAGGCCGGCGGCATCATCCTTGGCGCTGTTGACGCGGAGGCCGGAGGACAGACGCTGCAGCGAAGTGGCCAGCGATGCCTGCGAGGTAGTGAGGTTGCGCTGGGTGTTCAGCGAAGCGAGGTTGGTGTTAATGACTGCGGGCATGATGCTCTCCTTGGCTTGGTCCGATGGTCCGGCCAGCATTCCTGGCCTGATTCAACGTTGGTCTGGTCTGCCGCTGTGGGCTGATCAACCGCTGTTGATTGGATTACGGAGGGGGAGAGCGATTTGTTTAGCGCTGTATGAAAAATTTTGCCGTTGTGGCCACCGGTAGGCGGCAGGCCATCAAAAGACGCTGGGTCCCGGCATGCGCCGGGATGACGAGGCATTAGGTGGAGTGTTGTTGAGGCGACCGTTAATTCCGGGTCTGTCTACGCGCGTCATCCCGGCGCATGCCGGGATCGGGTGGCGTTCAGCTTGCCAAGGATGGCGATTATTCGGCGAGGCCCGGCACCAGCCGGTGGCGGATGGCGTAATGGGTCAGCTCGGCATTGTGGCGCAGCCGCATTTTCTGCAGCAGTCGCGCTCGGTACATGCTGATGGTCTTGACTGACAAAGAGAGCTCGTTCGCGATCTCGGTCACGGTACGGCCGGAGGCGATCATGACCAGGGTCTGAAACTCACGATCTGACAGCGCATCATGCAGCGGCTTGCCACTGTCATCGCCGATCTGGTTGGCGAGTTCCTCTGCCAGTGCAGGGGTGATGTATTTGCGACCGGCAGCCACCATCTGCAAGGCATTGACCAGTTCGGACGGTGCACTCTGCTTGGTCAGATAGCCGGAGGCGCCGGCTTTCATCGCACGTATCGCATATTGGTCTTCGCGGTGCATGGTGAGCATCAGCACCGGCAGCGACGGGAATTCCTTCTTCACTTGCTTTAGCACATCGATCCCGTTGCGGTCGGGCATGGAGATGTCGAGCAGCAGCACGTCGAAGCCGCCTTCGCGCACTTTCTGTATCGCTTGCTGCGCGTTTTCTGCTTCGGCGGCCACGCTGATGTGGCCGCTGTCGCTGATGATCTGCTTCAAGCCTTCGCGCACGATCGCATGATCGTCGGCGATCAGTACGCGTATGGTTTGCGACGATGACCCAGTGCGAGCAGTGCGTGGTGCTGCATGCAGCATCAGGCGTCTCCTTGGGGACAGCCGATAGGCATTGATAGTTTGATCGTGACGACCGTGCCTTTGCCCGGCGCCGAGGCGATGGAGAAGTCTCCGCCCAGCATGGCCATGCGCTCTGCCATGCCACGCAGGCCGAACGAAGCGGGGCTGTCACGGCGGTCGCCGCTCATGCCGGTGCCGTTGTCGATAATTTCCATTTGCAGGTCACGTCCGTCTTCAAAGACACGTATGTCGACGCCGGTGGCTTGCGCATGCTTGCGTATGTTGTTGCAGGCTTCCTGTGCGACCCGGAACAGCGAGGTGGCAACTTTGGGGTCGAGCTCGATATCGGCGCGGTTGCAATGGAAGCGGTAGGGCAGACCGGTCTGTTCCTGCTGCTCCTGCACCAGCCATTCGAGCGCGGCGACGAGGCCGGCGTCGAGTATGCCGGGGCGCAGGTCGGCTGAGATGCGGTGTATCGATTCAATGGAGCGATCGAGCAGATGGTTCAGATAGTTGCGGCGCTCAATCAAATAGGGCGTGGACGGTACCTGGTTCCAGACATGCTCGAGCATCATCTTCAATGCCGACAGGTTGCCGCCGAGGTCGTCATGAAGGTCGCGCTCGATGCGTTCTCTTTCCTGTTCCTTGACTTGCTCAACATGGGCGGAAAGCTCGGCCAGCTGGCGGCGTGATTCGCGGATCTCGTCTTGCAGTTTGCGGCCCTGGGTGATGTTGGTCATCAGGCCGGTCCAGAGAATTCCATCCTCGCCTTCGTCACGCGGGGTGGCGCGCAGGTTGATCCACTTGGTGTCTTGCCAGGCTTCTATCCAGATCCGGCCTTCCCAGTTCAGTACTGCCATGCGGCTTGCCGATTCGCGCATCGCGGCAGCCCAACTGGCACGGTCTTCTTGATTGATCAGTGCGAGAAAGCGCGTCGGGTTTGCGTAAAGCGCCTCAGCCGGCTGGCCGAGCAGGTCTTGACAGGCCTGCGACAGGAAGCTGAATTGCAGCAGGCCAGTGGCACCGCGCCGCATCTGGAACAGCAGACCGGGTACATGGGCTTCGATCTGTGCAAAACGCTCCTCGCGGCTGAGCGGGGTGCGCTCAGCCGGCGATTCCGTGCTGACGGCGATCAGCGCGGCCACGTCCTGCAGCTGCGCGAAGGACAGGCGTAGGGTCACATCATAGAAACTGCCATCGCGCCGCTGCTGGGCCGTACGGGTCGTGATCTCGGGCTCGCCGCCGGCACGCAAGCGGCCGACGAACTGATGCAGTTGTTCGTTCGACAGGTCGCGCATGATTTGCGACGCACTCATCGCGGCTAGCTCGGCTGCCGAGTACTGCAGGTTGCGCCGCAGCGCCTCGCTGGCTTCGAGCACGGCCAGTGAGCTGGCGTCGATGATGAAAATTTCATTGCCGGATTCCTGGATCAGGTTGGCCAGCCAGGTTTCTTCCAGCATACGAGGGTGATCTTCCATGGTCATTTGCAGCTCGAAGAAGCAATCTTGAGGCTGCTCAATTTTTCACACCGTCACTTCACCGCGAGTTGTCACTGTGTTCATTGACAATTCGCAACTTGTGGCGACAAGTCATATCACCAGAGCAATTATTTGTAGCATTCGTTGATTGCACATCGTCAATGTTTGTATCGAGCCTGCAGCTTTGACCTATTTAACATTCTCCGCAGAAAGAATTCTCTGACCCTTCGGAAAAGCAGGGGTTCCCGCCTTCTGTTCATGGTCTGGCCGGCAAGGTGCTTGTGTTCAGATGCGAGGCTGAAGCGGGCACTGACCCGACACCCAAGGAAACCGGCATACCAGACCATGCGCGAGACGACGGAAAGACTCAAGGAATTCGATTTCACCGCGCGTGACTTTGATCGAGTGAGGGCAATGATTCGCGACTGCGCCGGCATTGCGCTGGCAGAGGGCAAGCATGAGATGGTCTACAGCCGGCTGGCGCGGCGGCTGCGGGCGACCGGGCTGGCGTCATTCTCGGATTATCTGGATCAGCTCGAACGCAATGCGCTGCAGGACGAATGGCAGGCGTTCACGAATGCGCTGACGACCAACCTGACCTCGTTTTTTCGCGAGCCGCATCACTTTCCCTTGCTGGCTGCGCATGCACGCGAGCGCAGCGAGCTGTCGGTATGGTGCTCTGCCAGCTCGACCGGCGAGGAGCCGTATTCGATCGCGATGACGCTGTGCGACGCCTTTGGCAGCCTGAATCCGCCGGTCAACATCATCGCGACCGATATCGATACCGACGTGCTGGCCACGGCGGCTGCCGGGATTTATCCGGCCGAGCGCGTGCGTTCGCTAGCGTCTGAGCAGTTGCGCAAATATTTTTTGAAGGGCAAAGGCAGTCAGGATGGATTGGTGCGCATGCGCCCTGAGTTGCGCAAGCTGGTGACTTTTCGGCAGCTGAACCTGCTGGGGCAGGAGTGGGCAGTGAAGGGGCTGTTCGACATCATTTTCTGCCGCAACGTGATGATCTATTTCGACAAGCCCACGCAGCGCCAGATACTGTCACGCTTCGTCACCCTGATGAAGCCGGATGCCTTGCTGTTCGCCGGCCATTCTGAAACCTTCCTCTATGTGTCGGATGCGCTCCGGCTGCGTGGCAAGACGGTGTATGAACTCGCGGATCGCCGATGAACGCGGGTGATGAGCACTTTGCCCGGCATGTGTTTTTTGATCGTCATTTCCAGTGCATGGCGGCGCGCGTGCTGCCGGGCGAGTATTACTTCACGACCGGCGAGATGGTGATACTGACGGTGCTAGGCTCTTGCGTGTCAGCCTGCTTGCGCGATCGTACCAACGGCATCGGCGGCATGAATCATTTCATGCTGCCTGGTGGGGGCGGCGGCGATGACGGACCGGTGTCGGCCTCGATGCGCTATGGGGCACAGGCGATGGAGATTCTGATCAACCAGCTGCTGAAGGCGGGCGCGCAGCGCAATCAGCTGGAAGCAAAAGTCTTCGGTGGTGGCCGCGTCCTGGCCGGGATGAATGCGCTAAATGTCGGCGAGCGCAATGCAGCCTTCGTGAAGGATTATCTGCGCGCGGAGAAAATCCCGGTGATGGCGGCCGATCTCAATGATGTTCATCCGCGCAAGGTGGCGTTTTTCCCGCGTACCGGCAAGGTAATGGTCAAGCGACTCGAGTCTGCAGACAGTCGGCTGGTGCAGGTGGAGCAGCAGTATTCAAGCTCGTTGCAGGCGCGGCCGGTCTCAGGGGAGATCGAGCTCTTTTGACCGGCCGCGATTATATTTTATGTAGCTTTCTTGACGGCCTGTATCAGGCACTTGGATAGCTTGTCGAAATGGAGCAGGGCAGCTTGGGTGAGTTCCAGCTGCTTGCGGCGCGCATCTTCGGTATCGGCCAGCAGGATCCAGCCTTTTTCGCGCATGGACTTCAACCGGCCGTGCAGCATAGCCGGCGAGCCCAGCTCGCGCTTGCCCATCAGATCCTTGACGGACAGCCGCTCCTGGTTCTGGCGAGCGTAGGCGATGAGCTCGAGAATTCGTTCTTCCAGAGGTTCCAGCGGCGGTAGCGAGGGCATGCCCCGGAGAGCTTCGGCTAGTTGCAGGAAGCGAAGGTAAATGTCTGCGGGACGGCTGCGTTTGCTCACAAAAGCCTTTCAACAAGCAGATTTCTTTAGAGAAAATATGATAGCGCAACATCGTTTAATATGCACCAAAAGGCGAGGTGCTCACGCCGAAAATTCGTTGTTAGCAGTAAATTTCTTGAATTTGATGCAACGATGCCGCGTTCTTACCGATATTTAATTCGGCGCTGTCGAAAGTAAAATGGTTATCAGGTGCATATAGATATTGCACCACCAGCGAGGTTTCGCGAGCCTTTTGCCATAGGAAGCGAGCTTGACCCTGCCTGCCCATCCTTATACAGTCCGCGTTGATTTCCACTGGTAAATATATTGATCAGCCGACCCGTGACCGGCTACTCCTTGCCCCTGCCGGCTGCATCCGACCATCGATGAAAACTGACCTGCCGTTTCCCCCATCCACGCCGGTTCGCGATACCGAGCTTGCGTTCACCCTACAAGCCCGCGCCGCTGAGCGCCCGGCCGACCCGCTGGTGAGCGTGTTGCTGCCCGCCTTCAATGAAGAGGGTAATGTCGTGCCCATGCTCGATACTCTGCATACGCTGCTCAGCGGCCTTGGCCTGCGGCATGAACTGATCGTCATCGATGACGGTAGCCGCGATGCCACGGTTGAGCGGGTGATGGATGTGGTTCAGCGACTGCCGGTGACCTTGGTGCAACTGTCGCGCAATTTCGGTAAGGAGATCGCGCTGTCTGCGGGCATCGATGAAGCGAGTGGCGATGTCGCGGTGCTGATCGACTGCGACTTCCAGCATCCGCCGGATCTGATCCCGGCCTTCCTTGCGCAATGGCGGCGCGGCTATGACATGGTGTTTGCAGTGCGCTCGGATCGGGATGACGAAGGTCTGGCCAAGCGTGCCTTTACTCATGCGTTTTACTCGCTGCTGAACTTCGGCGAGCGCAACAAGATTCCGGAAAATACACAGGATTTCCGCGTGCTGGATCGTTGTGTATTGGATGCCCTGAAGCGCATGCCGGAGCGCAATCGCTTCATGAAAGGTCTGTACAACTGGGTAGGCTTCACCCGACTGCCGATGACAGTGCGCACTGATGCGCGCCGCCACGGCGCCAGCAGCTTCAATTTTGGTTCATTGTTCGGACTGGCCGCAACCGGCCTGACCGCATTCTCGAATGTGCCGCTGCGCCTGTGGACGGTGATGGGCGGGCTGGTGTCGCTGGCCTCGATCGCCTATGCGATCTTTATCGTGATCGACACGCTGCTGTTCGGTACTGACTTTGCCGGCTGGCCAACGCTGGTGGTGGCTATTACCTTTCTGGGTGGCGTGCAGTTGCTGTCGGTTGGCATCCTCGGCGAGTACATCGGCCGTATCTTCACCGAGGTCAAGCAGCGCCCTCGCTATTTCGTCAGCCGCATTACCCGCTCGCCGCTGGATTCAGCCTCTGCCCCACACGGCAGGGACCAGCGGGGTTCATGAAGCGCGAACTGTTCTGGTTCGCCGCCGTCGGCTTGACCGCGATGGCGGTGCACCTCGGCGCAGTGGCACTAGTGCTGGTCCCGCTGGGGCTCTCGCCGCTGGTGGCGAATGTGATCGCCTTCCTGATCGCCTTTCAGGTCAGCCATGTCGGCCATCACCGATTTACCTTCAGCCATCAACAGGCGCCGGCTGGGCAATCGCGCTGGCGTTTTTTTGCAGTCGCTTGTACGAGCTTCGCGGTCAATGAACTCATGTTTGCGGCGCTGCTGCGTTGGACGACGCTGGATTATCGGTTTGCGCTGTCCATCGTACTGGTTCTGGTGGCAGCGCTGACCTTTGCCAGTTCACGTGCCTGGGCATTTGCGCCATCGTCATCAAAGGCGGACGACACCGAGAATGAGCTTGCTCCGTCGCTGCCGGCCGCGCCCTCGGCACCCGGCTCATCGAAGGGCGATGTATGAGTTCGCAGCCGATCCGCTCAGCCGATCGCTTGGCTGATCGTTTAGCTGATCACTCGGTTGACCGCTCGGCTGACCTGGCGCAGTACGGGAGCGCTGTCGCGACCAGGGCGGCGATGGGCACTGAAGCCGTGCGGCGACTGACTTTGTGCGCGGATGACTTCGGCCAGTCTGCCGCCATCAGCGGCGGCATACTGCAACTGATCTTGGCCGGTCGCTTGCAGGCGACCTCGGTGCTCTCGCAAGGTCCGGACTGGCCGGCCAGCGCGCCGGCACTGAAAGAACTCGTCAACCATGCATCCGCGCTGGCTGACGTCGGCCTGCACCTGAACCTGACTCATCCATTTGATGACGCGGACGATGCGCGTCCCTTGTCGTTCTGGTTGATCGCCAGCCAGTTGCGTCTGGTGTCGAGCGCACAGGTACGCGACAGCTTCCTGCGGCAGATAGATGCCTTTGCCGGACAATTTGGTCGCTTGCCTGATTATCTCGATGGTCATCAGCATGTACATGCCTTCCCGTTGATTCGGGATGCGGTGATGGAAGTGATCGAGCGTTGCTGGCCGACTGGTCATGGTGAGAGCCGCCCATGGCTGCGCGTGCCCGAACGACTGGTGGGCGCAGATGCCGGCTTGAAGACCTCGGTGCTGCGTATTGCCACCCGCGGCTTTGGCGCGCTGGCCGAGACGCACGGTCTGCGTACTAGCCGCGCTTTTGGCGGGCTGTATTCATTGAAGCCTGATGATGATTTCGAAGGGCGAATGAAACGCTGGCTCAAGGATGCACCTGACGGCACCCTGTTGATGTGCCATCCGGGCCTGAGTGCCGGTATCAATGATCCCGCCGACCCGATCGGATCGGCACGTGCGGTGGAATTTGCCTATCTGTCCGGCGCTGCCTTCGCTGACGACTGTGCGCGTAGCCGTGTGCGCTTGTCACGCTTGCTTCAATCAGACTGATAAGGCGAAGAAGTGCCTGAGTGCCTGAGTGCCTGAGTGCGGTAACGCCATAGCCCCCGAGTGCTGCAGTTGCCATGTCCTGTGCCGCTGGTTGCGCTGCTTTTTGCAGCAGTTTTCATGCAATTGCTCACGTTCATTCCAGTTTGCGATGGCAGCTTGCACCGTTCAGTCCCGCTCCCCCTGCTGTACCACGGACAGTCGCGCATCGCGCTCGCTGCGTATCGCAGCCGCTGCACGTTCGTTATCAATCCCCAGCGATTGCAGCACGAATGACGATAGCTGCAGACCAGCTTCGAGCGCTTCCGGCATCACCAGGTTGGCACCGGCCTCACGCAGCGCATGCGCATGCGTCTCGTCATGCGCGCGTGCCAGCAGCGGTATCTCGCTGAACTCTCGCCGTATCGCACTAGCTGCATGCAAGGCCGCATCAGCATGATCCATGGTCAGCACGATCGCGGCGGCTTTGCTCGCATGTACCCGGTGCAGCAGCTCGGGCCGGCTGACATCGCCGTAATAGACCGGCTCGCCCAGCGGATGACGATTGGTCGAGCGGTGCATGTCGATGTCAATTGCCACATAGCGCACGCTCTGGCCGGCCAGCACCTTGGCCAGCAGCTGTCCCATGCGGCCGAAGCCGACGATGATCACATGGCCTTCCATCTGTGTCGGCGAGGCCTCGGTCAACGGTGCCTCGGCCACTTGCAAGCGCTTGTCGCACCAGCGCCCCAGTTGATGTGCACCGCGCCAGACCATGGGCGTGGCAAACATCGATAGCCCGACCACCAGTAGCACGAGCTGCGAGAGCTCGGGGCTGAAGAGCTTCGATGCCATCGCATAGCCAGTGACGATGAAGGCGAACTCGCCGCCTTGTCCCATCATCAGCCCGCCTTCGATCGCCATGCCCCATGACAAGCGTCCGGCGCGCAGCACCATCGCCTGCACCACGGCCTTGATCAGGAACAGGCCGACCACCGATAACGGTACCAACAGCGGCTCGGTCAACAGGATGCGCAGGTCGGTCTGCATGCCGACCGACATGAAGAACAGACCAAGCAGCAGCCCCTTGAAGGGCTCGATGGTCACTTCTACTTCGTGCCGGAATTCGGTCTCGGCCAGCAGCAGCCCGGCGAGAAAGGCGCCGAGCGCCATCGACAGCCCGGCGTACTGGGTCAGGCCGGCAATACCCAGTGTCGAGAGCAGGATCAGCGCGACAAAGGTGGTCGGCTGGTGCTGTTGCGACACGGCCTTGAACAACGGCCGTATCACGCGCCGGCCCAGCAGGTAGATCAGCAGCACTGATGCCACCGACTTGAGCAGTACCTCGAATAGCAGCGGCATGATCTTGTCCGCATTGCCACGTGCCAGCAGCCCGGCCAGCAGCAGGATGGGCACTACCGCCAGGTCTTGCAGCATCAGAATGGAGAAGCTGGCTTGCCCAAGCGGGCGGTCCATCAGCCGGTGCTCCGCCATCAGTTGCATGACCACGGCGGTGGAGGACAAGGCCAGTGCCAGGCCGAGCACGATCGCGGTCTCCGTGGAATTGCCGATGGCAGTGGCGATCACGCCGATGGCGGCGGCCGACAGTAGTACCTGGGCAGTGCCAGCGCCGAATACCCAGCGCCGTAATGCCCACAGTCGCTCGGCCGATAGCTCGAGGCCCAGCGTGAACATCAGGAACAGCACGCCCAGTTCGCCAAGTGCCACCACGCCCTCGACCCTCAGAAAAGTGAAGTTCTCCAGCCACGGTAGATGCCCGGCCCACAGCAGCAGGCCGAATGGGCCCAGCAGCACGCCTACGGCAAGGAAGCCGAGAATGGGATTGACCCGGTAACGCTGCAGCACCGGCATCAGTACACCGGCGAGCGCAAGAAAGATCAGCGTCTCTCGCAGATAGGGCAGCACAGAATGATGTTCGGGCATCAGGCCTCCTTGTCATTCATTCTAGGGCTGCGCCATGGCTTGTGGCGAGCAGAATGAGCCGACGTTTATCAGCTGCCCCCTATAATCGCCGCTGAAATTTACGTACGGCAAGCTATCGCTGTGATGGCTGGCGACACCGGTTCGCGCATCAAGTCCCGCAGGGCAGCACCGGCTGTGTGCGAACGACAGGAGATGAGGATGCAACTCGTAACCCGATTGCTGTTGAGGCTGCTGCTGGTCGGCGCGGTCATGCTGTCATTGGCCATGGCGCTCACGCTGGCCGTGGCCAAGCGAAACATCGCTGATGAAGTCGACAGCAACCAGCGCATCGGCGAACTGGTCACCATACTCGCTGCGCTGCAGGACAATGCGCCCATTGCCCGGCAGGTGGCCGCGATCGATGCAATGAACGAGGGTGATACGTTACGTCACTTTGAGGTCGCGCTGCTGGATGCCGATGGTCAGCGACTGACCCGGCCACTTCAGCAGGCTGACGTCCGCGAGCCGAACTGGTTGCAGCGATGGATGCTGTCGGACCAGCGGGCGCCGTCTTATGCACTCGCGATCACTCGGCCGGATGGGCAGCAGCTGTCGGTCGTACTCGACCCGTCACCTCAGGCAGAAAGCAGCGAGGCCGTGTCCTCGGCCTGGATGCAGTTGGGCTTGTTTGGCGCGATTGCGCTGGCGCTGATCACGGCGCTCTGGATCAGCGTGCGGCATGCACTTGCGCCACTGTCGGGCATCCTGCGCGGCATTGCCCGCATTGAGGCTGGCGATTACGCAGCGCGCATTCCACCCAGCAGCACCCGCGAGCTCAACCAGATTGCCCAAGCGCTGAATCATCTGGCGGCAGCGCTGACCGAGCAGATTGCCAAGCAGCGCGAACTGCTGCACCGGCTGCAGGATGTACAGGAGGAAGAGCGCCGCCGGCTCGCGCATGAGCTGCATGATGAGTTCGGCCAATTGCTGACGGCGATACAGGTCGATGCCTCCTTCATGCTCAAGCAGACTGTGGGCCAGCCGGCGCTGGAGGCATGCGCAAAGGCGATGTACGAGAACAGCGGCAGCATCCTGTCGCAATTGCGCGGCTTGCTGGCGCAGCTGCGGCCTTACGGACTGCAAGGCGATGAGGAGCACGATATCGCGCTCGAGCAGGCGCTGCGCGACCTGGTCAGCCAGCGTCAGGCACGCGGCGACGCGGCGCTGGATTGCCGTCTGTCGGTTTCTCTGGGCAATACGGTGGTACCTCAGCGTCTGGCCGTCGCGGTTTATCGGATAGCGCAGGAAGCACTGACCAATGTCATGCGCCATGCGGGTGCGCGCAGCGTCGAGATTCGTCTGCAGGCCGATCCTCAGCATACGACCCTGATCTTGAGTGTCGATGACGATGGCTGCGGCCTGCCGCCCGACATGGAAAGCGGCCAACCCAACGAGGGACTCGGACTGGCCGGCATCCGCGAGCGCGTGCTGGCCAATCAGGGACTGCTCAGCCTGCACAACTGGGAGCAGGGCGGCTTGTCATTGCGGGTGGATTTTCCGCTGAGTAGCTGAACCGCGTCGAGCCGCAATGGCAGCGAGTTCAGGTCGTCGTGGGTGGCAGCAGTCGGATGAGCTGGTGGCACAAGGCGCACGGCTCCTTGCTCATAACAAGCCGTGATCTTTCGCGTACTGGTGCAGCTCGACGCCAGTATTGAGGTTGAGCTTCTTGCGTATGGATGCCTGATAGTTGGCAGCGGTCTTGGGCGACAGGTGCAGGCTGGCGCTAATGGCATCGACCGATTCGCCGCGCGCCAGACGGATGAAGACCTCGAACTCGCGCGGTTGTAGTTGCTGGTGCGGGGCGCCCTGCGCATCCAGCGCGTCGAGGCTGGCGGCAATGCCGGCCTCGATCGGCGTGCCGCCGTTCATCACCTCATGAATGGCGGAGACGATCAGGTCGGGCGCCATGCTCTTGGTGAGATAGCCGGATGCGCCGAGCTGGAGCGCCTGCCTTGCGATCGATGCGTTCTCGTGCATGGAAAAAATTAGCACGCGCTGCTGCGGGAAGCGGTTCAGGATGCGGCGCAGCGACTCGAAGCCGCCTTGACCGGGCATGGACAGGTCCATGATGACCACGTCAACCGGCGTGGTCTCGAGCCTGAAGTAGGCCTCTTCACCGGTCGAGGCCTCGGCCACGACTTGCAATTGCGGGTCAAGCTCGATGTAACGCTTGTAACCGGCCCGGACGACCGCGTGGTCGTCCACCAGCATCAGGGTGGTCTTGGCGTCGCTCATCAGGGTCTGAAAAAAAATAGGGCGATCGGCATTGTAAACGCCGATCGCCAATGCACCGGACAGCGGGTGTCCCAAGGAGAGATGTCTGCGTCGGCACGGGGGTACCGACGCAGACCGAAGCGACAGGCATTGTCGCCAGCAGCCGCGGGGGACGGCAATGGGAGAAATTCACAAGGCTTGGCAAAGCCTGTGTTTGTCCAGCCCAAAGCCTCAGGTGCAATGAGGCGAGCTGTTGAGGCGAGAGGCAAGGCGTACCTTCACGTCGGGAATTTTTCCCATAGAACGGCCGTGGCAATTCTCCTATGATGCAAAGTCCAAAGCCGCGCCCCTTGCGGACATAACAACGACAGAGACAGCCATGCACGCCCCCCTTAACTCCACCACAATCGCGCTGGCGATTGCCGCATTGTTCACTCCCTATACCGCCATGGCCAATGACGCCGACAGAGCGGACAAGGCCGACAAAAAGCTCAAAGAAGTTGAGGTGGTTGCCACCTCGCCGTTGCCGGGCTTGGGTATCGAGGAGGACAAGCTGCCGTATGACGTGCAGAGCGTCAATGCCGAGCAGCTGTACAACAGCCAGACCATGAACCTGACCGAGTTCATGTCCCGCAATCTGTCTGGCGTGAATATCAATGACATTCAGGGCAGCCCGTTCCAGGCTGACATCACCTATCGTGGCTTCCGTTTGTCCGGCATCCTCGGATCATCACAGGGTCTGTCGGTCTACCTGGATGGGGTGCGCGTCAATGAACCGTTTGGAGACGTGGTCAACTGGGACATGATTCCCGAGGCCGCCATCAGCAATGTCACGCTGGTGCCGGGTTCGAACCCGATCTACGGTCTCAACACCTTGGGCGGTGCACTCGCTTTCACTACCAAGTCGGGTCTGACCGCGCCGGGCACGGAAGTGAAGCTGCAGGCCGGCAGTTTCGGTCGCGTCCGGGCCGACGTTGCCCATGGCAGCAAGAACGAGGATGGCTATCACAGCTTCATCTCCGCGACCGGTTTCCGCGAGGATGGCTGGCGCGATCATTCGTCTGGCAATCTCGGCAACGTGTTCGCCAAGATTGGTCGGCAGCAAAATGACAGCAACTGGGATCTGTCGCTGCTGGTGGGTCGAAGCACGCTGATTGGTAATGGCTTGCTGCCTAGCCGAAATTACGGCGAAGATGGGAGGGATGCCCCGAGCTATGGCCCGGGCATGTACGAAAACAATCGTCGCTGGGTGTATACGCACCCTGACCGCACGCAGAATGAACTGAATCAGCTGACGTTCAATCTGCAACGCATGCTGGATGGTCAGACAGAGCTGGCTGCCATGGCCTACGTCAGGAATGCGGTGCGCAAGGGCTTGGGCGGAGATGTTGAGCGAGAGGGAACTGGTCCGAACATTGAAAACGAAGGCGTCCTCAACCTGAACAACAGCCGGCAGACCAGTGCCGGTGGCAGCCTGAACCTGACCAAGATTTCAGACAAACATCAGATAACGACTGGTATCAGCTCCGACTTCGCGCAAATGCGTTACGGAGCGCAGCAGGCGGAGGACTGCATCTTGTCCGCTTCGCGCGGTGTATCGAACTGCGATCCAGCAGAAGATTCTGCTGGAGTACGCGGCAAGTCCTCGGCATTCGGAATCTATGCAGCCGACACCTACTCATACAGTGACAGCACCTATATCACTGGTGCAGCTCGCTTCAATCACGCCAATGTCAGCAATACCATCACCAATTACAACAATGGCGTGGGCAGCGACCGGCCGCGCGAAAGCTTCACCTACAACAGCTTTAACCCATCGGTGGGTGTCAGTCATAAATTGGCACCTGCAACAACGATGTTCGGTAATGTTGGCCAAAGCAATCGCGTACCGACCATTATCGAGCTGGGCTGCGCCGATCCACAGAATCCATGCTCTTTGCCCACTGGTCTGCAGGCCGATCCATATTTGAAGCAGGTGATTGCACGAACCGTCGAGTTCGGCACACGCTGGCGTCTGGAAGATACTGAAATCACTGCCACGATTTATCGTTCCGAAAACCGTGATGACATCCTGTTCCAGCCCTCTGGCGTTGTGCAGGGACGTGGCTACTTTACCAACTTTGCGCGTACGCGCAGGCAAGGCCTCGATTTGAGCGCCAGGACCGCGTACGGGCCGGTTGCGGTGATGGCGAGTTACAGCTATCTGGACGCAACTTATCGAACTACGGGTGAATTGTTCGCAGGCGATGAAGATACGATCAGCGTGAAGCCCGGCATGCGCATTGCCGGTCTGCCGCAGCACACGGTGCGTGTCGGTGCTGACTGGCGAGCAATACCCAAGCTGACCCTTGGCGGCAACGTACTTGCAACATCGAGCCTCGTCACTCAGGGTAACGAAGACGGCGGCATCAGCGAGGATGGCGAAGGTAATGCCGGGGTCAAGGGTTATTTCCTGCTCAACCTGCATGCCAATTATGAGGTGCGCAAGGGACTCGATTACTTCGCGCGAATCCATAACGCACTGGATCGTCGCTATGAAACCTACGGCATGATCGCTGCATCGGGATTCGACCAATACGGCGCGAGCCTGGGTGGATCCATTGAAAACAATATCAGCCGTTTCATCGCCCCCGGCGCACCACGCAGCTTCATGGTCGGCATGCGCTACCGCTTCTGATTATTGTTTTCTGCATGGGCTGGTTGGCAGCGCTGACCAGCCCATTTCTTCGGGAGTGCCATACGATGTCTCTCTCAGCCATTCTTCTGGTTTATTTGATACTGGCGGTTCTGGTCGTCAGCGACGATGCCGAGGCTTGGAAGCCCGGTGCCAGCAGCGGTCATCATCCTCAACCTGACAGATGATCCGAGACTTCCGCTCCGAACAAATACGAAGTGCTAATTTCCCTGTATGTTTTGTTCGATTTTCGGCATCCAATAGAAATTAGACTCGGCTTAAAATCTAAACCTATTTCGAAGTGCCATTCGCTTCAGCCTGCATTTGTGTGGCTGAATACAACAACTACCTAAGCGGTCAGTTGAATTCGACGCATACCTGATGTCGTCAGCAGCGTGACTGCTCTATGCATCGTCATGCTCGGCGATGCTGCGCCTCGCCGCCGACCTTGAGCGCGGCAGCTGCTGCGGAGCGACAGGTGACCGACGATTACGACAGTCCATGGAAGGAAGCGGTCGAGCGTTACTTTCCCGACTTCCTGAAGTTTTACTTTCCAACAGCGCATGCCAGCATCGACTGGTCCCAACCGATCAG
>JACCDH011594621.1_pt1 | contig 20740 bp, 28 predicted proteins | sample 7442481 | NCBI WGS metagenome assembly JACCDH01 (sample SAMN15323433, study PRJNA562643) | freshwater metagenome | isolation source: river surface water | place: USA:Blue River Watershed | collected 2017-08-15 | reverse complement strand
GACCAAAAGTCACGCTCAAAACGCTCGGTATCACGTCTGACACCTCGCAAAATGGCAGTTTTCTTAACAATGATGGTCCAAGAGGCAATCGACATCCCTAGTAATAACAACATTACTAACTGGACTAATAGGCTGGCATTGAGGATTAGCGAGAGGAATGAGAGGTCTTGTGTTGTAGTCATGGTGGATTTTGTATGATGTAGGTTGAGATTTTACTTAAGCAATCCAACTTCATCAGGATTATTACCATGTTTGACCGTCAAAATACCTTAGCCAAAACCGATCCAGCGTTATGGGCAGCAATTCAGAATGAAAATAAACGTCAAGAAGACCATATTGAGCTGATTGCCTCTGAGAACTACACCTCGCCAGCAGTGATGCAAGCGCAAGGCTCTCAGTTGACCAATAAGTATGCTGAAGGCTATCCAGGCAAGCGTTATTACGGTGGTTGTGAGTTTGTCGATGTAGCGGAGCAACTAGCGATTGATCGCGTAAAAGCCCTATTTGGGGCCGAGGCAGCGAACGTACAGCCCCATTGCGGTGCATCTGCCAACCAGGCCGTGTTCTTGGCTTTTTTAAAGCCTGGCGATACGTTTATGGGCATGAGCTTGGCAGAAGGTGGTCACTTGACCCATGGTATGGCCCTCAATATGAGCGGTAAGTGGTTTAACCCGATTGCTTATGGTTTAGATAAAAACGAAGAGATTGATTACGAGCAAATGGAGCGTTTAGCGCGTGAGCACAAACCAAAATTGATCATTGCTGGTGCATCGGCTTATTCCAGAAAAATTGATTTTGAGCGCATCGGTAAATTGGCTAAAGAAGTTGGCGCAATTTTCATGGTTGATATGGCCCACTATGCTGGCTTGGTTGCCGCTGGCGTGTATCCAAATCCAGTGCCTCACGCTGATATTGTGACCTCTACGACGCACAAGAGTTTGCGTGGTCCTCGTGGTGGCATCATTCTCATGAAAGCCGAGCACGAGAAGGCGATAAATTCTGCGGTATTTCCTGGTTTGCAAGGCGGCCCTTTAATGCATGTGATTGCCGCTAAAGCGACAGCATTCAAGGAGGCGCTGGAGCCTGGCTTTAAGGATTATCAACAGCAAGTCGTAGCGAATGCCAGGGCATTGGCTGAGACATTAATCTCTAGAGGATTGCGCATTGTTTCTGGCGGCACAGACTCCCATGTGATGTTGGTAGATTTACGTGCCAAGAAAATGACGGGTAAAGAAGCTGAACGTGTTCTAGGCGAAGCACACATTACTTGTAACAAGAATGGCATTCCCAAAGATCCAGAAAAACCAATGGTAACGAGCGGTATTCGTTTGGGATCTCCCGCAATGACAACCCGTGGATTTAAAGAGGCTGAGGCACGTCAGGTTGGTAATTTCATTGCGGATGTTTTAGATAATCCCAATGACCCAGACAATATCGCCAAGGTTCGTGCGCAGGTGTCTGAACTGACGAAGCGTTTCCCAGTCTACGGTTAAGAAAGCATTCATTGCGCTGCCCCTTTTGTCATAACGACGATACCCAGGTACTCGATACCCGGGTATCGGATGAGGGCGACACGATTCGCCGCCGCCGCCGCTGCGCAAAATGCGATAAACGCTTCACTACATATGAGCGTGTGGAGCTGGTACTTCCGGCAATTGTTAAAAAGAACGGTAGCCGAGTTGAATACAGTCACGATAAGCTGGTGAGCTCAGTGAAGTTAGCCTTGCGCAAGCGCCCCGTCTCTTCTGATTCCGTGGATGAATCGATTGCTCGGATTGAGGAGAAGTTACTCAGTCTTGGTGAGAAAGAAATTCCGAGTGAGCGCGTTGGTGAGCTTGTAATGCGTGAACTCAAGCGTTTAGATAAGGTTGCCTACATTCGCTTTGCTTCTGTTTATAGAAGCTTTGCTGATATTGAATCTTTTGAGACTGCGCTCAAAGAGTTGAAGTAAGTTCGCTGCCATTGCTTGGCAATAAAAAAGGACTGCATTGCAGTCCTTTTTTATTAGGCAAAAAAGAATTTCAAATGTCTTATTTAAGCTCTGCAAAGATTGAAGCAGTAATATCTTCAACGTTTCCTGTGCCGCTGACTTTGCGATAGGCGGGCGCCTTCACTTTGTCTGCGGGATTGCTTTGACTTGCCCAGCCAGAGTAATACTCCACTAAGGGGCGAGTCTGATCGTTGTATACCTGGAGGCGTTTACGAACAGTTTCTTCTTTATCGTCATCACGCTGAATTAAATCTTCTCCAGTCACATCATCCTTACCAGCCACTTTAGGTGGATTAAATTTGATGTGATAGGTGCGACCAGAGGCAGGATGTACACGACGCCCACTCATGCGATCAATGATGGCGTCAAATGGCACGTCGATTTCTAAGACGAAGTCGATAGGTACACCGGCATCTTTCATTGCCTGCGCTTGGGGGATTGTTCTGGGAAAGCCATCAAATCAGTAACCCTTGCTGCAATCGGGCTGGGTTAAGCGATCTTTGACCAGTCCAATAATGATGTCATCGGAAACAAGACACCCTGCATCCATAATTTTTTTTGCAGCAACTCCTAATTCAGTCCCGGCCTTAACAGCGGCACGCAACATATCGCCAGTCGAGATTTGTGGAATTGCAAATTTTTCGCAAATGAACTGAGCTTGTGTGCCTTTGCCAGCACCTGGTGCACCGAGCAGAATCAACCGCATTGTTTTCCCCTTAGAAGACCTGTATTGTCCCGTATTTTTTTGGGTTCCCCGAGAACCAATTCCTAGGATTATCCCCGAGAACCCTTGAAAATCGGGATTCTGGCTCAGTTGGCCAAGATACGGCGCACGCGCTCTAGGTCTTCTGGAGTGTCAACCCCGGCTGGCGGAGCTTCTAAAGCAGTATGAACGGCAATTCGGTAGCCATTCCACAGGGCGCGTAGTTGCTCTAGGGCTTCTGCCTGCTCAGGCGGAGCTGGCTCAAGACGGGCATAGGCCTGCAGAAAATCAGCCCTGTAGGCATAAATGCCCAAATGACGTAAATAGGCCGTTTGTTCCACAGTATCGAGATCACGTACAAATGGAATGGTTGCCCTTGAAAAATACAAGGCTTCTCCAGCTTTATTCAGAACCACTTTCACGACATTGGGGTTATTGATTTCTGAAAGATCGATGATTGGAACTGCCACAGTAGAGATCGCACAGCTGGGATGATTGGCCAAAGTTTGTGCAACCTGATTAATAAGTTCAGGTGGAATGAGGGGCTCATCACCTTGAACGTTCACTACCAAAGTATTGGCAGGCAATTTAAGTAATTGCGCCACTTCTGCAATGCGATCCGTACCGGTTGGATGGTCAGGGCTTGTCAACAGACACTCAATGCGATGCTCATCACATGCCGCTTGAATTTCTGGTGAGTCAGTAGCAACCACTACGCTTTGTGCCAGCGATGCTTGAGCTCGTTCAGCCACTCGAATCACCATGGGCTTGCCACTAATATCGGCAAGCGGTTTACGGGGTAAACGTGTTGAACCTAGGCGTGCCGGAATCACGACTAGAAATTCAGGGGATGTAATACTCATATTGGCTTCAATCAGTTGTGATTGAATTAATGACATTCATCAGCAGAAAGACTGCGCGCCTCATCTACCAACATGACCGGAATATCATTGCGGATGGGATAAGCTAAACGATCTGCTTTACAAATCAGCTCATGCTTCTCATTGTCTAAATGCAAAGAACTTTTGCATAAAGGGCAAACCAAAATCTCGAGTAAGCGCTTATCCATATTTGCTTTAAGTGATTTATAAAGTGTATTGATTGGGATCGGGTCTTTGTAGAATCGATTCTAACCAATCGGTTAATGCATTTGGGAGCTCTAAAGTCATTGGCACTACCCAAATACGTGCATCGTTAACTGCAGAACATTTTACGGCATCCTTCTCAGTAATGAGAATGCATTGCGCATTTATGGATTCTAGAAACTCCTTGGTAAAGGAGCTGTGATCTGGCAGGCCAATGCATTTGCCCGCAATGCCATGTTTCTCTAAATCATCAAAAAAGCGCTGGGGATTGCCGATGGCTGCTAGGGCAGTCACTTTTTCAGCCTGGTAGCTTGCAGCAAGTGCATCTAGTGTCTGAGTGTTGCTTGGGTCTATGAGCTGGTAGGGCATCCCTAAGACGCTTTGCAAGTTAAATGCGCGCCTACCTAAAAAATATTGGTCTACATGATTTGAGGGATCTTTAGTGCCGGTCATTAAGGTCGCATCGCGATCGCGCGTAGCAGGTTCACGTAAGGGGCCAGCAGGCAATAAAAAACCATTGCCTTCTCCACGTGGATCACGTACTACCAATTCAATATCGCGACCCCCTTCTCTGGCAGGCCAACGAGCTAAGGCTCGATGTTGAAGGCCATCATCACTGATGATGACATTGACTTGAGGATCGTGCTTTAAAAGAGAGTGAATGCTTTTCACGCGCTTGGGATGCACCCAGATTGGAAATTGATCTTGCGTACGTTTAGCAATAAGAACGGGTTCGTCTCCCACTTTTAGAGGATTGGAGTTGCTATGTACTTCGATGGGAGTTGTTACAGCTGAGGCACCATAACCTCTGCTAATAATTCCGGGATTCCAACCCATTCGTGCCAAACGTTCTGCTAGCGCAATCACAATAGGTGTTTTGCCAGTGCCGCCAACCCGAATATTGCCCACAATAATGATGGGTACCGCTTGACGTTGATGATTACCAATGCCTAACTCATTGAGTAGGTCGAGCATTCGGTTAATCAGGCCATAAATCCATGATAGGGGCCAGAGTATGAGGCTGGTAGGCCCACGCCTTTCCCAAAACTTGGGTGCCAAATTCAATTGCAAGATTGACGAAGATTTTTTAGTGGAGGGCATACCAAATCAAGGGGTAGTTATTTCTTGGCCTGACTACTAAAAACAATATTAGATAGGTTGGCATCACGCGCTGCTTCCAAAGCGCTCATCACTGCTTGGTGTGGCGCTCTTGCATCGGCATCAATACTCACTTGGATGTTGCTCTCTTTATTGGTGTGAATAGAACTCAATTGATTACCCAGTTGATTACGATCAGTTACTTTGCCATTGATGGCAAAACGACCATCGCGACTGACTGCAATATGAATTTGTTTTATCTCTGCTTGATTTGCTACTCCGCTAGCGGTAGGTAGTGTGATGGCGAGCTCTTGAAAACGTGTGAACGTTGTCGAGATCATTAGGAATATCAATACGACCAAGAGTACATCAATAAAGGGGATGAGATTAATCTCAGGCTCTACTGGGGTAGATTTCACACCAAGTGAAAATCGTCCCCGATAGGAGGGGGGATTGCTAAGCCAACTCATTGACTGTCCACACCCTGAGTGTGATGGGGATAGAGTTTTTTAAATAACTGGCGGGCAAACTCTTCACATTCTTGTTGGCGTTGATTTGCCATCGCACGTAAACCACGCCATGCAGCTAATGCAGGGATGGCAATCAACAAGCCAAACGCAGTGTTGTATAGGGCTATTGAGATACCGTGAGCGAGTTGCTGGGGGTTTCCAGAAATACCCTGAGCTGAACCTTGACTGCCAAAGATTTCAATCATGCCAACAACGGTTCCAAAGAGTCCTAGTAAAGGGGCAACCGTTGCAATTGTCGCTAGCGCTCCTAAATAGCGCTCTAGCTTGAGCCAAGTACTCTGAGCAACTGCTTGTAATTCCTCTAAGGTCGCCTGGGCAGAACTTCCCGAGACTTTCTCATGCAAGATGCTGGCAAAGAGGGGGCCAACTGGCAATAGTTCGCTTACGGCAGTGATTTGTTCATTTTCAACCTTTTTTTGCTCAGAAATAGCATTGGCTAAGCCAAATAGGGATTCCAGGCTACCCTTGGGAAAGATATGAATTCGGCGTAAATACCAGGCCCGTTCCAAAATGATTGCTAGTCCGATAATGGAGATGATGAGAAGGGGCCAAATGGGCCAGCCAGCAGACAGTAAGATTGAGTACATATGCTCAGTACTTTAGCTGAATTAAAAATGGGTTTTAAGAATGTTTTCCTGTGGATAACTCTGTGCAAAACTTTGGAGAAAATAGCTCGTAAGTCCTTGATTGATCGTCATTGCAGTCTTTTTAAGGGCTAGAACCTGTAAATATCAGCTAAAAATTATTGATATAAATCAATAACTTATAATCTAATTGTTGGATTTATGAGACGTTTTGGGTCAGTAATTACTTACTTTTAACCATTATCCTCAAGGGAAATAGGCTTCTGTGGATATGTATTGCTCGCCAAGCCAAATAACTGTGTAGAAAAAGAGAAAAAATGTCGGAAATATCAAGAGAAATCCTGAGTGTTGGCGATCTCAACCGCGCCATTGCAGGCTCTTTGGAAGAACGCTTCGAAACTGTTTGGGTTAGCGGGGAGGTTTCCAATTTCAAGGCTTATGACAGCGGGCATTGGTACTTTTCTCTGAAAGACGAAGAAGGGCAAATCCGCTGTGTGATGTTCCGGGGTCGCAATGGCCAAGTGGGTTTTATGCCCCAATCAGGTGATTTAGTTGAGCTAGCTGCCAATGTGGGGTTTTATGTTCCGCGGGGGGATATTCAGCTCACTGTGCAAAGTATGCGCCGCGCTGGCATGGGTGGCCTGTATGAGGCTTTTCTCAAGCTTAAAGCCAAGCTGGCTAAAGAGGGCTTATTTGATGTCGAGAGCAAGCGGCCTATTCCCAGTCATCCAAAAGCCATCGGCATTATTACTTCCCCCCAGGCAGCTGCTTTGAAGGATGTCTTAAGTACTTTAGCAAGAAGGGCGCCGCATATACCCATTGTGATTTATCCAACCTTGGTGCAAGGTCCAGATGCGCCCGCCGGAATCATCAGCGCTTTGAAAAATGCTGAACAAGAAAATGTAGTGGACGTGATTTTATTGGTACGTGGTGGCGGGAGTATTGAAGACCTTTGGGCGTTTAATGATGAAAAATTGGCATACGCGATTGCAGCTTCCCCTATTCCAATTGTCAGTGGTGTTGGGCACGAAACCGATGTCACGATTGCCGATTTTGTTGCTGACTTGCGTGCACCTACTCCTACTGGTGCCGCTGAATTAGCAGCACCCCGCCGTGATCAACTGTTACAAGAATTAGATGCCATTTTGCAGGCCCTCATGCAAAGGGTCAGTCAACGGGTAGAGCGTGAAGCTCAAACTTTGGATCAGCTTGCTTTGCGTCTCAGTCATGCCCTGCCCAATCCTGATCGTATGCGTGAACAGATCACTGGGTGGCAGCAACGTCTTCATCAAGCTTGGTTGGTAAGGCTAGATAGCTGGAAGCGAGATCAATCCCATTATCAATCGCAATTGGAAATGCTCAATCCTCAGAGAACGTTAGAGCGTGGTTATGCGGTGATCTTGAGTAAATCTGAGAAGACTATGCATGCTGTACGAAACCCAAAGGAGCTTAATACCCATGATGAATTTGAGGTGCGTTTAGCAGAAGGTAAAGTGGATGTTGAGTTTTCAGAAATTAAATCAGTGAAATAAATAACCATAATGAATGTAAAATTATTGTATAGTTAAGCTATACAATGTATCATTGTGCATGATTAAATCTTTTAGGCATAAAGGTTTGGAGTTATTTTTTCAAACTGGGAAAAAGACTGGAATAAAAATTTCTCATGCAAATAAATTAAGTAGGCAGTTGGCTAGGCTAAATGATGCTAGATGCTGGGAAGATGTTAATTTGCCTGGATGGGGACTGCACTTACTATCTGGGAGATTAAACAATCATTACTCAATAGTGGTGAATGCAAATTGGCGACTAACTTTTAAATTCGATAATGAAGATGTCATATTGCTGGATTATCAGGATTACCATTAAGGGGTACAAAATATGAGAAAAATGCGCAATCCGCCACACCCAGGTTTAATAATCAAGGAGGATATTCTTCCGGCGCTCGGTATTAGCGTAACCGAAGCTGCTGACCAGCTAGGTGTCACGCGTGTTGCTCTCTCCCGCGTAATTAATGGAAAAGCTGCAATCTCTCCGGATATGGCCTTACGAATTGAGAGGTGGCTGGGGGTAAAAAATGGCGGTAGCGCAGATGTTTGGTTGGCCCAACAAGCTGCATATGACTTATGGAGAGCAAGAAAGTTAGGTGCGCCAAAGGTTAAGCCAGTACGTATTAGCTTGAATTTTGCGCTTGCCTAACTTTAGGAATATTTGCTTCTAATACGCAAACCATTTTTTCGCCCGGATTCAGAATACCTGGCCTGGGAAAATCCTTATTTGTATCAGCATAAAACGATAGACCAGTCTCAAGTGCTTCAATAGCCCTCTCAAGCGCATCTTTCTCGGTTAATCCAAATGTAATAGCCTCAGGCACATCTTTAAATGTGACAAGTATGTTGGCATCATCTTTTGTGAGGGTCGCAGGATATTGAATCATTAGTAAATACTATAGCTCATCGTTAAGCCTAATTGGTGTTGGGGTATTTGCCGGCCTTCAGAAAATATTAGGCTCAATATCGAGTTGAACTTGAAAAGTTTTCTGCACTTTTTCTTGGATTATTTTTGCAAGATTGAGAATGTCTTGAGAGTTGGCGCTACCATGATTGACAAGTACAAGCGCTTGCTTTTCATAGACTCCTACAGGGCCCATGCGCTGTCCCTTGAAGCCACATTGATCGATCAGCCAGCCAGCTGCAAGTTTGCGCATTCCAGGAGCATCCGGGTAAGAGACTAGGTATGGAAATTGTTTGATCAATGCTTCGTATTGCTCGTTGGCAACAATGGGGTTTTGAAAAAAGCTACCTGCATTGCCAATTACTTTAGGGTCAGGTAATTTCTGAGAGCGTATCTGGCATACGGCAGTAAAAATATCTTTCGCACTTGGCGGCTGATCAGGATCACTAAATTGCTTAGCTAGATCAGCATATTGCAATCGGGGTTTCCAGGCCTTCGGGATTTTGAAAACAACCTGTGTCACGATATATCTATTGGGGTAGCGCTTGAAGTAGCTATCGCGATAAGCAAACTGGCATGCTGCTTGGGAGAGGGTGACAAAGTCATGGCTTACAGCATCAAACGCTTGGATGCTGTCAATGTATTGGCCGATTTCAACGCCATAAGCACCAATGTTTTGAATGGGCGCTGCTCCAACGGTTCCCGGTATTAATGCTAGATTTTCCAATCCTGGCAGATTTTGTTCTAGCGTCCAAGCGACAAACTCATGCCAATTTACGCCAGCGCCAACCGATACCCAAGTGTTTTGTTCATCTGATTGAGCAATTTCTTGACCTGGGATGTTGATGAGCAGCGTTGCACCAGGTAATTGATTTGGCAAGATGACATTACTGCCCCCGCCAAGAGTGCGCCATTCTTGATTTTGATCTGCTAGGTCCTTCAGAAGGCCTGGCAATTGCTCTGCTGAGTTAATTTCATAAGCAAGCTCTGCAACGGCCTCCAGGCCAAAGGTATTGCGATGCTTGAGCCCCATATTAGGGGTCAATTTTGCAGAGTTGGGCGCATTTTTTGCGGAGTTCATGCCACAATCTTATTCGTGTTCGACTTTCTCGCGGAAATTTATTGAAAAAGTCGAAAAGTAATATAGCCAGTAGGCAATTACCAATTTAATAATTGAGATTATTTAAGGAGTTTGAGATGCCCTCATTTGACGTAGTGTGTGAACCCGACATGATTGAGTTGAAGAACGCTATCGAGCAATCGAATAAGGAAATCACGAATCGATTTGATTTCAAGGGTTCAGATAGTCGTGTTGAGCAAAAGGATGAGACCCTCATTTTATTTGGTGATGATGATTTCAAATTAGGTCAAGTGCGTGATGTTCTGATCAGCAAAATGGCTAAGCGCAATGTCGATGTTCGTTATCTCAAAGACGATAAAACTGAAACGATTGGCGGTGATAAGCGTAAGCAAACCATGAAGATTCAAAAAGGGATTACCTCTGAGTTGTCCAAAAAGGTCGTCCGCATTATTAAGGACAGTAAGCTGAAGGTGCAAGCCAGTATCCAGGGGGATGCAGTCCGCGTCACAGGGGCTAAGCGTGATGACCTTCAGGACACGATGGCATTGCTCAAGAAAGAGGTAACAGACGCGCCATTAGGTTTTAATAACTTCCGTGATTAAGCTTGCTAGCTCTAGAGCTAGCACTTCTATCCCATCAACAAGCCAAGAGGCGATCGAACGTTTTTGTGATGCTTGTTGGCTAGAAGACGGTTTAGCGCAAAATAGCTTGTCTGCTTATCGGCGAGATTTATTACTCCTAGCGCAATGGCTTTACAAGGAATCTGGCACTGATCTGTACGGCGTCACTGAAAAAGATCTCACGGCTTACATTGCGCATCGACGTGCCGATAAAGCCACTACAGCCAATCGTAGACTCACTGTATTTAAGCGTTTTTATCGCCATGCGCTGCGGATGAATTTAGTCAAATGTGACCCTTGTATTGGTCTGCGTGCGGCTAAGCAAGCATTGCGTTTTCCAAAGACCTTAAGCGAGGACCAAGTAGCTGCTTTGCTCAATGCGCCAGACGTTGACACTGCACTGGGTTTGCGCGATCGCACGATGCTTGAGTTAATGTACGCCAGTGGTTTGCGCGTCTCTGAAATCGTTTCTTTGAAGACAGTTGCCTTAGGTCTGAATGAGGGCGTTATCAGGGTTGTGAACGGCAAGGGCGGTAAGGAGCGCTTGGTGCCCTTTGGTGGTGAAGCAGGGCAGTGGTTGCGGCGCTATTTGGCTGATGCTAGAACCCCCTTGCTTGAAGGTAAGACTTCAGAGGCATTGTTCTTGGGGCGTCATACAGGCACTGGATTAACACGACAGGCATTTTGGGCTCTGATTAAGCGTTACGCCACGCTGGCCAATATCCCTGTTGCCTTATCTCCACACACGCTACGCCATGCTTTTGCTACCCATTTACTCAATCACGGCGCTGATTTGAGGGTCGTGCAATTACTTTTGGGTCATGCTGATATTTCTACTACCCAAATCTATACCCATGTGGCTAGGGAGAGGCTCAAGTCGATCCATCAGCAACATCATCCTAGGGGTGCCTAAATAGATTCATTCCAGTGGGCCTAAGATGCTTTTGAGGCCGCAAAAAATATTCTCGCCTATAAGTGTTTAAGATATCAGTATGAATTTCACATTAGATCTGTTGTTGATTCCACTGGCTTATTTGATCGGCTCGATTTCCTTCGCGGTAGTGGTGAGTAAGTGCATGCGCTTACCTGACCCCCATTCTTATGGTTCAGGCAATCCTGGCGCTACTAATGTTTTGAGGACGGGTAATAAGTTGGCGGCCGTGTTGACTTTAATTGGGGACGCCCTCAAAGGTTACTTCGCGGTCATGCTGGCTCGAGTCTTACTTGGCGATGAATCTTTAACTTCCACACTCAATTCTTGGTTATTGTGTGGCGTAGTGCTGGCAGTTTTCTTAGGCCATCTTTTTCCGATATTTCATGGGTTTAAGGGTGGCAAAGGGGTAGCGACTGCCTGCGGTATTTTGTTTGGAATCAATTGGATTTTAGGATTGGCCACCTTAAGTACGTGGATTATTGTGGCGACATTTATGCGCTACTCTTCTTTGGCTGCATTAGCTGCTGCCATATTTGGACCAATCTATTTTGTATTTTTGTTTGGTTTTCAGCCCATGGGAATTGCCCTGCTGGTGGTGTGCTGTTTATTAATCTGGCGTCATCGCAGCAATATCCGTAATTTGATGAACGGTACAGAGAGTCGTATTGGCTCTAAGAAAAAAGGGCAATCATGACCATTGCATATTGGTGTGTGCTTTTTATGGGACTACTTCCCTACATTGCTACTGGCATTGCTAAAAAAGGCTTTGAGGGTTACGACAACGGGATGCCACGCCAATGGTTAGCTCAGCAGACTGGCTTTCGGGCGCGCGCCAATGCCGCGCAAGCCAATCTATTTGAATCGCTGCCCTTTTTCTTTGCTGCTGTGATCATTGCATCCTTGGCAAATGCCCCACAAGAAAGAGTTGATCTTTTGGCAATCGGATTTGTGTTGATGAGAATTGCATACTTGGTTTGCTATGTGGCTGATTGGCCAACTAGCAGATCGATTGTTTGGTTAGCAGGTTTAGCTTGTGTAGTAGCTATCTTTTTTCAAATTTAATCAAAACACTCTGAAAAGCTTGCGTGCATTTAAACCCTAGCTACAAACTGATGTTCTAGAAAATACGAGATAATTATTCATGGCAACTCAAAAGACTCCATCCAATAAAACTGCAGGAAAGAAGACTGCCATTACAAAAGGCACACAGCGGCTCGCTAAGGTAGTCAGTAAGAAGCCTGCAGTTAAAAAGACGAGCTTGAAAAAAGATGATGCGGGCACTCCTTTGTCAGTTGTTATCCGCCGTCGAATTGAAGCTCAGAAGGCACGCTTTCATGCCAATGACAATATCTCTGCTTTCATTGAGCCAGGTGAATTAGAGGCTCTCGTTGATGAAGTGGCAGAAAAAATGCAGGCCGTGCTCGAGAGCTTGGTCATCGATACCAAGAGTGATCACAACACTAAAAATACTAGCCAACGTGTTGCCAAGATGTTTGTTAAAGAAGTGTTTAATGGGCGCTACGTTGAGCAACCAACTTTGACAAAATTTCCGAATGTCAGTCGTCTTAATGAACTCATGATCATCGGGCCTATTACGGTTCGCAGCGCATGCTCTCATCATCTGTGCCCCATCATGGGGCGCATTTGGATTGGTGTATTACCTAGTAAAGAATCTGCATTAATTGGTCTCTCAAAGTATTCACGCTTAACGGAATGGGTCATGTGTCGCCCGCAAATTCAGGAAGAGGCAGTTGTAGAGTTAGCTGACATGTTGGAGAAAAAAATTAAGCCAATCGGTGTGGCTATCGTGATGGATGCTGACCACTTTTGCATGCAGTGGCGGGGCGTCAAAGATCGGGATTCAAAAATGGTCAACAGCGTGATGCGCGGTGCTTTCTTAAAAGACTCTAATTTACGTAGAGAGTTTTTATCGCTACTAGATAAGCGCTAGATCCTGGGTGGCGATGTTGCGTATCAAGTTCAAAGGGCAGATTAGGTTTCTCACCATTAGCACTTTAATAATGTGGACTTTAACTGCGTGCTCTACTTACCCAGACAACAATATTGACCCTGCTAAAAACAATAAAGCCACTTTTGAGCGTGATGCAATTGAGTGTGCTCAAGCCTATCCTGAAGCTGGTTCAGGGGTTCATGTTCGCCAACGTATTCATTGCATGAAACTCAAGGGCTGGCGTTAATCGCAGGCAAAAACTGCAATCTGGAAGATACATTTATTCTTTGAGAACAATTCTCAAGTAAATATCTATATATATCAGCAACTTAGATTCTCAATACTGGAGTAAATTGCTCTGCTCTATGATGGGTCCAAGCAACAATTTTTGTTCTATCTCACCATCTGGAGCCCTTATGAAAAATAGTCGTCGCCAATTTATGATTTTGTCCGCTGCTGGCGCATGTACCTTAGCCCTCAATGGCAAGGTTCAAGCTCAAGCAATGGTTGCTGAAACTGATCCACAAGCTGCAGCTTTGGGTTATAAGGCTGATGCCTCTAAAGTTGATAAAGCCAAGTTTCCAAAATATGCTGCTGGTCAAAAGTGCGATAACTGTGCTTTGTACCAAGGTAAACCTGGTTCAGCTGCTGGTGGTTGCTCTTTGTTTGGTGCTAAGCAGGTTGCTGGCCCAGGCTGGTGCTCTGCTTACGCCAAAAAGGCCTAGTTGGATCTAGCTTCGCCGACTCGCTTGGCGCAGAAAAAAGGTTGCTCTCGGGCAACCTTTTTTTGTATGTGCTGTGTATTCGTTTATGCTTATTGAATCAGGACTCAGAATGGAAAACTTAAAGGGAATTCATGTCGGCATCTGAAACAAAGCTTGAAGATTTACAGATTTATCAGTCCTATCTTCAGTCACCTTATCTTTCGTTAAAGCATTCTGCCTATTTTCAGGTTTATGAAGAGCTGTTGAGTAAGTATCGTAATAAGCCCATAACCTTTGTTGAGGTTGGCGTATTGAATGGAGGTTCATTATTTATGTGGCGCCATTTTTTTGGTCCACAAGCGAGGATTATTGGGGTGGACTTTAATCCACTCGCAAAGCGCTGGGAAAAGGACGGTTTTGAAATCTACATTGGTAGTCAAAGTGACCCCCAATTCTGGACATCTTTTTTTGATAGCGTTGGCATGGTTGACGTCTTGCTAGATGACGGCGGCCATACCAATGAGCAGCAAATAGTAACAACACATCAGTCGATACCCTTTATTAAAGATGGTGGCTTGCTAATTGTGGAGGATGTCCACACCAGTTATTTCCAGGACTTTGGAAATCCATCCAAATACTCCTTTATTAGTTATGCCAAACTTTTTATAGATGGTATTAATGGGCGTTTTCCAGGTGTGAAAGTGGTTCAAAATATATTTCGAGATGCTGTATTTTCTGCGCATTTTTATGATTCTATTGTTGCCTTTAGTATTGATCGCCGAAAGTGTTTTACGAGTCAATGGACATCAAATGAGGGTCAAACCTTTGAGGCAGAAGATTATCGACATCATGACAGTATGGCGCGCAAGACAAATCAAGCCCTCATTTCAGGATTTAGTAAGTTGGGGATTAAATTCAGTATGGGTAAGTTTTTGAATATGATTGAAAAGCCTATAGTTAGGTCACGTATTAGGCGCTTCTTTGAGTAGGCAAATAGCAATATTTGCTTTGGTTAACTGATGGATAGTGGAAAAAGAAAGTGGGCGTATTGCTAATGATCTTTCTATTTGTGCGGTCAATTCTCCAATGAACGGCATCCCAAAATTTTTGCGAAAGCTGCCAGATTTCTTTAATAACTCCGCTTTTTACCTTGGCGGTGATCAGCCGTATGTTGCCTGGGTAGAGCGTTTAAGGTCTGTTTTGGGAGCATTTCTTGGGCTTACCCTTGTGCTTATAGCCGCTAAATTCTTGCGTGAGCTTTCAGGTTTAGATGAGTGGTTAATGGCCTCTTTGGGGGCTAGCGCCTTGTTGGTATTTGCTTTGCCTCAAAGTCCAATGGCTCAACCATGGGCCGTTATGGCAGGTAATACAGTATCGGCTTTAGTGGGAATTTCAGTATTTCACTTAGTAGGTGAGCCATTGATAGCCTTGCCACTAGCTGCCAGTCTGTCTATTTTGGGGATGTATATATTGCGGTGCTTGCATCCTCCCGCTGCAGCAGTTGCCTTAATTGTGGTCTTGGGTGAAATAACGCAGTACCGGTACGCGTTTTTTCCAGTGATGGTCGATTCGATCTTATTGGTATTGGTTGGGGCTTTTTACAACAATTTGACGGGCAAAAGATACCCCAATAGACCTGCTTAACTCATAAAAGCAAAATCGAGGGAATGCCCATCCCCTCGATAACCGGCTTATTTGATTTTGCCAGCTGCTATTGAGGCTTTGCAATCCATAATGCCGTAATTTTGATATTTACCGGTATTTTCCTTGCGAATGGATTGACCGCACTCTGTTAAAGAATTGCGTAAGTTGATTTTAGGGATATTGCCTGAGGACATATTGGACTCCATATATTGGCTATTAACAAAAAGTTGGGTTCATTTATCCCAACCAAAGTGTGCGCTATTTTGCGCATATTCCATTTTAATTATTTTGTAGGAGTTTTGCGTATTTAAGGAAAAGTGGGCTTGAAACCTAAGCCCCTATAATATAAGGATATCCTTACAAAAAGCATAAAGGTTTTTCAGGTTAATTTCATGGCCAAAGCCCCTCTTCCAACTTCTGTGATCCCCGTCATACTCTGTGGTGGCTCCGGTACTCGCTTGTGGCCTTTATCTCGCTCAAGTTTTCCAAAGCAATTTTTAGTATTGTCTGGAGATGGCTCCAGCCAAAGTCTATTTCAGCAGGCTATTGAGAGAGTTAATGCGCTTGATGGGGCGGCAGCCTCAGACTATCGCTTTGGCCCTACTCTGATCGTTACTAATGAAGACCATCGTTTTTTGGTCCTTGACCAACTCAGAGAGTTGACGAGAATTAAGGCAACATTGTTGCTAGAGCCTGTTGGTCTTAATACGGCGCCAGCACTAACTTTAGCGGCGTTAGCTGCTGCTGATTTATCTAATGATGAATTCAATGGTGAGCATGACCCGATTTTGATTATTACTCCAGCAGATCAGACGGTTCGAAATCAGGCTAGCTTTGCAAAAGCCCTGCAAAATTGCGTTGAGCTTGTGAAAGCTGATGAATCAAACAATACTATTGCCATTTTAGGTATTGCTCCCATCGGGCCTGAAACAGGATATGGCTACATTAAGACAACGAGTGATTTGACTCAAAAAGAGGGTAATGTCTATGATGTGGAACGTTTTGTTGAAAAGCCGGATGCGAGCACTGCTCAAAAGTATTTAGAGGAGGGCGACTACTTTTGGAATGGTGGAATGTTTGTGATGCGAGCCAGTACTTGGTTGGCTGCTCTTAAAGAGTTTCGCAAAGATATTTTTGAGTCTTCTCAAAAAGCTTGGAAAGAAAAAACAGAAGATTTTTTTGATGGTTCAGGCTTTATTCGCCCCGGCAAGGAAGAGTTTAAATTGATTCCTAGTGAGTCGATAGATTATGCAGTTATTGAAAAATGTCCCGGCTCGCACTTTCTAGTCAAGATGGTTAAGCTCGATGCTGGTTGGAATGATTTAGGTGCCTGGGATGCGGTATGGCAAGTGGGCCAGCAAGACCAAGGGGGTAATGTAACTAGTGGTGATACCTTGTTGAGTAACTCCAAAAACTCATTAGTGCATGCGAGTAGTAGGCTGGTGAGCGCAGTTGGAGTAGAAAATCTCATCATTATCGAAACTGCAGATGCGGTGTTGGTTGCAGATCGAAAAAAAAGTCAGGATGTTAAGGCCATAGTCAATGAGCTTGAGGCGCAAAAGCGTGCAGAAAAAAATCTTCATCGTAAAGTGGCAAGACCATGGGGATGGTATGACAGTGTTGATGAAGGCGAGCTCTTTAAGGTAAAACGTATTCAGGTAAAGCCAGGCGCTAGTCTTTCGTTACAAAAGCATCATCATCGTGCCGAACACTGGATTGTAGTCAAAGGCACTGCGCAGATCACAAACGGTGATCAAGTTCTTACATTGACTGAGAATCAAAGTACATATATACCCAAAGGACAAACACATCGCTTAGCCAATACTGGAAAAACTCCACTAGAGATTATTGAAGTTCAGTCTGGAAGCTATTTGGGAGAAGACGATATTGTTCGTATTGAGGATGTATATGGTCGGGGTTAGGATAGTAGGCGACCTCTGAAGTTAGGTAGAGAGTAATTTTATTTTAAGTTTTTTTAAAGAGATCATATGAGTAGGCAAAAAGTAGCGTTAATCACAGGTATCACTGGTCAGGATGGCTCTTACCTTGCCGAGTTTTTATTGGAGAAAGGATATATTGTCCATGGCGTAAAGCGCCGAGCCTCTTCTTTTAATACTGGGAGAATAGATCATGTTTATCAAGATCCCCATGTTGAGCATCAAGATCTAATCCTTCACTATGGTGACTTAAGTGATTCAACTAATTTAGTGCGCATTATTCAGCAGGCTCAGCCTGATGAAATTTATAACTTGGGTGCGCAGTCTCACGTAGCAGTTTCTTTTGAGTCTCCGGAATATACGGCCGATGTTGATGCAATCGGCCCCCTACGCATATTAGAGGCTATTCGTATTTTGGGATTGACAAAGAAGACACGGTTTTACCAAGCGTCAACATCTGAACTCTATGGCCTAGTTCAAGGGATTCCCCAGAAAGAGACGACGCCCTTCTACCCAAGAAGTCCATATGCAGTAGCCAAGCTATATGCCTACTGGATTACGATAAATTATCGTGAGGCTTACGGTATTTATGCCTGCAATGGCATTTTATTTAATCATGAATCCAAGCGCCGTGGAGAAACTTTTGTAACTAGAAAAGTAACTCGTGGTTTGGCTAATATTGCTCAAGGGCTGGAGAAGTGTCTTTATATGGGCAATATCGATGCACTGCGTGACTGGGGCCATGCTAAAGATTATGTTCGTATGCAGTGGCTAATGTTGCAGCAAGACAGACCGGATGATTTTGTGATTGCTACTGGTTTGCAATGTACAGTGCGTGAATTTATTATCCGTAGTGCAGTGCAGCTAGGAATTACCTTGAAGTTTGAAGGGGGCGAAGAGAACGAGAGAGGTATTGTTTTTTCAATAGAGTGAAATAAGGCGCCTTCGGTTAAAGCGGGAGACATTATTGTGCAAATCGACCCGCGTTACTATCGCCCAACTGAGGTTGAAACACTTCTAGGTGATCCTACAAAAGCCAAGGAGAAATTGGGATGGGTTCCAGAAATTTCCCTTAATGAAATGATTGTAGAAATGGTTGCGAATGATCTAGACCAAGCACGGCAACATGCTCTTTTGAGTAAGCATGGTTATTCTGTAGTGCTTGATAAAGGATAAGTAAAAAGGATTCACCCTCTTAACGGGTCTATGAGAAAAAATTCATAGAGCTAGCGTGTTCGGCATAGTTGAGTGGTGTTTAGTGAGTATTAGCACATGAGAAAAGGATTTTTATCGCACAAACAGTATCGGATCAATTTTAATAAATGAGATGGTTAAAGGTTCTATAGTTATTGCCATATTAAATTCTTTTAGCCACTTTATTGCCTTGATCCCAGTCCAGAGACTCTAATGAGCACAATTGAGTTTTTGTACAAATAGTTTATGCGCTCAATTAATAAACGAGCTATCTAAATCTAGACTGTAAGAATCCGTAAGAAGGAGTAGGAGTGCAATAACTATCTATCTTTTTGCTTTATCCCTGATTAAAATTTTTGTATTATGGATATATTGACTGCAAGTAAAAACGCTAATGAATAATTTAGATTGCTGAAATACTTTTTTATGATTGATGGTACTCATGAAAGCTCTCACTTAAAAACTATAGAATCTACATCTGTAGTTGCGATTTTGATGTGCACTTACAATGGCGAACGGTTTTTAGCGAATCAATTAGATTCCTTCGAGTCCCAGAGTCATCAAAACTGGATTTTAGTTGTGAGCGATGATGGTTCGACCGATGCTACTATAGACATACTTAAGCAGTATCGAGCTAAATGGCCTGCCGGTAGATTAATTATCCGTTTTGGGCCAAAAAAAGGATTTAGCATAAATTTCCTATCCTTAATATCTGATACAAATATTTCAGCAGACTTTTTTGCATTTTCTGATCAAGATGATGTTTGGTTGCCGGAAAAGTTAACGCGGGCTTTATCTTTTATCGGCTCCATTTCTCCTGAGATTCCTGCAGTCTATGGAGCTCGTACAAAATTAATTAGCGAGGAGGGTATGCCAATAGGTCTCTCACCCTTATTTCCATTAAAACCCTCCTTTGAAAATGCTTTGGTGCAAAGTATTGCTGGTGGAAACACTATGGTTATTAACTCCGCCGCTAGGCAGGCTGTATGTATTGATCCAAAGTATCAAATTATTAGTCATGACTGGTGGATTTATTTGGTGGTAACAGGTATTGGTGGAGTTTTTATTTATGATTCAAAGCCTACGATTTATTATCGCCAACATCAAGCTAACCTTATTGGTGGAAAAAATGGCTTTCTTAGTAAATTTAAACGATTAAATTCACTATTAGCGGGGAATTTGCGATCCTGGATCGAGTCTAGAAACCATGCCCTTAACTCAATTTCGCATAGGCTAACCCCGAAAAATAAAAAGACTTTTATAAAGTTTTGCGACTATCGAAAGAAATCCTTTTTTACAAGATTCTGGGGAATAAAGAGGTTGGGAATACATCGCCAGAATCAGGCGGAAAATTTTATTTTCTTTCTCGCAGTACTAGTAAAAAAAGTCTAGACATTGTGAAAGTTCTTTAATTGTTACCTACCAACTTTTATCACGAGACAAAAATTTTTGATAAAGAGATAGAAAAAATCTTTCTTAATCATTGGATTTTCTTTTGCCTAACGCAAGAATTTAATGGGGAAGGTAGTTACGTACATAAAAATATTTCTGGACACAACATTTTCTTAAGGAAAAATGAAAATGGTTTCGTAGCCTTTTTGAATCGTTGCCCGCATCGTTTTCATCCAATTGTGACTGGTGATGTTGGGCATACAAATCTTGTATGCCCATACCACTATTGGGCCTTTAAGGATGACGGCAGCTTGAAGGGGATCCCATATGAAAAAGAGTGCTATCAATACACTAAGCAGGATAAGTCATGCATCCACCTGAAGACAGTCCCCCTCAAGCAAGAAGGTTCATTATTGTTTATAAATTTTTCTAAACGACCTGGGCCCTTAAGTGCGCAGTTTAAACCTCATTTAATCTCAGAGATTAAGACTTTATCTGATAGTTTTTCTCAGTATCGAAAAGTTGTATTTCGTAAAAAATTTAATTGGAAGCTCATTCAAGAAAATTTGCGTGATGGACTACATCCAGCATTCTTGCATCAAAAGACGCTTTTAAATGCTATCAAATTTGCTCCCCCGGCAATTCCTAAGGAGGTGCCCATTCAGTTATTAGGAATGAGAGATTTAAGTTATGGTGGACCTGATGTGGCTTTAAAAGGGGAATTTGCTTTTAAGAAATACTTTAAAAACCCTTGGATATGTGAAGCGCGCTACTATAATTTTCATTTATTTCCAAGCGTGCATATTGCAGCGGCAGATGGCGGTCATACTTTTATTGTT
>JACCDH010421272.1_pt1 | contig 20743 bp, 16 predicted proteins | sample 7442481 | NCBI WGS metagenome assembly JACCDH01 (sample SAMN15323433, study PRJNA562643) | freshwater metagenome | isolation source: river surface water | place: USA:Blue River Watershed | collected 2017-08-15 | reverse complement strand
CACCGCCGTTGCCACTATCTGCCCACTATCAAATGCTTCATGTGCCCGAATCAGCTTCAACAAGTTTTCTCTCTGAAAACTCTCCCCCACCACCTCATACTCATATCCCCCAGAATCGAGTGCAGGTCTCTCATCAACTGAGATCTCATCTGCATGAATCGAATCTGAAGCCTGCTTGATGAAGTCAATCCGCTCACTCTTTGATGCCTTACCTGAAGAAGGATTGCGCAGAACCAAGAAGGCGATGATTGCGACAAGGGGAATGAAGGCGGGGAAGATTCTCGCTTAATTAGGCAGCATTGATTTTGATTTTCAATGTTACCCAGCTCAATTTTGGCGCCGTTCCTGGGTTTCCATCTGTCTCAAACTGAGTCTCAGCAGTTATGAAATATGTTCCCGATTTAGTTAATCCACTTAAGTCATTTGCTTCTGTTCTTGGTGTCTTGCATATTCTCAGTGGGACTTCCTCAGTGAAGTCGACATTATTACTCTCAATTTGGCCGTTTACCCAGTTATATTTCCACATCACAACGTCAAATTCCTTTTCAGGATTTTCCTGGTTTGCTGAACTCGCTAAACTGAATCTGATCAATGCGCCATAGTCTCGATATTCAGGCTGAATTTTGTAGGTGAATCGAAGTGTGGAGCAACCTGACTTCTTCATTTTGAATGATGAAGGGGCGCTCAAGGACATCGCGACATCTCTGGCACTGCCGGCAAATGAAGCTGGAGCGACTGCAATCAGAACTAGGGACGAGGAAACAAAAATCGCAATACACTTTGTTAATTTGCTCATTTAGCAAGTTTATAGGCTTACTTTTCCATTTTGAAGAGAACCTTCAACGAAAAATCGAAATCGTTAGTTCCCAGATGTCCCCACCGGCCTGTAGTTTTAGCCAACACCTAACAAGCCTTAAGGGGATATCCACAGATGAGCCAAGCCACCCAGCAAGACATCGAGTCGTGGCTTTGGGACTCCGCCAACATCCTTCGAGGCCCTGTTGATCCCGCAAACTTACGTGACTTTGTTTTCCCTCTCTTATTCCTTAAGCGCCTAAGCGATACATGGGATGAAGAGCAAGAAAAAGCGATCAAGAAGTTCGGCAAAGATATTGATGATGAAACTGCCGCCGACTTTCACACTTTTCAAATTCCTAAAGGTTGTCACTGGGCTGATCTTCGCCGTGCGGCTGAGAACCATGGCGTACTCATCCAAAACATCATGCAGAAAATTGAAGAGGCTAATCCAACTCAATTAGCTCAGATCTTTGGAAACGCCCCGTGGGCCGATCACAACAAGATGCCTCCAGAACGTCTTGAAAAACTTGTTAGCCACTTCAGTCAAAGAGATCTCTCCCCCAGCAAAGTCTCCAACGATCTCCTAGGAGGTGGTTACGAATACTTGCTCAAGCGCTTCTCTGACGAAAGCTCAACAAGTGCAGGCCAGTTCTTTACCCCTCGTGCGGTAGTCCATTTACTCGTTCGCATCCTTGGCCCACGACCAACAGATTCCATCTATGACCCAACCTGTGGATCTGCAGGAATGTTGATCGAGGCCGCAGCCGAAGTAAAACAATCGGGTGGCTCTGTCCGACAGATGCGCTTCTACGGTCAAGAGGTTAACCAGACTTCTGCAGCTATCGGACGCATGAACCTCTTCATCCATGAAGTAGAAGATGCACAGATTCGACGAGAAGACACATTGCAAAAACCAAAGTTCATCGATGCAAAGGGAAAGCTTGATCAATTTGATTTAGTAGTAGCAAACCCTCCCTTCAGTTTGAAGGATTGGGGCGCAGATAAGTGGGCAACAGATCCACATAAACGAGCTATCGGCGGAGTCCCACCCAAAAACAATGGCGACTACGCATGGGTGCAACACATGATCACATCTATGAAGCCAGAGACTGGTCGAGTTGGCGTTGTTATGCCCCACGGCGTTCTCTTTAGAAGCGGTGCAGAAGGTGCTATCCGTAAGCACCTCATTGAATCTGACCTTCTTGAAACCATTATCGGTCTTGCACCAAACCTCTTCTATGGCACAACCATCCCCGCCAGCTTGATGTTCTTTAGAGCCACAAAAGATAAGAAACGCAAGAAACATATCCTCTTTATCGATGCCTCAAAGCGATTTGGTAAGGGCAAAGCCCAGAACTTCCTGACCGATGAAGATGTGGAGGATATTTTCGCTGTCTATCAATCAATGGGTGATGCAGAGAAAACTAATATCTCAGCTCGTTTGGTTTCCCACAATGAGATTGAAGAGAACAATTGGGATCTCAACATCGGTCGCTATCTCAAGGCAGATGCTGCAGAGGTAGTTGATGTTCAAAACGCTCTTGCCTCTTTTGGCCAAGCACGTACCGAACTAGCGGCTGCCGAGAAAGCACTGCTCGCAAAGTTAAAGGCTGCTGGCTATGCGTGAAGGCTGGGTTGACTATAAGTTCAAAGATGTGGCAACAGCCGTCAAAGGTAAATTGCCGAAAAGCAAGAATGAAGACGGTATTGGTATCCCTTACCTGACGGCTAGTTATTTGCGGAGTAATCAGCCTGATTATTGGATTGAGAATCTCGAGGGTGCGGTGACCGCAGAAGATGGTGATTGTTTAATTCTTTGGGATGGCGCTGGGGCAGGTGATCTATTCTCTGCACGCCGTGGTGTGGTCTCTTCGACGATGGCTGTCGTCACCACACAGAATTCCAAAATCTTGCGTGAATTTCTAACTCTTTTCATCTCTTCAAAAGCTGACTACATCAAAGAAACCTGCCGAGGAACTACCGTTCCCCATGTTTCTCCCGATGCAATTGCTAATATGGAATTGAAAATCCCCCCACTCCCAGAACAAAAAAGAATTGTTGACCTCATCTCATCAGTTGATTCCTATGTCGAAGCCCTCCAACAACAGTTAGAGAGTGCAAAGAGGTCGAGAAATGCTGTGCTGCATGAGTTATTAACTGCGTGCGGCGATGATTGGGAAGAAACAAGTTTGGGACAAATTGCAGATTGGGGCAGTGGCGGTACGCCCAAAGCTGATAATGAAGATTATTACGGTGGTGAAATACCTTGGTGCGTAATTGGCGACCTGACTGAAGGAGAAGTATGGGAGACCGAAAAAGCAATTTCACAACTGGGCTTAACCAATTCAAGTGCAAAGATAATTGATCCAGGATCAGTTTTGCTGGCTATGTATGGAGCCTCAATAGGTCGAACTGGAATATCAGCTATTCCTATGGCAACAAACCAAGCTATTGCTTTTGCCAAATGTAAAGAAGAAAAAGTTTTGCCTAGGTATCTTCTTGTATATCTACAAACACAGAAATCAAAGTTCATTGAAATGGGGCAGGGCGCTGCTCAGCCAAATATCAGCCAAACAATTATTAAATCATGGCCGATTACATTGCCACCCATAGGTCATCAGAAGAAAGTTATAGAAAGAATTGAGTCCTTTTCCAAACTGATTGAAAATACCGATCTACTGGTGGATAAGACTAAGAAATTGAGATCTTCACTACTTAGCGACTTATTAAGCGGAAACCATGAAATTCCTTTGAGCTATGACAAGGTCATAGGTGCTGCGTGATGATGTCTCAAATTGAAAAGAGCATCGACGAGAAGATGGTCCAGATGGGCTTGGCAGATCATCTTTCTCGACTCGGTTGGGTATGGACAGAGGATGACACTCTTGGGCGCCCATTTGAAAGTGTTTTCTTAAGTGATGATGTAATTAAAGGGTTAGTCAGCTTGAATCCTGAGATCGCAAAAGTTCCTACTCGAGCTGAAGAGGTACTTTCAAAGTTGCGAGCTTTACTACTCGGAGTTCGAAATGATGGTCTTGTTGCTTCTAATGAAGAATTTGTTGCGTGGTTATGTGGGCGTAGAACGATCAAATACATAGGTACAGATAAAGATGTTCAAGTTAATTTGATCGATTTTGAAAATCCTAAGGCGAATACTCTGCGAGTTACGACAGAGGCGTCTTTTCATATCGGCCGTGAACATCGCAGGTATGACCTAGTTTTATGGGTAAATGGCTTTCCTTTAGTAGTTGGTGAGATGAAGACTCCAAAGGATAAGAATATTTCTTGGTTGAACGGTGCGACAGATGTTCATAATGCCTATGAGAAGAAGACTCCTGAGTTCTTTGTTCCCAATGTATTGTCTTTTGCTTCAGAGGGACGTGAGTTTCGATACGGCGCAGTGGGACAACCGCCAGATTTGTGGTTGAACTGGTCATCGACAACTGATGTGATCATGCCTCCAGGTCTGCCAAATATGTTGAGATCTGCAGAGTTGTTGCTTACTCCTGCGATGGTGCTTGATATTTTGCGCACCTTTACTTTGTACTCATCACGTAGAACTGCTAACGGGGCGCTTCGCACCAAAGTGATTCCTCGCTACCCGCAGGTTGAAGCGGTAGAAGCGATAGTTGCTCGTTGTAAGGATCCTAAGAAGAAGCAGGGATTGATCTGGCATCACCAAGGTTCGGGTAAGACATTTGCAATGGCATATGCGGCGGCCAAACTTCGCCATGAGAGCGAACTTGATGCGCCAACAATTGTTATTGTCTTGGATCGCTTGGAGCTAATTCAGCAGACTGAATCTGAGTTTAAGTCGGTAGGTATTCAATCCCTTAAGACAGCTGAGACAAAAGATGAGCTACGAGTCTTGCTAAAGAATGATGCTCGTGGCGTAATCATTACAACGATCTTTAGATTTGCTGAAGCTGGATTACTAAATGATCGAGCCAACATCGTGGTGATGGTTGATGAAGCACATAGAACCCAAGAAGGTCGCCTTGGTTTAGATATGCGTGAGGCGCTTCCAAATGCCAAGTTCATCGGTCTTACTGGTACGCCAATCTCTACCGAGGACAAGAACACCTTCTCAATGTTTGGCGATATGGATGATCCAGATGGTGCTCTTAATCATTACTCGGTGGAGCGTTCTATCCATGATGGAGCAACACTGCCTGTGCATGTGGAGACTCGTTTAGTTAACTTCCACTTTAATGGTGATGATTTACAGGCTGCCTTTGATCAATTGGCAGATGAAGAGAATTTGAGCGAAGAGCAACGAGGAAAACTCGCAGCACGAGCTTCACACATCTCTATCGTTGTCCGAGATAAAGATCGCATTGAGGCGGTATGTAAAGACATTGTTGATCACTACAGAGCTCGTATCGCTCCCCTAGGTTTGAAAGCGCAGGTTGTTGCATTTGATCGGGCAACATGTGTGGCTTATTACGATGAAATTACCAAGTTGCTTAACAAAGGTGAAGAGGCAACTGTTGTGATGACTACGGTTAAAGATGATCCGCAGGAATGGGACCGCTGGAATATCGACCGTGAGCAAGAGGCAACGATTAAGGATCGCTTTAGAGATATCAATGATCCCCTTAAGTTTGTCATCGTCACAGCGAAGCTATTGACTGGTTTTGATGCGCCTATCGAGGGCGTGATGTATTTGGATAAGCCACTTCGTGCGCACACCTTGTTCCAAGCTGTCTGCCGAACCAACCGTAGATGGACTAATCCAATAACTGGCCAGCAGAAGCTGCACGGCTTGATCGTTGATTACGTGGGACTTGGCAAAGAGCTTGCAAAGGCGTTATCAACAAAGGCCACGATGAAACCAGGTCAGAATCAAGAAGATGTTGAGATTTTGCTCGGTGAGCTCACTGCAGAAGTTGCAAACACAATTTCCGAATTTGAGAGTGTTGATAAGGAAGCATCTGTCTTCAACCAGATCCATGATGCACAGCAGATTCTGGACACGATCGAAAAGCGTGATGAATTTGCGGCAAAGTTCATGCGCTGTCAGGGTCTATTTGAGTTCCTATGGCCAGATACCAAGCTTCGCCCGATTGAAGAGAGTTATCGATTCTTAGCTCGTGTTTATGCATCAATTGCTCCGAATAACACTGCAGATCTCTTGCTCTGGCAAAAACTTGGTGCAAAGACGATGGAAATTGTTCATACACACCTAACTGGAATCACTATTGAAGCAGACAAGTTAGACAAAGTAGCGATGGATGCTGAAGTCCTCGAAGCGCTGAGAGATAACGGATTATTCCCTGAGCCACCAAAGTTAGGGCAACCTGCACCGACAGCTCTTGAGGTTTTGCAGCGACTAGAAGAGCGAATCATGGCTCGAATTGCTGGTGATACTGGAATAAAGATTTGGAAATCACTTGCCGAACGCTTAGAGCTACTTCGCCTAAGTCGCATTTCTAGTGCTGCAGAGAGCGTTGAGTTCCTACGTCATTTATTAGAGCTCGCTAAAGACTTGCTCGAGGCAGAACGTGCTGATGATGAAGGTCGTATTAACGAGATCAAAGTTATCGACCCTCGTAAAGGTGCGTTGACTCAGATATTTGAAGAGTTCAAACCTCAAGGTGTCCCGGTTGTTATTGAAAGTGTTGTAGAGAAAGTAGATTCATTGGTACAACCTGTTAGAGGTACGGGCTGGCAAACATCCCACCCAGGCGATCGAATGGTCCGACAAGAACTTCGTCTGATTCTTAAGAACTCAGGATTGCCACCAGCTGGCGATCTCTTTGATCGTGCATACGCTTATATTCGAGAAAACTACTAAGGATCAGCCCAACGGAAGTCATTAAACCAAATAGCGGAGTTGAAGAATAAATCCAATTACAAGAAGACCCTTTAACGTTTAATCCAAGCCGAGAAATTCATCTAACTCGCAAGGTTCGTCATTCACTTCATTCGGAATTCCAATCGTGGGGAGATACTGCAAAATCCATTCATGGGTTTCTGTAGGTTTAACAGAGAAGTAATTTAGGGAATTATTAGCAGAGACCAATTTTTCATGGACTATCTGGGAGGGAAATTCCAACTCAAAGGGAAAAAGCGCAGGCGCAGGGAACATAACCAGAAGATTTCGAATATTTCCATTTGAATTTGTCCACTCAATTTCGAAAATTCCAGCTCTCTTAGGTGGTATCGCTGGAGGAAAGTAGTAACGCGAATCGGCAAATTCCTTCCAGAAAAAAATTTTCAGTGAAGAAAACGGGACTTTTACGATGACTTTTGTGCCACCAAGTATAACTAAGTCACTCTCCGTGCACCCAAAATAGACCAAGTCAGATGTAATTTGCCCTTCAGGCATTTCGCTTTTTACATATGCAACTATGAATGCTTCTGACCCAACGAAATTGGGTTCCTTTTCAAGGAAATCCTTAAACAGGAAATCTAGAGATTTCTTGTCTCGGAAGACATTCCCTCGTGTGTAGTTGTTAATTCCACTCATAAATAATCCTCCATTAAACTCGTGAGTGAACGTTAACGGCTGACACTGACATAAGGAATACTCAAAATCACTCTTGCAAATGGAGCTAGTTTTGTTGGCGGTTGAAAGACTGGCGAATTAAGCCCATGACGTAGGGCAGGTCTTCAAGTTTTCTAAAATGCACCGAGACATCTCCATTCCCCCAGCGACCCTTTCCGGAAATGTCCTCTGTCATGCCTTTGGGATCATCAATATCTGGGTATCTCATATTGATGCTCAGACGTAGTCCCCTGGCTTTTGGGACTATGTCAACAAAATTCGTATCAACTTTATAGGCGATCCAATACTTTAAGAAAGTCTCAGAAACTGCAGGATCGATAGAAAGAATCTCGCGCCTTATGGTCTCAAAGAGTTCTTTTACATGTGGCCTCGAAAGATACTCATGATCCTTCGCTGAATATGTAGAAAGCTTTTTCTCGGGTATAGCTCTTTGACTCCAACGTTCAGCTTCTGTTTGGGTCAAATTTAAGGATGGCCAGATGTTGATTGCCTCCTTGGCTAAAGCTTGAGCACGGCTTCTTATTGAATCCTCATTCCAAACTTCGGCCCTCCCTATGAGCTCATTCAATCGAAGTGGGCTTTGGGCAAACCCACCAGTCATCGACTTTTTCTCAGAGAAAGGGCGATCGCTGTATTCAGAGTTGTAACCTGTCAAGGTTAAATTGCCAATGGTGTGAAGGTAACGATCTTGGATGGTCTTCCAATCCGGACCAAGATCTCGCTGCCACTGTTCGCTTAAGTTCGGATTTTGGGGCAATACATGTTCAATCGTGTAGTTATCAACGGATATTAATTCTTTTTTGCCAGAGTTCTCGAATTTTCTAAACATATACATTCTCGAGTAGAAGTTATAAACATCTCTTTGAACCAGGGAATCCCCAAATTCTAAATCGTTCGGGAAGCGGCGATAACTTCTCAGCTGATAAAAGTGGCCCTTTACGCTTGCAAGGTAATCAATCTTGTCAACATGTCGCATAAACTCCGCAAAGGTTTTATTCATTGAGTTTGTTGGAATCTGGCAAATAGAGCGTCGGAACACATAACTTTCAACCAACTGAATAATCTCCATAAAGTCTTTTTCGTTGATCAATTCTTGGTCAAAATCACCATAAACTTCCATCAGGAATGGGTAAGCAACACTGTAATTCAAGTACTTGAATAGATCATTAAATAAAGGTTTTAGCTTGGGGTTTGGCTCTTTGTCTAGCGACATAGCTACGAAATACTGAGAGTACTTCTTGATATCCGCAACCAGTGCTTGTACATCGCCCCCTTCGGAAAAGTACTTAACTGCATACTCTTTAAATGCTTCGTAGACCTCGCTCAAACGTGGAATATCTCCACTTTTTATTGTTAGGTAGTGACGCATAAAATCGTCAAACTGATCTCCATAGGCTTCCTGGCCGAAATCAAGTTCCATGGGGCGCCATAGATTCTGGTAAATCTCTGTCTGAAGGTTATGTTCAAGGCCCATCAAAATATAGTTTCTGATTAGATCGGCTTCACTCAGAGCCTTGCCCGTTGAGTTCATGCTCTCGAAGATTAGTTGAGGGTTTTCCTGGTCTCTTTCCAAAGCTATATCTACAATCATGAGCTTGTTTACCCCGTTGCAAATTTGCAAAATTTTTGCGGCATTGGAAGCGATGGCATCTGTGAAGAATTCAAAATTCTCCTTGATTTTTATTGAAAATTCTTTTGGTAGTTCGCCATTTCGAACTAGCGCTTTCAAGGTTTCTTTGTCCGTGTCAGAGAGAAGTAGCTTGTAGAAACGATCGTCGTCCTCTAATGGGTTCGTTAAATACTTATGTTTAATCTTCTTTGATGAAAAGCCATCTAGGGGTTCATTCTTATCTGTAAACCTTGCAAGTGCCTCTAGCAGAATTGTGAGCGTAGTTAGTCTTTGTTGACCATCGATAACCAAGAGCGGGGCACCTACAGATACAGATGCATGCCCGCCTTGTACGTAAACTATTGATCCAATAAAGTGAAGAGGGATTGCGTCATTTGCACCTACCCGAAGAATGTCTTCCCAAAGTTGTTGGCATTGTTTTTCATCCCATGAGTAATTTCGTTGGTAGATCGGGATGACAAACTGTGTTGCCTTGTGCAGAAATGGCAGGAAGGGGGTAGCCGATGCTTTCATGCCAAAATCCTATCTACCGCCACCGAAGAAAGACTATTTATAGGCGAAATTTGGCTTTCTTTCATTAGCAAACATGATTTCCGAAATCAGGCGCCAGGAAATCGATCAAGCATTTACGGCAGGTGATGGTCATTCCCTCGAGAGATTCCGTGATGAAACGATTTCCGTTTAAGGCCTGATTCCTACCGAATTCAATTTTGCAGTTTATGCACTTAAATTCAGGCATCTCGTTCGGGGGACAACATCCGCCGGTTACGTATTTCGCTGGATCCGGTTCTTCCGAAGGCATCCCGTAGAGATACTCGCGCACTCCATCACTTGAATTGCAGACCGGACATTTCTTCCTCATGATTGAAAACTACAGAGAGCTACTGACAACTTCCTTAAGGGTGAGTAACGCTGAAATAGTCTTTCCACGCAGAATTTGACCCGCTCTTTGTGAACGCCAAGCGCAGTGACGTGGTTCCCGAACTCACCTTAGAACTGCCCTTTATGTAAATGTAATAGGGGTACTTCGATTCACAGGCTGAATCTTTAGTGCCCTTAAAGTTCCACAATTTTACCCATGAAGTCCCGACCTTCTCCTGTAGAACCCCTGATGGATTAGTAGAGCAGATCGAGTAAGTCCAATTTGGATAGTCAGAACATTTTTTGCCTGCAATAGTTGAAGATGTACACACCTTCTTTGAATAAGAAGGTGACTTTGGCAAGGTGACGCTTCCGCCGTTGTTTCCGAGCGATGGTTGAGCTGGAGCTTCAATAGTGAAACTTGGCAGGTTTATTCTCCTCGAAGAATAATCTTTTGTAGCAGTGATCTTCAAAGTGGGGCTGTAGTAACCGGGCTTGATGTTGTCGAGAGAAAAAGTCTTTGTTGTGGACCAGGAACTCAGGCTCCAAATTGATACGCGAGTGTTAAATGACCAAACGTCATAGCTTCCTGAATCGAATTCAAGGTTTACCCCACCCATATCTCCATCACAGCCATTCGATAATTTCACTTCATATTCAGGGCTTCCAAATGAGTAAAAAGAACTGAGTCGACCTGAGGATACGACTACGCAATCAACCCACTGGCCATATGCACTTGCCGGAGTAACACCTGAAAGCAGGGATGATAGAAGAACCAGTAGAACTAATGAGATTCGCCGGGGTGACTTCATGCCTGAATTACTCTCTCGGACCAGTCCTTTTCTGGTAGGTGGGCAATTCGGTATGCAACTCTGAAGATAAACACGATGCCGTAAATTGGAATCGCTGCGAAGAAGCAGTCGAACCACCTGTAGCCCACCTTCGGCGCAAGAATAGCCAGACAGCCTAGAATCACAACGAAGCTAATTCCACCCTCATAATCCAGTGAATTGAGTGCCATGACCACTTCCGAGATCATTGCAAATGCATAAATGACAAACACGATTCCTATGGTCTTGATTATTCTCATTTTTACCCTTCTATCTTGGCTTTGGATAAGTAGATTTTCTGTCAATCAACTACAAACTCTCCAACCGTAACCCAAGAGCCCGTTGAGTTTCCATTACCCAAAATATCATTCGCGTTTGCTTTCATAACCCAACTCCCTTTCCGCGCAGGTAATCCACTAACCGTTAAGTTGGGAATCAAGAAATCAAACTTCCAATTCCCATCTGTGGATATCCCGCTTGACCTGACTCCGCGAGCGATAAGCATGCTCTCGTTAGCTGCGTCGTAGATCCAAAGTTGCGCAAGAGAAATTTGATTTGATGATCGAATTTTAAACTCGACAGTCTGCTGTGCTCCCAAATTCAAACTTGGAGACGCGATATAGACCCAATCTGTCAGAATATTTATAAATCCACTTACAACGAGGGTGGATTCTGTTCTTGGGGCTGAACGACCATTGCCACTCCCGGCATCAATTAAATAGGTGAATGTTCCCGCAGGTTGATTATTCGCAAGTGTGACTGTGCATTCATAAACTCCATCCGTTGCTGTTCCACTTACTCTTGTCATTGGTGAGCTAAAATTCATTTGCCAAGATTCGCTCCTGCAAGTGGCTGACGTAACATCCTTGCCATAAGCATTAATGCGAGCTCTTATCTTGATTGATGCTCCAGCAACAATTGAGGTATTTATCGGTGTTGCTGAAATCTCAGAAACGTAAGGGCCGGTTGCCTGCATGCCAAGCACAAAAACATTAGTGCGCTCAATCCGAGTGGAATTTCCCGCCGCATCTTCCGCGATTAATTCCAGACTGTAAGCACCTTCCCCTAGATAGCCTCCATAGGACATTGCTTGCGCCCCTGACCAGGAACCATTTGTTGCAGTCCCAGATACGCGCCTGAGACTAAAAAGGGCCGTAGTAGTAGTCGCTGGAGTGGTTGGAAAATCTGGAGATCTGTAAATAGCGGCACGTATTGCTACGACTCCAACATTATCTGTAGCTGCAATCGAAACCGTGACTGCCCCGTTCTCGTTTGTTACAGTTGGGCTGACCTGAAGCTGCGAAGAATCAAATGAAGGAGCCTGGTCATCTCTCGGTAGCGAGACCGTAAAAGTCCCCAGAATGACAAACTGAGAGATCCCAGAGTTTCCTATGCTGGTTTTTCCAGATGCATCTTGTGCCTTTGCGACTATGCGATACGTACCGAGAGCGGTTCCAACTGGGATTACTAATGTCCCTTGGTAGTTTCCATCTTTTTCTGAACCAGACGTCAAAGTTGATGCAACTTGGGTGATGATCGAATTCGAGCTATTTGCGATTGCCAAGGCGGAGCCTGCCAGCGCGACATCATCAGTTACTCGGTATGTCGCAGAAATGGCGGAACCCGCAGTCGCTTGCAAAGTGGAAAGAACGCCGGAGCCACTGACTACGACCGGAACGTTGTAATCGACCACAGGAGCCACAACAGTTAAAGCGAAGCTCGCTGTGGAAGAACCGCCAGGTCCTACCGCTGTTAATGTGTAGGTCCGCTGACTCTGCACTTGTGTCGGGGTGCCTGAAATACTTCCTGTGGCGCTGTTCAGCGAAAGCCCCGAGGGAAGGGCTGGAGATATTGAGAAACCACTGGAGTTAGTAGCGCCTCCAGAATTAGTAACCGCAACCGGTGTAATTGCAGTATTTGCAGTTACAGATTGAATTGCATTTGTTATCGAAATTGACGGTGCCGCTGGAATTGATTGAACAGTTAGGCTGAAGGTGGCCATGGATGAGCCTGCAGGACCAGTTGCAGTAATTCGATAGGTTGTTAAATCTCGCACCTGATTTGGAGTACCTGAGATGCTTCCCGTGCTCGAGTTAAACGTTAACCCGTTGGGAAGTGCTGGAGAAATCGAAAAGCCATTCGGAGAAATTGTTCCGCCAACATTTGTAACCGCAACAGTTTGGATTGCAGAATTAACGAAAATCGATTGCACAGAATTTGATAGAACGATATTTGGTGAGGTCTCTGCGGCAACTACCGTCAGGAAGAATGTCGCGGTGGAAGTTCCGCCTGCCCCTGTCGCCGTGACCGTGTAGCTCTTTTGCACCTGTGCAAGATTTGGGGTCCCACTAATAGTCCCAGTATTCGAGTTGAAGAAGAGGCCACTTGGAAGTGATGGCGAAATGGAATATCCATTTGGACTTACAGAGCCCCCACTATTAACTACCGAGACATCAGCGATAGGCGTATTCGATGTAACAGATTGGATTGAATTATTTAAATTGATTGAAGGCGCAGGTGTCGCATCTATCGACCTAAAATTCAGAGATGTGGATACTTTGCCAGGTATCTGACTGTTACCTAAATATTTAATTTCGAGAGATGCAGAAAATTCTCTATTTCCAGGAAGCCCAGAGCAAACTAGGGTGCTCGGGAAGGAAAATACTTGATTTCCGTCGCAACTTGATCCAGGTAACTTAAGTCTTACTTCCATTGTGTTCTGATTGAAGCCATAAACAGATGGGATAGTTATGGCTGCAGTGACGGAGGAATTCTCTTTAGTTTGTCTGAGTAATGTTGGTGCCGACAAGGTTGGCAAGGCCGGTACAGAGGACAGGCTGACCATGGAGCTTGAAAAGCCTTGCGCTTTGCCAATTTCATTCTCAACCGTAACGACGCACGTTAAATAACTTCCAGCAACTTTCAGGATTGAATCAGGGTCAAATGTAAACGAACTACTTTTCCCCAAACTTCCCGTAAGGAACGCGTCAGATCCAGGTGATGTGGTTATTCCCCACTCATAAGAAGTTGAAATGTACTTTGATGAGTACGGAATCGAGCAAGAAGCGCTACTGCCTGAGTAAATGGAACCTGGTAAGTAAACAGAAACCTTTGGAGCTTCAAGGGCGCTTTCAAATATTTCATAAGCAGTTCCGACCCTGGAGGTTGTTTCGCCTTGGGAGGTCAAAGAAACTTTGCACGCCAATTTCTGTCCGGATGCCTGCCTAAGAACCTGGCTGTTTATTTGAATGTAGTCAGCATTTTGACCGCTAAGTGGAGTGAATGTGTTTCCTGCTCCTGTGTATCCCCATTGATAGGTAACTTGTTCAACCGTGCTTGATCCTGAATACGAACAAGTCGCTGAGCTTCCGTTTTTCAGTGAAGAACTTTTTACTTGAACGTCAGTCACGACTGGCGCGTTTGGGGTTGCCAGGAGTTTGGTCGCAACCAAGTAGCTAGGGAAGTTATCCCGGGTTCCGGTCAACTGGCAAACGAGATATCGTCCGCGCTCAGATTTGAGAATTTCTTGAGTCAGCGCGAGTTCTTTGCCAGAGCCAATAAATTTTCCATTTACAGGAGTAGTTGGGTTATCCGTCCCTACCGTGAACCATTGAATAACTTCCTGATCAACGGGTTCAGCCCAATTCCATCCTTCGCATCTGACTACTTTGCCAGCGGTCGCGAATTGGGAGCCTTCTAGCCCGCCAATAGTTGGTTTCGACGCAACGGCTAATTTCTTTACTAGCGTCTTAGAAACATTTCGGATGACGGTTGCTTCTCTATCTCCTGATTTAGACCTTGCCGTCACTCGACATTTAAACTCTAATCCTGCATCTGCAGCAATAACCTTTGTCACTGGGTTTGAGGTTCCCTGTAATCGGGTGGGTGAGAGCCATGATGTTTCGACGCTTACGACATTTTCCCAAGTTCCAGGGTTGCAAGTAAGGGTAGTTCCTGGAGTTCCCTCACCTTGAAGCGTTGGTGAAACAACTTCTACGGGAGCCAATCTGTTTACCGAAGTTGCCAGAAGTTCAACTGCCTTGATACCGGATCTGATGTCCTTCTCGAAATAGCTAACACGACTAAAAATGCTTGGCTTCTCGACTCTACAATCCGTCGCTCCCCAGCTCGTTATTCCAACCACGTAGTTAATCCCATTTAACTTTGCAAAAAGTGGACCACCTGAGTCACCGTTGCACGAACCAGACCATTTCTTTTCCGACTTTATGTAATTGCCAGCACCAATCATGGTTTTCACATTAAAGGATTTTCCCCAGGCAGATTTGGACTTCAGATCCTGCAAAAGCAAATTTGAATATTGAAGCGTTTCGGCGGTTTGATTGTTCTGATTCAGTCCCCAGCCCATCAGGGTCAATCGAGTCTTTGCGGTAATCTGCTTCGCAACTTTTGTATTTGCAAGGCTTGGAAAGGTCATCCCAGAAATTTTTGTGTTTACACGAAGAAGTCCGATATCCCCATTAATGTCCTTTGGGTCGTATCGAGTTCCTGTCCATGGAGTTGCTGGATAGAGAGCTTTGTCTTCTCGGAGAGCGACCGCACCAATCTTTACGAAGAATGATGAGTTTCGAAAAGTTGTGCAGTGCGCAGCGGTTAAAACGATGTTTGGGGAAATTAGTGTGCCTGAACAGATAAATTCTGCCTGACGCACATCCCCTTTATCCGACTTCCAAATCGAAACAACAAATGGTGCATTCTGAATTGGGTCATCGACGGGATTGCCGAACGTGACAGCGGGGGCTGAAATAGGGGAAAGTCCGACAAGGGCAATGGAACTCGCGAGAGCAACCCGTATCGTGGTTCTTAGAATCTGACTCACTTCTACCCCTTAGCTTGTAGTCCTAATTTATCAACGATTAGACGTATCTCTTCACTGAAAAGTTCCCCTTTATTTGGACTTTTTTGAGGATTTTGATCCCATTTAGCCTCATTCCCCGTTTCAAAAGAAATATCCAAATTCATGGAACCAAACCCAAAACCCTTTCGTCTTATAAGCATCCACTCAATACCGAGTGAACCGACAAAGGAGATAAGAAATGAAGATCAAGAATGTAATTACTTTAGTTATCGCAACAGCACTTTTGGCAGGACTAACATCAGCTCCTGCTCAGGCACTAGGTAAGCCAAAGACACAGCAGTCCGTAACCTGGGCTTGGTCAGATGGAGTAGATAAGGGCCACCGTGACTTCTCAGAAGATGACTACGACGCAATCACTGAGATGCCAACAGTAAACGTGACAATTCTTCCAGCCACAGTTGGACGTCGCGTAATCCTAGAAACTTATAGCCCATCAACAAAAACATGGTCAGCTGAAAAGATTTCTCGTACAGATGGAGAAGGTGTCGCGAAATTCCGAGTAGACCCTCTTTGCGATGAGGTAGCGAGTTCAATCCCAATGTGGTGCGATCATGATTCAACTTATCGAATCCGAGTTCTAAAGTCTGGAACACAACGTCAGAGTCTCTCTGCACAGTTCGTGGTCTCCTTCGTAACAACAGAGATCGACACTTTCTAATCCAGACTCGCTAGCAGATCCAAGGGCCCCCGTTTCGCCTCTCTTTCCGGGGGTCCTTGGATTTTTAGCATTAACCGAGGTTCTAGGAAATTGTCATTTGGGCGACTACTCTTCACTCAATCTGATTGCTGAGGAGGTAACGAAGGTGACTACAACCTTTGAACCTCTGACTGACGAGGAATTGATGTCGCTTTACCAAGAAGGCAATGTAGATGCCCTTGGATACCTCTTGAAGAGATTGCGTCCAAAAATGGATCAAGTGGTCCGCTCTCAGATACTTGACCGTGAATTAGCAAACGATGCGCTGCAGGAAGCTTGCATAGTAATTTTTAAGAATGCTCATTCCTTTAGGGGCGATTCAAAGGTTTTTACCTGGATCTACCGATTATTGGTAAATGCGTGCATTGATTTGCTACGTAAAGAGAAAACCAGATCTTCTCGAAATGTAGATGATGAGGCTCTAATCTCGCTGGCAGATGAAAATGCGAACTTTGAGGAAAAGAAAAGTGCAGAGCTCACGATTAGATCAGCATTGAAGGAGCTTCCCGAAGAACAGCGGGCAGCCATTTCTATGGTCTGGATAGAAGGCTTCACCGTGGAGCAGGCGGCTGAAATACTTGGGGTTCCAATAGGTACCGTTAAGAGTAGATGCGATCGAGGCAAGAAGGCTCTTGCCGAGGCATTGAGTGATTCCGACCAAAGTATGGAACCGAATTCGAAAAGCAGACGTCTAAAGAGTGGAGGTAAAAAGTGAATCAATCATTTGATGACGAGCAAGTTGAAAAAATGCTCAAAGGTTTGCCAAAGGCACCTCCAATGTCCCCGCTTGAGATTAAACGATTTGAGAAGCAGATCGATGCTCTTGTTGCATCGGAAAAGGGAAGGTCTCAGCGGAAGAGCTGGATCCCGAATCTTTCCGTGGCGGCTTCTGCCGTTGCTCTCATTGCTGGCATCGCAATTTATTCAGGCGGATCAGAAAGCTTGCCTACTTCTCTTCCTGGAGTTGTAGCAAGTCAATCCCCTCAACCAGGAACAGATGCTCCTGAGTCAGAAGATTCAGAAGTTTCTCCTGGATCAACGACGGGAAATGAAGATGATGAAGAAAGAACGGTTTACGGGCAATCGGGAACCCCAACACCCGGTGTTAACAAAAAATCGGTTCCGGTCTTAACTTCAAATCTCGACTACTCATCAAATCTGGCTACGGCCAAGAAGAAGGTTTTAGCCGTCGCCATAAATGGAAATCTTGATTTGGTCTCAAGCGCCCGCGTTTCTTGCAGCATCAAACTTGGAATTGACGAGCAGTTATGGGCAATTGATTCGGGCACATACCAAGGCGAGAATATTGACGCTTACTATTTCGGAAATTCTGTCTCCAACCTGTCTATCAAGATCGTTGGGTTCGACTGTACTTTGATTACCGAGCTCTGATTTTATGAAGAGCGATCTGTCTTTTGGTCTTTCAAAAATAGAGCTTTAGTTCTGAACGAATTCCAAACATGAACTCATATTCTGCCAAGAAAGCCACACTTAGCCCCCACACTTGGGGAATCGAAACAGATACCAGTGCAAGACTGATTCACCAGAAGTGTACTTGTGGCTGGAAGGGGCGCGTTCGAGATTTTGACGGAGCTCTATCGCTTTATGACAATGCATTTAATTGGGCTAGCCACTTTGATTTTTCTAAGTGGAGCGATCGTTAAAGCGAATCAAGTTGAGCGCCCGGGAAGAGAAGTTTCATCTTTCCAAGTTGAAAGCGACGAGTAGATCCGTGCAGGCTTTCAAGGATTACTTACGGATTGATGGTTTTGAAGAACTTCCGCAGTGCTGAGTCCTTAGCCCCAGCTATCTGCAAATTCTCAAGATCTGCAAGAGTCCAGTCAGAACTTCCAAACCACCAGCAAAGTCTCGTCTCTCTAAAGGTTGGGATTTTCTGTCGTGACTTTGGATGATTAATTAAATTAGCATCGACTCCCAATAACTTGGCCTGCTCAAGAGCAGCAGAAGGAGTATTTGGGTTACACGCTACCGCCGTGCGAACTATTGGATCATCGGAGACTGCCAATTTCGCTAGAAGTGCTGCAGATGAATTCTTGTGCAATGCAACCGTAGCCTCAATGAAATCAGCAAGATCTTCAAGATACTCGGGGTAACTTCCCCCTACAAGTGCTTCCAGAATTTCGCTTGAAGATCCCGGATTTAGTGCAACACGATAGCGAATTTCCCATTTTTCATCTTTGGCAAGTTCCATGAGGAGCTTGGGTGGGCATTCCGGATTCATCGCGACAGAAGCGCGACCACAACGTGAGGCATTAAATTCCTCATTGTCGCTCTCGCGGGATGACTCGGTCATCGTGATCAAAGTAGGAAAATCCTTTTCATGAACAATAGTTTTTCCATCGATTGAAGCCACAAAGTCTTGAACAAAATCTGAATGTGAATTTTTGCGCTTGAGTATTGCGCTTATGAACTCTTTGGGAGCCTCATCCGTAAGGATTTCTTCGGCAAAGATTTCTACCGACTCGAAATCATCATCCGCCCAAAAGTCCAACAGCGCTTTGACTGTCTTCTCTATCGCCGACTTATTTCCCTCTAAAATTGAGTCGTATAACTCTTCAAGGTCTACATCAGTCATGAGCGAACCTTTCTATTACTTCCAAAATCTCCCAGGCAGACTCGAATTATCCTTCCCCTTCTACTGACTCCGCAAGCCAAAATAGGATTAAACTTTCAACTTATGGACGGTCTAGAGCAGCAAATTTTGGATCTCTTTGATCGTTTAGAAAATGACCTCAAAGAGACTGTCGTGATGGATGGTGAAAGTATTGAATACTTTGAAGATGCTGCCACGGATTACTTCGTAAATACTAATTTTGATTTAGCTGACCTCATCTCCGCGTATCTTCCAGAAGTCATAAAGTTAAAGAATGAATTAACGGTTCTGCCAGAGGTGGCTCTGTGTGCAGATATCTACGACTTGGCAAGAGTGCTTTCTAAGCACAAAGACAGATTCCCTCTTGCTTTTGAATTTGCGGAGGCGCGAACTCTAGACGACTTCAATTGGCAACCAATCTACGATGCGTTACGAGGCTACTTCGATGAGGATGTAATTGCCTTAATTTCATCGCAGTATGAATTTGATCTAGCTCGGTTGGCATTCATGAAGATTCTCGAGATTGCCGAGAACTTTTATAGCTACGGTGAGTTTGAGGATTTTCGTTTCAACGTAAATGCACTTAAGGAATGCTCTCTCGCGAAGGATGAAGATCTCGAGGCGCTTGATCGACTCCTTGAGATTCTGGAACCTCCCGAGCCTGATAGGTATACGTATCAGCCAACAGTGAAAGTGTATTCAGGTTCGACCGGCGGACTTGAACCGCGATTTATCGAGTGGTTGGAAAAACATCACAAGTCACAATCTCTATTTGATGATGAAGATTTTGATTTAGATGCAGCGTTTCCCGAAGAAGATCAAGACTGGGATAACATACTTAGAGCTTGGCTAGAAAGTGATACTCAGCCGCAAACGGCTTTTGAGAACTACTATTGGATTCCGATTGATGTTCGTGCGCCGATTGATTACGAATACGGTGAAGTTCCTATTTTCTTTGAGATTCATCAATTAAGCCAGATCATTCGAGACCCGAACAATTCTGGAATTTCGCACTTACCTGAATGCCTTGAGCACTACAAGATCATCATGTACCGAACCGGTGAACGTCACGAATACAACGCAGACATGGATCGATCTTTACTTGCTTTGCAGGTGCTTCTCTTCCACGAAAGCGCAAATGTTCCCATAGACAAAATTGAGGCTGAGGTTCACTGGATTCGACTCGAGGAAAAGGCATATCCGCTGCTGGGATTAACTAAGGATGAGCTTGAGGAGATTTCTCAAACATACCTCCGAGCGCAATAACTTTGTCACCCCTCTCCCCTAGTCTCGGGACATGAGCCAAACACCTGCCAATAAGTTCATCGCCGCCATCGTCATCGTTACTGCTCCATTTGCGATGGGTGCCTTCTTTCTAGCGTGGTCTCCTGCTGCGCAATATGCGAATTCGGATCCGAAGCACGATGGGTATGTGCCACCGCGGAGCATTGAGAAATTAGTGGAGCGTACGCAAGATTCGACGGTGACTGTCTTTTGCAAGAATGGTAAGAAAACTGGGTCGCTGGGAACTGCGTGGGCGATTGATTTAAAGAATGGTCAGGATGAGAAGTATCCGACTTCGCTGATTACCAATCATCATGTGATTGAGGATTGCATTCCGGCGGGTGGAAAGTTAACTGTGGCGGAGTTATTTAAGAAGGAAGTTCCTGCAGAGATTGTTAAGTGGGATAAGAAGAATGATTTAGCTGTGTTGGCAACGGGGCTGAAGTTAAAGACGCTAGAGCTATCTGATTTTGATCCGTGGCCAGGGTATTGGGTGATGGCTTTGGGAAGTGCGGATGGGTATGAGGGGTCTGTGGCATTTGGGTCGGTGCTTAATTCAAATGAGTATGAGATTCTCATTACCGCCAATATCTCGGGTGGAAATAGTGGTGGGCCGCTTGTCGATAACGAGGGCAAGGTTGT
>JACCDH011227910.1_pt1 | contig 20744 bp, 19 predicted proteins | sample 7442481 | NCBI WGS metagenome assembly JACCDH01 (sample SAMN15323433, study PRJNA562643) | freshwater metagenome | isolation source: river surface water | place: USA:Blue River Watershed | collected 2017-08-15 | reverse complement strand
TTTTCTATGTCAAGCCTCAGTGCTCAAGGACGCACTTGTTAAACATGCCCCAGATATTTTGAATGCATCAAAGTTGGCCATGAAGTCAGCTCAAGTTGATGGTGATTTCGTGCGCCCCAATAAAGAAGCCTTTCTGGCATGTCGATCTGAGTCGATTGATTATGCTGTGATGGAGCATTTTGAAAAAGTAGCTGTGATTCCATTCAAAGGCGCATGGAGTGATGTCGGTAGTTGGAATGCAGTGGCTGCTTTGTCTCCTGCTGACGAAGTGGGTAATCGCATCAATGGTCAAGGTTTGGCTGTTCAATCTAAAAATACCTACATCAATGCACCCCATCGTCCCGTCGTCGCTTTGGGCACCAATGATTTGCTGATTGTGGACACTCTTGATGCGGTGTTGGTAGCTGCTTCTGAAAAAGTGGAGCAAGTCAAAGAGGTGGTCGCTCAGCTTAAGAAAGAAGGTAAAGCCCAAGCAGTGATTCATCGTCGGGTCGCTCGTCCTTGGGGGTGGTATGACTCGATTGATATGGGTGAACGTTTTCAGGTCAAGCGTATTGCTGTTAAAGCTGGTGCCAGTTTAAGTTTGCAGGTGCATTACCATCGCGCTGAGCATTGGATTGTGGTCAAAGGGACTGCAAAAGTCACTAATGGCAATGAAGTATTTTTATTGGAAGAAAATCAATCGACTTACATTCCAATTGGAGTGAAACATCGTTTGGAAAATCCAGGTAACTCTGATTTAGAGATGATTGAGGTGCAATCTGGGGGCTATTTAGGCGAAGACGATATTGTTCGTTTTGATGATATCTATCAGAGAGTTTAGTTTTAAAAAGCTAAAAATTTAATGAGTTGTAATTAATGAAGACTGATAAAAATATAAAAATTGAAAGCGTTTTTATGCGCTTATGGAGCCATATGTCAGTTCGCAGAAGACTTCAATTTTTATTTTTATTAATTTTTATTATCGCTTCTTCTTTTGTTGAAGTTGTTAGTATTGGAGCAATAGTTCCTTTTTTAAGCTTTCTTGTAAATCCAGAAAAAATATTAGCCTATCCTCAAGCGAATTACTTACTACAATTTTTTGGTGTTACTCAAGGGGTTGATCTTCTATTAGCAGCAACTGCGATGTTTGTCGCCGTTGTATTTATATCTGGGTTAATTCGTGTTTTATTACTCTGGTTTCAAACACAATTTTGTCATGCTGTTGGTTCGGACTTTAGTGCTCAGATGTATAAAAAAACACTATATCAACCATATGTAGTGCAAATACAAAAAAATAGTAGTGAGGTTATATCTGCAATTTCAATTAGTTCGAAAGCGTTGGTTGGTAATGCTTTGCTACCACTAATGACAATAATTAGTTCATTGATTTTGCTAGGAGTAATTTTTCTTGCGCTGGTAAGTTTTGAGCCTTTAGTAGCGATGCTGGTTTTTTGTGGTTTTGGTTTTATATATTTCATAGTAAGCATAACAACAAAGAAAACATTACTAAAAAATAGCCACATAATCAGTTCGGGGCAATCCCAAATTATTAAAGCATTGCAAGAGGGATTGGGTGGCATCCGAGATGTATTGATTGATGGTACACAATCTTTTTACTGCAAGGTTTTTGATAGTGCTGAGCGCCCTCTGAGGCGAGCCATAGCAAATGTTCAGTTAATTACTGCTTGTCCAAGGTATGTGATTGAAACACTCGGAATAATTTTGGCAGCATTTTTGGGTTATTTTCTTGTTAAAAAATCGGATGGATTGCTGGATGTAATACCAATTTTGGGTGTTTTTGCTTTGGGTTCTCAAAAAATGCTCCCATTGTTGCAGCAGTCTTATGCTAGTTGGGCGTCGATTCGAGGTGGGCATGCACTAATATGTGATGCATTAAGACTATTAGATCAAAAGCTACCAGAGTATTTCAATCAAGAGAATTTATCAAATCTTACATTTGAGAGAGAGATTGCATTGAAAAATGTTTCATTTGCATACTCTTTGGAGTCAGGCAATATTCTGCGCGACATTGATCTCGAAATTACTAAAGGTGATAGGGTTGGCATTATCGGCCAAACTGGTAGTGGCAAAAGTACTTTTTTGGATTTATTGATGGGCTTACTATTGCCAACCTATGGGGATTTATTGGTAGACGGAATTCGAATTGATGCTAAAAATTCGCGATTATGGCAAAGAAATATCGCACATGTTCCACAATTTATATATTTAACGGATTCTACTATTGCGGAGAATATAGCATTTGGAGTTGACATAGACAAAATTGATTATCAGCAAGTTGAGCGAGTTGCAGAAGCGGCGCAAATTCACAGCTTAATTAATTCTTGGTCTGATGGTTATGGCACCAATGTAGGTGAAAGGGGTGTCAGATTATCGGGGGGGCAGCGTCAGCGAATTGGTATTGCTCGTGCTTTGTATAAAAATGCAACTGTTTTAATATTTGATGAGGCAACAAGTTCTCTTGATGGTGACACTGAAGCTATGGTTATGGACGCAATTGATGGGTTGTCTGCAGAGCTAACCGTAATCATCGTCGCTCATCGGTTAAGTACGCTTAAAAGATGCAACAAAATCATTGAGTTTGATCGGGGCGCTATAAAAAGAATTTGCAGATATCAAGATATTTTTTAAAAAATTGAGAGGTTGATTTAGTGAAATTTATTACTACGATGAATGAGAAAATATTTCATAAATATGGCAGGCGTTTACTTGAAACTTTTCATCATTATTCAGATTTGGACTTGAATACTAAGATTGTTATTTTTACTGAAGACCAGACATTCTTGGATAGTTTTCCTCAAGAATTTTTTCCTAGAGCCGAAGTTAAGATATTTGATTCAAAGATACATTTATTTTTGAGTAGGTATTCCGATAGTAAAGGAAATAATGGTTACAAGAGAACGCTAAAGCTGGTAGCCAAAAGAAATATATTGAAATTTAAGTTGCCTCGCCTGGAATTTTATAGCTATAACTTTTTATATGATTCAGTGCGGTTTTCATATAAGTCGTTTGCTTGGGCTGAAGCTTTAAACGCTTACGATGACAAAATTATTTATCTTGATTCAGATTGCAATTTTCATCATTTTTTTAATGAGGCATCTTTCGAGAATTTGATAAATGATTGTGATTATGCTTATTTTGGCAGAGCTACATATACAGAAACTGGGATTTTATTTTTCAATAATCAGTCAATGGGGTTGCGTGAATTGGGGTGCGATATTATCGATTTTTATATCAAAGGCGATATTTATAATTTGGAATGTTGGACTGATTGCCACGTGATAGATCATTTGATTAATCAAGAAAAGTATGCATTAGTGCACAAGAAAAATTTATCGGCTAATTTAATGGACGATCATCCAATTGCACGCTCCCAATTTTCTACTTTTATTGATCATCGAAAAGGGGAGAGAAAAATGATGGAATCATCTCCGGAGATCAAAAATGTATAAGTTATCAAGTTTTGAATTTGATCATTTTGATGAGAATGATGTTTTGGAGTTGTTCAGGCTTCAAAAACTTACTATGGGCGATAGGGTTCGTGAGTTTGAGGCCTCTATTGCAAAAATGCACAAGAGAAAGTATGCCGTAATGGTTAACTCAGGATCTTCTGCTAATTTGATTGGGGTCGGCTCTCTGGTCTTGTCGGGTAGATTGCCCAAGGGTTCAAAGGTTTTAGTTCCTGCAGTCAGTTGGAGTACAACGTATTTTCCATTAGAGCAATATGGTTTGATTTCTGTATTTGCAGATGTGTCATTGAGCACGTTTGGGTTGAATATTGATATTGTTAAAAACGCTATAAAAAAGGATCCAGATATCAGAGCTGTTTTTTTTGTTCCGCTGCTGGGGAACTATGAAGAGGCTGAAAGTATTCGAAAATTTTGCGTTGAAAATAATTTGCTATACATTGAAGATTGTTGTGAGGCATTTGGCAGCTCGATTAATCAGATATCTGCTGGCGAATTAGGCTTAATTTCAACATTTAGTTTTTATTTTTCTCATCAATTGCCGACAATTGAAGGCGGTATGGTTTTGACCGATGATCGAATGTTGTATGACTATATGCTAAGCTTGAGAGCCCATGGTTGGACTAGGGATCTAATTGATGATCAATTTCTTGACGTTCATCCTGATAGCTTTATTCGGGCATTTAGATTTGTTTTGCCTGGTTATTGTTTGCGGCCAACCGAAATAAATGCGGTTTTAGGGATTAATAGATTGAAAAAATGGCCTCATGTTTCTGAGATTAGGGCTATTAATATGGCTTATTTTGCAGAGAAGTTTAGCGATTTGTCGGGAATAATCATTCAGAGTCAACATCATGGAATGTCGGCTTTTGGATTTGGCATTATTGTTCAAGGTAAATCTAGGGCTGAATTAGTCTCACGTTTAACTAAAAATGGGGTAGAAGTGCGTCCAATTGTCGCGGGTAATTTTTTAAAAAATCCTGTAATAAATATGATGCAGCATATTAAAGTTGATGAATTTTTTAGTAATGCTGAGACATTGGAGACGTGTGGCTTGTTCTTTGGCAATGCGGCTACTGATTTGCGTTCTAGTATTGATTTGGCTTATTCAGTCACAAAAAACTATATGGAAAATTAGTTGAACTTAATGAATAAAAATATACTTATCATAGGAGCAGCTAGGGGATTGGGGGCTGGTCTTAAGAATATTTTTTCTGATCACCAGTTTAAAGTTTCCACCATAGAAAAGGATGCATGGAAGTCTTTGTCTGCTAATTATCAGCAATTAGCATTAAATGACTATTCTTTAATACTTGTAAATGCACATTTAGCGTACGAGCTTGGGGAATTTCTTGATTACCTATTTAAAACAACAGCTGAAGAGACCGATTTAATAATTATTGGAAGTATGATAACTCAGACACAGAAGTCCGAATGGAATCAGTATCAATTAGAGAAAATTTATTATGACCAATGTATTCGACAATTTCAATTGCAGTATAAGAATAGATTTATATTGCTAGTTAGGCCTGGCCTTATTGATACAGATTTAGTAATGGATAAGGTTGGCAAAAAAATGCCCATAGAAGTTGCCGCCAGGTATATATGTGAGTCATATTTGTTAGCAAAAAAATGTGATGTTAAAGCTATCTCCTCATCGTTTACAGGGTGATAAAAATGAAGAAAAAAAATGCGCTCATAACAGGAGTGACTGGCCAAGATGGATCATATCTTGCAGAGCTATTATTAGAAAAGGGCTATGTTGTTTATGGGTTAAGGCGCCGTTCCTCTAGTTTTAATACTGGAAGAATTGATCATTTGATTGAGAATCCTGATTTTCATTTAATTTATGGAGATTTGACTGATACATTATCAATTCAAAAATCAATCGCTCAAAGTAGGCCAGATGAGATATACAATTTGGCGGCGCAAAGTCATGTTGCAGTTTCTTTTGAGAATCCCGAATATACCGCTAATGTTGATGGACTTGGTACTCTTAGGATTATAGAGTCTTTAAGGCAGTTTGGATGGGAGAAGAGTGTTAGGATATACCAGGCTAGTACATCTGAATTATTTGGCACCAACACAAATATCCCACAAAATGAAGATACGTTGTTTATGCCAGCATCACCATATGGTGTTGCAAAGTTATATGCATATTGGATATCTAAAATTTATAGAGATTCTTACGGGATGTTTATCTCAAATGGTATTTTATTTAATCACGAATCGCCTAGACGCGGTGAGACATTCGTTTCAAGAAAAATAGTCAGGGGTGCTCTGAAATTTATATCCAAGGGCGACTATTTTAGTTTGGGTAATCTATATAGCAAAAGAGATTGGGGGCACGCTCGAGATTACGTTGATATGCAATGGAGAATAATGCAGGCTTCTGCGCCTGATGATTTTGTCATTGCCACCGGTATTCAGTACACGGTAAAACAATTTTGTGAACAAGTTTTTTTTGAGCTTGGAAAGTCTATAGATTGGTCTGGTGAAGGCGTTAATGAGGTTGGTATGGTAGATGGTAAGCTGGCTATAAAAATTGACCCTAAATATTTTAGGCCAAATGAAGTCCCAACACTTTTGGGTGATGCCACAAAAGCGTTTAAATGCTTGGGCTGGAAACCTAAAATTACATTTCAAGAATTGGTTGCTGAGATGGTTGCTCATGAGAAACACATGTAATTTTCTGTTTTGAAAAATGCCAAATACATTCATTTAATGCGGTTGCTATAAAGGCTGTAGAGCAAGCATGCTTCATAATAAAAAAATAATATGGGCTAACTATATTGGTGAGGCGTACGATAGTAATTTATTTTTTTGCTTTCCATCCCAGTACGCAACCAAAATCCTTTTTGAAAAAAAAGATGTTAATTTTCTTGTGGAAAGGCTGCCCCCTTTTTACGAACTACTTATCAATGCTATTTCAGATGCGGGACAAAAAATTCTGCCAGAAAAAATTCCCTCATTGGTTTATGGAGTGTTATTGAGGGAGCCCATAGTTTTAATGACTTATGCTTTGTTAGATAGAATATTTCGTTTAAATGTAGCCGTAATCGAAAACAATAATCTTGCGGTAGGTGCTAAATATATGAGTAGACCTAAAGTTGGCATGGGTCTGACAGCATTGATAGATGGCTCGCAAACCTATAACCAGTATTTACTGAGTAGGTTGTCTTCAGATATATGGAACCTCCCGGTTTGTAACTTTGATAAAGAAGTTCTTCCAGATGCAAGAGGTAAAAGCCAAGTCCAAAATTTTAATTTTGATAGTCCTGGTTTAAGTCAGAGAATTAATAGGAAGGCTATTAAATTAATTTCTAAAATTTTTGGCAGAGTTCCGGCGTTAAGACTTGCAAATATTGATTCTTCATTACTTGATCATGGATTGTATGGTTGTGGAAAATTAAAATGGATGAGTGACAAAAATCCACCAGGGTTTTATGTGGAAGATCTGGAGGCTAGGAAGTTGTTAGTTGAAGCCATTTGTCTGCAAGTTGAAGTTGGCATGACCGATATTTATTTTCATATGGGGGTTTCCGATATACAGGTCAGGTCGCGAATCGCAAGAGTATTTTGCGAATTATTAATAGAGTCAATTCCTCCTAATCGGCTAGAGGGAGCTCATAACTATCGTTTTTATGAGAATGAGTTAGATAAAAAAAGGCCGCCAGCTATATTTTTTTGTGGAATGCCTTCTCAAATAGACATATTTGTATTGGCAGCTGCAAGATTGTTAAGTGTACCTATCATAGGTGTTCAGCATGGCGTACATTATGGTTTTGTGGAGCAGCCTTGTTTTAGTGAGCTTGAGTTTGCATATTGCGATCGATTTATTACTTGGGGTTGGACAAAATATATTAAAAATTCGTTAGGTTATGGTGTTAAAACCTTGCCATTGCCTAGTCCATGGCTGAGTACCAGGATAAATCAGTGGAAAGGTTTGCGCCGTTTATCTGTTGGGGATAGATATACTCGGAACCATGATGTTTTATTTATGTTGGATCGTATTCAGGTTTATCCGACAACTGTGAATACGTTAAGACTTTCAAGGGTTGACTTTTTAACTCATATTAATGCTTCGTGCTCAAAGATTTTTTCTAATTTAATTAATAGAGATGTACGCATATTAGTAAAACCATTTAACTACACATCTAGAGAGGCTCAACGTGATTTAATGATACATTTTGAGTCAAATTATCCGGGTAAATTCTCAGAGTATAAAAAATTAGATAAAGGTTTAACTAGAGAATTACTGGGTGTTGCCTGGATGATAGTTTGGGATGAGCCTGGAACTGGGTTTTTTGAATGTTTACTTGCTGGAATTCCTGCAATGGTTTATTGGGATAGGCATACATCAAAAGAAGAAAGTCATGCGAGACAAATGTTTTTGGAGTTGCAGTCAGTTGGTGTTTTACATACTGACCCTGTAAGCATAACTGAAGAAGTGTCTAACTTTCTTCGAAATCCCGATGCTTGGTTGTTGGATGAGTCTAGGGTATTTGCCATTAAGAGAATTGTGGATAATTTCTCTAGGGTTGATTCTGATTGGGTCTCTGATTGGCGGTCATTCTTAGATTCAATTTAGATTTATCTATTAAAGACCTTGTAGAATTGAGGCTTAATCATTAATTAAAATTAGGGTGATGTGTGATAAACATATTTGTTGGGTATGATCCTCGTGAGGCCGTTGCTTATCATGTCTGTGTCAATAGTATTATTAGGCACTCTAAAATGCCACTTAGCATCACCCCGCTTGCCCTAAATAATCTTAGAGACTATGCTGAAAATCATACTGATGGAAGTAATCAATTTATCTATAGTCGATTTTTGGTTCCTCATTTGATGGAGTATAAAGGTTGGGCAATCTTTATTGATGGTGATATGTTGCTTAAAACAGATATTTCTGAATTATGGTCTTTAAGAGATCCTAGCAAAGCTGTAATGTGTGTTCATCACAACTACAAAACGAAGGCGCATCAGAAATACCTTGGGTCAGCTAATCAGGACTATCCACGTAAAAATTGGTCAAGTGTAGTTATGTGGAACTGTGAGCATCCTGTAAATCAGGTTCTAACACCTGAGTTTATTCAAAATGCGACAGGCGCACAATTACATAGGTTTACTTGGATCCCAGATAATCAAATGGGACAGCTACCTGTTGAGTGGAATTGGTTACCCGATGAATTTGGGCGTAATCCAGATGCCAAATTATTGCATTGGACTCTTGGGACGCCTTGTTTTCATGAGTATGCTGACGCTCCCATGGCTGAGGAGTGGCATAAAGAGGCTTTGTTAACTAATTATTCTTTACAGTTTAGTCAATAATTTTTGGGGGCTTGAATGTCTTTTCGAGACAAAAAAGTACTTGCCTTGATTCCTGCTAGAGGTGGGTCTAAGGGGGTTGCTCGTAAAAATATCAGGTTAGTTCTGGGGAAGCCGCTTGTTTCGCATACTGTTGATGCGGCAATCAATTCAAAAATTATTGATCAGGTTTTTTTGTCTTCTGATGATAAAGAGATTCAGAATTTTGGCGAGTCAATGGGGGTTAATATACATTATCGATCTGATGGAGCTGCTTTAGATACTTCTACAGCAATTGATGTGGTGAATGATTTCATTAGGTTCTTGCCAGATGAGGAGATTCAGGCGGATCCATTTATAGTTTATTTACAACCAACATCACCTCTTCGTAAGGCGTCCCATATTGATGAGGCTTTTTCGAAATTACTTTCATCAGTTGGTAATTCATGCATTAGTGTCTATGAGCTCAGGAATTCTCCTTTTAAGTCATTTGTGCTGGATGAGGCTAATGGTTGCCTGGAAACTTTATTTGATGAAAGCCTAACAAATAGCAATAGGCAAAGTCTGCGTAAAGCTTATTATCCAAATGGAGCTATTTATATATTTCTTTTATCTGATTTCATTAAGACTGGCAAGTTTCCTTCTGCAGGAAGTATTCCATATCAAATGAAGGAATATGAAAGTATTGATATTGATGTTGAGGAAGATATTTTGGAGGTTGAGAAGTTATGGCCCAGCAATTAAATATTCATGGCCGTTTGATTGGTCCTGATTATCCACCTGTTGTAATCGCAGAAATTGGAATCAATCATGAGGGGTCCTTAAGGACAGCTATTGAAATGGCTGATGCCGCAATTGATGCGGGCGCAGAAATTGTTAAACATCAAACTCACATTATTAAGGATGAGATGTCAGAGGAGGCGCGATCAGTAATTCCTGGTAATGCAGATGTTTCAATTTATGAGATTATGGATCGTTGCTCCTTGAACGAGTCCGATGAACGAGCATTAATGAATCATGTGCATGCGCGTGGCGCAATTTTTATAAGCACACCATTTTCTAGGGCTGCTGTTGATCGTCTAATTGATTTTGATGTGCCTGCTTTTAAGATTGGTTCTGGTGAGTGCAATAATTATCCATTGATCAGACATGTCGCAAAGGCTGGCAAGCCTGTGATTGTTAGTACCGGCATGAATACGCTTGAAAGTATAAAGCCTACAGTGGAAATTCTTCGCGAAGCTGGAGTGCCTTATGCCTTATTGCATTGTACAAATGTTTACCCAACTCCACCTGAGTTAGTTAGATTGGGCGCAATGAAAAAGTTACAAGATACTTTTCCCGATGCAGTCATTGGTTTATCGGATCATACTGTTTCAAATTACACTTGCCTTGGAGCTGTTGCATTAGGGGCTTCCATATTGGAGCGACATTTTACTGATCGAATGGATCGGCCTGGCCCAGATATTGTGTGTTCTATGAATCCAAATTCATTGAGTGATCTTATATTGGGGTCTAGAGTAATTTGGCAGGCAAGGGGTGGGGACAAGGGGCCCGTTGATGCTGAGTTGCCTACGATTGCATTTGCTTTTGCGTCTGTTGTTGCGATTAAGGACATTGCTTCTGGAGACGCTTTTACAAGAGATAATATATGGGTTAAGCGACCCGGTGGCGGTGATTATGCTGTGAACGATTATGAGTCATTGATCGGTAAAAAAGCATCAAGAACAATCAAATCTGGATTTCAATTAAAGAAGGAAGATGTCTTGGCATGAATCCAGTAAGACGAAAAATTATTTTTTTAACAGGAACCCGAGCTGATTTCGGGAAGCTAAAGTCTTTGATGTTAAAGCTTCAGGCTGACCCATTTTTTGATGTTCATGTATTTGTGACTGGTATGCATACGCTTGCAAAATATGGATCTACATGGGAGGAGGTTCGCAAGGCAGGATTAATAAATATTTATAGATTTATTAATCAAAATGAAAATGATTCAATGGATCATATTTTGGCTAAAACAGTTGCTGGATTTTCCGACTATGTCAGAGAAATTGTGCCAGATATGATTGTCGTGCATGGCGATAGACTAGAGGCTATGGCTGGTGCGATAGTTGGCTCATTTAACAATATCAAAGTTGCTCATATAGAAGGTGGTGAGGTTTCGGGGACGATAGACGAAGTTGTTAGACATGCAATTTCAAAAATGGCTCACATACATTTTGTTGCAAATGAAGAAGCTGAGAGACGGTTAATTCAACTTGGGGAGTTAAGGTCATGCATTCATATTATTGGCTCTCCAGACATAGATGTTATGAACTCATCTGAGCTTCCAACCATTGAAGAGGTGAGGGAGTACTACGGGATTAGGTTTGAGAAGTACGCTATTCTGATTTTTCATCCCGTTACAACAGAAGTTAAGGATATACGAAGGCAAGTTTCAGTTTTAATCGATGCTATTATCAGTTCTGCAGAGAACTTTGTTGTCTTATACCCAAATAATGATCATGGTACAGATTTAATCTTAGATGAATATAGGCGATTACATGATCTTGGGAATATAGTCATGTACCCATCCATGAGATTTGAATATTTTCTAACGTTAATGAAGCATGCTGACTATATAGTTGGTAATTCGAGTGCTGGTATAAGAGAGGCCCCCCATTTTGGCGTTCCAACTATCAACCTGGGTTCGCGTCAAAATAATAGAGTTAAGACTGCTACCGTCTTAAATGTAGATATTACAAAAGAGGCATTACTGGATGCGATTGAGTCTGTTAAATCTGTCAAGAGAATCCCGGCTCAAATTTTTGGCCATGGCAATAGTTCTGAAGCATTTCATGAAGTCATGCTTAACAGCCGCATATGGGATGGTGAAATACAAAAGTATTTTGTTGATTATTTATAAATAAAGAATTATTGATATGTCAGATGTATATTATGGGTTGCCGGAGAAGGTGCTTTTTTGTAAACGTTGTGTGATATCAAATCAACGTCCAAGTTCTACGGTTGAGTTTAAGCATAAACAAAATGAAAAAAAGAATACCATTGGTTTTGGCAATGATGGAATTTGTGATGCGTGTAGATATCAAGAAGAGAAAGCCTTTCGCATCAATTGGAAGATGCGCGAAGAGCAGTTAGTTGCTCTACTTGATAAGCACAGAAAAAATAATGGCGGATATGATGTAATTATTCCTGGTAGTGGGGGTAAAGACAGCGCCTATACATCGCACATCTTGAAGTATAAGTATGGCATGAATCCTCTAACTGTCACATGGGCACCCCATAAATATACTGAAATTGGATGGAAAAATTTTGAGAATTGGATTCATGTTGGTGGCTTAGATAATATTTTATTTACTCCAAATGGTAAATTACATCGATATTTAACTAGGCAAGCATTTTTAAATTTATTGCACCCATTCCAACCTTTTATTGTTGGGCAAAGAATCATTGGTCCTTTAATGGCTGCAAAGTTTGATGTTCCTCTAGTGATGTATGGGGAAAATCAAGCTGAGTATGGCAATGATCCAAACGAAAATTATGTTCCAACTATGGATCGGAAATTTTTTTCAGTTGATGATGTTACAAATATAGTTTTGGGTGGAAAAACTATTCGAGAGATCCTTCAGGAGGGGGAGTTTTGTATGAATGACTTTGCGCCCTATATTCCGCCAGATGCCAATCTTTTGGAGGCTAAGGGTGTTGAGGTTCATTATCTTGGTTATTACCTAAAATGGGATCCGCAGGAATGTTATTACTACGCTACAGAGAATACTGGGTTTCAATCTAATACGGAGAGAACCGAGGGAACGTATGCAAAATACAGTAGCATTGACGATCGCGTTGATATGTTTCATTACTACACTACTTTAATTAAGTTTGGGATCGGCCGTGCCACTTATGACGCTACTCAAGAAGTGCGAAATGGGAAGATTGACAGAGATGAGGCTGTTCAGTTGGTTAAAAAATATGATCAAGAGTTTCCAAGAAAATACTTTAAAGACTTTTTAGATTACATTTCAATAACAGAAGAAGAATTTTTTGAAACTGTTGATAGGTTTAGATCGCCACACTTATGGGGAAAAAATGGCAATACATGGCAACTAAAACATACAGTGTGGTAGTCAGTGAGGAATTTACGATTAATTGCCAGGCTTGATATCAAGGGGCCCAATTTAATTAAAGGGGTGCATCTTGAAGGTTTGAGAGTTATTGGAGATCCTCAAGAGTATGCTAACAAGTATTATGCTCAAGGGATTGATGAGCTAATTTACATGGATTCAGTAGCCTCGCTTTATGGGCGAAATCATCTAAAAGATATTATTAGTTATGCCGCAAAAAATATTTTTGTACCTATGACTGTAGGCGGCGGCATTCGATCAATTGATGATGTGACAGATATTCTTCGTGCGGGGGCGGATAAGGTTGCGATTAATACAGCAGCAGTTGCTCGCCCTGAATTAATTTCAGAGGTTGCTCGGCGATTTGGTTCGCAATGTATGGTTTTGTCCGTAGAGGCAAAGTTAATCGGCCAAGATTGCTGGGAGGTGTATACCGAAAATGGGCGTGAGAGAACCGGAAAAGATGTTCTTTCCTGGGTCAAAAAAGCTGTTTCGTTAGGTACTGGGGAGATCTTAGTCACATCTATAGATAAAGAAGGTACCCGTAAAGGCTTTGACGTCAATTTAATGAAGGCTGTAGCTGAAACAGTGAATGTCCCAATTATTGCTAGCGGCGGTATGGGGGCAAAAAGTGATATGGTTGCAGTTGTAAATGAAGGCGGCGTTGATGCTGTGGCCATCGCAGATATGTTGCATTACAACAGGGCTACAGTGCACGATATTAGGTGTTTTGCTAAAGCTGCAAATTTAAAAGTTAGAGATTTCAGTTAGATGTCAATAGTGCTTATCGATTATGGTATGGGTAATTTGTTAAGTGTTCAGCGTGCAATTGAACATTTGGGTTTTCCTGTTGATGTTAGCTCTAATCCAGGTGAAATCATTTCTGCAAAAAAGTTAATATTGCCGGGGGTTGGCGCATTTCCAGATGCCATGAATGAACTGAATCGCCGAGAGTTAGCTCATGTTATTAAGGAGTTGGCAGTTGGTGGCGTTCCTATACTGGGGATTTGCTTAGGAATGCAAATTTTATTTGACTATAGCGAAGAGTTTGGCGGTGCCAAAGGTTTAGGGATTATTTCTGGAAAAGTAATACCAATTCCTCATGTAGATAGCAGTGGATTTGTCCTCAAGATTCCACATATTGGATGGGGTGAGTTGATTTGCCCTTCAAGTAAGGTTGAATGGGGGAATTCCATTCTATCGGGAGTTAAACAAGGTCAATCCGTTTACTTTGTACACTCGTATATGGTCGTACCTGATGACCCAAGCATTACTTACGCTGAATGTCATTATGGTTCGACGTCAATTACTGCTACAGTAAGATATGAGAATATCTGGGGGTGTCAGTTTCACCCAGAAAAAAGCGGTGATGTTGGTTTGTCAATATTACGAGATTTTCTTTTACTGTAATAAAGTGGCAAATTAAATTGTTTAAAAAAATCTTAAAATTTTCTAAAATTATTTTATATATTGTTAAGGCAAAAAAAGTCTGGAGGCCTCCTCAAAAGGCTGATATTTTAATATTTGATGCTTGTGGGCAAGAATTTTTATTTGAGTGTCTTAAAGGGAAATCGTTCGAGGTGTTGAGCACCAGAGGCGAGCAAATTAATTTGTTTGTGCTACTAGTTTCATTACTTTTCTTTCGTCCTGGTGCGCAAGGATATATTGATTCCTACATTAAAATTGTTCGACCCAAATTAATCATTACATATATAGACAATACAGCAGCTTTTTATGAAATTAAAAAGCGCAATCCGCTTGTGTCAACGTTATTTATTCAGAATGGTTGGAGGTCTTACTATGGCGATATTTTTGAGGACTTAAACAAAAAAACTGATTCAATAAATAGATCGGTTGATTACATGTTATGTTTTGGTAAGGCTATCGGTGATCATTATCAGAAATATGTACGCGGCAATGCTCTATCAGTGGGCTCGTTGAGGAACAACCTTTATTCGTATAGATTTGATAAAAAAAATGGTGTTGTTGCTTTTATTTCTCAATGGACTGAAAGTGGTTTAGATGTTGATGGTGTACGATATCCGCAAAGTCATGTATCAGGTGCTGTTGATAAAAAAGTTTTAGAGTTTCTATTGACTTTTTGTCGGACAAAAAAACTTTTCTTTTATATTATTCCAAGAACAAAATTTAACAATCCTGATAGAAAGTTGGAGACCGAGTATTTTTCAAAAATACTCGGTGATGCTTATTCTTATTTAGAGTTTGACGAACCAGGAACATCATACAGGGCTATAGATGAGGCTGAAATTATTGTCGGTATTGATTCCACTTTGGCGTATGAATCACTGGCTCGCGGCAATAAAACTGCAATTTTTTCAATTCGTGGAAACTCTCTAGAGGTGGGTGGACTCAGTTTTGGTTGGCCCGGAGTTTTCGCTGACGACGGTTTTTTTTGGACTAATTATTTTTCAAATATGGTATTTGATAGGATCATGAATAATTTGTTATGTTGCAATGATGATGAGTGGGCAATTGAGTTGTCTAAAATTAACATGTCTGAGTTAATGATTTTTGATCCTGGAAATCAAATTATTAAAAATATCATAGATGAAATAATTGTTTAATTAATTTTCTAACGATAATGCGCGTAATTTATATATCCTGCATTCCATTAACCTCCAGAATAGCCAATGATTGGTATATAAATTATTTGCTAGAGTCTGGCGTTGAGGTTGAGTATTGGGATATTGCTCGATTGATTCGAGGTCAGGTTATCGAGCATTATCAGCTTGATGGTAGTTACGTTCGTATTTTTGATTCGTATGATGAGTTTGAGTCAGCTCTATTTGTAGAGAGTGGCTCGGTCTTTGTGTTGTTGTTATTTAAGATTTGGAAATTTAGACGGGTATATAAAATATTAGTTGCCGCTAAAGTCAAAACAGTAATGATTAGTTGGGGATTTTTGCCTAGCGACACTGAAAAAGTAAAAAACATTTTTATTAATTTCTTGAGTAATCCAAAGATTATTTTTACTAAAATTGTTAACCGAATTTGTGGTTTAATTTTGAGGCTGAGGCAATTTAATGTTATTAACGAGATAGTTTTTGCTGCTGGAAATGTGGCGATGTCTAAAGCTAGCAAACAGTCTAAGGTTGTGCCCATCGCATTATGCGACTTTGATAGATACAAACAATCTAAGGAGATCGGCAGTTATACTCCTGATAATAAATATGCTGTATATCTGGATGCATACTTGCCTTATCAGTCTGATTTACCACTGTTAGGTATGAAGGCGTTAAACCCTCAAAAATATTACAACGATTTAAATAAATTTTTCTATTTAATTGAGGCTAAATTTGGTTTCGAAGTGGTCATCGCAGCCCATCCCAAGGCTCTTTATACAGAGAATCAGTTTTTTGGAAGGAGCGTAATTTACTCCAAGACACCTGAATTAATTAAGGATGCTAGTTTAGTGATTGCGCATGCTAGTACAGCTATTAGTTATGCAGTTCTAAACTCTAAACCCATTTTATTTGTCTATACGGATGAAATGCTCGAATATTATGAGAATGGGTATATGCAATTTATATATGCAATGGCAGATTATTTGTTAGCCCCAGTTGTTAATGTGACAACAGACTCTATGGCAATTACCGAGTCGATATTAAATTTTTCAGCGGATCGCTATGGCTCATACATCAATGACTTTATTGTTACAGATAGCGCTAAATATATGTTAAGTCGGGAAGTTTTCTTAAAGGAAATTTCCCTATTGATAGAAAATGAGTTGTTGTCTTGATAACTCTTTACTGTTTGGGAGTTTGATTTGTACGAAAAAAAACGACTATTTTATCAGGGCGATAAAAAAACTTTGGATGGTATTTTACATCGGCAAGTGGTCGATTTTTTTCCCAACAAAAGATGGGGTAATGTTTTAGATTATGGCGCTGGTAATTCTCCATATCGTGACTATATTGATTGTGATTTTTACAGGACAGTTGATATCAACCAAAATGCTGCCTATGATATTGACTATCTTCTATCTGAAGGCCAAGGGGTTCCTCTAGCTGATAAATCGGTTGATTTAATTTTATTGATGGATGTTCTTGAGCACGTACGTGAGCCTGGACCTATTTTAATAGAGTTGAGACGTCTTTTATCTAATGGCGGTCGTTTGATAATTAGCCTTCCATTCATATACAGAGAGCATGAAACGCCGAGTGATTTTTATCGTTATACGTTGTTTGGAATTCAGGAGCTAATTTCTTCTCATTCAGGGCGCATTATTAAGGTGGCTAAGGTAGGAAATTTTTGGTATACGTTCTTGTCGTTGTTTATGGAGCGCAAAATTTACTATGGCGAAAGAAATCAATTAGGTTTATTTGGTCGAATTATTAACAAACTACTGAGAGGTATTACACCTCTTTTATCGCCTTGGTTGAAATCTCCCCCGGATATGAATGCCTGTATTTATCATCATCTTCTACTCGAGGTTGAGTTTTCGTGAAAATAGCCTTTTTTACTCAAAATATTAAAAAGGGCGGGCTTGATACATTCATTTTGAATTTGATAGGTAATTTACCTATTAATTTTGAAGTTGTTTTATTTTGCAATGCCTCTCATTCTGGTCTAAATCATCTTGCTGAGGCTTTGGGGAGTGATAGGAGAATTTCAATTATTGCTTATGATTTTTTAATTGCTCAAGATATAAAAGAAAAATTTAAAAATTTTCCATATTTTTACTTTGTTTTATTTAAGGTTTTTTTTTGGCTTTTTGGGCCAATTTATCAGATTTTAAGAATAAAAAAACTATATAAAAAGTATAAGCCAAATTATCTTATGGTTATTAATGGTGGTTATCCCGGGGGTGACGCTTGCTTGATGGCTAGTTTGGCCTGGAGAATATACAACCCTAAAGTGCCATCTTGGCATAACTTTCATAATTTGGTTCTTCCTTATTCAGTCAACCCGATTAGGAAAATTAAGGAGTGGGTGATTGATTGCCTTATGGCATCCAGTGTGTGTGGTTTTGTTACTGTTTCAGAAACATGTCTAAATTCATTAAGTGTCAGGCCAATATTTGATGGTTGCATTAAGGCATTTATCTATAACGGAATCGGATTGCAAAAGAGTAATTTAGGCAATAACGGTAATATCAGAGATGAATTTTGTTTGCCTGTGGATTGCAAAATCTTACTAATGCTTGCTGTTCACGAGCCTCGTAAAGGCCAGCAATTTATTATTGATTGTATGGATGATGTGGTTTCTCGGTATCCAAACGCATATCTTTTGATATGCGGTGATGGTACTGATGATGAAATTAAACATACTATGTCAATTAAGAATCATTCATTGGTCTCTTCTAATGTGTTGGTCTTAGGTCACAGGGCTGATCCAGTTAATTTAATTAGGCAAGCAGATATTATCGTTATGCCATCTCAGGGTGCTGAGTCATTTGGTTATGCGGCTGTTGAGGCAATGGCTAATGCAAAGCCTGTCATAGTTACAAATATAGGTGGGCTGCCAGAAGTTGTTGAAAATGGGGTAACTGGTTACGTGGTCGATGTTACCAATAACAAAGAATTTTCTGATCGCGTGGTTGAGCTATTGGGTAATTCAGTATTATCAAGTAATATGGGGCGAGAGGGGCTTTTGAGAGTATTGGATAAATTTTCAGGGGAAAAAATGTCCAATCAATATTTGAGCCTCATTCTCGGAGATAATGTTAACGTTCAATTAACTGAAAGCACAACCCGAGGACATTAGGTGTCAGGTTTTAATTTATATCAAAATAAAAAAGTCTTGATTACTGGCCACACTGGCTTCAAAGGCGCTTGGTTAACAGCATGGTTAGCTAGTTTGGGGGCTGACGTAGTAGGCTTTTCTTTAGACATGCCAACCATTCCTTCCCATTTTGAAAAAGCTAATTTAGCGAACGATATTCTTGATTTGAGGGGGGACGTCAGGGACCTGAGTTTGGTCAAAAAAGTTATTCATGAAGCTCAACCAGATTTTATTTTTCATTTGGCTGCTCAGGCATTGGTTCATGATGCATATGCCAACCCCATTGATACATGGCAAACCAATGTTATGGGCACTTTGAACGTTTTGGAAGCACTTCGATTCTTGGATAAAAAGTGTGCTGCTGTCATTATTACGAGCGATAAGTGTTATGAAAATGTAGAGTGGGTTTGGGGGTACAAAGAAACGGATGCTCTAGGGGGCTACGATCCTTACAGTGCTTCAAAGGGTGCGGCAGAGCTTGCTATTCGCTCACATATCCACTCTTTTTTCCCAAAAGAGAAAAGTAACATTAGGGTCGCATCAGCGCGTGCTGGGAACGTTATTGGTGGCGGTGATTGGTCGGCTAATCGAATTATTCCCGATTGTGTGCGTTCCTGGTCTAAGGGGGATTCTGTAGATTTGAGAAGTCCTCATGCGACTAGGCCTTGGCAACATGTTTTGGAGCCAATCAGTGGGTACTTAACCTTAGGTTTAGATTTGATGTGTCGAAATAACTTTCATGGAGAATCATTTAATTTTGGACCTCATGCACTTCATAACCATAGCGTTATCGATTTGGTCCAGGAAATGTCCTTGAGTTGGTCTAATGTTTCTTGGAATGATGTTTCAAGTGTTGTTGATGGACCATACGAAGCTAATTTGTTGAAGCTAAATTGTGATAAAGCCCTTTATTATCTTCAATGGCATGCTGTAATGAATTTTCCAGAAACTGTGCGAATGACTGCTGATTGGTATCGTTCCTATTATGACCATCCTTCTGCCATTAAATTAGTTACTAACAATCAAATCGCTGAGTATCAAAGAATGGCTAATCAAAGAGGTTTGCAGTGGGCAAAAATAGTTTAGATGAGATTCTGATTACACCGCTGAGTCGAATATCTGTAAAGGGCGGCGATGTTTTTCATGCTTTGAAGTCACATGATATCGGATATCAAGGGTTTGGTGAGGCTTATTTTTCATCAATAAATTTTGGAACCATTAAGGCTTGGAAGCGCCATAAGAAAATGATTATGAATCTGATTGTGCCTGTGGGAAACGTCAGGTTTGTATTTACTGATTTGTCTGGCAATTTTATGAGCCATGAAATAGGTGAGCATCACTATGCACGCATTACTGTTCCACCTAACATATGGTTTGGTTTTAAAGGACTTGACTCAAAAGTTAGTAGTTTGGTTTTAAATGTATCCAGCATCCCCCACGATCCTGATGAAGTGGAAAGAAATGATGTTGATAGTATTTTGTTTAATTGGGATTAAGCTATGAAAGTAGTTTTATTGGCGGGTGGTTTTGGTACCAGATTGTCTGAATATACAGAACTTGTTCCAAAGCCAATGGTGCAAATTGGTGGTAAGCCCATTTTATGGCACATCATGAAAACTTATGCGCACTATGGGCATAAAGATTTTTATGTTGCACTGGGTTATAAGGCTGAAGTGATTAAGGATTATTTTCTTAATTACATGGCATTGAATTCTGATTTTTCTGTTGATTTATCTTCTGGCAAAGTGACCTCTCATGAGACTAATTCGGTAGATTGGAAAGTAACTTTGGTTCATACGGGTGACCAGTCAATGACTGGTGGGCGGGTCAAGAGGTTGAAGTCATACATTGGTGATGAGCCATTTATGCTGAGTTACGGTGATGGAGTCGCAGATATTAATTTGGATGAATTATTAGCCTTTCATAAAAATCACGGCAAACTTGTCACGGTGTCGGCGGTAAGACCATCGGCACGATTTGGTGAATTGGATTTAGATGGTTCCAAAGTAAAGTCGTTCAAAGAGAAACCTCAAATGCATCAGGGCTGGATTAATGGTGGTTATTTTGTTATTCAGCCTAAATTTCTGGATTACATTTCAGGGGATGA
>JACCDH010127113.1_pt1 | contig 20746 bp, 16 predicted proteins | sample 7442481 | NCBI WGS metagenome assembly JACCDH01 (sample SAMN15323433, study PRJNA562643) | freshwater metagenome | isolation source: river surface water | place: USA:Blue River Watershed | collected 2017-08-15 | reverse complement strand
TTAAAATATTACAATGAGTTCTAATGTAAAAAATACAACTTAAATAAATTCTAAATCTAAATCCAAATCCAAATCTAAAAAAATATAAGTTTAAGGTATAAATACTACTTATACTGATGATAATGTTGTGTTAAACGCAACATCTAAAACATAACATTGGATGAAATAAAATAGAGTTGGATATAATTAATTTGTTGAATAAATGTTTAGTGATTATTATGGGGAACACAAAGATAGTAAAGGAAAATTGTTTCCTCATTAATAACTTGTAAAAAATTATTTGGCTGGAAAATTTTTAAGTCCAATAAGAGGACTTTTAGTATTACATACTTTGGGTAGTGGTAAGAGTAGGACAGCAGTTACTGTTATTAATGCTCTTTTTTATTAAAAGAAGATTATTGTAATGACACCTGCTTCTTTGCGTAAAAATTTTCAAGGTGAAATTATGAGTTTTGGATTAGAAATTTTTAGATTAGAAAATAATTGGGAATTTATGAAATATAATATTGGTGATGCATCATTTAAAGAAATTGCATCAAAAATGAATATACCATAAAAAATAATCAAAAAATTCGGTGGATTTTGGTATATTAATGATTAAAATAAAAAAATAGAAAATAATTTTTATAAATTATCAGGAGAGAATTAATAATAAATTAAATAACAAATATAAATTTTAATGGAGGAACGAATTTAATTTATTAGTTATAATGGTCTAAATAGAAAAAGAATTTAAGAATTTAGTTAAGATAAATCATTTTTTGATGATGCACTTATTGTTATTGATGAAATACATAATGTAATTAGAAGTATAGTAAATGGTTCAAGTATAATGGCATAATTTTATGAATTATTAATGAACGCAAGAAGAACAAAATTTGTATTACTTTCGGCAACACCAATTATTAATAAACCTTCGGAAATAGCATATATTTTAAATATTCTTCATGGTAATTAATAAGTTTTAAGTATAACTTATAATCTAAAAAATAAAAAAACATTAGTTGATTTAGAAAAAAAAATTAATAGTTTAGAATATGTTGATTTCTATGATTTAATGCCAAGTACAAGTAAAATTGATATTAAGTTAGTTCCATAAGGATTTTTAACAAATACTAAAAAAGGTTAAGGTATTCAATATCTAAAAAAATTAGAGGGTCAGATTGAAGATTGGCCAACTGGATAATAATAAATATAAATGATATTAAATTAAATTGAAGAAGTAATTGATATAACATATCACAAAATAGAAAAAAGAAAAATAATTACAGATGATATTGAATAATTTGATAATCTTTTTATTGATTATGAAAATTTAATAGTATAAAACAGCGATGCACTTGCAAGAAGAATGGTTGGTATGATAAGTTATTATAATGTATAGGACCCTAAAATTTATCCAAGTGTTGAAAAACTAAATTTAGTTGATTGTATTATGAGTGATTATTAATATACAAAATATAGTAGTGCTCGTGATATTGAAAGGGTTAGTGAAATAAAAGCAAAATAAAATCAAGGTAAAGAACTTTCTGATTCATAAGCAAGTTATTATAAAACATTGTCAAGGATGACAAGTGATTTTTCATTTCCAGAAGATATATCAAGACCATATCCAAGTAGTATTCGTTAATTAAAATAAGAAATGGATTTATAAGAAGAAGAAGAAAATACAATAAATAAAAGTATTTCAAAAGAAGTAGATTTAAAAATAAAAATTAATGATTAAAAAACTAAAGCAAAAAATTCAAAAAAGAAAGAATTATAAAAATTAAATGAATTAGGTGTATCAGAATATTATTAATAAGAAATTAAAAAAATTATGTAATAATTAGAAAATAATAAAGAAAAATATTTAACATTATAAGATAATAAATTATAACAATATAGTCCAAAATATGTAGAAATTATTAAAAATTTATAATAAAATGAAGGAACTCATTTGATATATTCACAATTTAGAAATATTGAAGGTCTTGGTGTGCTAAAAATAGCATTAAAAGCAAATGGTTATGGAATTTTAAAAGTTAAAGGAAATAAATTAGATATAAACAAAGAAGATTTGGGAAAACCTCTTGTTGTTGAATTTGGTGACGATAGAGAATAAAATGAAATTCTTAAATCACTTTATAATAATCGTCCAAATGAAGTAAATAGTGAAATTGTATAAGAATTACTAAAACATTATCCTAAAAGTTCTTTAACTAATTTTAATCGTGATGGTTAAATGATTAAAATTATGTTGATTGGTGTTAGTGGTACAGAGGGATTGTCTCTAAGAAATACCAGATATGTTCATATATTGGAAAGTTATTTTAACAATGTTCGTATTTAACAAATTATCGGTAGAGCAAAACGTGCAAATTCACATGAAGATTTACCAGAAGATTAAAGATTTGTTAAACCATATATGTATATTAGTAAATTAGATAAACACCATTTAGATTAATAAGATTATGGTATTGTTAATTAAGATAATGGTGAAACATCAGATTAAACTATATTAAAAATCGCATAAAAGAAAGAAGTTATTTTAAGTTAATTAATGGAAGTAATATAATCCGCATCAATAGATTGTAATATTTAAAAGAAATCATTATAATAAAAAGACAGAATTTGCTATAAACCAATTAGTAATTCTGGTATATCTGATACATTATATAAAATGAATCTAATTTAAGATTTAAAAATAAAAGATGTATATGTTGAATAATTTAGAGCTCAAAAATTAAATTTAAAAAATGGTATTACTCTATATTATAATGCAAATAAAAATTAATTAATTGATTATTATTTATATGAAAAAGATTAAACAATACAAATAATTGGATAAATTAGAGATGGAAAAATATTTATTGACACAAATAGAGATATTGTTTAATAACATATTAAAAATGTAATTGAAAAAAATAAATTAACAAATGTTGAAATCAATGAACCTTAATAAAAAGTATTATTTAACAAAAATAATAAATAATAATCATTACCTATTGTTAGTTTTATATATAATGTTTTATAATGATTTTCTATAATAAATTTTTTTCTATAATAAATTTATATTTATATACAAAAAAGTATTATAATTTAAAATGGAACTTTAATAAGATAATTAATAATCATTGTATAAAAGAAGTGGGAAAAAATGGTCATAAAATGAAGAATAATCTTTAATAAAATAAATATAATAATATGGTTAACAAGGTTTTAATATAAATTATTAATCATTGATAAATAAACATGAACGAAGTTAAACCGCAATATAATCACGAATAATAAAAATTATTTATGAACTATATAAAAACTAAAATCTTTCAATACATAATATTTGTATGCATTTTAATAAAGTTTTTGAAGAATAACAAATATAATAATATATACAATAATATGAATAATAATATATACAATAATATAATTAAAGTACAAATACCGATAAATTATTAAAATTATTAGTTAATATCAAAAGTGATTTAAATAGAATTAAACGTTAGTTAAATATTTAAGATTGATTGATTGATTGAAATAAGATTTATTATAAATAAAATAAGAAATAAAATGTCTTTTATAAAATAAACTATTTAAAACAGTTGTTAATTTGTATCTACAATTAATTGTTTATTTGTTCCGAGACCAATTAGAAAATATTTATAATATCATGATAAAACACATTATCATAATAAAATTTTTTAATTAATTGAAGAAAAAAATTTTAAAAATATTAAATCAGAATTATTAATAAAAAAATATAATATATAATAATTTGAACAGTAATATACAAGTATTTTAAACGAATATAAAAAAACTAAAAACGAAAAAAAATATTTACAAAAATTACAAAATCTATAAGAAAAGGAATATTTTTTATAAAATCTTATTTTAATAGCAATATTAGTAAAAATATTTCATTTACAAATGTATGATACTTAAAACGATTTTAGATATTTTGAAATTTTAAATAAAAACAATTTAGAAGTTTTGGAATATATGTTTTACCCAGATTTGTCATATTCAATTATTTCACATTCAAAATATATTAATATTAGAAATGATTTAATGACACCTTTTATAATTATTACAACAGATGAAAAGTTACCTAAAATGGGATTAGAAAACTATAAAATATTAAGTGTAAAATATCATGGATATACTGGTAATTTATGGAACCCTTAATATTTTACATTTCCCGCAATAAAAAAAGATTTTGATGAAAAAATGTATATCTATAATATTGATAAATATTCTAATTACGAACATATACCAATAAAAAAATTAGACATGAAAAATACTATACTAAATGAACAAAAATATTAAGTTTCTCCTTTAAAAACATATTTTTTGTTTTTAAAACCCGAGTATTTTAAACACTCTAAATTTTTTTAATCACAATACATTTAATGATAAAAATTTTTCTTCATATGGATTTTTCGAAAATTCAATTTTAATAATTTTATCTGTATTTGATTAAACTTTTTTACTATTTTAAATATTTATTTTTTTGCTATTATTAAGTTGTTATGGAACAATAATTTAATGTCTTTATTATAATTACAATTATTCTCTACTATAATGTTTCATTTATTTTTTAATAATATATTCAAACATAGTTGGGCATTTTTTTAATATATTTTAATATACTTTTTATAAATTATGTTTCATTTGTTAAGCATCTGATACATTATTTTTATAAAGTAGTTTAATGTTTTTTGTAATTAGTGATAAAATATCAGGATATATTTAATTAAATAATAAATATGCAGAACTTGTTAATATGATATATCTCCATATTCTTTTTTCTATTTTTTAAATTGAACTTGGACTACTAAAACTTGTCCATAATAATATAAATTATATATCATTGATTGAATAATTTAAACTAACAACTGGAACTTTCATATTTTCTCCATATAAATCCATTTATATTATACTATCTGGATTAAGTTATAATACATTTTCATATCTATATGTGTCATCATAATATGGTATTGCTACTGACAAAATTTCTACATCTATTGGAATATTTGTTTATTATTATTAATCAACCTCTGTATAATCTACTTCAAAATTTAAATTAGTTTTTAATCTTATAAGTTAAAAATGTGATATATTATTGTTATTGTTGATTTTATTTTAATTATAAGATTCGGTATTTTAAACACTTAAATAATATTATTAAATTTTTTTATTAGATGAATTTATATTTAATTATTCAATAATTTAATATTGTTTTCCAGAAAAATCTTCTGGGAGTAATTTTGAATATTTATCTATAAGTTTTTAATCATTTGGATTAGAATTTATTAATGGACGAACAATTGAATCTGGTTTTCCAAAAGTTTTTATCATAATTTTATTTATAAAAAACTTTTTGAATGATTTTTAAAAATAAAAATAATAATCTCTAATTTAATTTATTAAGTCTTTTCTATGTAAATCTTTATATTTAATAAATTCTTAATGAATTTTATATTAATTAAATATTTCATATTTGGGGTCCCTTTATTTAAAAAATAATACTTGTCTTAATGCATTGAATTGTTTTAATGTAAAATCAACAATTGCCTAATGAACAATTTTAAATTCTTATTAATCTTTTATCTTTATAGAAATTTGTGTATCAATGTCACTTGGTTTATAATATTCTTGTGTCATTTATTTCATTTCAGTTAATATAGATTATAATACTTATTATTGTTCTTTGTTTTTTGTTTCTTCTATTTTTTTCTTCAATATAGATAATGATTTTTATAAAAATATTTTATTATTAAGACCTCCTTTAAAATAGAAGAATATATTTTCATTTAATTTTGGTTATTCTTTAAGATTTTTAAACAAACCCTTGTCGTCCGTATTTTCTTTTTAAATAAATTCTTCTAATTTGATATAAAAATAATTTAAAAATTAAAATCTGGTTTATTCTTTGTTTTTATACATATATTAATCAAAAAAATCATTAAAGAAATTTGTCATAATAGTTTTTACACTTTCATATGGAACACTTGTATCAATATAAAATGTATAATATGATTTATTTTCGGGAGTTTTTTCAAAAAAATGAAACCCTTTTTTTATAATATCTTAAAATTACATTATGATTTTATATTTCAATATATTTTATATAATATTTTATATAATATTATTAATAAAAAAAATTATTGGTAAAATTAGTTGTATGTTCATTTTTCTTATTTTTGTTCAACTTGTTCTTTGTTTTTATTTAATAAGTTTTTTAGTTTTTTAGTATTATAAATACCATTTACCATTATTACTGACATTGTTCCATATACAACGAAATGAACAATAGTGTTCATGGTGGTGTTTAAAAACATATTTGCAACAATTTCAACAATAATAAGAAAAACAACAATAGCAGCAATAATCAAATGTTTTTATTAAAGAAATGCCATTTTTTATAATTATTTATTTAATTTATTTAATTTAATATTAAAAAATATTTTTTTTATTTCAAATAATATTTATTTCAAATAATATTAATGTCTTTGGTTATCATAGTTGATAAATTTTAAGTTATAATATTATTATTTAATTAACCTTCTTTTACCTTCTCTTTCAAAAAGTAAGACTTATTAATATCTCCTCCATTATTTTTATATAAATTATAAATTTTGATATAATTGTTTATATTTTAAGACTTATGTAATGTGGTTTCATCTGAATTAATTAAATATTCCATCATTTAATAAAATGGATTTTCTTATATTTATTTTGTTTTTAATTATTCAAAGGCGATTTAGTGTTTATACATATGCTCAACGATATAATGATTTGCGCTTTAAAAAGCTAATATCCATATCTTATTTTATTGTATATAAAATTCTGGTTATCTAATTATAATGTGAAAAACAGATTTCATATTATTTATACTTATATCTGTATCGCTATTTGGTGATTTTGTATATTCTTTTATCAAATATTCTAAACATGTATGTAATTAATATATTCCTTATTTAGAATTGATTGCTTGTTTTGATTATTGACAAAGCATTCTAAATTTGTGGATTTAGAAGTTATTGTCAAAACCTTATTCTATATGAAATTTGATTGCTTAAAATAACATTCTTGAATTTTTATAATTATATCCATCATATATACCTTCTGTATATTTTTTTTAACATTTTGGTTTGTAATTCAAAATGTTTGGATTATAACTATTGTAATTGTTATGAATCATTTTTGTAATGTGTATTTATGAATATTCTGTGTTAATGTTTTGTATAATTTGTTTATTTGTAATTAGTTATTATAAATATTGTGATTAATTAGTAATCTTGTTATATGAATTAATAAGTACGAAAAAATCAATTTTTTTTCAATTTCTAACATTTGATTAAACCATAACTGGTTGGTCAGATGGTGGTGGTAACCATTATTGTGAATCAATTAATTTTGCATTTGCTTACAAATCAAATAGGTTTCTGTCATAATATACTCTTCCAATATTTATCCCTTTTGGATCAGATTCTTTAATTCTATCAAATGCGTTTTTTGCTTCATCATTTATTTAATTTAAAAGGTCTGCTTAGTCTTACTGTAATCCTGGATTTTCTAAAACTTGTAATTATACAGGAATAGGTTAAAAGTTTTCTTTTGTTGATGGTTAAATTTTTGGCAATACACTTTAAAAATCTGTATCTTTTTAAAATTCTTATAAATTTTTACGATATTTATTAACAATTTCAACTTGATTTTTTGAAGATAGATCTGCTTTTTGTAATTCAATAACATTTCCATAATCAGATTATTTTGATTTTTCAAAATCTTTCTTATTTTTAGAAATAAATTATTTTAACTTTTCATCTTAAAATTTAAGAGCTCTATACAAAAATCTTAAAATTACTACCATATCATCTGTTGGTTTATAACCATAAATTTTTTCATATATATCTTCTACAATTAAATTCATATTTTATGATTAAATTTATATTTTAAGATCAGAATTAAATTCATTTTATTACATATTTACCATACCAATATATTCACGAGATGTCATAAGATATTTTTCAATTTTTTTGTATGTGATATTTTTTTTCAGAATTTAATCTGCCCATTTTGATAATTCTTCATTGCTTGGATTTCTCCCAAGTGTTTTATTAAAAATATCAATGATATTATTATATATTGTTTATATTTCGTTATTAACTTCAATAGTTTAGTCAAAATTTTCTTTTATTTCTAAATCAATGTTATTTGCTGAAACAACAACTGCTTATTTTTATTATTTTAAAGCTTTATATCCAACTATGAATATTATAATCAACACTAATAATTATGATAAATGAAATTTCATTATTAAGATATATTTAAATAATTTTATTTTTAATATATATTATAAAAATTATTAAATTTTTAAATAATAATTATAAAGGTTAAAATCATATATTTTATAATTATGAAGGCAATAAACTTAAATTATTACCTTAATTTGTCATTAAATTGATTTCAATTCCAGATGCTTCCATTTCTTAAACAAATTATTTGAAAGCGTATGGTAAATATATTAAACTAATGTTAGTTTTATTACCACATTTTTAATTAGAACATGTAAAATGATATAGTTTTTTATTTTTATCCATTTTTTCACAATTATGTATTCCATATTGATTACATTTATTACATATTACAATATAGAATAAATCACTACAATACAGATATTTTTCTCTATGAAACGAGAATATTCCATGAGCAATTAAAGCATCAGTTTCCATGTATCCACACCTTAATCCACCATATTTTTATCTACCTTCTGATGGTTGTCTTAATAATTAAGTAATAGGTCCCATTGCTGCTCTACTGTGAATTTTATTACTTGCGAGATGTTTTAATCGTTAATAATAACATGGTCCAGAAAAAACACTGCATCGTATTTATTCTCCTGACATTCCATTGTAAAATATTTTTTCACCTTAACAATTTAAACCAAGTTCAATTAAAATATTTTCTATTTCATTGGATGAAAGTGAATCAAATGTATTTGCGTATCCTTATGCACCAACATTTACACATACATGTCCAAATAAAACTTCCAATAATTATCCAACTGTCATACGACTTGGAATAGCGTGTGGATTCATAATAACATCTGGTATAATACCGTCATCTGTAAATGGCATATCCCATTCTGGTAAAACTAATCCAATTGTTCCTTTTTATGCACTCATTGATGCAAGTTTATCACCAACTTATGGTTCAACAAGATTTCTAATTCTAAATCTTATTTGTTTTTATCCATCACCACATTCACTATTGAAATATTTTCCATTATATGCCATTTTATCAATAAAACCTTTATCATTACTTCCCTTTAAAATATATGAAGTATCTTTGAAGTCTTATTGTTTTCTATTTTATTGTGGCATTACTTTACTAATAATAACTGTATCTTTTTCTACAAATGCATTTTCTGGAACTGTTCCGTCGTCTTATAATTTAGAATAATCGTAAGGTAATTATTTTTTAGGATCTGGTTCAATTTTTTTTATAATTTCAGTTTCACAAGTGGAATTATTTTTAATATAAATCTCTTTATATGATTTTTAAACAGTATTATTTAATAATCCTCTTTATAAAGATGATTAGTTTACGATAACACTATCTTCTTAATTATACCCAGTATATGTACATAAAGCAAATGTCACCATTTGACCCATATACATTTATCCTTGAAATAAATACTTTGACAATCTTGTTGTTACTAATGGTCGTTAAATATTTTAAATAATATATGATTAAGAACTATCAAAACGCTCCTAATAACTTGTTGCGTACACACCAATTGCTTATTTTGCCATTGATGTAAAATAACAATTGCGGGGCGATTGATTATGATGAGAAAACGGCATAATAGATGATGTTGTCCCTAAACTGAAACATTAGTTCAATTCTACATAATGATATTTTGCTTAATCTTTCAAAAAATTATCATATGTCATTGATAACATACTATTTGTCATATGTTATACATCAACATATTCTAATAATGATATATCATAATCTGAACTATAAAATACTTCATAAAAATTTGCAGTATTATTAATAATTCGTTTATATAAACCAAAAGGAATACCGTTTTTAATACTTTCGGATATAATAACAGGTTTTAATAATCTACCCGCCTCTGTGTTAATATAAATTGTATTTTCTTAAAAATCATAAGTAATACATGTATATACATCAATAATCATATGATGTTTCAATTATAATAAATTTTAATACTATGTATAAACTTATTCTGGATTTCCAATTATAAAACCCATAAATTTGCCATTTATACAAAACTTTGTTCTTCTAACAAAATCTTTAATATTATTTTTAGTAATATTTTCTAATTTTAAAATACTTTAACTATTGATAATTTTATATATTAGAGAATAAGATGTTTTATTAGATATAACTGCGCTGACAGATAAATGTTTCATTAATCCAGTTTAATCACTTTCGGGAGTTTCATTTGGACATATAATACCATAACTTGTATTATGTATTTTACGAGGTTCAATGATTTTATCATTTTTTTCCATTGATGTATTTATTCGTCTCAAATAAGAAATTGTACAAGGATAGTTAAGTCTATATAATATCTGTGCTACACCTTTTTTACAATTTTAAATATTTTTTTTAACCCATGTTCCAGTAGATAAAGCGTATTTAATATAACTCTCAATCATACTGGATTTTATAAATTTTTAATGATTACTTTATTCGATTGTGTTAAAAAACTTGTTTAATATAATAGTATTTTGCTACAAAGTTCCATTAAATAAATGTTATTTAACTTCTTCTTCATCAATATTTTATTCTCTTAATGCTTTTTTAACAATAACTTTTACATTTCTTATTAAATTATTATACGCATATCTAAATTATAATCCCATTTAATATCCACAAGTATCAATTCTTTTATTTTTAAAACTATCTCTATCATCTTGATTAATTTATCCTAATAATGTTTTTAAAAGTTTATTGACCATGTATCCAACATATATTGCTTTATTGTAATTATCTTATTCAGATGTTCCAATATGTGGCAATAACTCGGTATTTATAACTTAAATTAATTGTTTTTTACAATATTCGCTCTATTTACTATATTCATTTACATTTGTACTTGTACTATTATTACATACATATATTTTTTTAGATAATAGTTCAGAAGCTTCCGTTGATGTTAATTGTTGATTACCATCAAATACACTTCCCTATAATAAATTTACTAATGTTGCATCGTTAATATCATATGCACATAATTAAATTATATCTTTATCACTTTAAACACCTAATTATCTAAATAATGTAAATAATGGAATGTCATAACTATCTTTATTAATATTTTATACAATACATCGTATATATTATCCCATAGAATTTTCACATTGTGAATTAATAATTTTAAATAATTTAGGTGGGCAGTATTTATCTTGACTTGTTGATCTTATTTCACATACAAGGTTTCCATTTTTATCTTTAAAAACAAATGGTATATTTTCACATATTCTATCATTTGATATAACTACCTTTTCATTTCCACCTACAATAAAATAACCACCGTGGTCATATGGGCATTCATTATAATCTATAATATTTGTATTTTATAGATTACATAATTTGCTTTTAACCATTATTGGTATTTTACCGAATTCAACATATTTTATTATTTTTCTATGTACAAATTTTCTTTATCTTTCATTAATGTCATATTATAAATAATCAACCTATAAATCACAAATCAAATTACTGTCATAAGTAAAACCTCTTAAACGAGAAATATTTGGAAAATTTAGTTCTTCTGTTCCATTATTATTAGATATTTTTGGTTATAGAAATTAATTATTAAAGATTTTTATTTATACTTCAAATATATATTCTTAAAGTTCTTGTGAATACATGTGATATATTTATATTGGGTTAAAACCTTCAATAATTTCAGGTATTAAATTGTCAATAAATTTATTAAATGATTCTAATTAATGTTAAATCAATCTTTAAGGATTGTTTTTATACCATAATTCAAATATTTAATAACATAATTCTGTATATTCATTTTTTGAAAGTATTTTTTTTTCATAATCTTGACTTTCATTTTTAATTTTATCCTCATAGTGTATTTCATATTTACATTTTTCTACTTATTGTAGAATTATTTATTTATTGAAATTTTGAGATTATATCATTGTGATAATTGTGATAAATATGATAATTATATATTTCTAATCTTAATACAATCTTAATACAATCTTAATACAAAAAAATTTTATATAATAAGAATAATTTGTAATATATCTTTATATATAAAATTTATTCAAATTTTGATTATTATAAATAAAAAAATAAATCTTTATATTTATATTATTCATTAAATATTAAAATCAATTTAATTAAATAACGTTATTCCTTTGCCTTTAAAATTTTAATCAGGATTACAATTTCCACCAATTTCATTACCGATTTCTAAAGTATCAATTCGAAATTAATAATCTATCAAATTTTACAATTAAAGTTAATATAGCATATGCTTAAAATCAATAGTTCCTTTACAATTGATAAGATTTCCTTATTAATTACACCATTGAAAATTTGGTTATAAACTAATAATATTCCATGTATCTAATTATTATTCGTTACGATAACTTTTAAAAACATTCCAAGAATTATTATATTAATCATAAATTACAGTAATAAAATTTCCAAATGGGTGTATTCCTTATTCATTAATAAACATTAATATTTCTGTGTCAATTTTATTAGTATATGGATTCATTAACCATGTTTCTGCTGCTGTATTAAATATTCCTTAAAAATCAAAAATAAACATATCTATATATATATTTAATAAATTATATTCGTATATTTTTTTTCCAAGTAATGGATTACTATATTGACTATTATCGGAAAATGGTTTTGTTCCAGTATATATTTCCGGATAACTAATTATAGATGGTTGGCATCCATCTATATTCCAAAAATATCCCCTATATTCTCTTTCCCCAGAAATAACAAAAATACACTAATATGAATATAGAATATCTTTAAATGAACCCCATATATTATTTTCTAAAATTTAATACATACCATTTTTATAAATGTTTATTCTATCAAAATTATTACAATAAATATTATTATATGTAAATTAAGTATTAATTATATTTCCCAAACTCAATATTATAATACTTATATTAAATACGAATTTTTTTAATTATTTATAAAACATTTTTTTAAAATTATATTATTATATTAAGTTTATTATTTTTATAAAATAATAAAAAAAATTTGTTGATATTACAATATTATATTTTTAAAATCATAATTTAAAGTATAATAATTAAAATCAAGCTTTGGAATTTCCGCGTCCTCCTCTTCCACGAGTTGCTTTTGCAACTGGTGATTTTTTAGAAATCACTGGTTCTGGTTCTTCTTCTTCGGAAACTTCTTCTTCGGATTCTTCTTCCTCTTCTTCTTCCTCGGGTTCAACTGCGTCTTCAACATTATCTTCTGTTTCTTTTTAAACTGGTGTTTAAATAGTCTCAGATACATTTACACGACGAGTTGTTGTTCCCTTCTTAGATTTCAAAATAGCAAGTGCTGCTTCTTCGTCTTCATCAACATCAAGTTCAGTATTAACCTCACTTTTTATTGTCTAAAATGGAATATATTCAACATTAGTTAAAATATATTTAATTCCCATTGTTTTAGAATTTGCATTTACCCAAACTTGAATTTTAAATACAAATCTTGCAACGCAACCTTTCATTTCACTTCCAAAAACTTGAATATAATCTTCTTTTGGAACAAGAGGTGTAGTATTAGTGTCAATATCACGCTTGCGCATATCAAAGAAAAACTCCTTTTCGTTGTTTTCCTTATTCTATCTATAAAGTGCTTTGACTTTAAAAGTAGGGTATGCGTATGGACTTCTTTCTTCACCTGGTTTTTATGCTCTTGGTAGAACATAAGATGGTTTTCCTCCTGCGATTTTATAAGCTTTGCGGGCGTCTTTACCGTCCCATTCAAAATCTTATAATTTATCTCCAAAAGTTGTCATAAAAAACGATTTAAATTCATCGTTTTATAGCAATTTTTCCATAATTGATGTATCCATTTTTTAAAGTTCTGATTCGAGTTTTTAAACTTTATTCTCTGAAATAATTTCAAATTTTTCAGGTGAATATTGTGTTTTTTCGTCAGCAGAATGTTAAAATGATACAGACATAGTATATTATGGCTTTACATTGGGTTATTCAACCAGATTGCCATTCATATCCCTTTTTTATTCAGTATAAGCACTAATTCCATATGGAATCAACATAAATGGTGATTTAATATTTAATTTAGTGCATAACTTATTAGTTCGTGAATCGTGATATCTGGGATCAATATTTAAAATTTAATATTGATTTGAAGGGTCGCGTAATTTTTAAAAAGATTTAGTCATATCAGTTTTATCAAATTTAATGTTATTTACATTAAATTCATCACTGGTAATGAATCTTACAATCGATGGTTGAGACATTGTTATTATAATATTTTTATTATAAAGTATTTTGCTAATGTTTTACCAATTTGATTAGTTACGAAATGTATAATAAGATGATTTAATAATGTATATAATTAATTATTAATGTTCTTAATGTTCTTATCTATAATACTCTTTAAATAAAAATAATTTCAATTTTTGTTTTTTAAAAAAAAATTAAATATATATAGTATTTTTTTACTTAATAAATTAAAATATAATATTACTCATATATATAATAATACTAAATAATGAAGTAAGAAAATTCTATCTAAAATCAATAGATTATGTAATATATTTATAATTATGAAGGTTAAATATTTTAAACATTATAATTATATGATTCAATAATGAATTAATATAGATAAATTATTTAAGTCATTGATACATAGATAGAGTTATATAATGTAATTTTAAAGAATAAAAAAAAACTAAATAAAATATAATAAACATCTTTTGATAATTTAAAAGGTTTAATTATTTGGTATCATTCTTTGATTGATATATTACAATATAACAAAAATGAATTACTCAATTTACTATAAATCTATAAATAATCTTAAAATTATTAAAAGGCATCATATATTCCAGAACATGTTTAAAATTAATATAATATTTAAGCAAAATAATGGTAAATTATGTAGAAATATATGCCATATATTATTAGAGAATGTTTTTCTGAATAATGAAAATTTTATAACATATATAAAGAAATGCTTTTTTATAAAAAATTTGATTAAACTATGAAAATATTATATGATAATGATATTGAATGTCAATATTGTCAATAATTAATATCGAATCGTGATTTTCATAAACATTTCAAAAAATGTATAAAAGAGATATTATTCATTAAAAAGGAATCAGAAATATATAATAATAGTTATTATAATAATTACGAAGAACATAATCTATCACATTCTTTACCATCATAATAAAATTATTAAAATAAATCAGATAAAGAATTTAACTTAATGGATTATTGTAAAGATAATTTTTAAGAAAATTTTGTAAATGACATTTATGATTATGACCAATATATAAATGACATAAATATGTGCTATATTTCAATTAATTATACACCAAAAAATTTTAAACATTTTAAAGAATTTAAATGTCCTATATGCTATTGTGAAAATTAATTATTAAATTTAAAACTGGTTAAATTAAAAATATGTAATCATATTTTTTGCAAAAATTGTATCGACAAATGGATAATTAAAAATAATTAATAATGCCCAATGTGCAGGAACAATATTGAAAAGAAGAGTTTTGATACAACAAAACGCCAAATATTAATAAAATAACGAGGAATTATATGATTTTTTTACCATTTCATTTGAAATCAACAGTATGTTTAATATTGTATTCATTTATGTTAGTTTTCTTATTCTTTTTTAAAGTTTTTTGTTTTTATATTTATTGTGACGAAGGTGTTGTGCTTCTGATATTTTATTGATTTTATTGTTTTTTATTATTTTTTTGTTTATCATGATTTTCTTATAAATGTTGCTATATTATATCTTTATTTTATTTAATAAATTGAATAATATCCGTTTCAATCAGCCATTTAAATAAATTTAATTATCCTATTGTAGTTTCAAATGGTTTTCCCGCTAAACTAAATTCAATTCTATCATTTCTTCTAAATGGATCAAAATATTATTTTGAATAAGCTCTTAGTTATTATTTATATTCATTGTAAATATTAATATATTATTATGTTTAATGCTATTTAATAAAAATATTCACTTCTTTTGAATATTAAGTAATAAACCAGTCAATTAATCTCAAACTTATTTCATTTTAACCATTTATAATATTATAATATTCTTTCTAATTTTTTAAACTTAATTTATTATAAAACTAATTTAAATTGTTAAAAATTAGTTTTTATTTCTATGTTGTCATTTTGATTATTACAATCCAAATATTATATATAATATAATTATTTAAAAATTTAATTTATTTTTAATAAAAAATGTTTATATAAAAATTTTTATTATATATATTTATAATTAACTAAAAAATTTTAAAGTACAACAATTTAAACTTCAATAATATAATTTTCATTAATCTGCATGTTCTTCAAGATCAACACCACGATTAAATTTTTAGTCAAGTGGTTGATATGAAGAATTTAAAAATGGAGATACTGCGCTTTTAGGAATTTGTGGTTGAGAACGAAGATCAAGATTTGCGTTTTTAAGAACACTGTTTGGTGAAGTAATATTTACATGTTCTCCGGCAGAAAGATAATTTGTAATTTAATCAGATGATTTTGGTACTTATACAACTGATGCCCAGTTTTGTTCAATAGCTTCAGAAGGAAGTAAATCCTTTGATGTCAAACGGTCATTTTCACCTTCAGTTTTTGTGGATTATGGAACAGCTTTTGGTTCAACATTCATTCCAATGTCACTGTATCCTGGTTGTACGTCTTTAATTTCTGGATCAAATCCTTCTAATTGTTGAGCAACAACGATTGGTTTTTTGGTAAAAGAGTAATTTTATTTAACAAGTAGGAAAACTGCTACCATTAATCCTACCAATAAAAGTCCAATAAAAATATCACGGCGGCTAAACATTATTAAAAATTTTTTTCTTTTTATTTATATACAAATATAAAAAATTTTCTTTTCATAACAAGAAATTAAACGCTTTATTTAAATAATCTGTATCATTAATTGATAATTAATCAACAGATTGAGATAATAATTTTTATTATAATTCTTATATTTATTATTAATTTTTAATAAAAAATTAAAATTTATTTTATTCATTATATATTGTTTTCAAAGCTTATTATATTTTTTTCTTAAATTAAACGGGTTTTTCATATTTTTTAAAAATATTTTATAAATTATCCAATACATATTCTGTATTAAAATCATCTTATTTAATGATTTCAGGTTCGGGTTCGGGTTCAGGTTCGGGTTCTGGTTCTGGTTCGGGTTCTGGTTCAATATTTATTTTATTGATATTATTAAAGCGTATCTCCCAATCATTAGTTATTAAATATTATCCTTATTAATATTGTGTGTTTAAATGTATATTGTATAGAATTATATCAAAATCCCCCGTATATTGTTAATCTTTTTAATAAAATTATTATTAAAGTTCTGTATGTAATTTTATTTTAAATGTGTTATTTTCATTTTCAATCATATTGTTAAAATAATTAATATATTATTCTTTTAATTCTTATTAATCAACTTATATTTCAGTTGTTCCAAACCATTATTTTCTTGATTTGTATATTTTTATACTAACATATTCAATGATATTTTAAAATTATTCTAATAATATTTATTTATATTCGTCTGTTATATTAAATTATAATTCTTAATTATCATTAATATTGAATTATTAATCTTTTAAATTAATTTAAAAATTTTATTTTTATTTTAATTCTTCATTATATTAAATTATTGGAAATTTATAAATATTTTCCTATTATATCGGTTTTAATAATTTATATACAAACATTATTATAATATTATTTATAAGTTTTTATTCTTTAAAATAATTTAATTTTATAAATTAAAACGAAATATTAGTATATATTATTTTATAATGAATTCATCTTAGATATTTTATAACACAATCGACAAAATTATAACTTAAATTAATGATAAATAAATTTAAAAAAAATATGTAACTCCAATGAAATATAATTTATTACGAATATTTTCACCAATTTTAATATTATTTACAACAATGTAATTAATTTAAACATTAATGTTAATTACAATTTTATTTGTTGTAATTAAAAATAAAAAATGAATCATAAAATATATTTATATTTGATTATTGGATTGTCTTTTTATTGTAATTCATATTATTATAGATATTGATTATATTTGTATTAGCGGTTTAATGAACAATAATAAATTGATTTAACAATTTATGTTATAAATTTATTTGGATCTTTAACAAATATATTATTGTTAGGAGTATTGTTCTAATTATATTCCATAATTAAATCTCTAATTGTAATATAAATATGTGCAGCAATATCTTATGCTTATAATTCATTGATTAAATACCAATCTTTAAAATTAAGATTGGTATTTAATGTATCTTATTATGTATATGGAATTAAAGATGGATAACGCATTATTATAGTTAAATATTTAAGTTTATAATATTATTAATATTAATTAAATTAAAAATATTTTTTTTATATTTTATTTGTTAAAAATAATAAATTTCAAAATTTACCCGAAGATCCAAAACCTTTATTTCCACGCTCTGTATTTGATAAAATTTCAGATTTTTCAATTTATACTAAATTTATTTTGGGAACGGGCAGTATTAACATTTATGCTATTTTAACACCTTATGAAATATTTTAAATTTCATTTGAAGAATTATATATAAGTATTTTAATTTCTCCTCTATAATCACTATCAATTACACCCGCGTGTGTATGTAATCCTAATTTAGAAGATATTGATGAACGATCTTTAATAATTCCACAATAACCTTGTGGTATTTCCATAGAAACCCCTGTTTAAATCAGTTATTATTATTAAGGATTAATAATAATTGTTTCCGAACAAAATAAATCTATACCCGCATCTGTGTCATAATTTTTTTTAGGACACAAAGCTGTATCAGATAATAATTAAAATTTTACATTCATTTTTTATTTGATTTAATTTAAAAATTTATATCAAAACTTTATATAATAATGTATATAATAATGTATATAATAATGTATATAATAATGTATATAATAATGTATATAATAATGTATATAATAAATTTCAATTTTGTGTTTTAGGAAAAAAACAAAAACTCAAACATATACATATTCTTTAAATCATAGATTTTTTATTTGATTATTTTGTTTCATTGTCTGTAATATGATTTTATTATAAACCAATAGTTGAAAATTAATATTGATTCATTGAAGTATTTTGTGAAGTATTTTTTGAATTATTATCTTATGAATTATTATCATGATATTTATTTTTATTATTTTTATTTTGGTTTTGTTAAAAATTTTAATATTAAAATAAATTTTATGCCAATACTTATCCAAATTATCCAATTTATTGTTCAATTTTTCTAAATTATTTTTAAAAATTAATTTGTGATTATATATATTATTCTAAAATTATTTTGATTTATTATTTATTTTCTTATGTTAATTAATACATAGTATTATTCATGAAATTTATTTAAGTTTGTATTCCTTCTAATTAATTTTAATTGTAATCTTAACTTTATGTTAATTTTTTTTAAGTTTATTACATTTATTACATTTATATATTTTGTACTTTTGAACTGTCTTGTAATCTTTAAGATAATTAGTATTTAATTAAATCTCTCAATATTTTTTCTGTTTAGAATGAAGAAGCATAGTCTAATGCATTTTTTTTATTTACATCTTCTTACATGATATTTGGAGAAAACGATAATATAATATTTAATAAATTTCGATCTTATAAATTTGTTGCAAGTATTAAAGCATTTGAACCATTAATACTTGTATTTATACTTACTTTTTTATTTATAACAAAATCTTTTAGTTTGTGGTATATTTAACCATAAAATGGACCCATTTTTTTTTCAAATGTTTAAGATAAAAAATTTAAACTTAAAGTTTTGTTGCTTTCGCTGCTTTCATACCCCGATTTTTATATTGGATCATTTTTTTCATCTTCTTATTGTTACTCTTTTTATTAATCTTAACTATCTTAATTTAATGATTCATCATCATCTTTTGATGAAACTATATTTATATTATTTTTTTAATTTTAAGATTATTATTTTTGTCTTTATTATATTTAATCTTTTAAATTTAACATATAAGTAACATATGATTCGGTTGAAATATAAATAGTTTCAGAATTACCAGAAGATGTTTTTTCATTAATATCATATAATTGTGTATTTTGTTTACTCAAATAATAATTTTAAAACATATTGTATATGTCATCACTATGGGGGTATCGTTCAAATTAAAGTTATTATAAATTTTTCTATTGTTATTGTTAATTATATATATTATTTTAATCATTTTCATCTTATTAAATGATTTTTTTTGATTATGATAAAATTTTTGAAAAAAAACCTTGTTTTTTGTCTTATTATTAACTTAAATTTTGTTATTATAAATTTTTTTCAGATAAATAATAATTTTATAAGGGTTGTTGTGGTTAATTATTTAAGAAATTGTCAAAATTATATTTTGGTGTTTATATTGAATATTGTGAT
>JACCDH010091380.1_pt1 | contig 20746 bp, 22 predicted proteins | sample 7442481 | NCBI WGS metagenome assembly JACCDH01 (sample SAMN15323433, study PRJNA562643) | freshwater metagenome | isolation source: river surface water | place: USA:Blue River Watershed | collected 2017-08-15 | reverse complement strand
TGAAATCTGCGGCTGAAACCACCTGGTCCTGGTTCAGACGACGGGTGCGTCTGGATGACTTGTGCTCCAGGTTGTGGCGCATGTTGATTTGCTGCTTCATGAGCTTGCCGCTGCCAGTGAAGCGGAAACGCTTCTTGGCACCCGAGTGGGTCTTCATCTTCGGCATGATCTCTCCTTAGTTCTTTTCTTCAGCCTGTGTGGCGGACTTTTCAGCCGCACGTTTAGCCTCGGCACGCGCCTCGGCCTTGTTCTTCAGAGGTCCGATAACCATGACCATGTTTCGGCCATCGATCGATGGGTGCGACTCCACAGAGCCAAACTCCGCTACCTCTTCAGCTAAGCGCTTCAGCAGGGTTACACCCATCTCCGGGCGAGATTGCTCTCTACCGCGGAAGACGACCATGACCTTTACCTTGTCGCCAGCCTTCAGGAACTTCCTGACCTGCCCAACTTTGGTGCCATAGTCGTGGTCGTCGATCTTGAGACCGAAACGCACTGTCTTTAGCACTGTATTGACCTGGTTCTTGCGAGCCTCGCGGACCTTCTGAGCGGCTTCGTACTTGAACTTGCCGTAGTCCATGATCTTGCAGACTGGAGGGTTTGAGCCCGGGGCAACCTCGACTAGGTCAAGGTCTGCCTCGCGCGCTAAACGCAAAGCCTGATCAATGGAAACAACGCCAACCTGCTCGCCTGCCGGTCCGACAAGTCGAACCTCGGCAACTCGAATACGCTCATTGATGCGCGGATCGCTGATAAGAAGCTCCTCTGATACCGTTTGTAGCCCACGAAAAACGTGCAGAAACAAATCAACGCTCAAACCCGAACAACCTTTCTAAGCGGTTGGCAGGTGGGATCGCAATCCACTTCTGACTGAGCTGTCGCCCAGAGCCTGAGGTAGCCTAGCAGACGAACACCCATTTCGAAAGAGGGATTTTGGACGAGAAAACCCGCGACATAGCCGAAGTTCCTGCGGTCGAGATCATCACCACGGCCGCTGTGCACTTGATGAGTGCTGCTGCTGTGCAGTGTGGCCTTGCCGAAGATCAAAAGGCGGACCTGGATGAGGCGCGCAAACTAATAAATGCGCTTGCCGGACTGATCACCGCTGCTGCCCCTGAGATTGGAGACCACCACGCTCGTCCTCTAAGGGATGGCCTTCGATCACTGCAGCTTGCCTTCCGTGAGGCTTCGGTGATTCAGGATGAGCCAGGTAAGGGTCCTGGCGAGAAGTACACGGGCCCAGTTAGCTAACTAGGCGCATTGCCACAGAGTCCACGAGTTCCAGAAATCTTGGGCCCTGAAGTCTTGTGCTGAACTTACCCAAAAGCTCCTTGACTTGGTCCTGATTCAGCCCAGGCGTCAGTTTGAGAACTAGAACCAGTTCAGCCCCTGACAAATCGCCGTGCGGATCGCCGTCCATCAGCTTGCAAGCGCTAATTTCACCAAACACTTCGACGGCCTCAGCGACTAATGCCGTGAGCTCGGGGTTATTGGAAGGACTAGTCCAAGGCAAGTTCTGAGCGAGGTGCGCCAGCGCAGGACGACGCAGGACAACAGAATTTGACGCTGGGTCGAGCACAATTCGGTTATGACCCTCGGCAATGGCGGCAAGGGCAAGTTTTTCAACTGGAACTGGAACTGGTCTTGCATCGGAGCGCCAGCGAGACATTGCGCTTACCGAGCTAAAGGCAGGTATTGCCGAGCCACCATCAGGGGTTCTAACCGCCACAATGCTGAGGTCCGCACTCTTATCGACCACTAAACCGTTAGGTCCCAACTCTCCCTCGCCTAACTGGGCGATCAGTGGGACAAGCAGTCTTTGGGATCTCAGGGCCGCGACCACCTCCTTAAGCAAAACCTCCCCTTCTAAGGCTTTGGCGAGCGCCGGAGGGCAACTCCCGTCATCATTCGACCACTGATTCTGTGAGAACGCTCGCCCCTCCCAAGGGACTCCAGCAGAATCGTGAAATCGGTCGTGCGACATTTATCCGTTGGCGATTTCGAGCGCTTGTTCAAGCGTGAAGCGTCCGGCATACAAAGACTTACCCAAAATTGCGCCTTCCAGACCTAGTCCAACAAGAGCGTGCAGGTCCCTGATGTCATCGAGGGAAGAAATACCCCCCGAGGCAACCACGGGTTTGTTCGTCTTTTCCATGACGAGTTTCAGTAGCTCAAGGTTTGGACCCCGGAGTGTGCCGTCTTTGGTGACATCGGTGACGACATACCTGGAGCAACCAGCATCCTCCAATCGAGCCAGCACCTCAAACAGATCGCCACCCTCCTGGGTCCATCCTCGCGCAGCCAGCGTGGTACCTCGCACGTCAAGCCCAACAGCGATCTGATCTCCGTACTTCGAAATCACTCGAGCGGTCCAGTCAGGGTTCTCCAAAGCTGCGGTTCCGAGATTGACTCGGGTAGCGCCGAGTTCCAATGCGGCCTCCAAGGATGCATCGTCTCGAATACCACCAGAGAGCTCGATTTTCGTATCACCGCTTGCTCTGACTACCTCACCAATCACTGCACGGTTCTCTCCCCTGCCAAACGCGGCATCAAGGTCCACCAGGTGAATCCACTCAGCGCCCGCAGAGATCCAATCACGAGCTGCATCAAGCGGGTGACCGAAGTCTTCTTCGCTGCCAGCCTCGCCCTGAGTCAGTCGCACCGCCTTTCCAGCGGCAACATCCACGGCTGGAAGTAGTTCCAGTTTCATCACTATCTCCTAGAGGGTAGAAATCCAATTTTCCAAAAGCTTGAGTCCAGCGGCTCCAGATTTTTCTGGATGAAACTGAGTAGCCGAGAGCGGGCCATTTTCGACCGCTGCCAAGAACTTCTCCCCGTGCTCTGACCAGGTCAGCACCGGAGCTACGAATGGGGCTTGTACATCCAAGGTCCACTCCCTAACCGCATAGGAGTGCACGAAGTAGAAGCGCTCTCTCTCAATACCGTCAAATAGAACTGACTTTTCGCCCGGCTCGACTTGGGACCAACCGATGTGCGGAAGTGTTTGTGCTTGCAGCATTTCGACCTGTCCGGGCCACTGACCAAAACCTTCAGTTTCAATGCCGTGCTCGAGACCCTTTTCAAACATGACCTGCATCCCAACGCAAATTCCCATGACGGGTCGATTTGCAGCCAGGCGGCTATCTAGCAAGCTCGCTACATGTGCTTGATTGAGCTTGTCCATCACTGCAGAGAATGCCCCAACACCGGGAATCAATAATCCGTCAGCCTCAAGGGCCTGCTTTCGATCTGCAGTCAGGGTGACCGACGCACCGGATTCCTCCAGGGCTCGGCAAGCCGAGTGAACATTGCCACTGCCGTAATCGAAAACTACGACTTTTTTCAAAGAGCGCCCTTGGTTGAAGGTACTCCGCTTACCCGAGGGTCTCGCTCGACCGCCTTTCGCAGGGCACGGGCAAACGCCTTGAACTGCGCCTCCGCGATGTGGTGTGGGTCACGTCCCGCCAAAAGATTGACGTGCACTGTTAGCCCTGCATTGAACGTTATCGCCTCAAAAACGTGTCGCACCATCGAGCCTGTGAAGTGACCACCAATCAAGTGGAATTCAAAACCAGCTGGCTCACCGGAGTGAACGAGGAAAGGCCTTCCTGAAACATCAACTACTGCGCGTGCCAAAGCTTCATCCAGGGGCACAGATGCATCGCCGTATCTAGCGATTCCAACTTTGTCCCCAAGAGCTTGCTTGAGTGCCTGCCCAAAGACAATCGCGACATCTTCCACAGTGTGGTGAACGTCAATTTCGACGTCGCCTGTGGCTTTGACTTTGAGGTCGATCAGAGAGTGCTTGCTGAGCGCGGTCAACATGTGGTCGTAAAAGGGCACTCCGGTATTGACTTCGCTTACCCCAGTGCCATCCAGATTGAGCTCAAGCTCGACGCTTGACTCACTGGTGGCTCGGTTCACTTTTCCAGTGCGCATAACCGCCTCCTAGCCCGAAAAGAGAAGTCTAACTAAGGGTTTGCCTCAATGCAGCCAACAAAAAGTCAGTCTCGGCCTCGGTGCCAGCCGTGATTCGAAGAGCATTAGGGATTCCGACGTTTCGGATCAAGACGCCCTGGTCTAAGAGTTTGGTGAATGTTTCGGCTGGATCTGAAAATCCGGCGCACAAAATGAAATTGGCCGCCGATTCATAGGGCTGCAATCCCATGCCCCTGAGTTCACTCACAATCCGGTCTCGCTGGATTTTTATCTGCTCGACGTTTGCAAGCATGACATCCGAAAATTCCAGTGCGGCCAACGCCGCAGCTTGGGTCAAAGCAGAAAGGTGGTAGGGAAGCCGCACAATTCTGAGTGCATCCACTACAGCCTCGGACGCAGCTAGGTAACCCAAGCGAACGCCGGCAAACGCAAACGCCTTGCTCATCGTGCGAGAGATTACCAAGCGCTCCCGGCCTGGAAGTAGATCCAAAACAGATAAGTCATTCGCAAACTCTGCGTAAGCCTCGTCGACAACCAAAATTCCGTCAAAAGCATCGTAGGCCGCGGCTATGACGTCCTTTGCAATTGGAGTTCCAGTTGGGTTATTCGGATTACACAGAATCACGATGTTTGGTTTGGCCTTGCGAATTTCAGAAGCTACATAGTCCGCAGTCAAGGCAAAGCCGTCGAGTCTCGCCAGCTCTTGGTATGGAGTTAGAGAGATGCGCGCGATGTTGGGATACATCGAATAAGTCGGTCCGAAACTAAGGGCCGCCGCATCCGGGCCACCGAAGGCTTGAAAGATCTGCATCAGGACTTCATTGGACCCATTTGCTGCCCATACGTTGTTTGCAGTCAATCCGTTCCCCAGGAAACCCGCTAATGCGCCACGGAGTTCCATGAACTCCCTGTCTGGGTAACGGTTGAGCTTCGGTACGACCTCGGTAATCCGCGAAACGATTCGCTCGGAGACCTCCGAAGGAATACCGAAGGTGTTTTCGTTCACGTTTAGCTGGTAGGGAACGGAAAGCTGCGGAGCACCGTAGGGCTCCTGTTCGCGAAGATCACGACGGATTGGTAAATCTCGGAAGCTGGTCACCCGAGAAGCCTAACGAAAAGGCTCTAGCGAGGGAGTGCGATGCGCTGACCTGGCTCCAGCACGGTTGAGCTCAGGGCGTTCACCGCAACTACCTCCGCGATCCAGTCGCGAGGGTCGTCATTCTTGGCAAACACCTCCGCCAGGTCCCAGAGCGACTCGCCGTACCCAACGGTGATGTACTCAAGAGGCGCAGGCTGCTCGTTGGTCGCTACCGAGCCATTGATGCCAGCCATGCTGAATGAAACTGCGAGTCCCACAATGATCAGACCTCTCACTAGCTTGGCCGGATTCTGCAGGGAGTATGAGTTCACCTTTGACATTGCTCTGCTTCCTCTCTGTTCGAATTCTTGTTTCGAACATTTGTTCTAGTTTAGGAATGCAATCCATTGAAATGCAATGAAAATTCCTAAAAATCTTCATAAATCTCGAAAATGTGTTTGAAAATCCACAGACCAACGAATACAGTTTCGATAGAAATAGTCAATCAAGACCCTCTGACATTTATCGAAAGGGTGGGTATGGACCAGAGCGATCTCACCTCCGTTCAGCAAAAAATCCTCGACGTAATTCGAGAATCTATGGAAACTCGCAACTACGCCCCGTCGATGCGCGAAATCGGAGAGTCTGTAGGCCTGTCCTCCACAGCCAGCGTCTCCCACCAGCTAAACAAGCTTGAGCTGCTGGGATTCATCTCTCGTGACCCCAGGCGACCAAGAACCATCGATCTTCTTGGCGAGGATGCGCCCGGCGAAATCATCCGAGCCGATGCAGCCATGGTCCCGCTGGTTGGACGGATCGCAGCTGGTGGCCCAATCACGGCTGAACAGAACGTCGAAGATGTATTCGCCCTCCCCCGACAGCTAGTTGGCCAGGGTGAGCTCTTCTTACTCAAAGTGGTTGGAGAGTCCATGATCGACGCTGCAATTTGCGATGGTGACTGGGTCGTGGTCAGGCAACAGCAGTCAGCAGAAAATGGGGACATCGTGGCCGCACTGTTAGAGGATGAAGCAACAGTCAAGACCTTCAAGCAGCGCGACGGTCACACTTGGTTACTTCCGCGAAACTCGGCCTTCGAGCCAATTTTGGGAGACCACGCCGTCATTCTCGGCAAAGTGGTAGCCGTGCTCAGAGCTGTTTAGCTGCTTCTAGTTCGGAAAACAGATCCGCCGAAACCATTGCAACAACCCGCGTTCCCTGCTCCAAGTACTCAGTCTCCAGAACTTTTCCGGCTAGGTGAGCCCTGGAAATCAGGTCACCTCGGTGGTATGGAATTACTCCGCTGAACTTCAAGTCTGGCTGCGGCAAGCCAGCTGCAATCGCTCGCTCGAGATCAGCAATTCCCTCGCCAGATCTCGCGCTCACGAGAAGTGAGCCGGGGATTAGTCCGCGAAGCCTGATCTGGTCGTCTTCACTGATCAAATCAGCTTTGTTGAACACAACGAGTTCCGGAATAGCCGACGCGTCGACCTCAGCAATGACATTTCTCACCGTTGTGATTTGACCCAAAGGATCTGGATCCGTGGCGTCCACGACGTGCAGAATCAAATCAGCGTCCGCGATCTCTTCAAGGGTCGACCGGAATGCCTCAACCAATTGGTGTGGGAGATTCCTTACGAATCCAACAGTGTCCGCAAGCGTATATTCGCGACCATCCTCGGTTTCGTGTTTGCGGACAGTTGGATCCAGCGTCGCAAACAGTGCGTTCTCAACAAGCACTCCAGCCTTCGTTAGTCGGTTGAGAAGCGAGGACTTCCCGGCGTTGGTGTAGCCAGCGATCGCAACCTGAGGCACCCCAGAATTGGACCGCTTTGCCCGCTTCACATCGCGAGCTTGTTTCATCTGAGCAATCTCGCGTCGGAGCTTTGCCATCTTGGTGTTGATACGACGCCTATCAAGCTCAATCTTGGTTTCTCCGGGACCCCTCGATCCGATACCAACTCCGCCCGCAGCTTGACCACCTGCCTGACGGGACATGGATTCACCCCAACCACGAAGTCGCGGGAGTAGGTATTCGAGCTGTGCTAACTCGACCTGCGCCTTACCCTCACGAGACTTTGCATGCTGGGCGAAGATGTCGAGAATTATCGCGGTTCGGTCAATTACCTTGACCTTGACAATGTCCTCTAGCGCACGACGCTGCGATGGGGCTAACTCTGCATCTGCAATCACTGTGTCAGCGCCCAGGGCTCGAACTAAATCCTTCAGCTCCTGCGCCTTGCCCTTACCCAGAAAACTCGTAGAGTCCGGCATAGAACGTCGCTGAATCATGCCATCTAGGACCTGGGCTCCAGCAGTTTCAGCAAGTGCGGCTAATTCCCGTAGCGAGTTCTCAGCGTCAGTAAGGGTGCCTGAGCTCCAGAGCCCGATTAGGACAACCTTCTCTAGTCGGAGTTGGCGATACTCAACCTCGCTGATGTCTTCCAGCTCTGTGCTCAGGCCAATGACCCTTCTCAGGGACTCTCTGGCCTCGAGGTCTAGCTGATCTCCGTCAAACTCATTTTGCGGAGCCGCGTCGGCACGCCTGAGGATTCGATCTAGCAGTGACTCATTTTCCATTACCGACAACCCTAGGCTGTAATAGGTTTATCCAATGCCGCAAGAGCACTATTTCAGCGAAAGCCCAGACTCCGAGGCGAAGTCTCACGAAATTAGCTTCGAGGTCGCCGGCATCCCATTCAGCGCCAAGTCAGAGGCGGGGACATTCAGTGTCCAAAAACTCGACAAGGGAACCCAAGTTCTTCTTCGATCGCATGAGTATTTCCCGGCAAGGGGAAATGTTCTCGATATCGGATGCGGCTGGGGGCCGATCTCTCTCTCGATAGCCAAGTTGCAACCTGACACTACCGTTTGGGCGCTCGATGTGAATCAGCGCAGTCTGCGACTGACCGGCGAAAACGCAGCACGGGCAGCACTATCAAATGTTCGCCCAGTGACTGCTGAACAGATACCTAATGAACTGCGATTCAGTGGGATCTGGTCAAATCCACCGATCAGGGTTGGGAAAGCGATACTGCACGAGCTAATGAAGACTTGGCTTCCTCGCCTCGAGGAGGGCGGTAGCGCGTTCTTAGTGGTTCAAAAGCAACTGGGCGCCGAGTCTTTTGAGAAATGGCTCGCCACGGAGTTTCCCATGATGACGGTTACTCGCTCAGATCAGGACAAAGGTTACCGAGTGATCGAGGTTAGGAACGCTGCCACGATCCACTGAACGAGAGCTCAGCTGGGCCACTGATTCCGGCATGCTCGCCGTCTTCGGTTGCGAACATGCGCACCGCAACCTGACCTCCAGGAACCCTTACCCGCCAATAATTTTGAGTATTGCCCGCGTATTCTCTGATCGCGATGGCAGAGGCGGCGATTCCGGTGCCGCAACTTTTGGTCTCCCCAACCCCGCGCTCATAGACACGCATTGTCAGGCCGGCCACACCCTCTGAGATCAAAGGGTCATCTAAGACTACGAACTCTACGTTTGCCCCCGATGGGAGGGCTGGCTCGAGAATCGGCGCCCTGGTCAGATCAAGGGCTTCCAGTTCCTCGATGCTGGCAAGCGTAACTACAACATGAGGATTTCCGATGGTCAGGTATAGGCCAGGCCGAGGCACCGAAAGTCCGGAGGCGTGAACCAAGACCTCATCGGACTTCACTTTCCAGCGACCCAGGTCAACGGCGAACCCGTTCACTGTCGCAGTGATGTCTTTGATTCCCGCTCTGGTGGCAATCGGCAGGGTGCTGCCATCCGAGAGTTCAGCGAACCCGCCATCCAATAGGTAACGCGCGAAGACCCTGGCTCCGTTGCCACACATCTCCCCCTTTGATCCATCGGCGTTTCGGTAGTCCATGAACCAGGTTGCGTTTGGTTCTTCTCTCAGCAGGTGACTTACCTCATTTGCAGCTGCGGTGTGAGTGGCGATAATCACGCCGTCTGCACCGATGCCAAAGTGACGATCACAAATCTCTCTAATCTCGGAGTCTCTCAGGTTGAGCTCAGCGTTCGGGTCGTGAATCAAAACGAAATCGTTACCGGTGCCCTGGCCCTTGATAAATGAGAGGTTCATTGCTCCAGCCTAATTTGCTCCAGCACGAAGTCCAGACGATCAACTCCCGTTGGGCACCAGCGAATTCTAGAGTCACGCCTGAACCAAGACATTTGTCGACGTGCGTAACGGGAGGTCAGTGAGATGGTCTGTGCTTGTGCCTGCTCGGGCGATAGCTCACCATCCAACTGATCGAAGGCCTGTTGGTAACCAATCGCCACAGCGGCGGTTCTTGACAGCACAAACTTCTCCCTAAGTTGACGGGACTCTTCGACCAGGCCAGACTCCCACATCAAGCCAACACGATCTGCAATTCGCGCTTTGAGTTGTTCCCTTTCAACCGAAACCCCAATCCAAAGCGTGGGTCGGTAACTCTGAGGCAAAGGTAACTGCGACTGATAAGGAGACTTTGTTATCTCAATAACCTCGAGGGCTCTAATCACTCGGCGAATATTCTGCGCAGGAATTCTTGATGCGGTAATCGGGTCCATCTGCCGTAGTCGATCGTGCAGAGAGGTTCCACCGAGTTGCTCAGCCTCACCCTCAAGTCGGGCTCGAATCTTTGGGTCCGTAGGGGCAAACTCCAACTCATCGAGCGCAGCGGCTAGATAGAACATGCTCCCGCCAACCACTATCGGGACAGCGCCCCTGGCCAGGATCGCATCAATGGTCTCTCGCGCAATCGCCTTGTACTGAACTGCTGACATCTCTTGCTCAGGAGTGATTACATCGAAGAGATGATGCGGGAACTCCAAACGATCGGCCTCGCTCAACTTTGCAGTGCCTATGTTCATGTGTGAGTAGAGCTGCATGGCATCAGCATTGACAATCTCAGCCCTGTGCCCATCACTTGCCAGAGCTCTCGCCAAATCAAGTGCCAGCGCCGTCTTGCCGGAGGCTGTGGGGCCAACTATCGCGATTATTTCAAAGGGCACGAGAGCTTCTAATTGGAATTCCTAAGGTGACCTTGCCTGATCCTGGAGTTGGTGCACCGCAGCTCTCGAGCTGACGACGATCGTGAGCATCTCCACCGCGGGTTCTTCGCAACTTGTAGGTCGAGCTTTCAGTCACGTCTGCCACCAAGTGATAAGGGGCGGCTTGTGTCACTGTAACCGTCACGAGATCACCGGGACGTGGCACCTCTTGACCTTGTGGAATCTCAAAGTGCACCAAACGATTGTCGCGACCGCGGCCTGACATTCGATTTGTCTGAGCATCTTTGCGACCCTCCCCAGTGGCAACCAAAACCTCTACATCCGAACCAATCAAGGCTTGGTTCTCCTCCCAAGCAATTTGATTCACGAGAGCAAGCAGGCGCTCATACCGCTCCTGCACGACCTCTTTGGGAAGCTGACCATCCATCTCAGCCGCAGGGGTTCCCGGACGCTTTGAATACTGGAAGGTGAAGGCAGCACTAAATCGGGATTTGCGCACCACTTCCATGGTCTGCTCAAAATCTTCTTCAGTCTCACCGGGGAAGCCGACGATGATGTCGGTGGTGATGGCTGCACCAGGTATGGCGGCGCGAACTCGGTCGAGGATACCCAGGTACTTATCGGAGCGGTAACTGCGTCGCATCTCCTTGAGAATGCGGTCCGATCCCGATTGCAATGGCATATGTAGCTGCGGCATAACGTTGGGAGTCTCGGCCATGGCCGTAATGACGTCATCGGTAAACGCTGCTGGGTGAGGAGAAGTGAATCGCACGCGCTCGAGCCCCTCGATTTGACCGCAGGCACGAAGCAACTTGGCAAACGCACCCTTGTCGCCAAACTCAACACCGTATGTGTTCACATTTTGACCAAGAAGGGTGACTTCCACCGCACCATCGGCGACAAGGGCCTCGGCCTCAGCCAGGATCTCACCCGGACGACGATCTTTTTCCTTACCGCGCAGGGACGGAACGATGCAGAAGGTACAGGTGTTGTTGCAACCAACAGAGATCGACACCCATCCGGCATAAGCAGAATCGCGCTTGGTAGGGAGCGTTGATGGAAAAACCTCTAACGACTCCAGAATTTCAACCTGAGCTTCACGATTATGGCGAGATCGCTCCAGGAGAGCTGGAAGTGAGCCCATGTTGTGGGTCCCAAAAACTACATCAACCCACGGGGCCTTTTTGATGATTGTGTCCTGGTCCTTTTGGGCTAAGCAGCCGCCAACGGCAATTTGAAGATTGGGATTTGCCTCCTTTTTCGGAAGCAAAAGTCCCAGGTTTCCATAGAGCTTGTTGTCGGCATTCTCTCGAACTGCACAAGTGTTGAAAACAACCAGGTCGGCATCCAGACCCTCCGCCTTGGCGTAGCCGGCACTCTCGAGCAAGCCGGATATTCGCTCAGAATCATGAACGTTCATCTGGCACCCGTAAGTGCGAACTTCGTAGGTAAGAGTCATAACGGGGAGATTTTACTCCGCCGTTAGAGCGCTGGCGATGGCTCGTCGAACTATCTCTCCATCAAAACCGCGTCTCAACAAAAAACCTTGCAGCCGCCTTTGCTTCACTACATGGTCGTACTGAGATAGCGCTCGGGCTCGCTTTTGGGCCAGACCCAGCGCTAATTCATACTCCGCATCGCGATCAATGTCTGCCAAAGCCCGCGAGGAAATCTCATCGCTGACACCCTTTTGTCTTAGCTCACGGCGCAAGACGGATTTTGATTTGCCGCCACAGGCAATCCGACCGGCCACAAAGGCCCTCGCGAATGCTTCATCGTCAATCAGTTGAGCTTCGGTAAATCGAAGAATTACCGCGTCCGCAACCTCGTCAGGTATTTCGCGCTTTTGGAGCACCTGACGCAACTGACGCTCCGTTTTCATGGAACGAGAAAGCTGGTGCAACAGGACATTCTTTGCCCGCTGCACCAGCTTTTCGTCAGACATTGTTAGTTGTTGGCTGCCTTTGGAACTGAAGGCTCAGCAGGAAGATCAGCTACGGCTCTCGGCACGCCAATACCTAGCTTTACCTTGATCTTCTGCTCAATTGTGTCCGCAACCTTTGGGTTCTCCTTGAGGTAGTTTCGGGAGTTCTCTTTACCCTGCCCAAGCTGGTCACCCTCGAAGGTGTACCAGGCTCCAGATTTCTTAACAATTTCGTGCTCGACTCCGAAATCAATCAGGCTTCCCTCGCGAGAGATGCCCTCTCCAAACATGATGTCGAATTCTGCCTGCTTGAAAGGCGCTGCCAACTTGTTTTTCACAACCTTGACTCGGGCACGGTTACCAACGGCATCTTGGCCGTCCTTCAAAGTTTCAATTCGACGAATGTCAAGACGAACCGAGGCGTAGAACTTCAGCGCCTTACCACCAGAGGTGGTCTCAGGTGAACCAAAGAAGACTCCGACCTTTTCGCGCAGCTGGTTGATGAAGATCGCGGTGGTCTTAGTGTTACTCAGAGCACCGGTCAGTTTGCGAAGCGCCTGTGACATCAGACGGGCCTGTAGGCCCACGTGAGCGTCGCCCATTTCGCCTTCGATTTCAGCTCTTGGCACCAATGCCGCAACCGAGTCGATCACGATTATGTCGATTGATCCCGAGCGAATCAGCATGTCGGTGATTTCCAGCGCCTGCTCACCGGTGTCAGGCTGGGAGACTAGAAGTGCGTCAACGTCAACACCCAGCTTTTTGGCATACTCAGGGTCCAAGGCGTGCTCAGCGTCGATGAAGGCAGCAATGCCGCCGTTGCGCTGTGCATTGGCAATTGCGTGTAGGGCAACGGTTGTCTTACCGGAGGATTCCGGACCGTAAATTTCAACAATGCGGCCCTTAGGGAGGCCGCCGATACCCAAGGCGACATCCAGAGCGATCGAACCAGTTGGAATTGACTCGATGGGCGCGCGCTCCTCGGTGCCCAGTCGCATGACCGACCCCTTACCGAACTGGCGGTCAATCTGAGCCAGAGCAGTCTCTAGCGCCTTTTCTCTGTCTGAAGCACTTGGCATTCTGTCCTCTTTCGCTGGGTGAAGCTTGTGCAAAGAACCTAACCTTTGCCTCTGACATTTACTTTCCCTTGGTTCTCACTGTGGAAAACTCAGCGGATTATGTCCTGTGCAAAGACTAATGCCATTCGAACAAAATTTCGAATGGCATCAATCGGCGTGTCTTTTTGGCTTGTTCTTTCCGAGCCAGCGTTCCTTTGGAACTCCCTGGGATCGACAGATAGCCAGCCATACAATTCTGGGTTCCTCGCCGGCATCTAGAAGCTGGCTTGGGGTCAGGTCTGCAAACTCTGTGAGTCTGGTGTCGCTTAGGAGCACAGCGGCGAGGCCGTCGCCAAACTCATCCCGGAGCAGGCTGTGAAATTGGCTTAGCTTCACTACCTGGAAATCAGCGAGGCTTCAGTGACAAAGGCGTCTGGAACGGTGTCTGGAATGTAGGTGTCGTCTAGGTAAATGCCCTCGATGGCAGCCACTCGATCAGAAACCTCGCGCATCACAACCGAAAGTGGCACCTCTAACGCATCCGCAACTGAGGCAAGAATCTCTGAAGATACCTCTTTTTGACCACGCTCTACCTCGGACAAATAGCCAAGTGCTACAGATGCGCGAGCAGCTACCTGACGCAAGGTCTGGCCGCGACGAAGTCGGTGAGTTCTGAGAACATCACCGATCTCTTGTCTTACTAGTACCAAGGTTCCTCCAAGCAAATAACCTATCGGGTTACTACACAAAAGCTAAACTGCGCGTCTGAATGTTTCCTGAAGCTAAACCCTAAAAACGCTCCAGCTCTTCCCGCATTAGTGCCAGGGCAGCCATCGCCGCCAGTTCAGAAATCTCACTCCGATTTCCAGCAAGTTGCAAACTGGTAGCTCGTCCCCCCTGAGATGACGCAATTCCGATTAAGACCAGCCCCGGTGGCTTATCGCCAACGGAATCTGGTCCGGCAACTCCAGTTGCTGAAACAGCCATCACTTTCTCGATGTCTAGGCGATTAGCCTCGGCGAATTTATCCCTAGCGCCACGAGCCATTTGGATCGCAACTTCGGCGTCTACGGATGTTCTCTCAGCAATCAGATTCGCCGCTACGGCCAATAAGCCCGACTTTGATGAATCTGAGTAGCTAACGATTGAACCAAGAAAGACCTTGGAAGCACCCGGGGAATTTGCAATTTCGGTCGCAATTCTCCCAGCCGTCAATGACTCGGCAGCGCAGAGATACACCCCCTTCGATTCAGCCAGAGCAATCAGGTTCATCGGCTGGGAAGAAGGTAACGGATACCGGTGTACCAGGTCACTGCAACGGTGAATAGCATCACTGCAAACACAAAGGTTTGATACCAAGTTCCCAGGAAATCAAACGGTGCAATTGCAAGTGAGATGGCAACGATTTGCAAAACCGTCTTAAACTTTCCGCCACCTGAGGCTGCGAGCACTCTTTTTTTCGCTATCGCCAACCGATAAACGGTGATGCCGATCTCACGAACCAAAATCGCGACAGTGATCCACCACGGAACCGCTTCAACAATCGATAAAGCGATGAGCGATCCCGACAGCAGTGCCTTGTCGGCGATCGGGTCCAAAAGTTTCCCCAAGTTAGTAACAAGATTGCGCTTTCGGGCAATTGCACCATCGATGCCATCGGTAGAAGCAGCCAAGATCAAGAGCACCAGGGCGATAAATCTACCGAGTTCGCTATCCCAAAGAGCGAGCATGAGCCAAAGTACTACCGGAACTATGGCGATTCGAGCTCCGGTAATCAGGTTTGGGGTCTGACGGTACAGGAAGGATTTAGAACTCATCTTTCCTTCCGGTCAACTCCCAAGCATCCTCATCCGGTTCATCATCTGGGGAATCCCCCATAAACACAGCGGAACTTGCTCCGGTCAGCTTAGCCAGGAAGGCTGGGAGCTCGTCTGGTTTGAGCAGCACATCTCGAGCCTTCGAGCCCTCTGACGGTCCAACCACCCCCCTGGACTCCAGAAGGTCCATCAGCCGACCGGCTTTGGCAAAGCCAACACGTAGCTTTCTCTGAAGCATGGAGGTCGAACCAAACTGAGAGTTAACAATTAGGTCGGCAGCCGCAAGTAGCAACTCCAGATCATCACCGATATCACTGTCAACCACCTTGGATTGGGCCGGGGCAGCAACATCGTTTCGATACTCCGGCTCCATCTGCTGCTTGACGTGGTCTACCACTCGGTGAAGTTCATCCTCCGAGACCCAAGCTCCCTGGACGCGCACGGGTTTATTGGAACCCATTGGCGAGAACAGTGCATCGCCTTGACCAACCAGCTTCTCAGCACCGGGCTGATCCAAGATCACTCGAGAGTCGGTGACCGAGGACACCGAGAACGCTAACCGGGAGGGGACGTTCGCCTTAATCAAACCGGTCACCACATCGACCGACGGGCGCTGAGTAGCCAGCACGAGGTGAATGCCGGATGCTCTAGCCAGCTGCGTGATTCTCACGATCGAATCCTCAACATCCCTTGGTGCAACGATCATCAGATCCGCAAGCTCGTCCACTACCACTAGCAGGTAGGGGTATGGCTGAAGCTCACGCTTAGAACCCTCTGGGACCTTTACTTGGCCAGCAACAATTGCACGATTGAAGTCATCGATGTGCTTGAAGCCAAAAGAGGCTAGATCGTCGTAGCGAGAATCCATCTCCTTCACCACCCACTGCAATGCCTCAGCAGCCTTTTTTGGGTTGGTAATGATAGGAGTCACGAGGTGAGGTACGCCCTGGTATACCGCCAGCTCAACTCGCTTCGGATCAATCAACACCATGCGAACCTCAGCTGGCTTAGCGCGCATCAAGATCGATGTGATCATCGAATTCACAAAGGACGATTTACCGGCACCGGTGGCACCGGCAACTAAAAGATGCGGCATCTTCGCAAGGTTTGCGACTAGGTAGCCACCCTCGACGTCTTTACCAACACCGATTGTGAGCGGGTGAGTCGATGCTGCTGCATTCTTCGAGCGCAAGACATCCCCCAATGAAACGGTCTCGCGGTCGGTGTTGGGTATCTCAATACCGATGGCACTCTTTCCTGGAATCGGAGCGAGGATGCGAACCTCGTTTGATGCCACGGCGTATGAGATGTTGTTGGTGAGTCGAGTTACCGCTTCAACCTTGACGCCCGGAGCGAGCTCAACCTCGTATCTGGTCACAGTAGGGCCGCGTTGGAATCCAGAGACCCTGGCTTGAACATCAAATTCTTTGAAGACGTCATCGATAGCGGCGACGATTTGATCGTTCACCGCGGTCTTGGCCTTGGGTGGGGTTCCAGCTGCCAGGACACCTAAAGATGGCAGAGTGTAAGGTCGCTGCGCTCTTGGCCTGGGGGCTACCGGTTCATCGGAAACGACATCAATCGGTTCGGTGACCCCCTCCTCAACCTCCATGAATTCAAGAGAGTCAACTGGGTCTGGACTAGTAACAACCTCAAGTTCCTCGGTGATGAACTCGTCAATGTCTTGCACCACGGGTGTCTCGAATGCAGGCTTATCGCTTTTTGAGTTATTCCACCAAGAAGACTTAGTTCCGTCGAAAGCGTCAGAGGCCTCGGTTTTCACCTTTGCCCCGAACAAAAATTCCCCAAATTGCTTCAGCTTCGGCTTGATTTGATTCGGAGGCGTACCGGTCATAATCAAGATTGAGACCAGAACCAGCATGGTGAGCAAAGGCACGGCTCCCCAATGAGTTAGGAGCGAAACTAGCGGCTCACCAAGGACCCAGCCGAATAATCCTCCGGCCTCAGCAAGCCCCATCGCGCCGTCACGGTTTGGAGCCGGGCGTCCGGCAAAAATATGAAAGAACGCGGCAATTACAGAGAGAAATAGCCAGAATCCAACCGCAAACCTTGAGCTATCCCGAACCGAAGCCGGATGCCTAAACAGGTAAAAAGAGTAGACGAAAAATACGGCCGGGAGCGCAAAAGCAACAGAGCCAAACAATAGGCCGAAGCTGAAGGCATGAAGCACCTGCGCCCAAGGCTCGTTAATCAAAAACCAGGCAAACAAAGCACCGAAAACCGACAGCAGGAAAACAAAAAATGGCGCACCATCGCGACGGTCTTCAGCCGCAAGCTTTTCGGTACTGAAGGCGCGAATTAGCCCGCCGAGCCCATGAGCCAGCAGCATGTAAAAACGCGCGAGGTTCTTTCCAAAACTCCCCTGGGATTTTGCCTGCGCGGCAACCTTGGCAGGGCGACGCGCAGCTGGCTTGCGCGAGGCTGGGGGTTTTCTTTGAACCATGGGAAAAAGGTAGCAACCAAGCGCGCAAAAACCGCTTAGGCGCTACCTGTTTGAGTGAACAACCACCGGGATAATCATTGGCTTACGGCGATGCGCCTTTGCCACCCAGGTACCGATGGTTCGCCTTATCACCTGCTGAAGCTGATAGGTGTCTCGAACCCCATCCTGGGCTGCTTCGGCGAGCGCCTTCTCGATTGCAGGTTTGATGTCATCGAAGACGTGGTCAGCTTCTGCATAGGCACGTGCTCTGATTTCTGGGCCTTCGATTACCTTGCCGGTAGCTGGGTCGACCACTGCAAAAATCGTGATGAAACCCTCGGCAGCCAGAATGCGCCGATCTTTGAGGTCTTCCTCGGTTATTTTTCCGACAGTCTTGCCGTCTACGTAGAGCATGTTGCACTCAATCTGACCCACAACATCTGCAATGCCGTTGCTGAGATCAACTACAGCGCCGTCTTCAACCACCAAAACCCGCTCGGCAGCTATCCCAGTTTGAATAGCGAGATTTGCGTTCGCAACTAAGTGCCTCGCCTCACCGTGAATAGGCATGACGTTCTTGGGCTTGAGGATGTTGTAGCAGTAGAGCAATTCGCCTGCGGCCGAATGGCCAGAGACGTGGACCTTGGCATTGCCCTTGTGAACCACATTGGCACCGAGTTTGGTCAATCCGTCAATAACGCGGTAGACCGCATTCTCATTTCCAGGGATCAAAGAGCTGGCGAGCAGAACCGTGTCACTTGGCCCAATCGATATTTGGTGGTCCCGGTTTGCGATTCTTGATAGCACGGCCATGGGTTCGCCTTGCGAGCCGGTGGACATGAACACGACCTGGTGATCGGCCAGATTGTCGACTTCTTTTAGATCGACAATTGCACCAGATGGGACATTCAAAAAGCCGAGCTCGCTGGCAATCGCCATATTTCTGACCATGGACCTGCCAACAAATGCCACCCGTCGGCCGTTTGCCACGGCGGCGTCGATCACCTGCTGAACGCGGTGCACATGTGAGGAGAAAGATGCCACCACCACCTTGCCCGGTGTCTTGGCAATCACGGACTCGATGACTGGCCCAATCTCGCGCTCGAGCGGGGTGAAACCAGGCACGTCGGCGTTTGTAGAGTCGACCATGAACAGATCTAGGCCAGCCTCGCCAATGCGGGCAAAGGCGCGCAAATCTGTCACGCGACCATCCAGTGGAAGCTGATCCATCTTGAAATCGCCGGTGTTCAACACGCTGCCAGCGGCAGTTCTGATCACGACAGCGAGAGCGTCTGGAATTGAGTGGTTAACCGCCACAAACTCGAGTTCGAAAGGACCCAGCTTTTCAACCTGCCCCTCCTTCACCGTCATCGAATACGGGGTGATGCGGTGCTCTTTGAGTTTTGCTTCAACTAGCGCGAGCGTGAGCGTGGAACCGATCAGCGGGATGTCTGATCGCATCGATAGTAGATAAGGGACTCCGCCGATGTGGTCCTCGTGACCGTGGGTTAGAACGCAGCCGATCACTCGGTCGAGCTTGTCCTCGAGATAGCTCAAGTCCGGCAAAATCAGATCTACTCCAGGCTGCGTCTCCTCTGGAAAAAGAACACCGCAGTCAACAATCAGGATTTGCGAGTCAATCTCGAAGACCGTCATGTTGCGACCGATTTCGCCCAGTCCGCCCAGCGGAATGATTCTGAGGGTCCCGGGTTGGGGCTTCGGTGCTGTCTGCACTAGCGGGTAGTTCCTGCGACCTTAGGCAAAGCGCCACCGGCAGCAGCGTTTCTGTCAGGTCGGAAGTTACTAAAGCTCAACCCTGGAACGCTGACCACCTGGTCGATGCCGTTCTCGATAGCCGCAGCTTCATGGTCCTCTGGACCAACCAGTGGAAGTCGGACCCTCGGGGAGTTGATTAGACCCAGACCGTGCAGCACGTACTTTGCAGCTACGGTTCCTGGGACGTGAGTCATGATCGCGCGCTGAAGGGGCTCAAGCGCATTGTGAACCTTAAGGGACGAGTGGAAATCGTTGGCGTTAGTTGAATCAATCATGGCTCGGTAGGCGTGAGGAGCGATGTTTGCAGTAACACCAATCAACCCGGTTGCACCGAGTGCAACGTGGGCGAGAACGTTTGAGTCATCTCCAGAGAAATACATCAAACCGGTTTCTAACATCAGTCTCGACGCTTGTGCCAAATCGCCCTTAGCGTCCTTGATGGCGACAATATTTGGGTGCTTGGCGGCACGGTGGAAAGTGTCATAGGCGATCGCAACGCCGGTTCTGCCGGGGATGTCATAGAGAATCACAGGCAGGTCGGTGGCGTCAGCAATGAGCCTGAAGTGGGTAAGAATGCCAGCCTGGGTGGGCTTGTTGTAGTAAGGGGTGACGACCATGACTCCGTCGGCACCAGCCTTCTCGCTGGCCTTGTAAAGCTGAATCGCATGCGCGGTTTCGTTTGAGCCACCACCGGTGATGATCTTGGCTCTGCCACCCGAAACTGACTTACCAACCTCAACCAGCTTGATCTTTTCAGCATCGGTAAGAGTGGAAGTCTCTCCGGTGGTACCGGTCACCACAACACCGTCAGCACCATTTGAGATGACGTAGTCGATGTGCTTTTCGGTAGCGTCCCAATCGACCTCACCATCGGCGGTCATGGGCGTTACTAAAGCGACCAATACCTGGCCGAACAAATCCTTTTGATGCATTAGTTCAGCCTACCCAAGAGCAGTTGGAACCGGAAACTACTAATCTGAAGCAATGCGCCAAAGTCGGCTCTGGGTCGAGCCCTTCAATCCCCGCTCGATTGGCGCTAATTTGCTTGCCGGCCTGACCGTTGCAATCGTTGCCCTACCCCTCGCACTTGGATTTGGAATTGCATCCGGGTTGGGCGCTAGCGCAGGCATTATCGGCGCAGTCATAGCAGGCCTAATCGCGGCGGCTTTTGGCGGTAGCCGCTTTCAGGTTTCCGGACCGACTGGAGCTATGACAGCTGTACTTATCCCGATCGTTCACCAACACGGCATTGAAGCTACCTACGCAGTTGGGTTTATTGCCGGTATTTTTTTGGTCCTTGCCGCGATGGCACGAGTGGGAAAGTACATTCACCGCCTACCTGATTCTCTAGTCGAGGGGCTCACCGCTGGCATCGCCCTGGTTATTGCGCTGCAACAGGTGGCATTTGTTTTTGGAGTTGAAACCATCTCCGAGGAGCGGATTTGGCTGTCGGCTTGGCGGGAACTGCAGCTCTGGCTCGCCAAGCCAACCGCAACGGCATTGGTGGTTGGAGGCTCGGTAATCGCCGTGAACTTGATTGGGAGCAGATTTTTTCCGCGACTTCCGCTCGCTCTTCTCAGCGTGGTGGTTGCGACCGCAGCCACTTGGTCCCTGGGCCTCAAAATCGACCTAATTGGTGAGCTGCCCAAATTTGACCTCACGCCATCGCTCGGGTTTTTGGCAGGTCAGGAGGTTTTACTGCTACTCGCCCCCGCTTTCTC
>JACCDH010570944.1_pt1 | contig 20748 bp, 19 predicted proteins | sample 7442481 | NCBI WGS metagenome assembly JACCDH01 (sample SAMN15323433, study PRJNA562643) | freshwater metagenome | isolation source: river surface water | place: USA:Blue River Watershed | collected 2017-08-15 | reverse complement strand
GTCGCGGGCCTCTTGGGTGTAGGTCTTGAAACCAGCGGCTTCGAGCTTGCGGCGCACCTCGCGCAGGCGCGCCGCATCCGTCCAGGCGCCCACTTGCACCACATAGCGCCCGCCCTCGGCGGCGGCCTCAGAGGCCTTGGGCGCCGGTTTGTCGGCGGCTTTGTCCACGGGCTTGTCGGCCGCCTTGTCTGCCGCCTTGTCTGCCGGCTTGTCGACCGCCGTGGCCGGGGCTTTCTCAGCAGGTTTGACCATGGCGGCAACCGGCGCGGCGGAGGGTGCAGCAGACGGTGCAGCAGCAGGCGCAGGCGCCGCTGCCGGGGCCACGGGCGCGCTCTCGGCACTGGGCTCGGCGGACAACAAGGGCGCCGCCGGCGCGGCCGGACCGCTGGCGGCCTGCGCCAAGGGCGGGGCCGTCTGGCGATCGGGCATCAGGATGGGGGTGTCCACCGACACTGGGCGGGGCTGGCTGTCAAAGACCAGCGGAAAGCCCACCACGGCCACAAACACCAGCACCACCGCGCCCATCAGGCGGTAGCGCGCGCGGCGTCGCACCTCTTCGAGGTTGGGGGCTGCCGCCGCCACCGGCTCCTTGAGGCCGGCCGCTGCGCGGCCTGGTAAGCGGAACTTGAAGATGGCCATGACCGCAATCGTTGTGGTTGTTCACTCGCCCAGATGCCGGGCGTGTCGCGGGGGCAGGCCGTCACGCAGCACACCACCCACGGTGTGGAAGGATCCAAAGACGACGATTCTATCAGCCGGGTCCGCCTGGGCGAGGGCCGCGCGCAGCGCGGCCGACGGGTCGGCATGCACGCTGGCGCTGGCGTCCTGGCGGGTGTTCTGGGCTTGCCACTGCGCCAGCAGGGCCTGGCCCGTGGCGGCCCGGCCAATGTCCAGATCGGTGAAGTACCAGCGGTCGATGAGGGGGGCGATGCGCGCGAACATTGGCCCAAGGTCCTTGTCGGCCATGGCACCAAACACCGCATGCGTGCAGGGCGAGTAGCCCATGGCGTCCAGGTTTTCGGCCAGCGCGGCCACCGAATGCGGGTTGTGCGCCACATCCAGCACCAACAGGGGCTCGCCTGGCAGGATCTCAAAGCGCCCGGGCAGGTGCACCATGGCCAGGCCGTTGCGCACCGCCTGCGCGCTGATGGGCAGGCGCTCGCGCAGGGCGGTGAGCGCGGCCAAGGCGCCTGCCGCGTTGACCAGCTGGTTGGCGCCGCGCAGGGCGGGGTAGGCCATGCCGCTGTAGCGGCGACCCCGACCGGCCCAGGCCCATTGCAGCTTGTCGCCCTGGAAATTGAAATCGCGCCCCAGGCGCCACAGATCGGCGCCCAGCGCCTCGGCGGCGTCGATCACGCTTTGCGGCGGCATGGGGTCGCTCACCACCACCGGTCGGCCCGCGCGCATGATGCCGGCCTTCTCGCGGCCGATGCTCTCGCGGTCCGGCCCCAGCATGGCCATGTGGTCCAGGTCGATGCAGGTGATCACCGCCACGTCCGGGTCGATGATGTTGACCGCATCCAGGCGACCGCCCAGGCCCACTTCCAGCACCAGCGCGTCCAGCGACTGGCGCGAGAAGGTGTCCAGAATGGCCAGAGTGGTGAATTCGAAATAGGTCAGGCTGACCTCGCCGCGCGCCGCTTCCACGCGGGCCATGGACTCGGCCAGGTCCTCGGCGCGGGCGATCTCGCCGCGCACCCGGCAGCGCTCTTCAAAGTGCACCAGGTGCGGCGAGCTGTAGACGCCGGTGCGCCAGCCGGCTTCGAGCAAGATGGCTTCGAGCATGGCGCAGGTCGAGCCCTTGCCGTTGGTGCCGGCCACGGTGATGATGGGCATGTCCAGCTTCAGGCCCATGCGGTCGTGCACGGCGCGGACCCGGTCCAGCCCCAATTCGATTTGCTGTGGATGCAGCCGCTCGGCGTGGTCGAGCCAATCCTGTAGAGTCTTCATCCTCCGATTGTCGCAAACCCGCCCCCCCTTGCAGGAGCCCCCCATGACCATGACGGTATACGGCATTCCCAATTGCACCAGCGTCAAAAAAGCCCGCAGCTGGCTGGACGCGCAGGGCATGGCCCATGTCTTTCATGATTTCAAAAAACAGGGCGTGCCCCCCGAACGCCTGGACGCCTGGCTGCAGGCGGTGGGCTGGGAGCGGCTGATCAACCGCCAGGGCACGAGCTGGCGCCAGCTGCCCCCTGGCGAGCAGGCCAAGCTGACCGGTGCGGCGGGGGCACGGGCCCTGGCCCTGGCGCAGCCCAGCCTGATCAAGCGGCCGGTGATCGAATGGCCCGACGGTCGCATCACCGTGGCCTTCACCCCCGAGCAGTGGTGAGCCGCGCCGCGTCAACCGAGCGGCGCGTCAAACGTTGACAGGCTGGACACCAGGTTTACCTCGGCTTTGCAAGGGCTTGGTCAGCGCTGTGGCCCGCAGGGCCGATGATGATGCACCCCACGGAGGATCCCCATGAACATCACCCCAGCCCTTTTGAGCACCATCGCCCTGGCGGCTGCCCTGCCCGCGGCGCAGGCGCAGGAATTCGGTCAGGTCGTCTCGCGCACCCCGGTCTACCAGCAGGTGGCGGTCACGCGCCAGGTCTGCAGCACCACCCCGACGCCGGCCCAGCCCAAGTCCAGCTCGGGCTCGGTGGTGGGCGCCATTGCGGGCGGCCTGATCGGCTCGGCCCTGGGTGGCCGCGACAACCGCACCTTCTCGGCCGGTCTGGGCGCCATTGGGGGCGCCATGTTGGGCGACCACGTCGACACGCAGGCGGCCAAGCCGGGCGCGTCCACCGTTTGCCAAAACCAGACCAGCTACGAAAACCGCCTGCAGGGCTGGTCGGTGGTCTATGACTTCAACGGCAAACGCTACACCACCCAGTTGGCGGTGGACCCGGGCCCGACGGTGCCGCTGCAGATCACGCCCATGGTGCCGCCCATGCCCCCGACCGCCCCCATGATCAGCCCCGCGCCCACCCCCTTGCCCGTGCCGGCACCGGCCCAGCTGGCACCGGCCGCAACGGCCGGCTGAGCACTGGCCTAAAATAAGGGGTTTGGCCCGGCGCACCCTTGCGGCCGGGCAGTACGCAACCCAACCCCTGCCATGACCACCACCACCATCGACGGCGTGTCCGTCAAGACCCAGGCCAATGTCTACTTTGACGGCAAGTGCGTCAGCCACAGCCTGACGCGCGCCGACGGCACCCAGCTGTCGGTGGGCGTGATCCTGCCGGCCACCCTGACCTTCAACACCGGCGCCCCCGAAATCATGGAGTGCGTGGCCGGTTCCTGCGAATACCTGCTGGCGGGCCAGACCGAATGGCAGCGCTCGCAGGCGGGCGAATCGTTCAAGGTGCCGGGCCAGTCGAGCTTTCAGATCCGCGTGACCGAGAGCTACCACTACATCTGCCACTTTGGTTAAGGCCTGCGCCACATGAGCACCATCTTGCAAGAACTGCCCAAGGGGCAAAAGGTCGGCATCGCGTTTTCGGGGGGCCTGGACACCTCGGCCGCGCTGCTGTGGATGAAGCAAAAAGGGGCCCACCCCTACGCCTACACCGCCAACCTGGGCCAGCCCGACGAGTCGGACTACGAAGAGATCCCGCGCAAGGCCATGGCCTACGGCGCCCAGAAGGCACGCCTGGTGGACTGCCGCACGCAGCTGGCCCACGAGGGCATTGCCGCCATCCAGTGCAATGCCTTTCACATCAGCACCGGCGGCATCACCTACTTCAACACCACGCCCCTGGGGCGCGCGGTCACCGGCACCATGCTGGTGGCGGCCATGAAGGAGGACGAGGTCCACATCTGGGGCGACGGCTCGACCTTCAAGGGCAACGACATCGAGCGTTTTTACCGCTATGGCCTGCTGACCAACCCCTCGCTCAAGATCTACAAGCCCTGGCTCGACCAGCGCTTCATCGACGAGCTGGGCGGGCGCAAGGAAATGAGCGAGTTCCTGATCGCCAACGGCTTTGACTACAAGATGTCGGTCGAGAAGGCCTACAGCACCGACAGCAACATGCTGGGCGCCACGCACGAGGCCAAGGACCTGGAGCACCTCAACAGCGGCATCCGCATCGTCAACCCCATCATGGGCGTGCCCTTCTGGCGCGAGGACTGCCAGGTCGCGGCCGAAGAGGTCTCGGTGCGCTTTGAAGAGGGCCAACCCGTGGCCCTCAATGGGGTCGAGTACGCCGACCCGGTGGCGCTGTTCCTCAAGGCCAACGAGATCGGTGGCCGCCACGGCCTGGGCATGAGCGACCAGATCGAAAACCGCATCATCGAGGCCAAGAGCCGAGGCATTTACGAAGCCCCGGGCATGGCCTTGCTGCACATTGCCTACGAGCGCCTGGTCACCGGCATCCACAACGAGGACACGATCGAGCAGTACCGCCTCAACGGCATCAAGCTCGGTCGCCTGCTCTACCAGGGCCGCTGGTTCGACCCGCAAGCCATCATGCTGCGCGAGACCGCCCAGCGCTGGGTGGCGCGGGCGGTGACCGGCACCGTGACGCTGGAGCTGCGCCGCGGCAACGACTACAGCATCCTCAACACCGAAAGCCCCAACCTGACCTACGCGCCCGAGCGCCTGTCGATGGAAAAGGTCGAGGACGCGCCGTTCAGCCCGCTCGACCGCATCGGTCAGCTGACCATGCGCAACCTCGACATCACCGACACCCGCGCCAAGCTGGGGGTGTACGCGCACACCGGCCTGCTGTCGGTGGGCGACGGCCCCACCATCTTCAAGCTCGAAGGCGGCAAGAACTGATCGGGCCCTGCGCCTGCTCAAAAGGCCTCCTGCGGGAGGCCTTTTTTTGTGGGGGATGGTCGGCCCATGGCCGCGCCACATCGCGGGGCCCGGGGCCTTAGATCACCACCGGCTCCATCTCGAGGCGGATGCCAAAGCGCTCGTAGACGCTGGTCTGGATGGCGCGCGCCAGGGTCATGACCTCGCCGCCGGTGCAGGGCCGCTCGGGGGTGCCGCGGTTGACCAGCACCAGGGCCTGGCGCTCGTAGACCCCCGCGTGGCCCATGGTCTTGCCGCGCCAGCCGCAGGCATCGATCAGCCAGCCGGCGGCCAGCTTGACGCTGCCATCGGGCATCGGGTAGTGCACCACCTTGGGCTCGCGCGCGATGATGTCGGCGCATTGCTCGGCGCTGACCGTGGGGTTTTTGAAAAAGCTGCCGGCATTGCCCAGCACCTGCGGGTCGGGCAGCTTGGCGCGGCGAATCTCGCACACCCAGTCAAACACCTGCTGGGCACTGGGGGCGGCCAGGCCGTGCGCTTCCTGCTTGCGCTGCAGGTCCAGATAGCCCAGCTCGGGCCGCCAGCGGCGCGGCAGCGCCAGGCGCACCCGCAAAATCACCGCCCGCCCCGCCAGGCCCAGGCCGTCGGGGCCGCCCGCCGAATGCTTGAACACCGAGTCGCGGTAGCCAAAGCCGCACTGCGCCGCGTCCAGCGTGAACACCTCGCCGGTGAGCAGGTCCAGCGCGTCCAGCGAATGAAAGCGGTCTTGCAGCTCGACGCCATAGGCGCCGATGTTTTGCACCGGCGCGGCGCCCACCGTGCCCGGGATCAGGGCCATGTTCTCCAGACCCGGCCAGCCCTGCGCCAGGGTCCACACCACCAGGTCATGCCAGGACTCGCCCGCCCCCGCCTCGATCACGATGTCGCGCTCGGTCTGCGCCCACAGGCGCATGCCCGGCACCTCCACGCGCAGCACCAGGCCGCGCACATCGCCCGTCAGCACCACATTGGAGCCCCCGCCCAGCACCGTGCGCGGCAAGTGGGCCAGCCGGGCGTCGCGCAGCACCGCCTGCAGATCGGCCTCATCGCGCACCCGCACCAGATATTCGGCGCGAGCGGCAATGCCGAAGCTGTTGTAGGTTTGAAGGGGTACGTTTTGCGCCAGGATCATGGGAGAATTGTCTCATCCTGTTTGTTCATTCCTGACTGCCATGCCTTCGTTTGATACCGTTTGCGAACCCAACCTGGTCGAGGTGCGCAATGCCGTGGACACCTCGGCCAAGGAAATTGCCACCCGCTTTGACTTCAAGGGCACTTCCGCCGCCATCGAGCTCAAGGACAAGGAGATCACCCTCCTGGGCGATGCCGACTTTCAGCTGCGACAGGTCGAGGACATCTTGCGCAACAAGCTGGCCAAGCGCAATGTCGACGTGCGTTTTCTGGACATGGGCAAGGTCGAGAAAATGGGCGGCGACAAGGTCAAGCAGGTGGTGAAGGTGCGCGAGGGCATTGCCAGCGAAGACGCCAAAAAGATCCAGCGCCTCATCAAGGACAGCAAGCTCAAGCTGCAGGCGGCCATCCAGGGCGATGCGGTGCGCGTGACCGGCGCCAAGCGCGACGACCTGCAGGCCGCCATGGCCCTCATCCGCAAGGACATGGCCGATCTGCCGCTGTCCTTCAACAACTTCCGCGACTAAAGCGCCCAAGCCGGCGCTGGCGGCTCAGGCGCGCTGGGCGGCGGTGATCACCACCTCGATGCGCCAGGCCGGGTCGCCCAGGGCGGCCTGCACGGTGGCGCGCGGCGGCGTGTGGCCCGGCACCACCCAGGCGTCCCAGACCTCGTTCATGCCACCGATGTCGCGGATATCGGCCAGGTAGATCTGCGTGCGCAGGATGCGGCTTTTGTCGCTGCCGCAGCGCGCCAGCAGCGCGTCCACCTGCGCCAGCACATCGGCCGTCTGGCCCTGGATGTCGGGGGCCGTGCCCTCGGGGACCACGCCGGCCAGGTGCACCACCCCCTGGAAAACGGCGGCGTCGCTGTAGCGTGCGGCCACATGGTGGCGCTGGATGTCATGGTTCATGAGGATTTGCCCAATTTGGATTCGGTGCCGGCCAGCAGGCGGCGGATGTTCTCGCGGTGGCGCCAGATCAGCAGCGCGGCCATGAGCAGCACGGCCAGGCCGGCCGGCAGGGGCGCGGGCCACCACAGGCCGCCGCCCAACCAGAACCAGACCGGCGCAAACACCGCGGCCACCAGCGCGGCCAGCGAGGAGTAACGGAAAAAGACGGCGATCAGCAGCCAGCTGCCCAGCACGCCCAGGCCCAGGAGCGGGTGCAGGCCCAGCAAGACCCCGGCCGCCGTGGCCACGCCCTTGCCGCCGGCAAAGCCAAAAAACACCGGGTACAGATGGCCCACAAAGGCCCCCAGGCCACACAGGGCCGCCAGCACCATGCCGTCGGGGCCACCCTGCCAGGCCAGGGCCAGCACCACCGGCACCCAGCCTTTGACCGCGTCAAGCAGCAAGGTCAGGATCGCGGCGGTCTTGTTGCCCGAGCGCAGCACATTGGTGGCACCTGGGTTGCCGCTGCCGTAGCGGCGCGGATCGTCCAGGCCCATGAGGCGGCTGACGATGACGGCAAAGCTGAGCGAGCCCAGCAGGTAGCTGGCCAGCGCGGCACCCAGCAGGATCAGAGGGGACATGGACCAATACTCCTTGTGCAGCCGGTGCTGCTCATGCGTCCGATTGTGCCAGCGCGCACTGCACCGGCTGGGCCCCGAGCAACTGCACGCAGCACTGGGGATCGATGCCGATCAGAAAGCCGCGCCGCCCGCCGTTGATCAGGATGCGCGGCAGGGCCAGGATGCTCGACTCGATGTAGACCGGCATGCGCCGGCGCGTGCCAAAGGGCGAGGTCCCGCCGACCAGGTAGCCGCTGTGGCGCTGCGCGACCTCGGGGTCGCAGGGCTGCACCGCGCGGCGCCCGATCTGGCGCGCCAGCGCCTTGGTCGAGACCTTGCAGTGGCCGTGCATGAGCACCACCAGGGGCTGCGCCGACTCGTCCTGCATGATCAGGGTCTTGACGACCATGCCCGGGTCCACGCCCAGCACCTGCGCGCTGCGGCGCGCGCCGCCCTCGGCCGTCCACTCGTACACATGCTCGGTCCAGGCCACGCCCTGCGCCTTGAGGTAGGCGGTGGCGGGGGTCTGGCTGACGTGGGGGCTGCTGCGGGCCATGCGGACCGAGGACTCAGAGCGCGGGGTCCCAGTACTCGATGCGGATGGCGTCGATGGCGGCCAGCACCTCGGGCGACAGGCGCACCGACCAGGCGGCCAGGTTCTCGTCGAGCTGGGCCACGCTGGTCACGCCGATGATGGTGCTCGCCACGCTCCAGCGGTGGTAGCAAAAGGACAGCGCCATCTCGGTGGGCGTGAGACCGTTGTCGCGGGCGAGCTGGTTGTAGCGGCGCGCCGCGGCCAGCGCGCGCTCGCGCGCCCAGCGCTGCTTGCGCACCGACTCGAACTTGGTCACCCGCGCGTCCTGGGGCGCGTCCGGGCCCAGGAAACCGCTCTGGTCGTATTTGCCCGTCAAGAGCCCAAAGCCCAGCGGCGAGTAGGGCAGCATCGAGACCTGCAGGCGGTGGCAGGTCTCGTCCAGCCCATTGTCGTAGGAGCGGTTGACCAGCGCATAGGGGTTTTGCACGGTCTGCACGCGCGGCAGCCCATGCTGCTCGGCCAGGCGCACAAACTCGTGCACGCCGTAGGGGGTCTCGTTCGAGAGGCCGATGTGGCGCACCTTGCCCGCCTTCACCAGCTTCTCCATGGCGCGCAGCTGCTCCTCGATGGGGGTGCGCGATTTTTCCTTGCTGGGGTCGTAATAAGGGATGCCCAGCGCCGCCACATGGCGCTCGGGCCAGTGGATCTGGTACAGGTCGATGGTCTCGATCTGCAGGCGGCGCAAGCTGCCCTCGCACGAGGCGATGATGTCGTCGGCCGTCATGCCGCTGCCCTCGCGGATCCAGGGCATCCCGCGCGAGGGGCCGGCCACCTTGGTGGCAATCACCAGCTGCGCTCGCGCCTCGGGGCGCTTGCGCAGCCAGTTGCCAATGATGGTCTCGGTGGCGCCACAGGTCTCGGCGCGCGCGGGCACGGCGTACATCTCGGCCGTGTCCAGAAAGTTCACGCCGGCCGCCAGCGAGCGGTCAAGGATGGCGTGGGCATCGGCTTCGTTGACCTGCTCGCCAAAGGTCATGGTGCCCAGGCAGATATCGGTCACCTGCAGGTCGGAGGTGCCAAGCTTGATGTGTTTCATGGGGTCGATGATACGTTCACTTGACGACGCCTGCGGCACGGGCCAGCGCCAGCTCCTGCAGGCGCAGCACCCGGCGCTGGACCTTGCCGGTGGTGGTCATGGGCAGCTGCTCGATAAACGCCACCTCCTTGGGGTATTCGTAGGGCGCCAGGCGGCCGCGCACATGCTGCTGCAGCGCGCGCACCAGATCGGCCTCGAAACGGGCCACATCACGCGCCTGCGCCCGACGCGCCAGCGCCGCCGGACTGAGCACCACATAGGCCTTGACCAGCGCCCCGCGCGCCGCGTCGGGCTTGGGCACCACCGCCGCGTTCTGCACGTCCGGATGGCGCACCAGGCAGTTCTCGATCTCGCCGGGGCCGATGCGGTAGCCGGCCGACTTGAACATGTCGTCGGTGCGGCCCTGGTACCAGAGGTAGCCCTCGGCATCGCAGACGGCCATGTCGCCGGTGCGGCACCAGTCGCCGGTGTACTTCTCGCGTGTGGCCTGCTCGTTTCGCCAATAGCCCAGAAAGAACACCGGGTCGGGCTCTCCATGCACATCCAGGCGGTGCACCGCCACCTCACCGGGCTCGCCCGGGGCGCAGGGCTGACCGGCCTCGTCGATCACCGCCACCCGGTGGCCTGGGTAGGGCCGCCCCATGCTGCCCGCGCGCGCCGGCCACAGCCGCGTGCAATTGCCCACCACATAGTTGATCTCGGTCTGGCCAAACATCTCATTGACCGTCACGCCCAGCGCCTGTTGGCACCAATCGAAGACCGCATCGCCCACCGCCTCGCCCGCGCTCATGATGGCCTGCAGGCGCAGGCGGTGGTGCCGCGCAGGATCGGGCACCTCCTTCATCATGGCCTTGAGACCGGTCGGAAAGATAAAGCTGTGCGTGACCGCGTGGGCATGCAGGATTTCAAAGGCCTGCGCGGCGCCAAAGCGCCCGTTGAAGGCCACGATCGGCCGCGCAAAGTACAGGCAGGGCAGCAGCGCGTCCATCAGGCCACCGGTCCAGGCCCAGTCCGCGGGCGACCAGAACACCGCTGTTGACGCCACACGGGCGTCGTCGGGGTCAAAGCCAAACCAGTTCTGGCTGCACACAAAGCCGCTCAGGTTGCCGATCAGCGCCCGCTGCGGGATCAGCGCGCCCTTGGGGTTGCCGGTGGTGCCGCTGGTGTAGATCAGCACCGCCGGGTCGTCGGCGGCGGTGTCCACCAGGGGCCAGGCCGGGGTCTGGGCCGACTGGATCACCGACCAGGCCATGTCCACCCCGTGGCCCAGCGCCTGCGCGGCCGTGCCCACGCCCACCACGCAGCGCAGCTGCGGGCAGTCCGCGCGCACCGACTGCAGCGCCGCCAGCGCCTGCTCGTCCACAATGGCCACGCTGGCCGCGCTGTCCTGCAGCCGATAGGCCAGCGCCTCGGGGCCAAACAGCATCGACAGCGGCATGGCCACGGCGCCCATCTGCAGCACCGCCATATAGGCCACGGCGGTCTCGTGGCGCTGGGGCAGCACCATGGCCACGCGATCGCCCGGCTTCACCCCCTGGGCCTGCAGCCAATGGCTCAGCCGGTCGGCCGCGACCTGCAGCTGGGCGTAGGTCCAGCGCTGCGCGCGCCGGCCCGTGCGGTCGCCCGCCTGGTGCTCGATCAAGGCCACCTGGTCGCGCCGGTCTGGGTCCTGGCTCCAGCGGCGCAGGCACAGCTGCGCCATGTTCATGCGCGCTGGCACCTGCCAGCCAAACTGGCGGTACACATCCGCATAGCGGTCAATTGGGTCATGCAGGTGACGCTTGGCCATGGCTTGCTTCCTTATGATGGAGCGAATGTACCAAGTCCTGCGCCCCGCCTCCCATCGCTTTGTGCCCATTCGCCAGTTGCGCGCCCATGTGCTGGAATGGGGCACGCCGCAAGGCCAGAAGCCGCCCCTGGTGCTGTGCCACGGCTGGATGGACGTGGCCGCGTCCTGGCAATTCATGGTCGACGCCTTTGGCGAGGCCTTTTTGCAGGACCGCTGGATCGTCGCCATGGATTGGCGCGGCTACGGCCTGACCGAATCGCCGCGCACCGACAGCTACTGGTTCCCCGATTACCTGGCCGATCTCGATGCCTTGCTGGACGCCTTGCAGATCACCCAGCCCATCGACCTGGTGGGCCACAGCATGGGCGGCAATGTGGTGATGCTCTACGCTGCGGCGCGGCCCCAGCGCATCCGACGCCTGATCAATCTGGAAGGCTTTGGCCTGGGCCCGACGCGCCCGGCCCAGGCCCCGAGGCGCCTGACGCAGTGGCTTGACGAGCTGCAGTCGCTGCAGCGCGGCGAGCAGGACCTGCGCGACTACCCCGACCAGGCCGGCGTGGTGCAGCGCCTGATGAAGAACAACCGGCGCCTGACCGAGGACCGCGCCGCCTGGCTGGCCCTGCACTGGGCCAAGCCCGATGCGCAGGGGCGCTGGCGCATCCTGGGCGACGCAGCGCACAAGGTGATCAACCCCTACCTGAGCCGCGAGGACGAGACCCTGGCCATTTACGCCGCCATCGAGGCCCCGGTGCTGGCGGTGCAAGGCAGCGATGACTCGCTGGGCCAGTGGTGGAAAGGTCGCTACACGCTCGAGATGTACCTCGAGCGCCTGCGCCATGTGCGCCAGTGCGAGCAGGTGCAACTGGACGACTGCGGCCACATGCTGCACCACGACCAGCCGCAGGCCCTGGCGGCCCTGATCGAGCGCTTTGTGGCCTGAAGCCCTGCCGGGGCGCCGCCTCGGGGGTGCGGCGGGTAAAATCAGCGGTTTGGCATGTGGGCGCTGCGCGTCCCCTGCCCCACCCACTCACAAGGCATTTCCCCATGGACGCAGAACACATCAACCAGATCGGTGCTCAACTGGCCGACCTGTCGGCCCGGACCCAGGACTTACGGAGGTATCTTTGACTACGATGCCAAAGCCGATCGCCTGAGGACCGTCAACGCATCGCTCGAAGACCCCACCGTCTGGAACGACCCCAAGCGCGCCCAGGAACTGGGCAAGGAACAAAAGCAGCTCAACAGCGTGGTGCTCACGCTCAATGACCTGACGCGCGAACTCTCCGACAACAGCGAGCTCTACGAGATGAGCCGTGACGAGGCCGACGAGGCCGGGCTGTTGACGCTCGAAGCCGACAACCAGCGCCTGGCGCGCCTGGTGGAGGCGCTCGAGTTTCGCCGCATGTTCAACCAGCCGGCCGACCCCAGCAACTGCTTTCTGGACCTGCAGGCAGGCGCCGGTGGCACCGAGGCCTGCGACTGGGCCAGCATGCTGCTGCGCCAGTACCTCAAGTACGCCGAGCGCCGCGGCTTCAAGGCCACGGTCGAAGACGAAACCCCGGGCGACGTGGCCGGCATCAAGAGCGCGACCATCAAGATCGAGGGCGAGTACGCCTATGGCCTGCTGCGCACCGAGACCGGCGTGCACCGACTGGTGCGCAAGTCGCCCTTTGACTCTTCGGGCGGCCGCCACACCTCGTTTGCCTCGGTGTTTGTTTACCCGGAAATCGACGACTCCATCGAGATCGACATCAACCCGGCCGATGTGCGGGTCGACACCTACCGCGCCAGCGGCGCGGGCGGCCAGCACATCAACAAGACCGACTCGGCCGTGCGCCTGACCCACGTGCCCACCGGCATCGTGGTGCAGTGCCAGGACAGCCGCAGCCAGCACAGCAACCGCGATGTGGCCTGGCGCCGACTGCGCTCGCGCCTGTACGACTTCGAGATGCGCAAGCGCATGGAAGCGCAGCAAAAGCTCGAGGACACCAAGACCGATGTGGGCTGGGGCCACCAGATCCGCAGCTATGTGCTGGACCAGTCCCGCATCAAGGACCTGCGCACCAACGTCGAGATCTCCAACACCCAGAAGGTGCTGGACGGCGATCTGGACACCTTTATCGAAGCCTCGCTCAAGCAGGGCGTTTAAGCCCTGCAGCCCCCACCGGAGACCCCCATGCGTGAAGGACTTGCCCAGGCGGTGCATCGACAGGACTATGCGCCACCGGCCTATTGGATCGACAGCGTCGACCTGAGCTTTGATCTGGAGCCAGCCAAGACGCGCGTGCTCAACCGCATGCGCGTGCGCCGCAACCCCGAGGTGGCGGCGCAGCCGCTGCGCCTCGATGGCGAGGACCTGCAGCTCGCCCGCGTGCTGGTCAATGGCCAGGGCACCTCGTTCAAGCAGCAGGACGGCCAGCTGGTGCTGGAGAACCTGCCCGAGGGCCACGAGGCGTTTGACCTCGAGATCTTCACCACCTGCGCCCCCGAGAAGAACACCCAGCTGATGGGCCTGTACGTCAGCCAGGACACGTTTTTCACGCAGTGCGAGGCCGAGGGCTTTCGCCGCATCACCTATTTCCTGGACCGCCCGGACGTGATGGCACGCTTTGTCGTGACCTTGCGCGCCGACGCGCGGCGCTACCCGGTGCTGCTCTCGAATGGCAACCTGGTGGCGCAAGGCACCCTGGACGACGGCCGCCATTGGGCGCGCTGGGAAGACCCGCACCGCAAGCCCTGCTACCTGTTTGCGCTGGTGGCCGGCAAGCTGGTGGCACGCGAGCAGCGCATCCGCTCGCGCAAGGGCCACGAGCACCTGCTGCAGGTGTATGTGCGGCCGGGCGACCTGGACAAGACCGAGCATGCGATGAACTCGCTGATGGCCAGCATCGCCTGGGACGAGGCCCGCTTTGGCCTGAGCCTTGATCTGGAGCGCTTCATGATCGTCGCGACCAGCGACTTCAACATGGGCGCCATGGAGAACAAGGGCCTGAACATCTTCAACACGAAGTTTGTGCTGGCCAACCCCGCCACCGCCACCGACGTCGACTTTGCCAATGTCGAGAGCGTGGTCGCGCACGAGTACTTCCACAACTGGACGGGCAACCGCGTCACCTGCCGCGACTGGTTCCAGCTCTCGCTCAAGGAAGGCCTCACGGTGTTCCGCGACCAGGAGTTCAGCCAGGACATGGCCGGCAGCGACAGCGCCCGCGCGGTCAAGCGCATCGAGGACGTGCGCGTGCTGCGCTCGATGCAGTTTGCCGAAGACGCCGGTCCGATGGCGCATCCCGTGCGACCCGACAGCTACGTCGAGATCAACAACTTCTACACCGTCACCATCTACGAAAAAGGTGCCGAGGTGGTGCGCATGATGCAGACCCTGGTCGGTCGCGAGGGCTTTGCGCGCGGCATGGCGCTGTACTTCGAGCGCCACGACGGCCAGGCCGTGACCTGCGACGATTTTGCGCAGGCCATTGCCGATGCCAACCCCAGCTCGCCGCTGAACACGCACCTGGCGGCCTTCAAGCGCTGGTACGCGCAAGCGGGCACACCGGTGCTGCAGGCGCAAGGCGCGTACGACGCGGCCAGCCAAAGTTACACGCTGCAGCTGCGCCAGCACTGCCCCGACACCCCGGGCCAGACGGGCAAACTGCCCTTTGTGATCCCGGTCACGCTGGGCCTGCTGACGCCGCAAGGCCAGCCCTGCCCCCTGGTCATCAACGGTCAGTCGCTGGGCGAACAGACCACGCTGGTGCTGACCGAGGCGCAGACCGAGGTCCGCTTTGAGGGCCTGAGCGAAGCGCCGGTGCTGTCGCTGCTGCGCGGCTTCAGCGCGCCGGTGAACCTGGTGGACACGCAGGACGAGGCCGCGCTGCTGGTGCTGCTGGCCCACGACCGCGATGCCTTCAACCGCTGGGAGGCCTCGCAGCGCCTGATGCTGCAAGCGAGCCTGCGGGCGCTGCGCGAGGGCACCGACGGGGCCACGGCCCTGCCCGCGGCCTTGCTGCAGGCGCTGGGTGCGGTGCTGGCCGACCCCAAGCTGGACCCGGCCTTCAAAGAGCTGGCCCTGACCTTGCCGGCCGAGAGCTACATCGCCGACCAGCTCACGCAGGTGGACCCGCAGCAGGTGCACCGCCTGCGCGAGGGCATGCGCCGCCAGCTGGCGCTGGGCCTGCTGCCGCAGTGGCAGCAGATCCTGCAACACCGCCCAAGCGGTGCGTACTCGCCCGATGCCGCCTCGATGGGTCAGCGCGCCCTCTCGGGCCTGGCCATCAGCATGTGCGCCCTGGCCGCGCGCCTGCAGGGCGACGAGGTGAGCGCTGGCCGCATCTACCAGCAGTTCAAGGACGCCCCGCACATGACCGAGCGCTTTGCCGCGCTGCAGGCCCTGGTGCATGCCCGCCACCGCCTGGCCGCGCCGGCGCTGGCGCATTTTGCGCAGCAGTTCCGCGACGAGGCGCTGGTGATGGACAAGTGGTTTGCCCTGCAGGCGAGCGCCCCCGACGAGGATGGCGACGTGCTGCCGCGCGTGCGCCAGCTGATGCAGCACCCACAGTTCAGCCTGCGCAATCCCAACCGCGCGCGCAGCCTGATCTTCAGCCTGTGCAGCCAGAACCCGGGCGGCTTTCACCGCCAGGACGCGGCCGGTTATGTGTTCTGGAGCGAGCAGTTGCTGGCGCTGGACGCGATCAACCCGCAGGTGGCGGCCCGCCTGGCGCGCGCCATGGACCGCTGGAGCCGGCTGAGCGAGCCCTACCGCAGCGCCGCGCGCGAGGCCCTGGAGCGCGTGGCCGCGCGCACCGATCTGAGCAACGATGTGCGCGAGGTCCTGACCCGCGCCCTGGTTGCCCCCGAATAAGACAAGGAGAGTTTCCATGGCATCGCGCATTTCCCTCTCGCGCTACCTGGTCGAGCAGCAGCGCAGCAAGGGCCACATCCCGGCCGAGCTGCGCCTGTTGCTGGAGGTGGTGGCCCGCGCCTGCAAAAGCATCAGCCATGCCGTCAACAAGGGCGCCTTGGGTGGGGTGCTGGGCAGCGCCGAGACCGAGAACGTGCAAGGCGAGGTCCAGAAAAAGCTCGACATCATCGCCAACGAGGTGCTGATCGAGGCCAACGAATGGGGCGGCCATCTGGCGGCCATGGCCTCCGAGGAAATGGACGACATCTACCCGGTGCCCAACCGCTATCCGCAGGGCGAGTACCTGCTCTTGTTCGATCCGCTGGATGGCTCGTCCAACATCGACGTCAACGTGAGCATCGGCACCATCTTCAGCGTGCTGCGCAAGCCCGAAGGCCCGCAGACCGTGAACGTGCAGGACTTTCTGCAAGCCGGACGCCAACAGGTGGCGGCGGGGTACTGCATTTATGGGCCGCAGACCACCCTGGTGCTGACGGTGGGCGACGGCGTGGCCATGTTCACCCTGGACCGCGAGCAGGGCTCTTTTGTGCTCACCCAGGAGAACGTGCGCATCCCGCCGGACACCCAAGAATTTGCCATCAACATGAGCAATATGCGGCATTGGGCCCCGCCGGTGCGCCGCTACATCGACGAGTGCCTGCAGGGCAAGGACGGGCCGCGCGGCAAGGACTTCAACATGCGCTGGATCGCCTCGATGGTGGCCGATGTGCACCGCATCCTCACGCGTGGGGGCGTGTTCATGTACCCCTGGGACCAGCGCGAGCCGAACAAGCCCGGCAAGCTGCGCCTGATGTACGAGGCCAACCCCATGGGCTGGCTGGTCGAACAGGCCGGCGGCGCGGCCACGAATGGCCAGCAGCGCATCCTGGATTTGCAGCCGAGCCAGCTGCACGAGCGGGTGAGCGTGATCCTGGGTTCGCGCCACGAGGTCGAACGCGTCACCGCCTACCACCAGCCGCAGTGAGGACCCTTTTTCTCATATAATCATTGGCTGTGGTGAACCACAACGCCGGTGTAGCTCAGTCGGTAGAGCAGCTCATTCGTAATGAGAAGGTCGCGTGTTCGATTCATGTCTCCGGCACCACATTCCATGGCCTGCGCAAGCAGGCCATTTTTTTGGCCTGGCCCCATGCGAACAGGGCTCAGGCCAAACATCTGAATGACCGGGCCCGCGCCGCAGGCCCGGGTGGGCAAACCGATTAGTCGAGCGCGGCCGCAGGTTGCGCGTCCTCGGCCTGGGCCTGATCCAGCACCGTGGCGCGCAAGGTCTCGCGCAGCATTTTTTTCTCGGGCAGGCTCAGGGTGCGGTTGAGGTGCTGGCGCATGCGGTGCAGCAGTTGGCGGTCCACTTCCTGCGGCACGCCGCGGCTGACCTGCAGCGCCTCGCGCAGATCCTCGCGCAGGTCTTCGGGCTCTTCCTCCCACCAGGCAGTGACCACCTCGTTCATGGCGGTGCGCAGCACCTGCTGCTCTTCGGGCGTCAGGCTGATCGCGCTGGCGCCACGGCCCTGCAAGGCGTCGCCCAGCGATTGCGAGGACACGATCACGCGGCGGTCGGCCTGCGACAGCAAACGCGCCCAACCCGGATCGCTGCGCAGCATCTGCGGCATGTTGCGCGCCAGCTCGTCGGCCAGCAGGTGCACCGACAGGCCGTGCAGCTGCGCCTCGTCGATCACGCCCAGCAGGCGCTCGTCGTCGGTCGCCAGCAGCACATGGTCGCAGGCACGGTGCTGAGCCAGGCGCAGCAGGTCCTGGGTGATGGCGCGCACCAGGCTGGCACCGCCGTCCTGATCGTGCGAGGCCACCAGGCGCATGACCTGCTCGTCCACCACCTGGCCATCGGCGCGGTCGGTGTACCAGTAAATGCGGCGCACATCGAGCTCCAGGCCCGACTGCTCGAGCGCCTGCCCGAGCAGGCCCGCCATGCCTTGTCGTTGCAAGGTCTCGCCGCTGCCCGACTGACCTTGCTGCGCCAGCCACATCAAAAAGCGCGCGTCCACCAGCGCCATGCAGGCACCACGGCGCGTGTGACCCTCGCCAAAACGACGGGCAGGGCGATTCGACATGGGACCAAGTTCTCGTTTCATAAGCATTTCCGTAAAAATAAATCACTGCTTGTTCAGTGATGGAATTTAAAAGCATTAAAAATTTCCAATTCCATTGTAGCCGCAAGCACGCCGGCGTGTTGCCGGCACAAGCATGCAACGCGCTACACTGGACCGCTGTTTTTTGTGGCCTGAACATGACCCATTACCACCTGTACGCGATCGGCAATGCGCTGGTCGACTCCGAATACGATGTGAGCGACGACCGCCTGGCCCAAATGGGCGTGAGCAAGCGTCACATGACCCTGATTGACGAGACCCAGCGCAGCGCCTTGCTGGCGCAAGTGCATGATCTGAAACCGCGTCGCACGGGCGGCGGCTCGGCGGGCAACACCGTGGTGGCCTTGTCGCAACTGGGTGGACGCAGCTTTTACTCCTGCCGGGTGGCCGACGACGAGTTGGGGGCCTTCTACCGCGACGATCTGCAAGCCCAGGGCGTGGCGAGCAACTTGCAACATGCCCAGTTGCGCCCGGGGCAAACCGGCACCTGCCTGGTGCTGGTCACCCCAGACGCCGAGCGCACCATGTGCACCTACCTTGGGGCCACCGCGGCGCTCGATCCCAGCGCGCTGCACCCGCAGGACATTGCCAGGTCGCAGATCTACTACATGGAGGGCTATCTGGCCTCCAGCCCCAGCGGGCTGCAGGCCGCGCTGCAAGGCCTGGATGTGGCGCGTCAAAACGGCGTGCGAACTGCCCTCACGCTCAGCGATGTCAGCATGATCCGATTCTGCCGCGAGGGCTTGCAGGCCATGCTGGGCGACGGGTTGGACCTGCTGTTTGCCAACGAGGAAGAGGCCCAGACCTGGTGCGGCAGCCAGGACCTGCCCACCGTGCTGCGCGGCCTCGCGCCGCTGGCCCGCACCATTTGCCTGACCCGCGGACCCAAGGGTGCGCTGCTGATCGAGGGCGAGCGCCTGACCGAGGTGGCCGGTGTCCCGGCCAAGGCCATCGACACCAATGGCGCTGGCGACATGTTCGCGGGCGCCTTTCTGTATGGGGTCACCCATGGCATGCCCGCCGCGCAAGCGGCCACCTTGGCCAACCGTGCGGCGGCGGCGGTGGTGGCCCAGCATGGTTGCCGACTCACGCGCGAACGCCTGCAAGGCTTGCTCAAGGCGCTGGCCTGATCGGCTCGAGGGCCATCGCGCCGGGGGGCTGGCGCTCCCGGTTCAAAGGCCTATAATGGTTCCATCGCCGAGTTACTGAACAACTTGCAGGGCGATTCAAAAAAACTGCTAAAGCGTTCGCCAGGCTCCGGCAAGGGGTGGGCAACGCCAACCCACTTCAAGGAGCTTTTTTCATGTCTGCACGCGACTACCTCTTCACTTCCGAATCGGTCTCGGAGGGCCACCCCGACAAGGTGGCCGACCAGATCTCGGACGCCATCCTCGACGCCATCTTTGCCCAGGATCCGCGCTCGCGCGTGGCCGCCGAGACCCTGACCAACACCGGTCTGGTGGTGCTGGCCGGTGAGATCACCACCAATGCCCACGTCGACTACATCCAGGTCGCGCGTGACACCATCCAGCGCATCGGCTACGACAACACCGAGTACGGCATCGATTACAAAGGTTGCGCCGTCATGGTCTGCTACGACAAGCAGTCCAACGACATCGCCCAGGGCGTGGACCATGCCAGTGACGATCACCTCAACACCGGCGCGGGTGACCAGGGCCTGATGTTTGGCTACGCCTGCGACGAAACCCCGGCGCTGATGCCCGCCCCGATCCACTACGCACACCGCTTGGTCGAGCGCCAGGCGCAATTGCGCAAGGACGGCCGCCTGCCCTTCTTGCGGCCCGACGCCAAGAGCCAGGTGACGATGCGCTATGTGGACGGCAAGCCGCACAGCATCGACACCGTGGTGCTCTCGACCCAGCACAGCCCCGACCAGAGCGAAACGCCCACCAAGATGAAGGACAGCTTCATCGAGGCGGTGATTGAAGAGATCATCAAGCCCGTGCTGCCCAAAGAGTGGCTGCAGGACACCCGCTACCTGATCAACCCCACCGGTCGCTTTGTCATTGGCGGCCCGCAGGGCGACTGCGGCCTGACCGGCCGCAAGATCATTGTGGACACCTACGGTGGTGCCTGCCCCCACGGCGGTGGCGCGTTCTCCGGGAAAGACCCGACCAAGGTGGACCGTTCAGCCGCTTACGCTGCGCGCTACGTGGCCAAGAACGTGGTCGCTGCGGGCCTGGCCAAACAGTGCCAGGTGCAGGTGGCTTACGCCATTGGCGTGGCCGAGCCGATGAACATCACCGTCTACACCGAAGGCACGGGCGTCATCAGCGACGACAAGATTGCCGAGCTGGTGCGTGCGCACTTTGACCTGCGCCCACGCGGCATCATCCAGATGCTGGACCTGCTGCGCCCCATTTACAGCAAGACCGCTGCCTATGGCCACTTTGGTCGTGACGAGCCCGAGTTCAGCTGGGAGCGCACCGACAAGGCCGCCGCGCTGCGTGCAGCTGCGGGGCTGTAAAGCACATCAAAGAAAAAGGGGACAGAAATTCTGTCCCCTTTTTTTGTGCATATGGTGGAGCTGGGGGGATTTGAACCCCCGTCCACAAGCCTTCTTCGCGCAGTTCTACATGTGTAGTCGTCTGATTTGAGTCTCGCCAGCTGCGCCGCGCAGCGACACGCTACGCAACCGGCCAGTACCCTTGAATCTCGCACCCGCCCAAGGTACCCGGACAGATGCCAGCCGATATGAATTCCCTTGCAGCCTGGACAGTCTTGCGACCGCCCTTGCCCAGCCTATCGGCCAACTGTTGCAAGGCTCACCGGATTAAGCGGCGAGTGCGAAACGTTCGTCGTTTGCAGTTAGTTTTTTTCTGCGGTTTTACGAGGTGACAGAACCTCGACATGCCCT
>JACCDH011222860.1_pt1 | contig 20759 bp, 21 predicted proteins | sample 7442481 | NCBI WGS metagenome assembly JACCDH01 (sample SAMN15323433, study PRJNA562643) | freshwater metagenome | isolation source: river surface water | place: USA:Blue River Watershed | collected 2017-08-15 | reverse complement strand
ATATTTCTGGAAATTTGCTGTGTATGGCTTCAATAATGGGTACAATTTTTTGTATTTCTTCCTCAGTTGAAATAAATGCAGCACCTGGTCTGGTACTCTGGCCTCCTATATCAATAATAGTTGCCCCTTCTTGAATGAATTTTGCGGCAATGTCCAATGCAATGTCTATTGACTGAACCCTGCTTTTTTCAAAGAAGGAATCAGGTGTAATGTTCATTATAGCCATTATTTGGGGGGAACTTATTTCCCAAATTTGACCTTTAGCAGGAATTTTGAACATAGTTTTATTTTAAGGGCGTTATGCATTATCTTGCAAGGGTTCAAAGTTATTAACTAACCTCGAAATTCTTACAATTTTAATGAGCCATACTTCTTCACAATTTGATAAGGCTATTGCATCCTGTAGTGACATATTCTTTAAAAAAACCCAGGATTATGGAACAGCATGGAGAGTGCTACGCATCATTTCGGTGGTAGATCAGATTTTTATAAAAGCATTAAGAATTAGAACCATTCAAGATGTTGGAACACAAAAAGTAGGAGACGATATCAAAGATGAGTTCAAAGGCATCATTAACTATTCCATTATTGGGTTAATTCAATTGAAATTAGACGACCCTAAAGTGGAAGACCTACCTGTCAAAGAAGTTCAATCCTTATATAATGAATATGTAAGTTTTGCAAAATCAACCATGGCAGATAAAAACCATGATTATGGTGAAGCATGGCGTGATATGAGCCAGGAAAGTTTCGCAGATTTGATTTTGGTTAAATTATTGCGCATTCGCCAAATTCTAACGAACGACGGTAAAACCTTAATTAGTGAAGGAATTGATGCTAATTTCGTTGATATTTTAAACTATGCTGTTTTTGCTTTAATCCTCATTGAGGAAGGCAAACATTAATTGAATCCCCCTCATTTAAATAATATAATTATGCAATCCTTTCTAAAAATATTGCGATGGACAGTAGGTATATTATTTATATTCTCAGGATTGATCAAAGCCAATGATCCTTTGGGTTTAAGCTACAAAATGCAAGAGTTTTTCGATGTATTGGGTCTTTCTTTTTTCAGTGACTATACATTGATATTTTCCATTTTAATGAATGTACTTGAAATTGTAGCTGGTATTGCCCTACTTATTCAATACCCTTATAAGAAAACACTTTGGCTTTTATTAGCCTTAATTCTATTTTTTACTTTCTTAACTGGTTATGCATTATTCTCTGGTAAAATTAAAACCTGTGGTTGTTTTGGTGATTGCATCCCTTTGACTCCCCAAACATCCTTTATTAAGGACATTGTATTATTGATTAGCATTGTTATTTTATTATTCTATCATAAAAAGATCAAAACAAAAATTAAACCTTGGCTAGGCATAATTATTTTAACCCTTACCAGCTTTGGTGTTGTTTATGGACAATATTATGTACTTAATCATTTGCCACTCATTGATTGCTTGCCCTACAAAACAGGGAATGATATCAATGAAAAAATGAAAACGCCTCCTGGCGCAGTACCTGATAGTGTTGCTATACAAATGGAGTTCACAAAAAACGGGAAATCCTATTTTTTTGACGCCAATCACTTTCCGGACAACTTCGATGAAAGTTATATATATAAAAACAGGAGAGAAGTAGTTGTTCGAAAAGGGAATGGTTTGAAAGCAGCTATTGATGATTTTACTTTAGAAACCATAAACAAGGTTGATAGTACAAAGGATGTATTGTCACAAACTACTCCCTATGTATTGATTTTCACTGGTAAAGTAACAAACGATGTACCCTGGGACATGTTGATGTCTGCTTTACACAAAAAACATAAACTAGTATATATTGTCACTGCCGATAAATCAGGCGCCCTTCAATATTTATCCAAAGAAAATATTCTAATTGGAGATATTACCATGATTAAAACAGCCGCTAGAGTATGGCCTACCATTTTTATCATGAATGGGAGTGTAATCATGCAAAAGCAGAGTTATATTGATTTCTTGAATAAATAATAGTCATCTTGCATTAAAATGGCTAACTTAGGTATCACAGTAAACTTTCTGTTATGTCAAAAATCAAAGAAATTCTTCAAAAGAAAGGCCCTGTATTTAATTCGGTTTCTCCAGATACCAAAGTGTTGGATGCTTTAAGTATCATGAAATCCGAAAACCTAAGTTATGTTGTAGTTATGCAGGATAGCAAATACCTTGGTATTATGTCCGAACGTGATTATACGCATAAAATTAAACTACAAGGAAAGAAATCTGAAACTACGACTGTTAAAGAAATCATGTCCTCAGATTATCCAGTAATTGGTTATGAGGAAGAATTGCAAAGATGCATGGTTTTAATGAACGTTTATAAAACAAGGTATTTACCCATTTTCGATGAAATGGAATTTCAAGGAGTCATTACCATGAATGATTTAATGAGAGAAGTAATTGCTAAGGACGATCAAACTAAGCCCAACACAGATGGTTTATTTGAACTGTAATTTATTTGATTATCACTTCATTGATCATGTTTTCTCCCATTTTTTCATTGACCCTTTCAATAATTTGTAATTTTTGAAAACCTAGTTCGTTTTTCAAGGGGCCTACATTGGTTTCGATAAATAATTTTTTATCAAAAATGTAAATCTTATCGGTGTACTTGGCAATGGTGGTACCCATTATTTCACTCCATACTTCCTCAATTTGGGCGGCGCGTATTCCGTTTTTCAATTTGCTACTTTGTACAAATTGCTTTAATGCATCTCCTAATTTAAATACTGCCATAGCTTGCAATTTACGGAATTATAATTCAATGAGCTGATACCTATTTAAATGTTTACTCAATAAATTTTCCATCCTTTCTTTATGCGTGTCTGTAATAAATACTTGACCATCTGTAGAATGACTTACCCAATCCAATAATTGGATCATTCTTTGTTCATCTAATTTTTCAAATATATCATCCATTAATAAAATAGGGGAAAAGCCTTTGTTTTCCTTAATGAGATTCCATTCAGCCAATCTAATCGCAAATAATAAACTTTTTCGCTGACCTTGAGAAGCTTCTTGTTTAAAAGGCTGATTTTGTATGGTAATTTGTAAGTCATCTTTATGAATCCCCACATTGGTTCTTTGTAATATTTGATCTTTTGAAAGTGACTGTGCAATTAAATGTTCAAATGAATCCTGATTTAATGATGATTGATATTGTATGTCAATTTCGTCTTGCTGACCAGCGATATGTTGATACAAGGCAAGAATTGCTGGCAAATAAATGGTAATTAACTCTTTTCTGTACTTATGAATTATATTCCCATTTTCAATAAGTTGTTCATTAATGGTTTCCAATAAAAGGGTATCCAAATAATTAGTCTCCGCAGCATTTTTTAACAAGCTGTTTCTTTGAACGAGTATCTTATTATATTGAATTAAGTGCTTTAAATAATCCGGATGCATTTGAGACAATAAACTATCCATTAACTTACGCCTTTCCTCACTTGAGCCAGTAATAATTTGAACATCATCGGGTGCAATCATTACACATGGAATTTTACCAATATGTTGTGATAGTTTTGTGTAGGGTTCTTGGTCAAAATAAAATTCTTTTTTTAGATTTTCTCTTAAGATACAAGTAACAGGAGTGGTCTCACCCTTTATTTCATATTTCCCTTCCACACGCATGCCCTCATGCGCATGGTGAACGTTTTGTGCATCGGGTCGGCTAAAATAACTTTTCGTAAAAGACAAATAATAAACGGCATCCAACACATTGGTTTTACCTGTTCCATTAGGGCCAACAATTCCAACAATTCTGTCTGTAAAAACAAATTGCTTTTGTAGGTAATTCCTAAATTGGAGCAAAGAAAGTTGTTGTAGCCTAACCATAGGTGCAAAATACATAAGAAAAAGCTGTAATTTTAGTCAAATTTTAAAGGAATGACTTTAATTAGCGAGCAACAGCTGCCAAGTATCATTAAAAGACTAGCCCATCAAATATTAGAAACCTATCCTGGTTTAGCCAATACGGTAATTATAGGCCTTCAACCTAGGGGGGTATTTTTGAGTGATAAAATTGTAGCTGCTTTACAACAAGAATTAAGCCCAGAACAGGTTGTTTACGGTAAATTAGACATTACTTTTTTTAGAGACGATATTCGTAGGGAATTGCATTTGCCCACGGAAACCGATTTACCCTTTTCTATTGAAGGGAAAACGGTGATTTTAATAGATGATGTATTATATACTGGAAGGACCATTCGAGCAGCTTTGGATGCTTTACTTTCCTTTGGGAGGCCCTCAAAAGTGGCACTTTGCGTTTTGGTGGATCGTAAACCAAGCCGAGAATTACCTATACAGCCCGACTTTTCAGGAAAAGAAATGGACACTTTAACGCCTCATAAGGTAAAAGTGAGGTGGAAAGAACATGATGGAGTGGACGATGTGATTTTATTAGAGGGATAGCTTAAACGAGTACAAAGGCGACAATAGAATATGGTTTCTTGAAAAATTTATATTAATTTTGTTTTTTAATGGCACTATCTACCAAACATCTTCTTGGTATCAAAGACCTCAAAACTGAGGACATTCAACTCATTTTATCTACCGCAGGTCAGTTCAAAGAAGTTTTACAAAGACCCGTTAAAAAAGTTCCTAGCTTAAGAGACATTAACATTGTTAATTTATTTTACGAAAATTCTACCCGAACTAGAATTTCCTTCGAATTAGCTGAAAAAAGATTGTCAGCGGACGTTGTTAATTTTACGGTTTCAAGCTCATCTGCTGCCAAAGGGGAATCCCTTTTAGATACAGTAAATAATATTTTAAGTATGAAGGTGGACATGGTGGTCATGCGCCATAGTGCTTCAGGTGCCCCTCATTTTTTAGCAAAACATATTGATGCTGCCATTATCAATGCAGGGGATGGTATCAATGAGCATCCTACCCAAGCTTTATTAGACGCCTTCTCAATGGTCGAAAAGTTTGGATCCTTAAAAGGACTCAAAGTAGCCATATTAGGGGATATTATGCATAGCCGAGTGGCACTTAGTAATATTTATCTATTGAAAAAAATGGGCGCTGAAATCATGGTTTCTGGCCCACCAACCTTAATCCCAACTTATTTAAAGGAGGCAATGGGTATTCAAGTAGAATATAATATTGATAAAGCATTGGCATGGTGTGATGTAGCGAATGTCCTTAGAATTCAATTAGAACGCCAAAATCAGCCTTTATTCTCGTCCCTGAGAGAATATAACCTAGCTTATGGGATTACCATGGCGCGCCTTAATAAGTTAAACAAGGAAATCGTCATTATGCACCCAGGCCCAATTAATAGAGGGGTTGAAATGGATAGCGAAGTCGCTGACAGTAAACACTCCATTATCTTAGATCAGGTTGAAAATGGGGTAGCTGTAAGAATGGCTTGTTTATATTTATTAACTGGAAGGTCAAATCCAGCCTAATGGTTGTTTGTTTTAACAATTTCCTTACTTTTATTCCATGCAAAGAATTTGTTTATTTCCAGGCACATTTGATCCAGTTACACTAGGACATATTGATATTATCAATCGATCCTTACCCTTATTTGATAAAGTAATTGTGGGTATAGGGATGAATGCCGCTAAGAATCCTATGTTTACAGCTGATCAACGCCGAATTTGGTTTGAGGAAATTTATAAAGACATCCCAAAAGTAGAAGCGGTTATTTACGATGGTTTAACCGTTAAATATTGTCAAGAAATTGGGGCACAATTTATTTTAAGAGGCATTCGATATGTAAGTGATTTTGAGTATGAAAAAACCATTGCTGATGCCAATAGAACAATGGATCGTACGATAGAAACTATTTTTTTAACGGGAGAGCCTAAATATACATCAGTAGCTTCCACCATTGTTAGGGATATCATTCGTAATGGGGGAGACGCATCTCCTTTCTTACCCCAGGAAGTGATCAATACTTTACAAAAAAGTAATCAACTTAATTATCATCCTTCTTTATAATTCGATTGTATTGAGTTTAATTCGATATTGCTCAATTACGGCTAAAATATTGGGGTAGGTTTGATCAAGACAATGTCTTGCTTTGGCAAGTGAATGCCATTCTATTTTCTCAATATCTTCTGTTATTTGTGGTACTCCCTCCTGTAAATTATCAATAGTCATATGAAACCAATAAGTGCGTTTCACCACCTCCTCCTTTATATAAGCATCAAAGTAAGTATGATTGGTAAAACACAACATGCCATGTAATTGAATCTGCTGCAAACCTGTTTCTTCCTGTACTTCTCTGATAGCACAGGTTTGTATTGTCTCACCCTCATCCAACTTTCCTTTAGGTAAATCCCAAAATCCTCGTCTAAAGATCCATAAAATTTCACCTTTAGGGTTGGTAACTAAGCCTCCTGCAGCAATAATTTGTTTAGGCATAAAAATGTGTAAAGTATTTAGTAACTCTTGGTGTAAAATTAGTATTTAGCCTTTAATTTCGTACCACTAATTAAAAGTTGTTATGACTAACGAAAAAGCGGTAGCAGAAAAATTACTTCAAGTAGGTGCTGTAAAATTAAGCCCCAATAACCCATTTACCTGGGCAAGTGGTTGGAAAAGTCCAATATATTGTGATAACCGTAAAGTTTTGTCCTTTCCTTATGTGCGTGATTTTATCAAAAGTGAAATGTGTAATGTTATTTTTGAGCAATTCGAATCAGCAGATATGTTAGCTGGCGTAGCGACAGCAGGAATTCCATGGGGTGCCATGGCAGCAGATCAGTTAAAATTACCTTATATATATGTACGTCCTAAACCAAAGGAACATGGATTAGGGAACCAAATTGAAGGTGTTTATGAAAGATCAAATAAAATTTTAGTAATTGAAGATTTAATATCTACAGGTAAAAGTAGTTTACAAGTGGTGGATGTATTAAGAAATGAAGGATTGGAAGTAGTAGGAATGGTTTCCATTTTCAATTATGGATTTAATATTGCTGATGAAGCCTTTAAAGCTGCGGGTGTTCCTTTTCATTCCTTAACCAACTATGCAAGTTTAATTGAACTAGCTTTAGAAAAAGGGGAAATTGATGCAAACACACAGGAAACTTTAATGCAATGGAGAGAAAGTCCTTCCACTTGGAATCAGTAAAGTAAATCGACAGGCATTCATTGACCCTTATTTTAATTGACCTTGTACTGTCTTTAATAAATCTCGTACCACCGACTCTTTTAAATTAAAGGTTCTGGTTGTGGTATAATTGATAGGTACAGTTTTGGTAAAAAAACCTTTAGACACAGTCGCATTCCCAACCACCACTATTTTGAATGGCTTATTGAACATTAAGTCAACACTATGGTTTAAAATGGAATTTAATCCAATTTGTAATTTAGCGGGTAAAATAAAATTAGCAGATGAAGGAATATTAATCGGAGATTCCATTAAGTAATGGGTTAATTTCTGGTCATTGACAAATATATCACAGTCAATTTTTTTTAACTCTAAATCAAATCCATTGGGGTTATAACAATTTAATTGTGCATTAAAGATATTCTCTTTTAAGCTTAATTTTTCAATTTTAAAAGATTGAACTCCTTTTAATTCAAATGATTTGGGCGATGAACATCCAACAGAAAATAAGAAAAGAGCTATAACAACGAATCTATTTAGGCGCATTTTAAAATTTTATATAAAATTAATAGGTATTTGTAGTTTGGGAAAATATATTTACATAACTTTTTGTTAACGATGCATAGTATAGACTTACAATATTTTGGCACCATTGGATATATTAAAACACTTATCGATGGTAAGGAACTGCATTTTGATCGGCAACATCCCTATTCTAAAATGAGTTTCAAAAACAGAATGGTCATTGCTACTGCTCAAGGACCCTTACATTTATCCATACCATTAATAGGAGGGAGGGATCAAAAAGTGCCTATTGGAACCATTCGGATTGACTATCATTCAAAATGGCAAGATCATCATTTTAAAGCGATTGCTTCAAGTTATCAGCGTTCTCCTTTTTTTGATTATTACAAGGATACTTTGTTTGAATTATATCAACAAAAGCCTACATTTTTAGTGGATGCATTGTTGTTAACGCAGGCTTGGGTAAAGCAACAATTAAAAGCCAATTGGGTAATGACGGAAACTAATCCTGCAATTTCAGTTCAAAGAATAGTGGACCCTTGGTTACCCAAAAATTATCAGTTACTTCCCAATCCAATTCAATACAATCAAGTATTTGAAGACCGAACAGGGTTTTTGCCTAATTTATGTATTTTGGATTTATTATTTTGCACAGGTGGAAAGCAAGCAAATCAATTATTGATGTCTTTCTAAATAAGCTTTAGCCCATTTTTCGTACTCCTTAATTTCAGCCCATTCTTTACTATTGAATAGATAATCGTAGGCTTCGTTATTATCTTTAGCGAATTGTAATTTTTCTGCCAATAATGCACGCTTTAATTGATAGCTTCTTATGATGGAACTAATAAATACCCTTTCTGCCAAATCCTCTTCTACCGAATCCATTTGTTGATCATAGCTAGCAAATTGAATTGGATTTTGACGGGATTTAATCCAGTTTTTTGTTTCTGTTATTAATTCTTTATAAGCTAGTTGATCCTCATTCATTTGACCCTTATCTATGTGCGTATTAACAATTGGATTTTGTTTTGTTTTAGTTGGTACAGGCTGAGTCAGTTCCAAACTTTTTTCTATTTTATTAATTGATTTATTTTGAACATACACTTTTGTTATTTTGGGAACAATTCTGGGTATGGTTGCAAAATGTGGCCTATCAGGAACAAAGGATTGCTTTTGAGGTTGGATGCCAAAAAATAATATTAGCATCAAACCCAAAAAAACGACTATCGGTGTGAATGTAAATTTATTAGCCGCTTTAATATTGTTCATTATTTGAATACGCGTCAACAATTCTCCATGTTGCTTTACTGCAGCTAACCTTAATTCATTTTCGGGTTGCTGTTTGAATAAAGACAATTGGTATAAAATTTTAGTGTACAAAAGGGGAGTTGCTTGTTGACTTTCTAAAACCATTTCATCACAGGCAATTTCTCTATATAAGGATAATTTTCTAGACAAGAGATAATTGAAAGGATTGAAGCATAAAATGATTTTTGTAATAGATAAGAAATAATTAAATAAATAATCATTTCGGACAATATGTGCCAACTCATGAAGTAAAATAATTTTTATCTCTTGTGCACTCATTTGATTGCATACTGCAAAAGGCAACAATATGATGGGTTCTAAAAAACCAAAAACTACTGGACTGTTGATTGAATGACTATATCCAATAATTAGTTTTTGAGGAACTTGAATGGGGCTATTTTGTAACAACGCTTTTAATGAGTGATCAATGATGATTGATTTCTTTAAATCATTTAATTCAATAATTTGATAAATTAATTTCCCAACTAGATAAATTAAAATCACACAATAAACAATACCAGCAAAAGCTAAATAATAAGGAGGATTTGAAACAGAAAGGGTATATTGATTAATGTACTGAATTGGATAACTGTCCCATTGAAAAATTTCAAAAATAAAGAATAAAGTAGCGATAATCTGTAAGCTGGAGCCAATTTTAAAAAGTGAGCTTGCTTTAAATTTGAATATATTTTCTATCAAAAGAAAGCCTAACCATAATATTCCTAAAAAAAGAATATTGTGGAGCATTGCAAAAGTAATATGTTCAAAATAGACCATCATCAATAAAGGCTTTGAATTTCACTTTTTATTTGTGTGTATTTTTTTCTAGTTCTTCAATTAAATGTTTGATTGCATTTAATTCATCCTTACTTGTTTCATTGTTTCCCAAGGCCTGTAATACCAATTCTGAAGCTGAACCACTAAACAGGGTTTTAATCATTTTCCCTACATATTGTTCCTGTGCTTTCTCTTTATTGAAACAAGGGGTATAAATATGGGTTTTAGCAGATTCGTCTCTTGTAACCATCCCTTTTTCATGCATTATTTGCATCAACTTTAAGGTAGTGGTATAGCCAATATCTTTTGTTTGTTGTACAATTTCATGTACTTCACGAACCGTTGCAGCTGTTTTATCCCATAAAATACTAAGGATTTCTAATTCACTTTCGGTAGGTTTAAATGATTTGGTCATAGTATTACGATTATATTCGTAAGTAAATCTACTTTAACCAAAGGAAATAACAAAAAAATCCCCCCGAAAATTCGGAGGGATGCTGTTAAAATATAGTAAAAATGCTAGTTTGTTTTGAGGTATTTAGCATATTTAGCGTTTTGCTCTTCGGTTAACGCCTTGCCATTGACAGTGATTTTACCGTTGTTCACTTCAATTTTGATATTGTCTTTAGGCGCTAATCCGTCTTCCTGCAATACTTGTGCTAAATTTTTTGAATCAGCTGTAATAGTAATGGTTTTAGCTGTATCAGCTACTGTTTTAAATGAAGTATCTGTATTTATTACAGACATTTCAATAGTTTGAGACTTTGTTTCAACAGTAGTTGCTTTTGTTGGATGCATTTTTGCTAAAGTTGGTGCCAATACCAATGAAACAATCGACATTAATTTAATCAAAATGTTCATGGAAGGACCAGAGGTATCTTTAAATGGATCACCCACTGTATCACCCGTTACAGATGCTTTATGTGGTTCTGATTTTTTATAAAACATTTCCCCATTGATCTCAACCCCTTTTTCAAATGATTTTTTAGCATTGTCCCAAGCACCACCGGCATTGTTTTGGAAAATTCCCATTAACACACCACTTACAGTAGCACCTGCTAAGAAACCACCTAAAGCTTCTGGGCCCATTGTAAAACCAATTAAAATAGGAGAGATAATAGTGATAGCCCCTGGTAACATCATTTTTTTCAAAGAGGCTTCTGTTGAAATAGCCACACATTTATCATACTCAGGCTTACCAGTACCTTCCATAATACCTGGAATAGTACGGAACTGACGACGAACTTCTTCCACCATTGCCATAGCAGCTTCACCTACCGCGCGAATCGCTAAGGAAGAGAAGATAAATGGAATCATACCCCCTACAAATAAAGCTGCTAGAACGTCGGCTTTATAAATATCAATATGTTGATTATTTGGCATCGCAACACCTACAAAGGCAGCGAATAATGCTAATGAAGTTAAGGCAGCAGAAGCAATGGCAAAACCTTTTCCACTTGCAGCGGTAGTATTTCCCACTGCATCCAAAATATCTGTTTTTTCACGAATTTCCGCTGGTAATTCACTCATTTCAGCAATACCTCCCGCATTATCAGCGATAGGGCCGAAAGCATCAATAGCTAATTGCATAGCTGTAGTTGCCATCATACCTGCTGCAGCAATAGCCACACCGTATAAACCTGCACAAGCATATGAACCATAAATACCAGCAGCTAAAACTAAAATTGGATAGAAAGTAGATTCCATACCAATTGCTAATCCTCCAATAATATTGGTAGCGTGACCTGTACTTGATTGTTTAATGATGCTTAACACTGGACGCTTGCCCATTGCGGTGTAAAATTCTGTAATGATACTCATTAAAGTACCTACTACTAACCCTACAGCAATCGCACCAATTACCCCATTTCTAGAGAATTCTAAACCTCTTAGATACATAGTTTCAGGCAATACATAGGATACTAGGAAATAACAAGCGATGGCCGTTAAAATCATAGAACCATAATTACCCATATTCAATGCTTTTTGAACAGTAGCAGTGTTTAAACCAGCCGTTTCGCTGATTCTTACAAAGAAAGTGCCCACAATTGATAATATGATACCTACACCCGCAATTAACATAGGTAATAAAATAGGGGATAAACCACCAAAGGCATCCACTAATTTTCCCCCTGTTGCGTTAGTTACTTCTTGTCCCAATACCATAGTAGCCAATACAGTTGCAACATAAGAACCAAATAAATCGGCACCCATACCAGCCACATCACCCACATTGTCTCCTACGTTATCTGCAATGGTTGCAGGGTTACGCGGATCATCCTCAGGGATACCTGCTTCCACTTTACCCACTAAATCAGCTCCCACGTCAGCAGCTTTGGTATAAATACCACCACCCACACGTGCAAATAAAGCGATAGATTCAGCGCCTAATGAGAAACCAGTTAACACTTCTATGGTTCTTAACATTTCTTCTGGATGACCACTTACAAAGAAATATTGTTTTAAAATTAAAAATAACCCACCTAATCCTAATACAGCCAAACCAGACACGCCTAGGCCCATTACAGAACCACCAGTGAAAGACACTTTCAAGGCACGCGCTAAACTTGTTTTTGCTGCTTCAGCAGTTCTTACGTTAGCTTTTGTAGCAATTTTCATCCCAATATAACCAGCCGTTGCACTAAATACAGCACCAATTACAAAAGAGATGGCAATACTCCAATGACTAGATTCGTTTTTTGAGGCCATAAACCCTAATAAAAGGGCAACAATTACCACAAAATAGCCTAAAATTTTCCACTCTGCTTTTAAGAAAGCCATGGCACCCTCCGCTATATAAGTGCTTATTTCTTTCATACGGTCATTACCAGCATCTTGCTTAGATACCCAGTTGAATTTCAAGAGAGTATATAGTAATCCTACAATACCCATGGCCGGAACGGCATAAAATAGAAGATCTTTCATAAGAATTTACTTAATTCAGTTATTGTTTAGTTTCAATTAAGGTTTGCAAAAATAGGGTGAAAAGGCCAAAAAATGGCAAAAAAGCGCAACTTTACTGCTCTAATAAGGTACTATCTTCCTTTCCTGTAAAAACAGCAACCAGCTGTTTTCCGTTGTATATTTTTTTATTGTACTTATTTCCTAATATAATAATAGTTACAGAATCCTTTAAAAGTCTTGCGAAAACAGCATTATTTCCATGCCACCAGCCATTGTGAAATATCAATTTTTCCTCATTTGGCTTCAGGACCATTCTCCACCCAAACCCATAATTTCTAAAATCTTTAGTAAGTGGGCTCTTGGGTTCATACGCTAAATCCATGGTGGATTGTTTAACATAACTAGCAGAACGTAAGGCTTTGTCCCATAATAACATATCTTGAACAGTGCTATACACGTTTTTATCACCGTAAATATAGTCAAACTTATCTAGTTTAAATGGTTGATTTTTCTCGTTATAAGAGGGTACATATTTGTCTTTAAGCTTATTGCTAAAAATAAAACTGTGTTCCATTTTTAATGGTTTAAAAATGGTTTCATCTATATAAGTAGGGAAATCTTTTCCAGTTACTTGTTCAATAATTAAAGCAAGGAGTACATAATTGGTATTACAATATTTGAAAACCTTATTAGGTTGTGCTTGTGGGGCTGGGCGTTTCTGAACCATAAAATCAAGCACATCTTGATTGGTATAATTACCTTCCTTAAAGGGGGCTACTTTGGAAACAACCTGTAATTTATGTTCAATCTTACCTTTTTTATTCTTCGTTTTTACATCTACATATTTTACCGTTTCCAAAAAATAAGCATAATCGGGAAGTCCACTTCTATGACAAAGCAACTGCTCTACTGTTACTTGTGTATAAGGAAACTTAGGTAAATATTTTGTGACCGTTGCTTTTAAATCAATTTTTTGCTCCTCCCACAATTTCAGGGTTGCCATTGCTGTAAACGTTTTTGAGATAGAAGCTAAATGCAAAGAAGTTTCTTTACCAATGGGGGTTTTATTAACTAGGTCAACAAAGCCCTGATAATCTTCAAAAACAATCTCTCCATTTTTAGCCACTAGGATTTCTCCACTAAAATTTTTATTGAGGAGCTTCTCATAGCGTTCCTTTATTTGAGCACCATATTTATCTTTATTCAATGTAACGCTAACGGGCATTCTTGCCGTATCTACGATGGTTGATTGAGGATCTTGGCCAGTACCACAAGCTGAAAAAAGTAAAAACATTGCTAATAAAAGGGGCATCCGCACAATCATCTGTTAGTTTTTAAAAGTAAAAAAGAAAATATTTAGCTTATAAACGAATAAAATTACAAATTATTGTAATTCAAAATAACCCAATAATATTTTACCTTTGACCTATGAGCAATCTAAACAATACCAGCTATCCCAAAGACAAGATAAAGGTTTTATTCTTAGAAAATATTAGTGAGAAAGCGGTGCAATATTTCAAACATCAGGGATATACGGATGTAAAAAAAGTAACGGGTGCATTAAGTGAAGAGGAATTGGTTAAGATCATTAAAGATGTTCATATTTTAGGCATTCGTTCCAAAACATTTATCTCCAAAAAAGTGTTGGATAGTGCCAAAAAATTACAGGCTATTGGCTGCTTTTGTATTGGCACGAATCAGGTAGATATGAAAGCTTGTAAACAAAAAGGAATTGCTGTTTTTAATGCTCCCTATAGTAATACAAGAAGTGTCGCAGAATTGGTAATTGGCTCTTCCATTATGTTGATTCGTAAAATAATGGATAAAAACAAAGCAGCGCACGAAGGAATTTGGATGAAAGAAGCGAAAGGAAGTTTTGAATTAAGGGGTAAAACCATGGGCATTATTGGCTATGGAAATATAGGAACACAAACAGGCATCATGGCAGAGGCCATGGGAATGAAAGTGAAGTTTTATGATGTGGAAACCAAATTACCTTTAGGAAATGCCATTGCGGTAAAATCTATCAAAGAATTAGTAAGTAGTGCAGATATTATATCATTACATGTACCTGAAACTTCTCAAACCAAGAATTTAATTAGTAAAGAAGTCATTAAACTAATAAAGCCGGGTGCTATTTTAATTAACTATGCTAGAGGAGAAGTAGTGGATTTAGACTCTCTTGCGGTAGCATTAAAAAACAAGCAATTAAGTGGTGCTGCCATTGACGTTTACCCATGGGAACCAGAAAAAAATGGAGATCAATTTAAAACACCTTTACAAGGATTGTCAAATGTTATTTTAACACCGCATATTGGAGGTTCTACCGAAGAAGCACAAGAAAATATTGGGGAAGATGTAAGTATTAAATTATACCAATATTTAGAACGAGGTGTATCTAACGGATCTCTTTCAATTCCAGCAATAAGTTTGCCTCCTGTTGACGGTGCGCATAGAATACTTCATATTCATAATAATGTTCCTGGAGTACTAAGTGCGATCAATACGGTGATGTCCAAAAATAAAATAAATATTGTTGGACAATACTTAAAAACAAATGAAGAAATTGGCTATGTAGTTTTAGATGTTGATTCTAAACTTTCAAAAAAGGCAATTGAATTATTAAGGGAAGTGAAAGAAACAATTCGGGTAAGAATGTTATACTAGAATTTTAGTGTAATCCTAATAATGAGGGAATAAATCTTTTTTATGAACTGCTGAGTTCTGTCAACATATGTTTTATTTCAAGTTCATCAACCCCCATTGAAATTAAATTTTCATTCATCGTTGGACAATTATATGTCATTAAACTAGGTATTGATTTTCTTGCTGAACTATGTATTTCTTTCGCCCCGGTTGCTGCGATGATTTGTTTACAATTATTTGCGCGCACACCACTTCCTGGTAAAATAATGATGCGATCACCGGCTATTGAAACCAATTTTTTAATCAAGGGAAGGGCATCCATTACATTAGGGACTTGACCACTTGTTAAAACCCTTGAACAACCTGCTTGAATCAGGTCTTCAAGTCCACTTATTGGATCCATACATCTGTCAAAAGCTCGATGAAAAGTTATTTGCATCGGGGCAGCTAAATCAACTAATATTTTCAAACGCTCTTTATCAATGGAGCCATCTGCTTTTAATAACCCAATCACTGCACCGGGATAGCCCAATGCTTTAATATAAAGTAAGTCGTTTTTAATACATTCAAATTCATTATCAGTATATAAAAAATCACCTCCTCGGGGTCTAATGATAGGGAAAATTGGAATAGAGCAGTGTTGTATTAGAAATTGTAAACTACCATGAGATGGGGTAGTGCCCCCTTCATTTGGATTTTCACAAAACTCTATTCGGTCTGCCCCTGCTTTTATAGCAGCAACGGCTGCTTCTACTGTAAATACGGCTACTTCTAAAAGTACTTTTGAATTGTCCATAATGATAACTTAAAATTTAAACACTAAAAGGAGATTCAATTAAATGATTGCCTGCAACAGTATGCACAGCATAATTAAAACCAGTGTGCAAAGCATAGCTTCCATGTTCGCCCTTTTTATTTAATGCTAAAAAACATACTTGTATATCCTTTGCTTTTTCTTTTTTAATACGTCTAACTTTTTCAACTACTAATCTGCAGGCCTCCTGAGGTGACTTTCCTTGTCGCATAAACTCCACTACCGCACTTGCTCCAGCCACCCTAATTACATCTTCACCTTGCCCAGTTGCGACTACTGCACCTACTTCATTGTCAACATATAAACCCGCACCAATAATAGGAGAGTCTCCAACACGTCCTCTTAATTTAAAACCTGCACCACTGGTGGTACAACTTCCACTTAAATTTCCATGCACATCTAATGCAACCATCCCAATGGTATCATGATTCCATTCGCCATTCTCAAAACGCGTGGGCGCTTTAAATTGATCTTGTAATTGACTAGTGGGAGATTGTCTTTCAATATTGATTACTGGCTGATAAGTTGATTTCTTCAACCATTGTTGGTAAGCTTTTTCAGCAGTTTCGGATAATTTACTTGATTCTAATTTAAACCCTTCTGCAATGGCAAATTGTTGTGCTCCTTCACCCACCAACATAACATGTGGCGTTTTTTCCATAACTCTTCTTGCTACTGAAATGGGATGTTTTATTCTTTCTAAAAAAGCCACACTTCCACAATTAAATTCATGATCCATAATGGAAGCGTCCAATGTAACATATCCATCTCTGTCTGGGTTGGCACCTAAGCCCACGCAACATCCAATTTCATCCTCTGTAATCATTACCCCTTTTTCAACAGCATCTAATGCAGTTCCACCTTTACTTAACACTTCCCATGCGCCTTTATTGGCATTTAATCCTGCATCCCAAGTAGAAATTACAATTGGTTGTTGTCCTTTTATGTCAGATTGATTGATAAATCCTTGTAAAGTAAAACCAGCAATACCTAAGCTTGTTAAATTGATAAAATTGCGTCTGTTAATACTCATACATCTTTTTTCTTGATGAATTTTCAATTTACGCAAATTGACGCTATTTATGTACATTTAATCCATAAATATGGAAAGCATTTTTAATAAATATGGTTGGGATGTCCTTGCTTATACACAGTTGCATCAAGGACTTATTAATAACACATTTATTGTGGTTACTTCCCAAGGGGAATTTATAGTTCAAGCAGTAAACCATCAAATTTTTAAAGACCCAAAAGCCATAGATGACAATATTAATCATATTAGTAGCTACTTTAAAAAGCGATATCCTGATTATTTATTTACTCATTTAGTACCAACGAGTAATGGAGCTACTTTAGTTGAGTGGGAGGGAAATTATTATAGGGCATTTCATAAAATAGAAGGCTATGCTTTAGCTGCCTTGGAAAATGAACAACAAGCCTATGAAGCAGCCAATCAATTTGGTCTTTTTACTAGCCAATTAAAAGAGTATAATATTAGTTCATTAAAAATAACCTTACCAGATTTTCATAATTTACTTTTAAGGTACCAACAATTTTTAGATGCCATTCAAAATGGAAATGCTGCGCGTATAAATGAAAGTAAAGAAGCGATTGCTTATTTACAAAATCAAAGTAAAATTGCTACACAATATGAACGTTTTATTGGGCACAAGGAAGTTTCATTAAGAGTTACCCATCATGATACTAAAATCAGCAATGTTTTATTTAAAAAGGAACATAACGGACTTGAAAAAGCCATTTGTGTGATTGATTTGGACACGGTAATGCCTGGTTATTTTATAAGTGACATTGGTGATATGTGTAGAACCTGTTTATGTGCTGTTTCGGAAGAAGAGGCTAATTTGGATTTAATACAAGTGGATGCCAAAAAATGGGAGGCCATCCAAAAAGGGTATATGAACCATATGCAAACTGAATTATCCAATTTTGAGCATGATCATCTATTTTTTGGAGGAACGTTTATGATTTATATGCAAGCTTTAAGGTTCTTAACCGATTACTTAAATAATGATACCTATTATGGTGCAAAATATGAGGGCCAAAACTATGTTCGGGCCCTCAATCAAATAAGATTATTGGAAGTATATCAAAAACTAGCGTAATTCGAACACTTGAATCAAAAAGGCAAACTGCCTTAATTTTTCTAAAATTGATCGTCTAATGCAAAGTCAGGTTTTCTTTTTTTCCATTTCCCCCTGGTAAAATCCGGTATATCTTGGACTTGTCCTTTTTCAGCAATCGATTTTTCTGAAAGGGGAGTGATGGCATACCAGGTAGCTAAATCATAAACGTCAAGCGGGAATGCCACTTTTCTTTTGATACATTCAATAAAGGCATTTACCACAAAAAAGTCCATCCCTCCATGTCCTGCACCCACAGCATCTTTCTCAAAACGTTTCCATAATGGGTGGTCATGTTCCTTTAAATACGTTTCTGGATTTTCCCATACATGGGCTTTTTTGGAAACCCCCTCAATATAGATATGACCAGCACCTAAAGCACCTGAACTATAATCCTGCCATAAACCCTGTGTGCCTTGAACACGGAACCCTAAATTATAGGGCCTGGGAGAATTCGTATCATGTGTTAATACAATCGTCTCTCCATTATGCGTTTGAATCTGGGTAGTGACGATATCTCCTAATTTAAAATTTAATTTCGCATTTGGGTGATTTTCACCACCTTGTGGATGGTTAACTATATATTTATGTAAACCTCTTGCCTTTGTTGCCACAGAAGAAAGTCGGGTTAATCGATTGCCTCTATTGGCGTCAATCATCATTGCTACAGGGCCTAATCCATGCGTTGGATAAAGCTCACCGTTTCTATATAAGGAATGATGGGTTCTCCATTTTGCTTCACTCAACCCTTTTTCACCAAATTCAACGCCGCTATTGTAGGCTGTTTTGCCATCATTAAACTTAACACCTCTTAAATCGTGCTCATAGCCTCCTTGCAAGTGTAATAATTCGCCAAAGATCCCTTTTTTGACCATATTATACACAGCTAAAACATCACGTCTATAACATACATTCTCTAAACACATTACCGGAATACCCGATTTTTCACTTGCATTTACAATATCCCAGCAATCGGTTAGTTTAATCGCACCCGAAACTTCTACACCTGGAATAATTCCATTTTTAATTGCTTCTAATGCTTGGGGTATATGCCATTCCCATGGCGTGGCTATTATAACTGCGTCAATATCAGTTCGTTGTAAGAGTTGTTTGAAGTTTTCTTTTCCATTACTATATTCAATAGCTGCTGGGCGTCCATTTGCCTTTAATATCTTTTGCGCATCAGCTAGCATTTGCTTATCTGGATCAGCAAAGGCGATTATTTCAGTATCTTTTCGTTCACAAAGCATATCAATATGATTTTGACCGCGATACCCAGTACCGATAATACCAAGTCTAACTTTATCCATTTTGGCTGTTGATTGAGCCATAATAAATTGAGGACTTAATCCAATGGCCATTGTAGCTAAACCCGTATTTTGTACAAAATTTCTTCTACTTACCTTATTGCGCATAATCTAATTGTTTAGATTTCAAAATACCAATAAAAACCCATAAAAGCAATACCCATCATCATTATAGCTTAAGGTTGACTACTTAAGTATTGTATTATTTATCCTATAATTAACATTATGTTAAATAGTTAATTACAAGATAACCCCCGATTGCTCGAGGGTTATATCATATGTTATTAACCGTGTTGGTTACTGTTGGTATTTGTCGTGTAGTTGATCGTACAGGTTGAACTTCTCTGCAAATTCTGCTGAAGCTTTTGGATCCTTGCTTTTTAATTTATCACTTTTATATTGATACATCATCGCTAAATAATCAACCGATCTTAAAGCAATACTATTTTCCCCTTTTGACATATTTGGTTTGTCTTTTAAAGCATTGTATGACTTTTCTAACCAAGTAATGGCTAGATCCACTTTCTGGAATATTTGTGTGTTTAAATCTGCGATGATCGCTTTCACTGAATCCTGTGGTGTAGCCTTAACTGGCACCCCTGGTTTAACAGCTCCTTTTGCTGTAACTCCTTTAGCAGCTACTGCGGGTTTTTGGGTATTTAAGGCTTGTAATGCTTTTCTTGCTACATCTAATTTACCATCCAAAATACCAAATTGTGCATAATAGCTGATACCAGCATTATATGCCGCTCTAAAATTGGTTGGATTCATTGTAAATGCTTGTTGAAAAGCCTCAGATGCCTTTAAAACATACTTTTCAGTACTTGGATCTTCGGTTTTACCTTCCATGAATAACTCCCCATAATATTGCACATCAAATTCAGTTAACTTGTTGGCAGCTAATAATTGGTCATATAGGGCTACTTTTTCATCAATTGTATAGGCTTTTGCAATATACTCTCTTGCGTATTGTTCCCATAAACCGGTGTTTTTTGGACTTTCGATAAGGGCTTTCTCTACATAAGTATCAAATTTATCCTTTTCTTTTGTTTGTATTAAACAAGTTAATAAGTCATTAAAAATACTCTCCAAGTTCACCATGACTTTTTCATTGATTAAACGCTCAAAATATACAATTGCTTTTGGGAAATTACTGTCTTTTTCATGACAAATCGCTGTATATAAAATGGACAATGAATCTGCTTTCAATTTAGTGTCTAACCAACCTCTTCT
>JACCDH010122372.1_pt1 | contig 20769 bp, 19 predicted proteins | sample 7442481 | NCBI WGS metagenome assembly JACCDH01 (sample SAMN15323433, study PRJNA562643) | freshwater metagenome | isolation source: river surface water | place: USA:Blue River Watershed | collected 2017-08-15 | reverse complement strand
GTGCGCCCGGATCACGCACGCCCATTGCGCCCCCATACCGCTTCATGAGCACGGTGTGCATGCCCAACACGTCTGCAACGGTCAGGTATTCATGCTGTCCCATGGCTTATTTGGCCAGCTCACGGTAGAGATGATCGAATTCATCCAGACTGGATGCAAACGCGGCCATCACGTGGCGTCGCGGGCTTTCTTTCTGCTGCCGCTCGATGTAGTCACGCAGTGCCTCATCGAGCACTGCTTGAAACTGCCGGCCCTGGCTCTCAGCAATCGTTCGCAGCGCCTGCAGTACTTCCGGGGCAGCTTGTGAGGAAAATTTTTCGCGCGTGGCAGTGGTCATCATCTTCACCGTCATGAAATATCTTGATACTTCATGATATATCAAGTTGAGGCAGCCTGCCAGCAACGAGTCCGCCAACCGGGTACCCTAATTGTCAGTTAGGTCAAGATGAAGATTTAGCGGTCGCGCTCCCCTTAAAAACTACCCCACCCCGTCGTCGCGAGCGCAGCGTTGCGGCCTCTCCCGCACAAGAATTTGGCTTCGTTTTGTAAAAAATCATTCAATAGCAACCCTCAGGGACTTCAGGAGCTGGTTGCTCGCGCGCCGCATGTACCTGTCGGCGAACTCTTGGCTCTTGCTCTTGCGCTCGCGCAGCCTCGCCTTTGAGTCCACTCCACTTTTGCGGGCTGGACATGTTTCGCGCCTTCGACGGTCAGGGCAAGGTGGACTCCATAAACACAGATCAGGCTTTAAAATACAGCTTGGCTTATGAAGTCTAAACTCGCTCGCTATTTTGTCTCTCTCCAACGTCCGGCCAAGGTGGTCATCGTGGCTGGAGTAGATTTGTTATCTGCACTTGCCTGCGGTTGGGTCGTACTTTGCTTAGATGATCGGTCACTTTTACTGCCAAGCACAGCCAGTGCTATCGTATTGGTCACATTCAGTGTGCTGCAAGTTATTACACTTTGGATGTCACAAGCCTACCGTACAGTTTCACGTTTCATGGGTCTGAGTTCCCTGGCAAAAAGCGTTCAGTACTTGGTCTTCATGTTTGCTGGACAGGCCATCTCTGTCGTCGTTTTACAGCCCGCCCAAGTTCCTCTGAGTTTTGGGCTGGAGCAGCCAGCGCTTTTTCTTGCTGCGTTTTTGACATCGCGCTTTTTGGCTGCACGTTTTTTGGGACTGGCTGAAAAACGGAATTCTGTGATCAACGAAGATGCTGCCAAGGCGATCATTTACGGCGCGGGCGAAGCCGGACGTGAACTCGCCATGGGACTCACCAATGCAAAGAGCTTTCGTGTCGTAGCGTTTGTGGACGAGGATCCAGGCTTCGAAGGCGCGGTCATACAAGGCCTCTCAGTCCACTCGCCGGCAGCGCTCAACGACTTAATTGAGTCTCGACAGGTAGGTCACGTGTTGCTAGCCATGCCCTCTGTTACTCGGACTCGCCGTGCTGAAATTGTCAAAGGACTGGCTGGTCTAGGCGCTAAGGTCATGACACTTCCGTCACTCAGTGATTTGGCCCAGGGCCGCGTGAGCGTGCGAGACCTGCGAGAGGTGGACATCGAAGACTTGCTAGGACGAGATACCACTAAACCCAATGAAATCTTGCTCAACAAGGACACGCGCGGCAAGGTTGTTTTAGTCACAGGGGCTGGCGGCTCCATTGGCTCAGAAATCTGCAGACAGGTATTGCAGCGAAAACCCTCAAAGCTTATCTTGGTCGAAATTAGCGAACCGTCGCTCTACTTGATCGACACCGAACTACAAGAGATGAGATCAAGCGCGGAGATTATTCCAACACTTTGCAGCGTTCAAGACATGAATGCTCTCACCCGGGTAATGATGACGCATCAGCCTGACACGGTTTATCATGCTGCCGCCTACAAGCATGTCCCCCTGGTTGAAGCCAATCAAAGCGCCGGGGTTCTTAACAACATTCAAGGAACATTAAATGCGGCCCAGGCCTCAATTGCCGCGGGCGTATCTAAGTTCACATTGATCAGCACCGACAAAGCTGTTCGCCCCACCAACGTCATGGGGGCGACCAAACGTGTGGCTGAAATGATACTTCAAGCGCTTGCAGATGAACCTGCGAACTCCAGAGGCTCAACACAATTCAGCATGGTCCGATTTGGAAATGTCCTAGGCTCGAGCGGATCCGTTGTTCCACGATTCAAGCAACAAATTGAAGCAGGTGGTCCAATCACATTAACTCACAAGGAAATCACACGATATTTCATGACCATCCCAGAAGCCACGGAGTTGGTTCTTCAGGCCGGGGCGATGGGCGGTGCAGGAGAGGTATTTGTTCTTGATATGGGCGAACCCGTCAAGATTATTGACCTGGCCTATCGGATGGTGGAATTGTCTGGGCTCAGCGTCATAGATGATGAACATCCTGATGGCGATATTGCCATCGAGGTAACAGGACTGAGGCCCGGTGAGAAACTATTTGAAGAGTTGTTGATAGGAAATAATCCGCAGAATACATCCCATCCTGGAATATTTATGGCTAGGGAAGCGTCTTTACAATTAGATCAATTGATGCCAAAGCTAGACATGTTGATCCATGCTGCTAAAACAAATAACGTAAATGCACTGCGCCTAGCTTTAGAGGAATTGGTTCACGGATACCAACCAGAACTTATGGATTCTGCATCATAAATCCCCAAGGGTGTCCGAATTTTTGTGTAAACGCATCATGAGAACCCATACGCCAGCGGCATTAGCTTGATGCGCGAGTCATAACCTGTTCGATGACTTCACAGGTCTTTTGAATCTCATCTTGCGTGAGTGTCGGGTGAACCAAGAACATGATTGAAGTCTCCCCTAGCTCTTTTGCAACCGGGAGCCGCTCTTTGGGGCGGAAACCAGTGTTGTCGAAGGCCTTTTCAAGATACACCTCCGAGCATGAGCCCTGGTAACACGGAACACCGAGCGAATTAATTTCCTCAATGATTCGATCGCGACTCCAGCCGGTATTCAAGTTTTCTGGCCTTACATAAACATAGCACTTGTAATTGGCGTGAATACAACCCTGCCCACTGCCCAAATTAGAGCAAGTTCCTTCGCAAGAGCCGCATTTAAAGGTTGGTACGCGCAGAGATAGGAATTTTTTGCAAGTATCCAAAATTGAGTTTGCATTTTGTGCTCGCACATCCGTCCAGGATTTCATCCGCTTAAGTTGGATGCGACCTATGACGGCCTGCATTTCTAGCATTCGCCAGTTGGTACCAAAACTCTCATGAAGCCATCTAAAACCAGGAGGGTACTGACGCTCATAGACTGCTTCGTAGCTTTTACCGTGGTCCTTGTAAGACCACATGGCTCGCCAAAGAGCTTCATCATTGGTGGTGACCATGCCACCCTCGCCACCCGTGGTCATGATCTTGTCTTGGCAAAAGCTCCAGGCCCCCACATGTCCAATGCTACCCACACTGCGATTCTTGTATCGTGCGCTATGTGCTTGTGCGCAATCTTCAATCACCTTCAGACCCCGTTGTGCCGCCAACGCCATGATCGGGTCCATATCGCACGGCCAACCAGCCAAATGCACACAAATCACCGCCCGTGTGCGCGAGGTCAAAACTGCAGTGATGGTGCGAGCCGAAATATTCCCGGAATCCGCCTCCACATCGGCGAACACCGGTACCGCCCCCGCATTCACCACACACGAAATCGACGCAATGAAGGTGCGTGGCGTCACCACCACCTCGTCCCCCGGGCCAATACCTAAGGCTTTCAGCGCCACATCCAACGCCAAGGTGCCGTTAGACAGCGCCACTGCATGCGCCGTGCCACACCAAGCGGCAAAATCCTTTTCAAAGGCGCGGGTCTCAGTGCCAGTCCAATAGTTCACCTTGTTCGACATCAACACGCGGTACACCGCATCGGCCTCTTGAGGCGTGAAACTGGGCCAAGGGGAAAAAGGAGTGGTCAACATCTTTAACTTTTTTAGTTTTTGATCAAAGGCCGGGCCGGATTGCCCACCACAGTCACCCCCGGCGGCACGCTCTTGGTGACCACGGCGCCCATGCCCACCACCGCGCCTCGACCAATTACCAACGGAGCGCCGGGCAGGCCTTGCTTGATCACGGCTCCGGCGCCAATGTAGGCATGGTCTTCAATGTGCACATTGCCATTGCACATTACGCCCGGCGCAAAAGTCACATAGTCACCAATCACGCAATCGTGTTCGACATAGCTGTACAGGTTGGCATGGAAATGATCCCCAATGCCAATGTTGCTCGTCAGCGTGACAAACGGGCACAGCACCGCGCCCACGCCCAGCCGCACACCGTCGAGTTGCACCACATTCGACGCACGCGCTTCAAAAAAATGTACGCCATCGGCGGCGCAACGCTGCGCCAGCTTTTGACGCACCTGGCTATTGGCTATGGCCAAATTCATGTGGAGTGAGCTAGCGGGTTCGGCCAGCCATTGGGCATAAGTCAATACCCGCTGACCGTTCAGCACAGGCGCTGGCGGCTGGTCATCAACAAACACCAGATCGACCAGACCTGCAGCCAAATCGGCCTGCAACTGCTCGCGCACCAAGGGCAGCACCCCACGGCCACAACCACTGGCCCCAAAAATGGCAAAACGTTTCATGACTTAGACCCTGTGAACTTGGACATTGTCGCCTCGCCTGCCGCACTGATGCCATCACGCACTAACACCTTGCGCAGAGTAAGCCACAAAATGCGCACATCAAGCCACAGGCTGCGATGGTCCACATACCAAACGTCTAGCGCAAACTTTTCGTCCCAGCTGATCGCATTGCGACCATTGACCTGCGCCCAGCCCGTAATGCCGGGGCGCACTTCGTGGCGACGAGCCTGCTCAGGGGTGTAAAGCGGCAGGTATTCCATCAGAAGCGGTCGTGGGCCCACCAGACTCATATCTCCTTTGAGAACGTTCCAAAGTTCGGGAAGTTCGTCCAAGCTTGTGGCGCGCAGCCAGCTCCCCAAAGGCGTGAGGCGTATGACGTCGGGCAACAACTGGCCGTCGGGACCGCGCTCATCCGTCATGGTGCGGAACTTGACCATCTCGAAGGGTTTGCCGTGCATCCCCGGGCGCACCTGGCGGAAGAAAACGGGACTGCCGAGCTTGTTGCGCACCAGGCAAATCATCCCCAGCATGGGCATCGCAAGCAGCAGCAAACCAAGCAAAGTGGCGAAGAAGTCGAATATGCGCTTCATTTTTGCACACCCGTCACCCAATCCACCAATTTGTCCGCCAGTTTCGTACGGTCAAATTGTGCTTGGGCCAGTGCGTGGCCCCGCGCGCCCATGTCCTTGAGCCCCTTGCGATCTCTAGCTGCCTGTTCCAATGCATCAGCAAAAGCTGCTGGGTCATCTGGTGGCACGGTAAAGCCGCAGCGGTGCTCGATAATCATTTCCGCCAGCCAGCCTGGGTAGTTGTTCAACACAGGTAAGCTTGCGGCAATGTAGTCAAAAAATTTATTAGGAGATGTGCCGTAGTAGAACGCTGGCACATTGGCCAGAACCTGCAGGCCCAGATCGGTTGCCGCCATCAATCCAGCCAGACGCGCCTTGTTGACCGGGTCATGAAACACCACGTTATCAAGCCCCTCACGTTGCGCACGTGCCTGCAGACCCGCCTTCAGTTTACCCTGGCCAATCAGCAGCAGCTTGATGTCGTCACGGCCACGGTGCTTAAGCTCTGTGGCAGCGTCGAGCACTGCGTCCAATCCGTTGGCGATGCCATGTGTACCCGCAAACACGGCCATCAAGTCAGTCGACCGAACCTGTGGCGGCCGCCACGGCTGCACCTGGCTAGTAAAGATCCCCAAGTCACAGCCATTAGGTACTAAGGCAATCCTGTTGCACGACACCCCACGATGAGCAATACCGTCCACTATGCCGGGCGACAACCCAACCAGGCGATTTGCAGAGCGGTAGCTAGCCCATTCCAGCAGCGACATTGCCCCCAACACCAGCGGATTGCGAATCACACCCATGGCGTGCGGCAACTCAGGCCACAGATCACGCACTTCAAACACAAACGGCTTGCGTCGCAGCCAGCGTGCAAAAATACCCGGAATTCCTGCGGTAAGCGGTGTCGTCGTGGCAAACAGAACGTCATAGCGCTCTGTGAAAACCAGGCCAATGCTACGCAGCGCAAACTTCAAGAAAATCATTGCGCGCTTAATGAAGTCGTCATCATTTGAATAGGCCAAATCGAATTCGATGATTTCGATGCCATCCACCGAACCACGCCTTCGGCCGCCCGAGAATGGCTCTTCTAGCCCGGTTTCACCGCCACCGTAGCTGCCGCAGACCATGGTAACCTGATGACCGCGTGCCAGCAGCATGCGTGCCATCTCGTAAGAGCGTATGCCAGCCGAGCCCTTGGGGGTGGAAAAGTGCTGGTGAAAATAAATAACCTTCATGCTGACCAGTGCAGTTCCGTCGTCAATGTGCCTGGCTGCCGGATTTCGATCTCCAGCACCGGCACCGGTGTCTTTTCCAAGTAGTGGCGGGACTCCCAGCCTTCCACCAGTTCGCAGCGGGTAATGGGTGTGCTGGACGCCACCTTCAGCGTGGTGGTTTCTTGGCCAGCCCGTGTCAGTCGCGGCCCTAATGGTGTGTGTTCCACCTGCCAGTTTCCTGGGATCAAGCGCCAACGCAGCACCGCCTTTTCCTTAAAGCCATCCGCTTTATCTTCAACCCGCAGGTGTGTATCGCCAAGGCTTATTCGGCGTGAGTGGCTGACCCCAGGTCCATCGCGATAGGCTGCGCCAAAGCGAACTGCCTCAACATCTTCCGTCAGCGGCTCCAACTTCCATGTCTTGAGCCAGTCACCCAGCAGGAAGCGGCTCAGCCGTGGCATTTGGTCACGGCCATCGAACTGAACCGTATTGTGGCTAGCAGTGCCGCCAAAGTAATTTATCCACTGCGGATCGGTGTTGTAGCTGTAAGTGCCTGCATCGCGTAGCAAATTGTCACCACCGAGCCACAGATCCAGGTGCAGCGCGTCGGCCTGGCTTGGTCGAAAACGAAAACGGGGGTAACGCAGCATGGCCATGGCATGGCCACGTCGCAAGATAGCGAAGCCTCCATCATCTGCCACGTAATGGCCGACCTGCGGCGCTACGTCTTTTGGCAGCGCAACCCCCAGCCACAACAGGCCATGGTCCCAAGGGCCTCTTTCACCATAAGCACGAACCCCGGCAAACAGCACCATGGCCAATTGCACGCTGGGCCGGTAGTCGCGGTAGGGAGTGTTGGTCAGTTGGAGCAGGCGCGCGCCGTCGTTGGCCCCCACATTGGGCCCGTCCCCGGTGGACGGGTCGGTAAAGGTGTGCAGCCAGCACGTGGCGGCCAGCGCACGGGCATTCCAGGCGACACTAAACGCTGGCAGCCCCAGCGCACGCCGCCAGCATTCCGTCAGGCTGAACGTGTCCAACATCACCCGGTGGTAATTCAAGGAGTACTGGCTGAACGAACCTTGCTCACCGATCAGTCGCCTAGCCCTGTTTTCCAGCCAGTATCGGCCCGCGCTGGCCCACTTCATGCCCCTAGCGTCACCCATCAAGGCGAGCCAACTGCCGCCGATGAACAGCGCCGCAGCCTCGGACGTGCCATGGTTATTGTCCTGCGCCATCGCGTAATGCAGCGTGGGGGCAATACGTTGCAGGTGCAAGGCGATCAAGTCACGCAATCCAGTTAGCGCGTCGCGGACCTGTCCTAGAACAAGTGCAGCACAGGCCAAGTGCATCACTCTTATAGATGCCTCCTGCCCACACTTCCAGTTTGGCCCCTGGTAAGGCGGATTGTGAATGCTCCAGTCGGCTAGCCAATCGTTGAGCCTCTCCAAGGCACCGGGTTCTGCCTGACGCACCCGTTGTGCCAGCGCCAACACCCAATCCATACGCGAAAGCTCCCAAATCAGTTTGATATCGCCCACTGCGGGGTCGAAATCAGGAATAAGCCACCAATCAGTTTCAAGCCCGATGCTTCGCTTTCCATTTGTTTGATTGGCTAGCCAGTCAGGCGGTGAATCTGTAAGGTGAATTGGCCAGCGGCTAAAAAGCAAAGCTGAAGTACGCCAGGTCGAGACAGCTGGTGCCGCCACGTCGTTAGGTGATTGCACTAGCTGATAAAAAGGACCTTGCGGTGTGTTTGCTCTCAGTCTCCTGACTGAATTAAAGCCTAACCTCAAACCCAAGCGATAGGTCGCTATGCGAGCGATGTTGAGAAAACCTAGCGCTAGCGCTAGTCGAACTTTTGATGTCCACCGACCTTGTTGTACAGGCTGCTCTTGAAAAAACATGGCCCTAATCAGCCTCATCCGCATTTACGATATGGACTCTCCGGGCGTCTGAGTTCGGTGAACTGGTTAAACAGCTCCACACCGATGCCCACTTTTTATGCCATTGAGGCGTCATAGCTCTTCTCATACATAGCCATGTACGAAATCGGGCAGAACCAGCTACCGTTCATAAACTCGTCGAAAGGTTTGAGCAAAACGCTTGGTGCAAGACACCACACCAACGGCGGTATTGAGATGGCACCGCGCAACAATTCCGACTTGAACCCACGCAAAGTGATCTCACGGTCGAATTCTATAGGTGAAAGAACCTTGCGGTGGCGTCCGGGTAACAGACCAAGCCACGACATTCGATTTCCGTCCTGGATCACAAATCGTGCGCCTGTTTTCATGCGCGGCAAAAGGAGATCGAACAGGCCCGTAGTGGGCTGCATCATATTGAACGCGAACATTGAGTAGACCCCATCGATTGGGCTGATAGTTTTATAGTCAAAACTAAAAACATCGCCGTCGTAAACCTCGATGTCCAACGTGCGCCCGGTCTCGCGCTCGTAAAAGGCTTTCCGACGCAGTAGGATATCGAGCGCGCGACGATCCATATCCAGGCCGACCACCTTTGCACCCATCAACGCCAAGGCTATGCTCTGGGTGCCGCTTCCGCATCCAAGGTCAACAACGGTCTTGCGTCTGGACGGGGCGGCCATAATGTAGTTGGCTGCAGCCGCGAATGACTCTGCGTAGTGGCGCATAAAGAACGAACGGCGCCATGTGCGCAGAAGTCCGGCCTCGCGGTAGTATTCGGCGAAGTAAGCAGCGTCACCGGCGGGCAAGTATCCGCGCGATATCTCCAGGGGGATGTTGAGGTACCAGCGCTGGACTAGCTCTACGGTGAGAGGTTGATTGGCTTCGATGATTTTGATGTCTTTCATTAATTTAATCCTCATGACTTTGGTTACCGTATGTGATATGGATGGTGATGCCTGAACCACTCTAAGGTACTGCTGAGCCCCTCCTCAAGGCTCAAATTCGGCTTCCAGTCAAGCTCGGATTTGATTCTCGTGATATCAAGTACGCTGCGCGGCACGTCGTAGGCCCGGCCAGGCCTGTATATTCGTGTATCCGACAGGCCACTGACGCGAGTGAGCGTCTTCAGTAACTTATTAAGCGAGGTACCATAACCACTGCCAACGTTGTAGATGCCACTCTTACCCTCGGACATATGTCCGGCCATTTTCAGCGCCCCCACAAGGTCATCGACGTGTAGGAAATCTCGTACTACGCTACCGTCTCCCCAGATCTCGATCGGCTCGCGGAGAAGTAGTTTAGAGACGAAGACCGGCACGACGCCCTGCAGGCCTGTAGTGGACTGAAACGGACCGTAGGGATTGGATGCGCGCAAGATGGTGTAATCGAGGCCGTGCAGCGTTTGGTACAAATGCAGGTAACGCTCTATAGCTAGCTTGACGATGCCGTATGAGCAGATCGGGAAGGTGGGATGGTCTTCCGGAACCGGGCTTTGCTTCAACTGACCGTACACAGTGCCGCCGGAAGAGACGAACACGATTCGACGCACGCCGGCCTGACGGCAGGCTTCCAGCAAGCGCAGCGTGCCCTGCAGGTTTACCTCGATGTCGTGATGCGGGTCGGCGTTCGAGGTACTTGGTACGCTACCTGAAGCGAGGTGGTAGACCACATCGCTGTCTGTGACGCCCCTGACGAGGGCATCTACGTCCTCTAGGCTCGCGATTTTTACGTCAACCTGCGGCAAGCCGACGAATAGATTCTGAGCGGACGGGCGCACTACAGCACGCACCCTACAGCTATCTGGATGGCGCACAAGTAGGTCTACCAGGTTGCGCCCGATGAACCCAGACGCGCCGATAACGCAGAAACGAGGTGCTGTCATAACGACTCCGGGGGGGTTAGTCCGCTCAGATTGAGTAGCGGACGCAGTACGATGGTAGCCCGGAACTTTGCACCATCAATCTTCCCCTGATTACCCAAGCGCAAACGTAGTGCGGGATTCCGTGCGAGCAAGTACATCTGGGCGGCAAGAGATGCTGTGTCGCCCGGCTCGCACAGCAGACCATTATGCTCGTGGACCACAACTTCGGGAAGTGCACGCCAACGGCTCACAATAAGTGGAACGCCTAGCGCCATCGCCTCCAGCACCACGCCAGGATAGCCCTCATTGGAAAAGACCGTAGGCAGCACTAGTACATCCTGTTTGACGATCCAGGGGATCAAATCTTCTATCGTCATCTGTCCAATGTGCGTAACACCCGCGCCGTAGCGCTGCAGCAACGAAGTAAATGCGCTGGCGAATTCGTTGCGGACAGGCCCAACTAACTCGAGCGAAGCGTTTATACCCGCGGCAATGAGTTCAGCACGCACCTGTTCAAATGCCTCCAACAAAGAGGCCACTCCCTTCTCGGCTCGAATCTCAGCCACGAAGCCGAAGCGCAGGGGGCCAGTCGACTTTTGCGCGCGCGCTCGCGGTACGACACCATGCAGATCAATCCAATTGGCCATCACCTTCATGTTGCTTGGGAACTCGGAGGCCATGCGCCTGCCCACAAGCTTCGTCTCTACAATCACCGTTTCAGCGCGCCGCAGCGCCCAGCGGATCAACGAGCGTTTCCAAACTGATAGTTCAAAGTAGTAGTTATCAAATCCGCCACCGGCCACCCGCACGTGGATGGGCTTGCCGAGAACGCGAAGCATTACCGCTACCAGCGCGGCTACGGTACAGCTGTAGCGCTGCGAACCATACGAGATGGCACTGTCACACCAGAAAGCCGAGATTACAGCCTGCCCCAAGATACCTAGGAAGGGTATAAACGCGCGTGGCGAGTACAACGGCACACCAGTCTTATCGCCGCTCTGGGTATTGATGACGCGCACCTCGGCGCCGCGGCACTGCTTCACGGTCTCTACAAGTAGGCGGAAGGGGACGCTAGTTCCGTGGTCAGGTGGAGGCATAGGCCCCATAAGCATGATGCGGCGGCAAGGCGTGCTCATCGAACTAGCCCCCCCGTGGTGTCTTCGATGGAGAACAGTTGATGATCTCCGTTGGTGGCGCAAGGCGCGAACCACAGCCTAGGCCTGGTATTGTTGTTAGCCGGCAGGTGGATCTGGCCATATTGGAAAAATCGCATGCCATACAAATCCTTGGAAAGGACCACGGCCTCTTGGAAATGGCCTTCGATATCGCCCGTATAAAGCGCAGCCGAACGTTCCGGATGCCCGGGTTCGACGACGGTAGTGAAAGCAAGGCAATCGCCGGCGCTGGTGCCGAAAAAGACGGGCCCTCTCGTGGGCTGGAGGAAGTCGACATGGCCGTCCCGTCTCGACAGTCGGTAAATACCGCAGTTCTCGCCGGGCGTGTCGGTGCCAAAGAAGATGTAATCGGCGGTAAAAACGGGCTGCACCACGCGAAAGAGCGAACGGCCCCCAGCGATCAGCACTGGCTGGTCGCCCTCCAACGTCCAGAGTCCTGCCTCGTGATCGGCGTCACCTGTAGTAAGGCATATGCGGCCAGCAAATGGATCCCAGAATGCACCATGGACGTGGCGGATGCGCGAGGGGGAAAACTCGTACAAGGTCTCCCAGCTGCGCCCTTCATCAATGGATCGGTGGACAACTGACGGTCGTTTCTCGCTGGTGGCTACGTAATCGCCGAACACGACGGAACCGGCAGGTTCGAGCGCGAGAAAGAGCGGCCCGCTACCGGCTTCAAAACGGAAGGTAGATACTGGCTGTTGTTCGCCTGGGTCTAAACGCCACAGCTGCTTTCCCGCAACCCACAGCAGGGCACCCGACGGTAGCTGCGCGACCGCTCGGGGCACCATGCGCAGCAGACGTGCGCTCAAGCGACTCACTGCAAGCGCTTGTCGACCGAGTGTATAGGGTGACGCTGTGAGGCTACACAAGTTCTTCGTTATGGGGTCGAAGTGTGAGATGCCTCCGTCATTACGGCCGAGCAGCAGAGAACCATCGTCGCGTACCCACAGCGGCCGCCCACGCACCGCATGACCGTGGGCGTCTTGCCAGCGATGGACGAAGGCTGGGAGCGTCATGACAAAGCACCGCGTCGCAGCAGCCATCCGGTAACAGCCCACGCCAGCCCAGCGCACACAACCACCACGGCAACAGTTGCAAGGTCGCTGACACCCTCGGCGAGACAGGCATTGCGCGCTACGAAACCAGCGATGGCAGCTGCGATACTGTCGAGTGCCGGAATGCCCGTAGACTTCCGCAGTCTCACATTCAGCTTGCGCCGGCATTGATACAAAGTGACGAGCAGAACAGTCGTCTCGGCGAGGATAACGGCGATAGCGGCAGCTGGCATGCCCCAACGCGGAGTTGCGACGAGATTGACACTGACGCTGACTAGGAGGGCCGCGGCGAATGCTAGCAGCACCGCTCGCGTGTTGCCTGTCGCAATCAGAGCGGATGGAAAAGGTGCGTTGAGCAGCAATGCCACAGCAGCAGCCATTAACCACTGCAACACCGTTGCCGCCGGAGCATAAGTAGATCCAAAGAGAAGTGTTATAAGTTCTGTAGCCAGCAAGCCACATATCACTACGCCGGGTAAGCCGTAGCGCAGTAACCGCGCTACGAAACGATTTATCTCGAACTGCAAGGCTTTCGGGTCGCTTGCTGAAGCAGCAAAGCGTGGATACGCCTGTACAAGCAATAATTTTGGTAGCACAGCCGTCATCAGGTAGACGCGAAATGCGGCAGCATAAAGACCAGCTTCAGCGTGCGAGCGGCTGTAGCCAAGTACGAGCGTGTCGAAGTTGGCTGCGTACAAGGCAGTCAGCATGCTCGCACCAGCCAACGGAAACGAGCCGCGCAGCAGCGCCACGGTCGGCTGGGCTGCGTATGTGGGCGTTCGGGTGCGGGTCCATCCGAGTGTAAATGCGACGGAAACGACGCAGGCTTCTCCTACTGCACGTAGAACGCTGGCAGTGGCCGGACCAACTCTGGGCCAGAGAGACCAAGCGATGGTGGCGCCTAGCAGCGCTAGCCCGATCCCGAGTCGAAGCGCCCCGATGGCAGCCATGCGCTGCTGGCCTTGGAGCAGCCATTCGGGATTAAGACTCATGGGCAGCAGCCACGCAGCGGTGCACACTAGCACGACCCAGCGTTCGTGGTCGAGCAAGTACCAACCCACTACGACAACGAAAGTGAATACGGCGGCTGAAAGGCATAGCCTCAGTCGCTGCACGGCCCGGGCATCCTCGGTTGATGAATTTCGGGCTAGTTCGCGCGTGCCGAAGGCGGCGAGGCCGCCGTCTGCCGCGATTGAGGCGTAGGCGACAATGGCCAAACACCACGATACCAGACCGAAGCCTGCATCGCCCAGCTCCCGCGCGATGATAATCCAGGCCAACATGGCAAATAAACGACCAGCGATGTCGCAAGTAGCTAGCGCGATCATTTCTTGCCTGTCGCCCGCTAGTCGGCGTGAGAATTTGAAGTTCATTAGCGCCTGGTGGGCATAGGTTCAAGGATGCGGCGCGCCAAAATGTTCTTTGTTAGCCGCCAATAGCCCCTACATTGACCAAAGCGAAACGCACGCGCGTCGCGATCGAGGAAAGGCGACTCCAACGAGTAAAAGACGAGCTTGGCAAAAGCTTCGATGAGCAGCGCTAGACGAATACTGAGCGCTCCCAGCGCACCACCGTGCTTGCCAATGTAATAGACTTTAGAACGACGACCCGCGTAGATGCGCCAAGCGATTTTTTGTGGCGTGGTGCCGGTCACCCCCCAGTAGTGGATGATCTTCGCACTGCCTAGGTGCCACACCTCCCAACCAGCAACCTTAGCACGCAGGCACCAGTCCATGTCCTCGCCATACATGAAGCTATCCATTGGACCTATTTGGTCGATGACTCCTCGTCGGATAAGCAGGCAAGCGCCACATACCCAGTCGACGTTCCTGTCGCCGATATTACCGAATAGCTTTAGCAGCAATGGGTGCATGAGGTATCGAGCACCGCTAAGGGTCCATGTCTCGTAGCGCCAGGGCTGAAGTTGCGCATCGTACATTTTGGCGCCGCACACTCCGGCGCTGGGGGTTGCATCCATGAAAGCAACCATCTTATCAAGCGCGCCATCTAGAATCACTGTGTCGGAGTTGAGTAGCAGCACTAGTCGACCGCTAGTGAGAGGCAAGGCGTCGTTGTTGGCGATAGGAAAAACAACGTTCTCAGTATTTATTTTGCAAATTACGTCTGGGAAACGCTCGCGCACAGCTTCTACCGACCCATCGATTGAAGCGTTATCGACAAGCAGCACTTCAAACTTCGACAGCCGCGTTTCCCGATACACGGACTCAATGCAAGCGACAGTCATATCGCGAGTGTTGTGATTCAGAATTATTACTGACAAGTCCACTGAATATCTCTTTTTGATTGATTGATGCATGATTTGTTTAAACGACCAAACTTCTTCATAGGTCGAAATGCAGCTGCGAGACCACCGAGCAACCAGAGCAACTGTGAGAGATAGTACAAGTCCCAAATATTACTTACCGCCGCCTGCAGAATTGACATAGTTTGAATTGCAAGCAAAGCCGATAACAACCCTCGCCGTTGCGACTCCCGACACCGAATCAGTGCCCGAACAAGTGCTGCGAATGATGTGCAAATATAAGTAATAAAAGCGATGAAGAGTGGCCCCCCCCCTTCAGCTAACAATTTCAGGTACCAGCTATCAGTAATGTGCGGATATCCATCACTGGTTAGCCCATTGGTAGAAAACCGCTCTCCAACGTGACCAGCATTGCCCAGTCCATTACCAAGTGGCTTTACTGATAAATTCTTGATGACCCCAATAAATTGATCCTCACGCTGAGCATTTCCTTCGCTGACAGTCTTATCAACTGTTCGGCTTACGACCTCAAAGATAGTATTTACATCGTCAACATTTGTGACAATCGCCGCAATTGCAGCAAGGCTGACTACTAAGATCCCAAAGTGCCAGGATAGAATTCTTTTTGGGTTTAAACCTGTTACTATAAATAGTCCAAGCGCGGCACCAAACCAAGCGCCACGACTCAGCGACATAATTAAACCAATAAGACAGGCGACAAAAGCTAAGACAATGAATTTTTTCCTGTAGTGTGCGACAAAAAAAGCACCGAATGAAAGAATACAACCCCAAGCGCAAAGCGTTCCGAATACAACAGGATCCAAGATGGCGCCAGTCATTCTCAAACCACTCTCGCGCGAGATGGCCCATAAACCCCAATCCCGAGCGTTGCCTTCTTCACGCATGTATAAAGAGATCCAATACTCCGGAAACAGAAAAGTCAATACAATGCCACTGAGTGCTGATACAGCCAAAACTACGATTAATAGATTCCACAATCTTTCGGTGTGTGCCCAGACAAGCCCAAAACGTAACCCAACAAGGAAAAAAACCATTGGCAAGTAGGTTTGACGCAACCCGTAAATAATTTGTATTAAGTCGCTACCAAACATGATACCCAATATGCCCACAGTAATAACACACCACACAGCATATTTAACCAAATGGCATCCTCCGCGCATCCACCCATGAAATATTATTGTAAATCCTAAAGCCATGCTAACCAAATCTAACCAAGCCCCCAGTACTGGCGAAGGTAGTCCAGTATGAGTAATTAACTCGATTCTCAATAATGGATAAAAGACGCCCAAAATTAAGAATAATTTCATCCAAGGCCACAGACTTATACAAGCTGCGGCTGATCTATGAGATTCAGAGCACGACATTTTTTTGGTCAGACTTTTTTACTTGATAAATCTATATGTCCTTGCTCGTTCTCAACAAAGATGATGTAATGACACAAGGTAAGAAATTTTATTTTTTACTCCATGCCCCGCATGCATCAATTAATATACCATTAGGTGGCAATTTATTTATAAACTGCTGATGACCAACCAGCATGAGATTTATGTCACCCCTAGCCTCATTCTCACATACGAGTTGCGCTTCTGATAAATCGACAGGTAACTCAGATATGTGAGGTTCCACTAGTAGTATCGGCCCAGAATGTGACTTGAGCAAATTTCTAACTATTTCTATCGCAGGACTTTCACGTAAGTCATCTATATCCGCCTTAAAGGCAAGACCAAAACAGGCAATGCTCACCTCACTCAAAGATTTTCCAGGGTTTTCTTGTAGATGCCAGGCTACCGCGGCTTTAACTTTATCGATAATCCAATGTGGTTTCTGGTCATTAACTTCGCGAGCGGTACGTATCAACTTTGCTTCGTTCGGCGTTTTAGCCACAATAAACCATGGGTCTACTGCTATACAGTGACCGCCGACACCTGGTCCAGGCTGCAGAATATTGACCCGTGGATGACGATTTGCGAGCTTAATTAGATCCCAAACATTGATATCAATTCTTTCGCAAATAATGGAAAGTTCATTAGCAAAAGCAATATTAACATCTCGAAATGAGTTTTCCGTAAGCTTACACATCTCAGCTGTTCGGGCGTCTGTTTTTAAGCATTCGGCATCAATAAAGGTTTTATATAGCTCAATGGCACGCAACGAACAACGCTCAGTTATCCCTCCTATTACCCGGTCGTTATTGACCAATTCATGCACCACTTTCCCAGGAAGCACTCGCTCTGGGCAGTATGCTAAATTGATGTCCGCTACATCGTCATTTTTTTGCGGAAAGCTAAGGTCTGGCCTCTCTTCTGAGAGCCATTCGGCCATCTGTTCGGTTGTGCCTACAGGAGAGGTGGATTCCAAGATAACCAAATCTCCCTTTTTCAATACCTGCGCGACAGACTTTGCCGCAGTTTTCACAAAACGAAGATCCGGTTTGTGTTCGCCCATGAATGGGGTGGGCACTGCAATCAAAAAAGCATCGGCGGGTTCTGGTTTTGTCGTAGCCCGTAGGTAGCCCTGGCGAACGGCTGCACTTACAAGCGCATCAAGCTCAGGCTCGATTATATGGATTTGACCCTTGTTGATCGTATCAACGACATGCTGACTGATATCGACTCCAATAACTTTTATTTTACGTGACGCCAACATTGCTGCGGTCGGGAGACCAATGTAGCCAAGTCCGATTATGGAAACAGTATTAAACATGCTATTCACTTCACCTTATTCAATAAAAAGTTAGTAATATGAGTTGATGCCATGCCATCACCATAGGGGTTATGGGAGTGACTCATAACCCAGTATTCAGTGCTGTCATCTAGCAAACGAATTACCTCGCTAATGATCACTTTCTTGTCAGTACCGACAAGCTTTACTGTGCCTGCAATTACCGCTTCTGGACGTTCTGTGGTGTCACGCATAACCAGCACAGGCTTACCTAGTGATGGGGCCTCTTCCTGAATGCCACCGGAGTCCGTGAGTAATAAATAAGCCTGATCCATCAGATACACAAAGGGCAGGTAATCTTGCGGCTCGATCAGGTGAATGTTGTGATTCGATCCCAAAAGTCGGTGAACGGGTTCTTGGACGTTTGGGTTTAGGTGCACCGGATAAACAATTTGTACATCATCACGTTTGCTGATCTCAACCAAAGCTGCGCAAATATTCAGAAACCCATCGCCAAAATTTTCACGTCGATGGCCTGTAACTAGAATCATTTTTTTGGATTTGTTTATGAAATCGAACCGTCTTTCCATACTTATAATAAGTTTCGGATCTGTGCGCAATTGTTGCACCACATCCAAGAGGGCATCGATTACAGTGTTTCCAGTGACTAAAATAGTCTTTTCGCAAACCCCTTCCCTGAGTAAATTCTCCTTGGCGGTCTCCGTTGGGGAAAAGTGAAGGGCTGAGATGGCCCCGGCAATGCGACGATTCATTTCTTCGGGCCAGGGAGAATAGATATTCCCAGTTCTGAGGCCGGCCTCAATATGACCGACATTAATTTTTTCGTAGTAAGCGGCAAGGCTAGTGGCGAGGGTTGTTGTGGTATCTCCATGCACTAATACCCAGTCTGGTCGCCACTGCTGAAATACTGCGCGCATACCTAATAGTACGTTGCTAGTGATATCTGTAAGATCTTGTCCGGGCTTCATTAGATTCAGATCAAAATCAGGTCTAATTTTAAAAAGATCTAAGACCTGATCCAGCATATATCGATGCTGTGCGGTCACACAGACTTTGGACTCAATGCTATTTGAGTATGCAAGAGATCGTACAACAGGTGCCATCTTTATGGCCTCGGGGCGTGTGCCGAATACAGTGAGTACCTTCAGTGCGTTACTCATGGTTTTTATCCTTTGTGAATGCGGAAAAGGTGTTCGCCAGCTTTCGCATTTAGTACCTCAATTTCCGGCTTCAGTGTCTCGTACTCTTCCATATTGCGCAGAAGGAAACAGTGAGCAATGACGGCCTCATCAGTCATCAAGTAGGGGTGAGTACCTAGATATAACCGAACTTATTTTTTCGATTTGGTAAAGTTTTCCATCTTCACCAAGCTTTTTTCGATGAGCGTCTTTAGCATCAACTCAGCCCACCTACGTTGATACCTAGTTTCTCAACTAGTTCGCCTTGGCGCGTTGTCATATTATTGATGAGTTTTATCTGTAAGTTGTTGGTTTTGAAGGTATATTTGACACGCTACCGCCATTCCGTATCACGCTCAATAAGCGCAGTTGCGAGAAGTGGCGAAGTGAAATTCTGTAAGGACTTGAACATTCTGGCTGGGGATCAGCCGTACGGCCCACTCCGTCATAAAAGAATCAGTCTTCCACCAACAAGTTAATGCCTCATAGATTATAAAGCAACTAGCCTAGCCGCTGCCGATCAAGGCTACGTGGTTTTAGAAACATTACCCGCGACCACGCGCGATGTGTTTCTCTACCAATGATTGATGAGATTATTTCGTGCGCACTGTTACAATTTGACCTATTAACCCCGCCAAAAGGCACCACCCTACAGTACGACACTGCGACGCTTTGTGAGCATCGAGCAATACACTAGGCACATCCAGCGTCTAAACCTTGCCGACAATCCATGAAAATTTTGTCTTCTTGACCCCTTTTACAAAAATCAGAGTTGTATTATAAAGTATAAAAAAAAATACAAGTGAAATCAATCCTGCATCCATAAATTCGTAGTATTGATGGCGAGTTACTAAAAACTCATGAGGCGACACTTTATAAATTTCAGATAAAATTTTAGTTAGTATATTTTTGAAAAATAGCATAATTACCCAATGACTCAAATAAAGTCCAAAAGTTTCATATTGTGGTTGTATCCATTTTGGATAAATAGCGTGCTTGATTTTGTAAATGGTGCAAAAAAATAAAACACCATAAGCTTGGTTTGATATTTTAAGAGTATTGAGAGGGTCGACTCTATAGCCTCCCAAATCGTAATCGACACCTATTTTTGTCTTCAGATATATAGACTCAACAATTGACAAGCCAAGTGCAAGCAATGTCAAAAAGACAATTTTACCGTGCGTCGCACTCATTAAACATCTAATCCAAGTAATCCTGTTTAGCTTCACCTCCCGACCAAACCAAAGAAAAAAGATATATCCAAAAACAGCCGTAGTATGTACCGTTGGGATGATTTTTGCATATATGTTTACACCATAAGCAATTGATAATGCAAAAAATATTGTTCCAGATATAATCGAATTTACTTTACTAAACAAAACCAAGAAAAGCAACGCCATGAAATAGTTTGGAATGAACCAATACTCCGATTCAAATAAAACATAAAAAATCATTTTATATATTTCAAAATCACTCTCCCTAATTAATGAGTTTACAAAGTACCCCACCGAAAGAAAAAACGACCAAAATAACCATGGCTTCGCCACCACTTTGAGCCTACGATGAAAAAATTCAATGCTACTGTAATGATCTAACTTATGACCAAGTAAATAACCAGATATGATAAAGAAACAAATAGTCCCGAATTTTAGGACGCACCCGAAAATTAATTGAAAAAAGTCGGCCTGGAATAAATCAGGTCCAGGAGATAGTTGGTAGAAGAAAGAATGTAAATAAATGATTGCCACCATTGACAAGAATCTGGCATTATTTATTATAATACTATCAGTTTTGGTCATTATGATTTTTTTAATTTCTATTATAAGATGCTGAATTTATTTACATTCAGATCCTTAAGAGATAATTTCAAAAACTAAGCTCGCTAGAACTCAAAATTTAGTCTTAAATATTATGAGTCAGAGAGGTTTTTTGTTTCATTTGAGTTTTTAATTTCATTGGAGAGCCGTTTGATCTCACTTCGCAAAGCATCATATTCACGCAATTTTCTTTGTAAAAATTTACCAGTAATCGCAATCTTTTGAGAAACACCAGCTGGGGTTAGCACATAGATGTAGCCAAACTTGTTCTTTGACTCACTGAAATTTTGAACCTTGACCCATCCCTTATCAATTAGCGCACGTAGGCAGTAATTGATACCGCCGGTACTTAAACCCAACTCTTTAGCAATTTCTCTTTGGGTTAAATCTGGAT
>JACCDH010866233.1_pt1 | contig 20784 bp, 23 predicted proteins | sample 7442481 | NCBI WGS metagenome assembly JACCDH01 (sample SAMN15323433, study PRJNA562643) | freshwater metagenome | isolation source: river surface water | place: USA:Blue River Watershed | collected 2017-08-15 | reverse complement strand
TAGACGTCTCTAGTCGGTCGTCGATTTCACAAATCAGTCCTTTGATCATTTTTGATTGAATAGGGTCTGAGCAATCAGACAATTCCTTCATCAGCGATGATTTGGTCTGTAGCAGCGCCAACTTGTATCCGTTATTGAAAATTGTTCTTATTTTTTCGGACGTGACATCATTGAGAGCAAACTGATTGGTGCTTATGTCATCTCCAACAACAAAAATACATAGCAACTTTCGCCATTGGTCATAGACGAACTCCTTGCTGGTTCGCAAAAAATCACGATCGTTTTCGGCTGTTGGCATTTGGCTAACCTATGTTGGATGCAATCTAGAGGACGAATCTCATCTCGGGCATCAATGTTTTCAGTCCCGATTACAGTATCAATAGTTTACGTACGTTCTACAGCGATGTGGAAGCAGCTTCTCTGCACAAAGACTGGATGTAGCCTGTCAGCACATCGGCATCATGCATCACTTTTTAGAGCGGAATAGAGTAAAACAGCTCCGAAAAACGCCATGATTAGTATCAAAATTCTTTCGCTGGTAAAGGCACTAAAGAACCAAACTGACAACCAAAAAATCAGAATGAACTTAACAACCGAGATCAAAAATCCAAAAAACCACGCAATTTTCTCTTCCGCATCGTGAACAAACATGAAGAAAAAAATTAGAAAAATCAACAACCATGTAAACCACATCAATTTCTCCTGGTCAATCTAATTCCATCGTTGTGAATTTCTACTGACTTTTTATCTCCTAGCTCAACGTATCCAGCGATGCCCTCAACAGTTTCGGAGTCCGCGAAATGAGCTTTAATTGAAACGGCTCCCTCACTCTCAACATAAAAATGAAAATCAACTTGTTGCCCAGACTTCAAAGGCTCGTTCAGGTACAGGTCCATGACACCTTTTCCTTCTGTGTTTTGAAAATTCACCTCAATTTTGGTGACAGACCGTTGATCAACGTTTTTAATTAGGACTGTCGCGTAAGGGTGCCACCAACCTCCAATAGATGAGGTTAAAGCACCAAAGATGAAGGCGATGCCTAGTACCAGGAGCATCGGAGCTTTCACTGAGCCACCTTAATGTCGCCAGTTGCTCGTCCGAAATAGCGTTGATATAGATTTTTCACATCTGTCAAATACCTAGAGTCGATATCCCAAATAACGACACGTATTGAAGATTTCTGGGTTACCTCTGAAAGCTTTTTGAAAACACTTTCAACTTCTACTGCTGGAAGTTTTTCTTGTATGTACCCATAGTGAGTGAAATTCAACACCTCTGATTCAACAGACTCAGCTGCCTCTAACAAGTCACCCATCAATTCACTTGCATCCTTCTGCCCTGTTGTCCTTGGCACGAGGATCAGCTTTGGCTTCAAATCTCTCTTAAGACAGCTACTTTGGAAAAGCGATTTACTCTTGTTGCCGCATGGTGTACCCGCAACGTATTCCAATTGAATTTGCTTGAAATTATTTGTAGCGGAGCCATTCCAACAGGGTTTGCCGTTACGGTCATGGTGTCTGATTCAATCGACGGCATGAACCCGAGGTAGTTGTTACTTTGTAATGGGCGAAAAATTATTTCCATTTTTACTGCTCCATTACTTCAATCTCTGTTGTGGTTTATTGTCCTTACTTAGCAGAAACATCACTTCCTCTTGTGCCGTTGTCGCCTGCCTTTCCAGCATTACCATCTGTTCTTTGAACTCCATGTTCTGACGCTCAACCATTTGAGCCATCCGCTCGAGAGTACTCATGACCATGTGTCGCATTTCAACTTGCTCGTGTTCCATTCGCTTGTAGAACTCATACTGAGTCTCGGTAAGATTCTTAACTAAGCTCTCTATCTGATATCTGGTTTTTTGAAGCACTTGCGCTTCTTCAAGCATGTTTTGTTTCATTTCCTTTATTTGGGATATAACATCTAGCATCCCCTCAGGTTGAGCCCTCAGACCAGAATGATCTTTTGAGGCAATGACCTCTTCTCGGTATTTTTCTGTGACTGCCCTTGCCTCTTGATCGGAAGGCTTGAGTAAGGCTTGTTCTAATTCATCTGTAGATTTATTCAGATTGAATTTTCTGATCGCAACTAGCGATACGCCCTCGTCAACTAGTCTTCTTGCAATCAACAGTTGAAGCAGGTGTCTAAAGTGGTAAGCGGCCTCACGACCTAGTCTGTCTGGCTTATCAAGAATGCCCTCCGTGGCGTAGTAGCGAATCATGCGCTCAGAAAGCTTTTCTGACGGCAAGCCCATAGCTTTGCTGAGCACCTTTGCTCGCTCTGTAAGCTCGGCGCCAGTCCCCCAAAACCCTTTGTAATCCTCAAATACAGACATTTCTTACCTCCAATCAACTCCATTATGACACTGTCATTGACACTGTCAATATAGGCATTGATATTTTCATCGGTAAGCTATTATTGATAAATTTGTAATTTATAGTTATCGAAATAAAATATTTAATTCATTTATATACAAATTAACTTGCTTAGCCTTACCTCTAGCTATTGACGATCCTGTTGCACTGAAGATTTTCGCGAGCCATCGTCAAAGCGACAAAGGAGGGAATGAGACATGTCAGATCTATGTCGTCATCCATAACCCTTTGTCTGCTGAGTTTGTGATAGGTGTTCGCCGTGGACTGTGATTACTTAGGCATTCAATGCCTACACGCTTAAACAAGTGGTGAAAGAGTTGGCATGGCACTTAATGAATGCATATCCGACACATTTAACTCAGGAAGAAAAGACTATTTCTCAAATTTTCGCAAGGGTCTTTTCTTAACAAATAATTAACATTAATACATGAAATATTTTAATAAATGAAAAATTATGAAAAAATTAATGCTCTCTCACGATAGAGACTAATTAACTTAAACAAAAGGAGAAAAAAATGAGTAAATCAGTAGGTCGGATAACTTTATCGTTTTCAAATGATGCAGTAATCGAAAAGCAGAAATTTGCGAATGTAATGAATAGATATGTATGGGCTATGTCCAAAATGCATTTCAAGATAAACAGTAACTCCAATGAAATTCAACTCACAGATGACGGTGGGTGCGATGAGCCTACTGTATTTCCGCCGAGATTAATTTCATTGGAAATTTTTGACCCAAATGAATCAAATGAAATCAGAATAATCAGCCCTGAAAAAGCTACTGATTGGGACTTAGATAATATTGAGGATTGCACTAGCGAAGAAGCAGAATTAGAAGAAATTTGCACTGAAATCAGTTCAGCTATTTCTAAAGGTTATGTGGTGATTGGTTGCGACGCAACGCATACAAACTCTATGTATTCATACCAAGGGACACTTAAGATATTTGCAGATGGATCCGGCATACAGGAATACTCATTCCATCACCACATAGACCCCACAAAATCGATACGCAAATCATTTGAGCACCTACCTAATGAGCTATACCGCTAAGTTAAAGTATTTAAACTATGCTTGTCAATCGTTAAATTCACTTGAACTTATGCTAGCTAACTAACCACGACCGTCGTCGATCACAATCGATCGACGATATAGTCACTTGAAGTTTGTTGTACTTTGGAATTGCTGCTGAAGCGCATCTAGATTTTGTTGGGTGGTACTACTACTGCCCGGCAGTCTAGGCACTGGCATTGAACGGTAACTTGTTACAGGGTGATTCGAGTCTAAAGTTGCAGACTTAGGTGGGTTTTTATTTTGCCCGGCATCAAGTTTTGGCAATGGAATCGGCGGCAGTGGCTTTTTTGCTTGAAGCCTTTTTCTTGCACCTACTGCTTTTGGCGGGCGCAACTTAGCAACGCTTTGCTTTTTGTTACTCCCGCTATTTCTTTCTACCTGCGAATTCAAAATAGACCAAACATTTGTTGATATAAGACGCCACAGAGCCAATTGCTCTTCTGCACTTGCAATTTCATTAAACCTCATCACAAACCCCTTTACTTTGAATTATTTATTCATTAAAAGACTAGCCTAAGGCTAGCCTTTTTCTTAAGAAACAACCGTTTTATTTTGTGGGCAATCTAAGAGTTGAACGCTTTTCACTACTCACATTGGCAGATGTTTCTCCAGTATTCGATTTTCTAAGAACAGCCAACTGAGCGTCCAGCTCGCCTGCTTGAACGGCAGTACGAATAATTTGCAATGATGCGATTACTTCTGCTAAGGTATTGGCTTCAATAGTGTTTTTACCTTGCATTATTTCAATAGGCTTTGAACCATAGCGCACAGTTATGCAGAGTTTGCCCTTGTCATCTGTCCACCACCATGGCTTGAGCTTTTTAGGCACTTCAACCTTGCGGTTCTTACCTGTTTCCGCATCTTTAACTGTGTGTATTTTGGTAGGCGCGAAGTCAGTACCAGACTGCTGAGCTTTGGCTAGCTGGATTTGCTCTTCCAGTTTGATGCTTAGTTTTTGTCTACGCGCCTGCTGTGGGTTAGCACCTTGCTGAGGCTTGCTATTTGTGAATTTCAATGTACTGAGACCTGACATAGTTACTCCTTGTGTATTGCAGGAATAACAAATTTAGTTTCAGGCTCTATGGTCGGACAACCGAAATACTAGAAGCCCGACAGGCTGGAAGGATTCAAAGAACGGTTGATTTTTCTAACTTATGGCATTACGACATCCGTTCAAGCGCTATTCTTTCTTCCTCATGAATACGGGCTAAATGTTTAGACACTTCGTTCCCGGCGTCTATGGAAACGGGTGTATATCGGTAGAGTTGCTTTGAGCTCAAATGCCAATATTTGTTGTTGGTTGCCTCTTGCAAATTTAACTCTAACTCCTGCTTCAAATCAGGACCAAGTCGCGACCTAAAGAATACAGCGTCATGTACTCGTGCAATCTGGATATGTCCATGCTGGGCTGCAACTGCACAGATCAAATTCATTGCGGAGGTCTCAGCATGTTGATACAAGTAAGCCAAAATCTTTGGTTTGCTGACTCTGCCACTTGCTGATTGCAGGAATTCCATTAAAAGTAATTCAGGACAGTTCTTTTTAACTAGTCCAAATATAAAATCATCTAATGTTCGTTGCTCTGTAATGAATGCCTTTACTGTCGGGTCAGCCAGAAAACGATTACGCTCGGATTGACTCTTAAGGATATCTCCTAGGGCAGGACTCTTCCACCTGCCGGCGCTATCCGCCCAACCGCAGCCCGTGCTCTTTGCGCCAAAGCTAATTGCAGTTAGTGCCTGTTTGATCAAGCCAATCTGAAACTCTTTACTTAACGACTCGTTACCCTCAAATGTGAAGTACCGAACTGTTGCCATGAAATCAGCTTTATCCTCAAGGTAGAGGATGGTTGCAGGGAAATACAAACGGACATCAGTTCCTTTATTGGTTTGCAACATCCAGTCTCGGGCATAGCCCATCTTCCAAGCCACAACGCTGCTGCGCATATCGTATTCCCAGCAATTTCCAAGCATTGCACGTCTAAGTTCCTTATGTATGTTTTGAACGCTAAGTCCTTCGTAGTAAATGCGACCGAACGGACTCCGCTTGATACGTTGTGGAAATCTAGACTTGTATATAGAAGACACTCCCAAGATTAATTTAGCCTGGTTCAACATATGTTGTTGTTTTTCCTTAGAACCGAATTTTGCACCTTCACCTAGCCAGTAAATGAATGCTTTTAGAGATTCAATGTCTACAGGAGCAAAGTGAAAGGCATGCTCATCACCGGATACAGAGTAGGGACAAAGTTCAGGATACAAATGTTTAAAAACATCGAAATTGTCCGCGGACTCACCTGTCAAATAACTGCTCAAATCGTCATCGGACTTCATCAGTGCGATTGCAGTGGCACTAACTGTCAATCGATCGTATAGTTTGACTAGACTGCTTAACTTAACTGTTGAATACTCGCCTGTGAATTTGTTCCCTTTCTCAATAGTTTGAACTAGTTCCAATTGATTGTCCTTGAGCCATTTATGTACTCTTATCTTCTTGGGGCCGATTCTCCCGCCCTTATTTGCCAACTCATGCAAAGATATTGGGTAAAGACCCATTTTTTTCTGTCCAGGTGTAATTCCACGCTGAAGTGCATTAAGTAAAAGACCCTCAAGCGCGTTTAGATATTTAGCAAGAGCCCTGGTTGCAGATTTTTCTGGCATTGGAAATGCTTGATGCAACTTAGTTAGCACTATAGAGTCTGCTGTAAGCTTAATCATGAACCATCTCCGAAATCATTGGAAATCAATGTATTTATTAGGTTTTATTAGATTAAAAAAGTAACACACATATAGTAAGAAAGCACCACATTAAAAACCAATTAAAGGTAGCAGGGGCATAGCCCCCACCAAGCAGCTTTTCTTACATTTTCTTTGGACTAAACTTTTCCAACTTTTCCCAATCACTCCAAGTTATGTCAACCACAGCACTGGGAGCATTCGCCAAATAAACGCGGGCATGTGGCTCAGTCGCCTGACCAGCAGAATGTTTGTGAAATACAGCGATATTCAATGGCAAGTAGGCATTGCGCCAATTACCTTTGGTTTTTCGCTTGATTGACCGTTGCTGCTCGCGACCACCTGCACATTTGAGCCAATAGGCATAGGATTCGGCCAAATGGTCCTCGTAGCGTGTGTAGTCATCTGTACTTCGGTTGTATTTTTGTTCAGCACCACGCACGAATGCAGCGTAAATGTCAGAACCTTTGGCATAAATTGTGGAACTCATAAAAATCTCCTAGAACTGGTTAAACCGCCCAGTACGGGTATGGGTAAATCCCATAGTTGAAGTATTTCATTAATCCTATTTTTCTGATATTCTGATAATCATTCGAACTAATTACTTGTTAAGAAATGAAAGTACATTTTCTAGCCCCCCACCCTCTTTTTGGACGGGCCAATGCCCCGAGGTCTCCAAAGGATCAGCAAAGAAGTCCCTACTACTGGTGGTGGGCCACCTTGAGACGATCCGATGCCTATCTCAAGTGCTGCGAGCAAGGCGGCAAAGGCAAACTGGCCAAGCTGTATGCTGACTTTGGAGATGTACGTGAGGACAACTTTAAAAAGTGGTGGACTACAGCTGATCGAGGCGCTAAATTGTTTGGAGAACAAAGGCAAGAGGTTAAATTTGGACCAATGGCAGATCCCAGCGAATGGCATCCTGACTGGTCTCCAGATGTAGCTCTTGTTGTAGCGATTCCTTTGAGCATGAACAAACGCAGCATCAAATCGGAAGTTGCCAAATTACTTGATCAACGCATCAAATCACGCAGAGGCCGAAAGGCTCTCAAGGAAGCCGAAAGCTCTGCTCGATATCCTTTGGCCAGGAACTATTCAGCTCGAAACCTTGGTAAAGCGCTTGAAGTCTATGACCTCTGGATACGTGGCAAGCTCAATCCCGACGAAAAGTTAAAGCTTTGGGAAATAGGAGTTGCCGTAAATCTGAACACACTCAAAAATGCCACATCCAAGGATCCACACGAACGTCTTGAAGTTCGAAATCGACTCAATGCCGCTGTGCTTCGATATGCCAAGGAAGCAGAGCGGCTAATTGATGGAGTTGAAAAAGGCATTTTCCCTGCCGAATAATTTTTTTAGCCCGCATTTACCTAATAAATAGATCGAAGGCCTCAAGGCCAACAACCAAGGAACATATATGGCAATCATTAAACTAGACCAAAAAAATAAAGCGCTTACTATTGCAGAATGCTATATTGAGCACACACTAATTTTCAAGTACTTCGATGATCTTCCAGAGAAGCAGCGAGACGAGGAATTTAAACGGGCTCTACAAATTGGAGTGATTGCCCTGATGGAAGATCGATTCGCAGCGTTTCTCAATCGGACAGAAGGCGAACTAGGCACCCAATTAGAGGCACTCAAACTCATTTATGAGAGAAATGTCAAAGCGAAGGAAAAGACATCTGAATCCGGTACCAGCGCTGAACCCGAGATCTATAAGGAAATCCAAGACTATCTTGAAAGGGCAGGGTATTCGAACGATGATGTTGTTATGACTGGTTCGTCTGTTGGCGCTATCAAACGAAACAAAACTGGTGATATCGTTCTGAAAGTCAATGGCGATGATGACAAGAAGATTGCAGTAGAAGTTAAATTTGATCAATCTCTTGCACTAGGTGAATTCGATGGATCCGACAGCCTAGGGCGACCACGCGACACTGCTATCAGTCAAATGATTGAATCAATGGCTAATCGTGAGGCTAAGCTTGCAGTTATCGTCTTTGACAAAAATCGATCCTCCGATGGACTCAAGAATATGGTTAACGGTATTTCATGGATCCCAGGGATTGGATTTGTTGTGATCATTGATGATGCGAGACAAGACTATTCCAATCTTTTCATTGTTCTTGACTTGGCTAGAAGCATGCTGCTGAGCACTCTACGCGTAGTTGATCAGGACATCTTTCAGAGCTTGCTTGGCCGCTTATCCAATGACTTGTCATCAATCTTAGAAACAGAAAAACTCCTTAAAGCTAATCACGATAACTTAAAGAAGATTGCTACATCCATAAGAAAGCACGCTTTGCTTGTAGGATTTACACAAAAAATCCTAAAAGAGTTTATTGCCACCGGTGAAGTTAGCAATCATGAGTTGTTAAAGCTGTATCACGGCGATGGATTGCGGGAGGAATTTAGTTTAATTTCCAAGGAAGTTGAATCAATCTTTCCAGAGCTAGCATCGTAATATCTAGCGATTTTCAAATTTAACCAATACCGAAGAACCGTTATGACTACTCTTGATTTGCTTTGCATTGACCTTCTGTCTCGCGCCAGAACTACAGACGAGAGGACTTTAAATGGCGAAAATCTTTCGCCATCTCCATCGGTTGGTGTCTTTTTCAATGGCTTCGGTGAAGATGAGGAGACCAATGAAACTACAGATACAAATGTGGAAAAGTACAAAATCGTAATTCACAAGGAATCGAACCGCGCCAAATTTACCCTACCCTCCAGCAATAGAGTCCAACTAGGAATGATCTACGTTGACTTGGGCAGCGAAGTTGAAATCAACGCAATTTTTGATCTTCAAGATAATCGTTGGCATGTAAATAGTCCGATGCTTGATGAAAATTCTGCAATGACGCAAGGTGAAGTACTTTCAATTTTGAAAAAAAGTCTTGCAAAATTAAAATCAAAAAATATTAAGCCCATTACAAATGCCTGGCCCTTTGCTGTTGCACCCATACCTGTAAAGACTAAAAAATAATTTTTTGCTATAAATAAAAATTTAGCTTCTTATTAATGCGCACATACCAAGCACTTGTACGAGTCAAAGTTAAAGGTCTTGTACAAAATATAAAGACCGAAATTCGAGCAACCAACTCACAGGATGCACGTTGGCTGCTATGGGCCCAATACGGGTTTCACAGCATTCAATCTGGACCTAATCTCATTTCGAGATAGCTTTAGGCATCCAATGAATGCACACATGCTCTGGTGTAACAACAGGATAACTGGCTAACTTCACAGGTCGTCGCTGAGCTGGAGGTACTTGGTAATAAGTCAAACCACAGTGGAATCGCTCTTGCGCTGATTCATCATTGAAAGCGTAGATGCATGTTCTACAGCTGCCAATTTCCAGTACATCGTCATGCTTCGACATCAACCTTTTCTCCTAAATTATTTGCTCTTTAATTGATTCAATACTCACTGGGCAACATGATCACCCAGTGTTCGCCATCCCAGCAGGCATAAAGCGAAACGGCCTCCATCGGAAAGTCCGTGTACGGGATCTCTTGCCTAGCTAGCTCATTGCCATTACCGTCGTCATAGATCATGGTTGCTTGGCCGCCATGAACCTGCACCTTGACTTGTACAAACCAGTCATGAGTGCCAATTTCGCTGACATGGCTGGCAATGGCGTCCATCATCCAAAAGCACCCGGCCTTCTCTGCCAAGTACTTGGTGCCGTCAGTTAGCAAATGGCGACGACTAATACGGTAGTAGCGCTCTGTGCCAGTAAAGTGGGCCAGTTGTGCTGCATCGAAATTTTTCATCTGTAGTCCTTTGTCTGTGACTACAGTTTTGTTTCAGACTAACAAATGGACAACCGATCGTTGGTAACCCGACAACATGGACGGGTACTACCTGCTCTAATTTCTAAAGAATTTATTAGATAGGTTTTGCATGGAAGATTCGTCCTTCACGCTGATTCCACTTCCCACCACAAATGAGCCTTACTCTCTTCCCAGCAAACACCTGCAAAGCACCTCGCTGGTTGATCGGGACTAAATAGAGGCAATGTTGTCCTTTACGCTCCAAGTGATAGTCTCTGAAGTCACCTCTAAATTCCAGGTATTTTTCTTTCTTAGCTAACCTCAAAAATTCACGGAACATTTCATGCTTTGCATTTGTCCAGGTAGGAATTAGATTAAAGGCTCTTAAACACCTGCCGACAGCGTCTTCTACGTTATCTTCTAATTGATCTTCTGGATTGAATGCCATTCTTTGCTCCTTGTTTTGATTCAGGGAATGTCTCAAATATTAAGCTCATTTAGTGAGCCTCATGTTGGTTAGCATATTCTTTTGTAACACTTCTCACTGAACCTCGAAAGCTAGTTTTATGACATCTACTGGTACCGTCGTTATTAACCATGAAAACTGGCACGAATTCAAATATGAGGAGGAGTTCACATTCTCAGCTAGTGGAAAGAACGCTTATTTCAAACGAACCTTCGAGAACGGCCAAGAACTTTATTGGGTTTATGACACGGATGGCTATCCACTAGATGAAGGCCGCCCTAGTTCAGCCCGTGCTTATGCAGCCGTTAACAGAACGAAGCGCTAAAAAGCCCTACAGCGCATTTTTCTTCCATCCGAAGCACTTTGGGTGCAGTGATTTCTGTCCTACTGTTATAGGGCTGATTTGAGGCGCTAACAAGCTGGGCACTCAAAGAGTGCGCGATCACCCGAAAAATCTATGAAAACGTTGCTTTCTACAGATTTTTCTTTTTGAGCGTTGAAATCATTGAAGAAAAAAACCGCTAAAAAGTTATCCACAGCTAGTTCATTTCGCCCTGCCTCCGCCCGGAAACCCGACAGTTTGGACGGACTCAGGTTGTCCAGATAAATATGTGAAAACACAATGCAATTAACGCAAACACATGATTTAGGAGAGACGAAATGGCACAAGCAAAAACACTGACAAAAGAAGAGATGACGCGCGTACTGGACTACATCAACACACGCCGCTTCGCGCAACGCAACCGAGCAATGATGTTGCTCACACACCTAGCTGGTTTAAGAATCGGCGAAGTCGCTTGCCTGCGCTGGAGCGATGTGATGAACTTCGACGGAACGGTTAAGGAAGAGATCCGCTTGCTACCCGACATGACTAAGGGCAGACATGCTCGAACTGTTTTCGTCAACATCAAGCTGCGCGAGGAATTGCAATCGTACGCAGCGCAAACAAAGTGTGTGGAACGCAGCTACCCATTCTTTGCAAGCCAAAAGAGCATCAAGTCAGGTTTTAGTGCAAACAGCTTGGCACAAACGTTCGCCCTGCTCTACGAAGGAGCTGGACTTGAGGGTGCAAGCAGCCATAGCGGACGCAGAACGTTCTTAACTAACTTGGCCAACAAGGGCACTGCGATACACATTCTGAAAACGCTCGCTGGTCACCGTAGCATTCAAACGACTGCAACTTATCTGTACAGCAGTCCTAGCCAGTTGAAAGCAGCTGTTGAGTTGGTTTGATTGAGGGTTTGAATCCCACTTACCCCGCCAGTACAAAGACCTCAAACCTGCTCAGCAGGCCTTGAGGCAGCCTCAGGCCCCGCACCATGCGGGGCTTTTTGCTTTGGGCTCCTGACTGTAGCCTGCACCATTGGCCCGGGAAAGGCGTCTCAAACTCCGTTTGTCTCAAAACCTCATGACTTTTTCGGACTTGGTTCCGAGCCGTGAATTTGCAGGTTTCTGCAAAACGGGCTTTGAACCAAGTTGAATGAAATTTCGTTGTTGAGGGTTTTTTGGATTTGCTTACCTTAAGCAGACCAACTAAATGAAGCTTTTTTATGGCGGCCGCTATGAGTAGTGCCCCGTGGCTGGATGAGCTCAGATAGCAACTCGCCACCTGCTCAAGCGCGTAAGCAAAGTGCTCACATTGATCAGGGGTCAACTTCTCAATGATTTCTGACATCCGAGCCTTCATGACTTCCTTGCCGAACATGATTTCAGTTGGGTGTGAGGACACAGTAATAGGCAACACAACCGTGGGCAGCGATGGCTCAGTCTTTATACAGATGGGTAGTTTCAGCTCGGACGGAAGCACCAAATTGGGAACCACGGCGACCGGGTTGGGGGCTGTATTTAATCAAGACGAAGAAGATCGCTTCTGAGGAGATAGCTGTCAACTGAGAATTATTTATTTGCTTGTTGCAAATTTAACTGCGACCTAAGCCAATTGGCGCAGGTGCGCGCATAACAATTTTTGTAAATAATCGGTCATAAACTGGAATTCTTTGAATTCTTTCAGACAACGGATCAGTATTACTTTGAAACGCTGAATCTAGCTTTTCCCAATCTTCATCAGTCAATAATTTCAGAGCTTCTGGGATGATGAGTGTATCCTCACGATTCATATGATCCATGTAAAAGTCGATGTAATTCAATGCTTCTTTTTCAAACTCTTGACGGCGTGATTCACCTAACATTTCCCATGCGGCAAGTAAATGTTGCAACTCGCGAACGGCTGGTTCACCTGTCTCGTGATCTTTTTCGAGTTTTTCAATGACAGCAGCACACTGAGCCGAACGAGCTGCTAGAGGCGGGAACAAAAGAGTTGACTCTTTGATGTGATGTTGTTTTTCAGGGATTTCATCAATATAAAAAAGCATGGCCCTCATGACATCAAAAAAAGCTTCGGGACTATTTTGAGGGCCGCGTTTTATCATCATCCTTATAGATTGCAATACTGAAGACAATGACGCGTGTTCTTCATTGATGATTCGTATGCTGATGTGCTGCATGTTTAACTCCTCGGTTATATAGATTGAATTGAAGTGTTTGTCATAACAGGTGTGAGTAAAAAATTTATCAGATCGGAAACCTTTTTAATTTTTTCGCCAAATGGGAGTGTCCCTGCACCTCTGAAGAAAAGCCCTTTTTTCATATCTCCTTCCAATGCGTGACTCAATTGCTGATCAATGCAAAACTGACCGATGTTTGAATCGCCATCACGCAAGCCACAATGCTGTAAGCAGTCAAACGACATATTGCACTTGTTTTTTTGATGAGCTCTTTCTTGAAGAATTGGCAATATGCGCAAATACTTATCTAACCACGGCGTTCGAACCGCTCGAGCGGGTAGTCCTGCAACACTTAAAAATTCAACTATGTCCTGCGGTCTAGCTTGAGCCAAAATTTCCTTAAAACCCTGTGAAGCATCGCACTCTTGAGTGACTGCAAACGCTGTTCCTAGTTGGACGCCGCTTGCGCCCATGCTTTGAAGACGCAAAATCTCAGCGTGACTATTGATACCGCCAGCAGCGATAAGTGGTATCTGCTGTTCAATGCCTGAAGCTTTGAAAAATTCAAGAATTTGAGGAATCGCAACGTCGAACTCAAAACGTGAATCGCGAAGATCAGCTACCTTTGCTGCCCCTAAATGACCGCCTGCTAATCTGGGATTTTCAATGATGATGGCATCTGGTAATCGTCCTTTCTTTTCCCACTTCCGAACAAGAAGTTGAACACCACGCGCATCTGAAAGAATCGGGATCAATGCAAGCTCTGGATGATCTTTTGTTAGCTCAGGGAGATCTAGTGGCAGACCTGCTCCAACAACCAGTGCATTTGCCCCACTTTCGATAGATTGTTTGATGTAACCCTCATAGGCACTTAGCGCTTTCATGATATTGACGGCTATCCAGCCTTGACCATTCGAATTAAACTTGGCAGTTTTAATTTCGCGGTCAAGCCCTTCAAGGTTTGCAGCATCAATTTGAGCCCGCGCATCGGGCTCTTTATCCAAATGACCTGTTCTCATCATCAAATCGGCATGGCGGCGCCGTAAATCAACTGAGGAAATAGTTCCCATACCACCTAATTTGGCAACTGCAGATGAAAGGCCGGAGGCTGAAACACCAACGCCCATGCCCCCTTGAACTATTGGTAATAGTGTTTTACCCTTAATAATTAGTGGCTTCAAACCTGCAGCTTCAGTCTGGTTTAACCAATAAGTTGTGTCTGAGGTCATAAGAAGTCTCCTTGAGATGCTGAGTCTTCTTAATGGCTTTGCGATGCTATGGGTTCAAACATTGGAAACAGGAGATTGTTTTCAGTATGAATGTGTTCTATGAGATCTTCAGTCAAGCGCGCAGTTCCAGCATAGAGGGCTTGCCATGTATTGCATGCGCCGACTGGTGGTTGGTGGTTAGACGTTAAATTAGCTAGTTTTTCGAGCTGCGTTCCGTGGTTCACATGTTCGTGCCTCATCATGCTGATCGGGTGCACCACCATAGGGTTGACTTCTTGTTTGAGCATAGGGAACAGGATCTGCTCCTCTTTTGCCATGTGGTCCAGCAGTTCTTGTTCCATGGCTTCTAGGTGGACGGCTAGGCCTTGAGGTACTTGGGGATGATCCCGGTGCACGGCCTCGACGCGGCGCGCCATTCGGATTAGCTCGGTAAGTTGTTGCCGATGCACCTCGTGGTAGCGCTGCAGGATGTGGTCTATCAGTTCCCCGGGCGTGGGGGCCTTTGTTAGTTCGGCCTTGTGCTCCAGCGCCTGGATGGCTTGTATCACCAGCTCGGTGTCTAGCCCTTTGTCGGCACAAGCTTTGGCAAGGGGCTGTTGTCCGCCGCAGCAAAAGTCGAGCTTGAGCTTTCGAAAAATGGCGGTCGCACCAGGAATCTGGACGGCGATCGAGCCAATGCTTTGTTGGGACTGGATGGGTAAGGTCATGGTATTTCCTTTAAAGATTCTTTTGAAATGAATCTATTATGCATTAAGATTCATCTGGTCTGAATGTTTGCCATGATGATCTTCAGGTTTTTGCCGTGCCCTGCGCTGGTATTTGGACGCCAAATGAAGTCAGCTGTTGGATTTGTCTGGAGAATTGATATGGATTTTTTGCCATCGCCTCAAGCACGCCAGTGGCACGCACGCCTACAGGCCTTTATGGACCGCTATTTGTTGCCATACAACGCAGCGTGGCATCAGTGCGTGAAAGACGACGTGTTCCCACCGCCCTTTGTTGACGACCTGAAAGTGCTGGCAAAGGAAGAAGGCTTGTGGAATATGTTTCTGCCGAACCTTAAGGCAAGCGAGCCCGGCACGGGGCTGAGCCACCTGGACTATGCCCCGCTGGCGGAAACGATGGGTCGTTTGCCTTGGGCTGCCGAGGTCTTCAATTGCAACGCGCCCGACAGCGGCAATATGGAACTGCTGCACCGCTTTGCCAGCGATGCCCAAAAGCAAACCTGGCTCGCGCCCTTGTTGCGCGGCGAGATCCGTTCGGCCTTTGCCATGTCCGAACCCGATGTAGCTTCGTCTGATCCGACCAACCTGCAAACCACACTGCACTCTGATGGCAACGACTGGGTTGTAAGTGGCCGCAAATGGTTTATCACCGGTGCCGCACATCCTCGCTGCCAATTACTGATCGTGATGTGCCGAAATGAAAATGCATCCGACCAGCCCGCACACCTGCAACACAGCATGGTGCTCGTGCCACTGAACACCCCGGGTGTCGAGGTGGTGCGCAACATCCCGGTGGTGCACCACCGGGCTCCTGAAGGTCATTGCGAAATCGTGTTCCGCCAAGTGCGTGTGCCCAAAGATCATTTGCTGGGCGCATGGGGGCAGGGCTTTGCTATGGCGCAAGCGCGGCTAGGTCCCGGGCGGGTGCACCACTGCATGCGGACTATCGGTCAGTGCGAGCTAGCGCTGGAGATGGCCACCGAACGAGCTCTAGAGCGCAGCACTTTTGGCAAGCATTTGTCTGACCAGTCCAATGTGCAGGACTGGTTGGCCGAGTCCAGGCTGGAGATTGATCAGGCACGGCTATTGGTGCTCAAGGCCGCATGGATGCTGGATTTCGGTCAGGCACCTGTAGCCGACCTGCGAGCCCAAGTGTCGGCGATCAAGGTCGTGGCGGCACGGCTGCAAACTCGCGTGGTCGACCGCGCCATGCAGGTCTTTGGGGCTATGGGCCTGTCGCCCGACACGCCTCTGGCGTATTTCTGGACCTGGGGCCGCGCCATGCATCTGATGGACGGCCCCGATGAAGTCCATTTGCGCACCGTGGCTCGGCACGAGCTGCAAAAAGCGCGTGAGCGCATGGGACAAACCGCAGCCTACTTCACCACCCCCGAACAAATGTCCGCACAGCCTCACCTATCCGCTTGATGCATGGCTACATCCATTTTTTGAAGGAAAACCCAAATGAATCAACTCGCTGAATTCTCTCAATTGACAGACGCATTTCCGTTTTTGTCTCCTCAACCTATCAGCACCGATGTGCTGCGCGAAAAGTACCTCAAGCATGGTGAAACGACCATCAACGAGATCTATGACCGCGTGGCCCGTGCCCTGGCCAGCGTTGAAAAACCTGAGCTGCAGGCCGAATACGAAGCCCGATTCCGTCGCAACCTGGACGCTGGCGCCATCGGTGCGGGTCGCATCATGAGCGCGGCGGGCGCAGGTATCCAGGCCACTTTGATCAACTGCTTTGTTCAGCCGGTGGGCGACTGTATCCAGGGTGTGGACGAAGACGGCTACCCTGGCATTTACGAAGCACTGCGCGAAGCCGCCGAAACCATGCGACGTGGCGGCGGCGTGGGCTACGACTTCTCGCGTATCCGCCCCAAGGGTGCGTACGTCAAAGGCACGGCATCCATCGCATCCGGTCCCTGTAGCTACATCAATGTGTTTGACCAGTCTTGTGCCACGGTCGAAAGCGCCGGTGCGCGGCGTGGTGCGCAAATGGGTGTGCTGCGCATCGACCACCCCGATGTACTCGAATTCATCACCGCCAAGCGCACGCCGGGCCGTTGGAACAACTTCAATGTCTCTGTGGGCGTGACCGATGCTTTCATCAGCGCTGTCCAACGAGGCGCCGACTGGGAGCTCGTGCACTCGTCTGAGCCGGGGGCCGAGCAGATCCAGCAAGGCGCACACGCCCGAGCCGATGGCCAATGGGTTTACCGTACGGTGCCTGCCCGTGAACTGTGGGACACCATCATGACATCGGCCTACGACTTTGCCGAACCTGGTATCCTGTTTCTAGATCGCATCCAGACTGACAACAACCTGCGTTCGGTCGAGTCGATCAACGCAACCAATCCCTGCGGCGAGCAACCCCTGCCGCCTTACGGCTGTTGCGATCTGGGCCCAATCATCCTTCCGAAGTTTGTGCACCATGCCTTCAACCATGGTGGAGCGGCTAGCTTTGACTTTGAAGGGTTTGCACAAAGTGTGGTGCTGCAAGTGCGTGCACTCGACAACGTGCTCGATCTGACACACTGGCCGCTTGCCCAACAACAGCAAGAGGCACAAGCCAAGCGCCGCATTGGCGTGGGCTTTACGGGGCTGGGAGATGCGCTCGTCATGCTGGGTCTACCTTACAACTTAATCGAAGGCCGAAATATGGCTCAGCGCATTGCCGAGTGCATGCGCGATGCGGCTTACACCGCATCAATTGACATTGCGAAAGAGAAAGGTGCCTTTCCTCTGTTGGATGTTCATACTTTCTTAGCTGAGGGTACCTTTGCTAGCCGCTTACCCGACGCCATCAAGGCCCAAATTAGACTGCACGGCTTGCGCAACAGCCACCTGCTCTCGATCGCGCCTACTGGCACCGTGAGCTTGGCTTTTGCCGACAACGCATCCAATGGCATCGAACCAGCCTTCAGTTGGACCTACACCCGGAAAAAGCGAGAAGCCGACGGTACTCGTAGCGAATACGAAGTGCAGGACCACGCTTTTCGGCTGTACAAAGCGCTAGGTGGTGACACATCTAAGCTGCCACCAGCCTTTGTAGGTGCGCTAGAAATGAGTGCGCAAGACCACATTGCAATGATGCAGGCAGTGCAGCCGTACATCGACACCTCAATTTCCAAAACGGTTAACGTTGCCGCTGACTACCCCTACGAGGACTTCAAAAACTTGTACATGCAGGCTTGGGGGGCGCGCCTTAAGGGCCTAGCCACCTACCGACCCAACAGCATTCTGGGAGCAGTGTTAGAAGTCAAAACTGAAAAATCCGCTGTAGCAGCTCACCACAGCACTGCTACGTTCGCCCCCTCCGCCACCATGGTGGACCCGATGCGCGTTGTCATCGAAAGCCGTCCGCTGGGAGCGCTCGACGCCGTGGCCGAAAAAATTGAATACTGGACCAGCGAAGGCGCAAAGTCGCTTTACTTGATCGTGTCTTTCCTCCCAATGGCGCGCTGCGAAGACGGGGGCACAGTGGAACGAGCCATTGAATTTTTCATGCCTGTGGGTCAAAGTGGCGAATCGCAGCAGTGGATCACGTCAAGCATGCGACTGCTGTCACTAGCGGCACGAGGAGGCTTTCTGGAGCGCGCCCTATCAGATATGAGAAAAGTAGCTTGGGATCGCGGACCAGTGCGTTGCGGCTCCAAAGTGCGCGAAGACGGATCCAGCGTGCCGCTATGGCACGACTCCGAAGTTGCCGCCATAGCATGGTCCATTCAGAACATTCTGGACCTGCGATCCCAGCGTCAGCTCAACGCCAAACAGCAGACGCTTCCACTGGGTGAAATTAAAAACCCTACAACTGCCGCTTCAGCCAGCGCAGTGTTGGCCGGAAAAAAGTGCGCCGACTGCGGTGCGCATGCTGTGATCAAGAAAGACGGTTGCAACTACTGCACAGCATGCGGGTTTGTTGGGGCCTGTGGTTGAGGCTGAGCGTTGCCAGCAGGCGCAAATTCATGCATAGGCGCGGTTCGTTGCTTATAAAATGCATCTTTCATGCACATTTAAGGCCGACGCCTCTAAAACCAAGACTTCACAACCATGCGACTGACCCAATGGACCGATTACAGTTTGCGCGTACTGATGTATTGCGCGCAATGTGAGTCGCTGCAAACTGTGGCGACCATACAAGCCATTGCTGATCAGCACGGCATCTCCAAAAGCCACCTTACTAAGATTGTGATGACGCTGGCGGCTGATGGTTATTTGCTGACAAGCCGGGGTCGGGGCGGAGGCATTCGGCTAGGGCGACCTGCAACGCAGATCGTGCTGGGTGATGTGGTGCGCAAGACCGAAACCGATTTTCAGATGGTCGAGTGCTTTCGTGATGCGCCCAGCAGTTGCGCATTGATGCCAGCCTGCTATTTGAAGCAAATCTTGGCTGAAGCCCTAGATGCGTTTTTAGCCAAACTAGACGGGGTCACTTTGGCTGATTTGATGAACATCACTCAAGAGCGATTGCCGGGCTTTCAAGCACTTACGTTTCAGCCTAAAGCGTTAAAAGTGAAAGCATGAAACACACAGCATCTCTGTCAGCCAAGCTGGTGCGCGTAGGGGCGGGCTTGTTGGTTGTCGTGCTGATCTCGATTGGCCTGACCTTATGGGTGACTTGGAAGCTTAGCGGAGGAGCTGCTGCTTTGAACGAGGCTGGGCGCATGCGCATGCAGACATGGCGTCTGACCAGTGGGGTACAGGCGCAGTTATCTGTTTCTGAAATTGAGAAATTGACTCGTGAATTTGACCGCAGCATGCAGGTTCTCAAAGATGGTGATGCAACGCGGCCACTTTTTGTGCCTTGGAATGATGTCGTTCACGAGCAATACAGCAAGGTCGAAGACTTGTGGCGTGAACAGAAAAGTCTCTTCATGTCTCAACCTGCGCTTGACCATGCCAGTCTGGTGCTGCGCGCCAACACTTTTTTGGTGGCGATTGACAGTTTCGTCTTGTCCATCGAAGACCAGATGACGGGATTGACGGCAATACTCAACCTCTTTCAGTTCGTGATGATGGCGCTAGCGGTTGGTGGCGCGGTCATCATGCTGTACACGGGTTATATGTTTGTGATCAACCCGTTGAGCCAATTGCGCGATGGATTACACAAGATTGAGTCGGCCAAGTTTTCGGTTCGAGTCGATGTATCCTCGAACGACGAATTTGGTCAAGTGTCATCAAGTTTTAATCGCATGGCGGCAACTTTGCAGTCTTTGTACGGTAATTTGGAAAGTCAGGTTGCTACCAAGACTCAGCGTATTGCGGCGCAAAAGGAGCGACTTGAAGCGCTGTATGGCGTGAGCGTCTTTCTGGCGCAGACCAATGATTTGACCGCATTGACTCACGGGTTTGTGCAAAGGGTGCGACTGATGATGCGAGCCGATGCGATGGCTCTGCGTTGGTCGGGCGAAGATCCTAGCAAATCGCTGTTGCTGGCGACGGACGAATTCCCAGAATTCATGCAGGAAGAAGAGAAATGCCTGATGGCGGGGGTTTGCGCCTGCGGCCAACCCCAGTCTGATGCCCGCATACGCGTGATCCCGATCATGAACAGTGATGTGGCTCCATTGCAGCACTGCTCGCGCATGGGCTATGTTGGCATGATTTCTGTGCCTGTGCGCATGCACCACAAAGTGCTAGGAGAGATTAATCTGTTCTACAAAAACCAGATCAGCCTTCCAGCGGAAGAGTTGGAGCTGATGGACACTCTTGCCAGTCACCTCGCCACAGCGGTTGAGGGTTTGCGCGCGGTGGTGTTAGAACGGGAGGCGGCCATATCGGGTGAGCGTGCTTTATTGGCCCGCGAGTTACATGACTCGATTGCTCAGTCTCTGGCATTTCTCAAAATTCAAGTGCAGCTTTTGCGCACCGCCATGGCTAAAAACGATGTCG
>JACCDH010061981.1_pt1 | contig 20794 bp, 14 predicted proteins | sample 7442481 | NCBI WGS metagenome assembly JACCDH01 (sample SAMN15323433, study PRJNA562643) | freshwater metagenome | isolation source: river surface water | place: USA:Blue River Watershed | collected 2017-08-15 | reverse complement strand
TGATGAGGTATACGATGTTAACGTGATTGCGTTGCCGGTATAATAAAACTGTTGGCTACTTCCACTAGGTCCTGATGTGGCATCGAAGGTAACCGTATCAACAGCGTTGGATGCCAAGGTACCTGTATACGTTCCGGTAGCCACGTTAAAAGTAACTGGGCCAATTACTCCCCCGCAATTTAATGCAGCAATTGCAGCACCAAATGAGGTAAAGTTATTTGCACCCACACCACTTGCATTAATGGTAAATGTTCCTGCTAATGCACGGCATAGTGATAATCTGTTAGTGTCATTTAACAAATTCGCATCTGTTGATGAATTAGGTGATGAGGTATACGATGTTAACGTGATTGCGTTGCCGGTATAATAAAACTGTTGGCTACTTCCACTAGGTCCTGATGTGGCATCGAAAGTAACCGTATCAACAGCATTGGATGCCAAAGTACCTGTATACGTTCTTGTATGCGTTGTAGAACCAAAACTGTAAGAAACATCAACGTTACTGATAGATGCCAAACCAAAGTTTTTAACTAAAACGCGTACATTAGTTAATCCGGTATCTTGTGGAGCTTTAGGTAAAACAAAACCAATTACACCGGCATCATTTGCCGGAGGAGTAAATTCATTCACTCCAATATCTGGCAATGCACCACGTAATTGTCCATCGATATCTGTGGTCACCCAAGTATTCACTCTACCGGCATTATTCAATGGAATTACCGTTGAGCGCAAGTTGGTTACTGATTGGAATGACGGATTAACTGTTACGGAGAAAGAATCATTACCAATTGTAGTAGCTGCTATAAAGTTAGGCAGAGCTGCACTAATGAAGTTATTTGAGCGATAAGGGAATGATGATAATCCGTAGTAACAGTTGTTATCAATTTTCCAGTTTACCGGTTGAAGAATATTTGGAGTAGTATTACCACCACCATCATTTAAATAAATAACATATCCCTGAAGTGGGTTGTTAAATATGTTATTAATAATATCAACGGTGTTATAAGTTGCACCAACTGTTGAACTAATTAATAAACCAGAGGCTGTTGCACTTGCAGAGGTAATATTAACTGAATTATGAGCTACCACCAATTGTCCAACTGATATCAAATAGATACCATAGGCGGTATTACTTTGCTCACCCATTTGAATCATATTATTCGATAGCACATTTCTTTGTGTTGAAGAACCAATTGATGTGGTCAAGTAAATACCATAACCTCCTAAAAAGTTATTTATGATATTTCCGTTGGCAAAAATATTAACACCCATGTTGGCCATATATAATCCAAATGCTGAGGTATAATTGAATGGACGTCCAATTGAAATAACTCTATTATTATTAAAGTTAACATATTCAACTCCACTCATGTAAGAGCCATATATATATGAATTCTGCAATAATGAATTGGTAATGGTCACATTCGCAACTCTTGTACCTGTATTACCAACAATACAAACACCATAGTAACCACCATTTGCTGTACAGCTATCTATGGTGATACTGGTAGCATTCTGGAAGGTTGCAGTAGTTGGGCCGGTAAGTGAAGAAGAGACTACAAATGAGTTTATTAAACTAGAAGTAATTAAAGGAACAGTAAATACACATTTGGTGAATATGATACTATCAGAGCGATTAGTTGCATCACCGAAAATTTGAACTGCGGTTCCAAAACTTGTACCCGTGTTTTCAAACTTGATATTGGTAAACGATATGTTATCTACACCTTGCAGCAATAGGGTGTGACGGAAATTGGTGTTAGTAGGGTTGAATGTAAGTTTAGTTGTAGCAGAGTCTGCACCTATGAAATCGATACGAGTTCCCGGCACTAAACCAGGAATGGCAGTAAGGTTTACTTGCTCATTGTAGGTACCCGGAGCCACATTAACCGTAATGTTACCACTAATACCACAAGTGGTAAGACTTGTTACCAAAGAAGTAAATGAAGTAAAGTTTGTTGCTGAAGCAGGAAGAGCAGAATTAATAGTGAATGATCCTGACAATGGCGTACACAATGTTGCATTAATAGTGTCGTTGTAACGTAAAACATCTAACACACCATTTGGTGAAGATGTCCAAGCTTTTAAATAATAAAAGCCAGGTGAAGCAAAATTATAAGAGCCAATTGTTGTGGTGGCACTATCACCGGGATTCATTGAACCTGTCCATGAATAAGTGGTCTGGTTTGTACCATTGATACTCCAATCAACATTTGAACTAAACAAACTTCCTGTTCCGTAATTTTTAAGCATTACATCAACATTGGCAGAGCCCAAAGTAATCGGGTTAAGAGGAGAAACCAATCTTGATAGTCCTGCATCACTTGCAGAAACGACAAATTCGTATGCTCCCGGGTCAGGGGTTGTTGTTCTTGGAGCACCGGTTAGATCCGTGGCAACTTCGGAAAGTACATTTGCTCCAATGTTGTTTATGGAATCTGCACCTGGAGTGTATGGTGCAGTTAAGAAAGCAGATCTAAATTGGGGGTCTGCCGCAACACTAGCCTGATCAAATAGTGAAGAGTTTACTAATTTCCAAGCAGGTAGGTCATTTACGTTTGCAGCATTGTAATAGCCTAAGAAGTTGTTGGTACTTCCCGCAGGAACTTTAAAATGTAATACGTTATTATTAAATAAATAACCCGTGGTAGAAGTTGTAGCTAAATACAACATGTGTTTAGTGCCCGTTCCGCCTCTGTTCATGAAGAAAACATTGTTGCGTAACGTTAACGTGTTTGGAGTTCCTGAGTTATACAGCAACTGAGTTACACTTGTTGCTGTACTGGTAGGATGATCTACAACAACTGTATTATGATAGAGCTTATATGAGGTAGCACTGAGGAAGTAGAATCCATATACAGCCCCGGCAGACCTCACGTTTCCAATTAGGTTATTTTTCACAATAACCGGACGAGCAACAGGCACGTTAGTTACAATGAAATACATTCCATAAAACGCATTTGTATTTGTTGGAGCGGCTTCAAATGGCTGAGTGATGATATTATTTTCAATAGTATCCTGAGCCATGTACTGAATACCATAGATACCATAAAAGGTAGATGGAGAAGCTTTTGTTGGACGGGATAACGTGTTACCTTTTATAATACTTCCCATCGTTCCATACATATATAAACCATATACTGTAAAATCACGTATGATATTATTACGAACTATGATACCATTATTGGCTGCTCCACTAGCGTTGTGAACACACAAAGAAATTCCATAGTATGGGCCACCTGATGAATTACCGGTTATGGTATTTCCCTCGAAACGATTGAAACGACCAACATTACTTGCTGTAGAGGTTGCTGAGCCTAAAGATGCAGTGATAGCAATACCTGCAGATAATGAACCACCTGTTACTGATGAAATATCAATAATACAGTTTTGAATCACATTTGAATCAGCTCCATTAGTGAGCAAATAACCTACACCGTTTGAGGCATTCAATGAACGAACACCCAAATTGGTAATGGTAAAATAGTCTGCACCATTCAAAATAAAAATTCCGATAGATGCACTATTCGTATTGTTAAACTCTATACGTTCTCCATTTCCATTGATAGTAATAGAATTAGTAGCAGATGAACCTTGAATAGCAGTAAACATTACTTGTTCGTTATAAGGACCACTGCTAGGTGTAACATTAATAGTTAATGGACCTGCAATACCTCCAATGTTTACCACATTAGCGAGATTAGTAAACGAAGTAAAGTTAGATGCCCCCGCCCCAGCAGCATTGATTGTATAAGTTCCGCCAGGAAGTTGCGCAGCAGTAATTCCCGAAGCAGAATTATTACCCGGGAACGCATCTGCCCCTCCGTTAGGACTTGAAACCGTGAACGCAATAGTATAAGCAGTCCCATTTGCCACAGTAATGTTACCAAGAGAGATAGGAGCAGATATAGCTCCTGATGCTAAGGATCCGGTAAAGTTTACAGCAGTTTGAGCAACTCCATTTACCGTCCAGTTTATAACTGCACTTGTAATTGTTGTAGCTCCACCATTTCTGATAGTAGCACTAATAGCTTTAACGCCTGCTGTGTAAGGAGTTGCAGGCAGAACAACACTTGAGGCTGCAACATCTAGTGCTATCGGGCTAGCTTCATATGAGCCAATATCAATTGGCGATGAACGTAAAGCACCGGTTACATCTCTTGTTATGTGTGGCATGGCAATACCATTGCCATCAAACCAGCCTTCTTGTGGTGCAAAGTTACGTGTAGCAACATTCACAAAATTTGGATTGTAATCACTACTGGTTAAATCTTGACTTCCGGTTGCTGCTTGATACGCAGAAAAGGTAGAATAATCAACCCCTGAAATGCTGGCCATTTTATAAGAAGAGGCTGATCCGAAATAAGAGTTCTTACCCATCACATTGCCTGTAAAAGCGCCTGCAATGTAAATCGAATAAAATAACCCAACAGTTGACGTTCTATCGTTATAAAAGATATTATTTCTTAAATCAAAATTACTCGTTGAACTTGTTCCAACATTTGAATAAAGACCATAGGTTTGATAAGTAGTTGTAACGGTATTACTATGAAATGCAATGGTATTATTTCTGATAGCAAAGTTTGTGGCACTAAGCATATACAAACCATAATGAGATCCGTTTCCGGTGTTAAAATTGAATAGGTTATTATCAACTACGTTAGGTTGTGTAGTTGATAATCCGGTATAGTTAATAGCGTACAAACCGTAGGCGGTATTCGTGCTAGTTGGTATTCCGGCAAACAAATCAGTAACACGATTATTACGAATAGTGTCTTGACGACCACCTCCGGTGAAGTAAAAACCATAAGTGGTAGTTACCAATGATTTAGATGAAGTTCTTCTAATAGTATTTCCATCAAAAACAGTACTGTTTCCAAGAGTCCAGTAAATACCATAAACGTAAAAATCTTGAATGGTATTATTAATAAATCGATTGGCACTTACAGTAGCACTTGAACTTGCAGGACCACCAACAATGCCATAATACATGCCATAACTTGTTGCACTACCAATTAAGTTACAGTTACTAATTGTGTTGTAATATCCATTAGTTCCTGTTGTTGTGGGAGATGTTAAACTATTACTAAATACAATACCTGCTGAGTTTGCAGAAGATGTTGAGGTTACCGAACTAATATCAATGTTACAACTATCAATAATGTTGTAATCTGAACCGGTATAAAAATGAATACCCCAACCGTAGTTAGTACTAGTTGTTTTGATGGTTAAATTCTTTAACCGGTAATAATCACCATTGGTAAAACGAACAATGGCAAAGTCTGCGGTAGTTGGAGGTGCAAATTGAATAGTGTTACCATTACCATTTACGGTAATAGTGTTTGTAGCAGATGCTCCCGTAATGTTTGGGAAAACAACTTTCTCCGTGTAAGGCCCGGTACCTGCAACCACCTCAAATACTACAGGCCCGCTCACGCCAAATGGGGCACTGTTTGCCGGACCACCATCAGATCGAACGTTTGCTGTTGTAAGATAAGTAATTGCCGAAGCAAAATTCTGGAAATTGGTGGCCGTGGCAGACTGCGTAGCATCAATGGTGTAAGTACCTGATAGCTGAGCAGCTCTTACCTGAACCACTAATCCCAAAAGAATCAGTGTTAGTAAAAGATTTCTCATAGTAGTGTATTTGGTTTTAAGTTTGTAAATCGAATTTATTAATTTTAAATTAACATTTACAAAAAAATTACACTACTTCTTTACACTACTTTATATAAGGATAAATTGACTGAAAATGAAATAACTAGCTTATCGCTACTACTCTCTTGATTTGAGGAATGGCTGCTTTCAAGCCGTTCTCGATTCCGGCTTTCATAGTCATGCTGCTCATACTGCAACTGCTACAGTTACCTAGGAGTCTGAGCTGAATTTCCATATCTTCAGTAATGTCTACCAATTCTACATCGCCACCATCGGCCTGTAAAAACGGACGCATACTATTTAAGGCTATTTCAATTTTTTGCTCTATTTCTGTTCTGTTCTCCATAAACCAAAGTTAATTAATTTTAGTTATTCGATAGAGTATTTGCATTTACAATAGCCATTTGTTGAGCTACTTGTTTAGCTAAGTTGATGAAAACAGGCTTAGCCGGATTCTCATCATCCAATACAGCTGGCATTCCTTTATCTGCACCTTCTCTCACTCCCGCTACTAAAGGTATTTGGGCCAATAACTGCGTACCAAATTGTTCGGCTATGCGCTTACCTCCACCTTCACCAAATAAATAGTATTTATTGTTGGGGAGCTCCGCAGGGGTAAACCAACTCATATTTTCTACTACACCTAAAAACGGAATTTTAGTTGGTAACATATCAAACATTACTGCAGCCTTTAATGCATCTGCAACAGCCACCTCCTGTGGGGTAGTAACCAATACAAATCCGGTTACCGGAATAATTTGTCCCATGGTTAAGTGTATATCACCTGTTCCAGGAGGCATATCTAAAATCAGATAATCTAAATCCCCCCAAATGGTTTCGTTTATAAACTGACGCAATGCACTACTCACCATTGGACCTCTCCAAACCACAGCTTGGTTAGGTTGAATCATGAATCCGATACTCATTAATTTTATTTGATGACGCTCCACCGGAATCATACAGTTCTTTCCATCTACCACTTGCATTTCAGGTGTTTCATGAATACCAAACATGATAGGTACACTAGGACCATAAATATCGGCATCCAACAAACCTACTTTTGCTCCCAACTCATTTAGTGCTAATGCAAGGTTACTCGCCACAGTACTCTTCCCTACTCCACCTTTGCCACTTACTACTGCTATAATATTTTTCACTCCGGGAATGCTCAACTTATCAAGACGAGCGCTTAATACTTGCGCTTCCATGTTTGCTTGAACTTTCACATGAGCATCAACCAAACGATGAATAGCCTCTACACAATCTTGCTCTATCTTTTCTTTTAAAGGACAAGCAGGTGTTGTTAATACCACCGTAAAAGAAACTTGGTTGCCATCAATGGCTACGTCTTTAATCATGTTTAGTGTAACCAAATCCTTTTTCAAGTCAGGCTCCTGAACAGTGGCCAACGCTTTTATAATTTGTTCTTTTGTAATACTCATATTAAAGTTTGCGTTAAACGCTGCGCAAAGGTAAGGCATTGTTACACACCCCACCAAGGTATAAGTTTCAATTATGCACCCTAGTAAACTGCCTAATTCTAGTACTTTTGCGCCATGAACTTCTATCGAATAATAGCGCTTTTATTTGTTGGCCAACTGCTGCTTTTCTCGTGCAACACTACTACAATTCAGCCACCCAAACCTACTAATCTAGTATACACACCACCTGCCAAACCGGTTTCGGGAATAACATTACCTATTTCTTTCAACCTGGCTTCTATTGCTCGTTCGCTTAATACACAGTACCCTACTTCTTTTTATACTGACGATAGTTACGACAACAACCAAAATGATAACCTCAAAATTCAAATCTTAAAACGCGATTTGCTCGAACTTTCAACTCAAGATGGCAACTTACGTTTGAAACTACCGATGAGATTGGAAGGATCTTATCGTATTACTAAAAAAGTTTTGGGGATGAATGTTACGCATGAGCAAGGATTTGGATTTAATGTAGTAGCTCAATTAAATACGCTACCCAGTTTTGATAAGAATTGGAATTTAAAACTGAACAGCAAAGTGCAATTATTGTGGGAAGACCTTCCCAAATTTGATGTATTAGGTTTGAACATTGATATTCAGAAATTATTTGCCGGAATTATACAAGGTAAAGTAGATAAACTTACTCAACAATTAGATCAAGAAATTAGTCGTTCCGTTGATTTACGCAACATTGCATCTACTCAACTTAGCCAATTAAATCAAGCATTTAGTATTGATGCTGCCACCAATACCTGGTTAAGCATAAAACCTAAAAATATATTTTATACACCATTGCAAGGACAAGATTCTATCGTTCAACTTAAGCTAGGTTTATATTCCATTATCGAAGTGGTATCAGGTGCTAAACCCAAAGCCGATTCAGCATTTGTATTACCTACCTTGTATCAAACAAATAAATTGGATGATAAAGTCAATTTATTGTTAAGCACCGAAATTACCTTCGATCAAATCAATGCATTAATCGCACAACAACTCAACGGCAAAGCGCTTAAGTTAGAAGACAAACAATACGATTTATCGATACTCGATGCAAGAGTATTTGGCAATGGCGATAAATTTTTGGTTGGCGTAAAAGTAGATGGTAAAGTAAAAAAAGGAATCCTGAGTAAACGCATAAAAGGTATTGTGTACTTTGAGGGAACACCAACTTACGATGCCGGTAAACAAGCTGTTACTATTACCAACTTTAACCTCAATATTCAAACGAGAGATATTTTATTGAAGTCGGCATCTTGGCTAGCAAACTCAGTATTGTTTAAAAATGCTATTCAAAAAAATTTAACCTTTCCTATTGCAAACGAATTAGTAAAAGCTAAACAACAAGCCAATGAAGCCGCAAACAAGAAATACGGGAAAGGATTGCAAGTTGCGGGCAGCATTCAAGAACTCTCACCATCCGATATTTACGTAACACCTGATGGCATTCATGTAAACATTAAGGCAGCCGGAAAACTGGAAGTAACACTCTCTGAATTCTAAGGAAGCAATACCGTTTCTCCAATTACAGGAGCAACTAACTTCCCTTTAAGTGTTCCATTTGCTTCCATAGCTTTAAGTTTTCTTAGCGGTTCGCCAATAGGCTCATCTGCTAAATCATAGGTGCCGTAGTGCATTGGAATAAAATGTTTGCCACCCATATCATGAAAAGCGTGCACGGCATCCTCCGGAGAAGTATGACTTGTTTTCATCATATAAGAGGGTTGATAAGCTCCAACTCCCATTAAGCAATAGTCGGGTGAAGGGAAATAAGACGCAATTTCTTTGAAGTGTGTGTTGTAACCACTATCACCCATAAAGAAAATAGTGATGCCGTTGTAACGAATAATAAAACTTCCCCAAAGCATTTCATTATCATCCGTTAAACCACGTTTGTACCAATGAAATGCAGGCATATAATACACTTCCAATTTATCATCATCAAGCATAAATTGCTGATACCAACCGGCCTCTTGCACTTGTATGCGTTTATCAAAACTCTTTAGTAATGGAGTAGCTTTTAGCGGGCCAAACACTTTCATGTTTGGGTTATGTTGAATAAGTGTTTTGAAACTCTTTTCATCACAATGATCAAAGTGTGCATGCGATAAAAATACGTAATCAATTTGCTTGATACTGTCGCGTGTAAATGGAATACCCACTAATCGTTTCACAAAAGGAATATCATTAAACACCGGGTCGAATAAAATATTTTTACCATTAAGCGTTAACAGAAATGAAGCATGTCCGAGCCATACCAACTTATTACGTTTATCAGTAAACATACCATTATTTTGAACCACCTCGGGCAACCATGTATCATTTCTCTTCTCTTCGCGTTGCGGATTCCTGCTCCATTTCCACTTCAATACCTTCCCAAAATTTGGAAGTGGAACATCTTCGTAATTAATGAATTTCTTTCCGCGTATGAGATTACCCGCGTACCCAACTTTAATCGTTTTAAGTTCGGTATTACGCAAGTAGGTGGTAGATGACGACATGTGTATCAACGTAAATTGTAAACTGATTAAACAAATAAGAATAAGTCCAATGATTCTCATGATGTATACGAAATAAGTGGGTTATGTGATAAAAAATAAAAAGCTTACCTATAAAAATGGCCGCCCCGAATGCTCGGGGCGGCCATTCACCTATACGTGTAATTAGTATTATTTTAAAATCTCGCGGCTAATTACGATACGTTGAACCTCACTGGTTCCTTCATAAATCTGTGTAATTTTCGCATCACGCATTAAACGTTCAACATGGTATTCTTTCACATAGCCATATCCACCATGAATTTGAACCGCTTCTGTGGTAACCCACATCGCTACTTCACTGGCAAATACCTTAGCCATTGAACCAGCCAAGTTGTAATCCATGCCATTATCTTTTAACCATGCTGCTTTCATAATTAACAAGCGAGCGGCTTCAATTTGAGTAGCCATGTCAGCTAATTTAAATTGAATAGCTTGGTGATGCATGATTTCTTTACCAAATGCTTTACGCTCTTTTGAATATTTCAATGCTAACTCATAAGCACCTGAAGCAATACCTAATGCTTGAGAAGCAATACCGATACGACCACCTGTTAAGGTTTTCATCGCGAATTTGAAACCAAATCCATCTTCACCGATACGGTTCTCTTTTGGCACTTTCACATCTTGGAACATGATAGAGTGTGTATCACTACCACGGATACCCATTTTATCTTCTTTCTTACCTACGGTTACACCCGGCCAGCTTTTCTCTACGATAAACGCATTGATACCTTTATGCTTTTTCTCTACATCAGTTTGTGCAATAACTAAGTAATACGTTGCACTGCTACCGTTTGTAATCCAATTTTTAGTACCGTTTAATACATAGTGGTCGCCCATATCAACCGCAGTAGTACGTTGGCTGGTAGCATCACTACCCGCTTCAGGCTCGCTTAACAAAAACGCACCGTGGCATTGGCCGCTAGCCATTGGAACCAAATATTTTTGTTTTTGCTCTTCAGTACCGTAGGTTTCAAGTCCCCAGCATACTAAAGAGTTATTTACCGAAACAACTACCGAAGCAGAGGCATCTACTTTTGATAGTTCTTCCATTGCCAATACATAAGAAACGGTATCCATTCCCGATCCTCCGTATTTAGGATCAACCATCATACCCATAAAACCAAGCTCACCTAATTTCTTGATTTGCTCAGCCGGGAATTGTTGTTTGTCGTCACGCTCAATAACGCCAGGTAACAATTCTGTTTGTGCGAAATCGCGCGCAGCTTGCTGTACGGATAAATGCTCTTCGGTTAATTCAAAATTCATAACGTATGTTTTATAATAAAGTGTGGCGAAAATACCTTTAACAATAACAATATCAAAATAGTTCTGCTGATTTTACGCAGTTTCTCCACAAGCGCTATTCTATGGGTATTTATCGGGGTAAAATCTATCTTTGCGCCAGCAATTAATACAACATGAAAGGAACTGAGAAATTAGGATTTGGTACCCGCGCCATTCATGCCGGACAAGAACCTGATCCAAGCACAGGAGCGGTAATGACTCCGATATACCAAACCAGTACATTTTGGCAAGCCAGCCCCGGAAAACATCAAGGCTATGCTTATGCACGCGGCAAAAACCCTACACGTAACGCGTTAGAAAAATGTTTAGCGGCCCTTGAAAATGCCAAACACGGCTTATGCTTTAGTAGTGGAATGGGAGCAACTGATGCCGTTATTAAATTATTACGTCCGGGCGATGAAGTAATTACCGGTAACGATTTATACGGTGGCACTTATCGTATGTTTACCAAGGTATTTGCGAATTACGGCATTAAGTTTCATTTCATTGATTTAACTGATGCTAACAACATTAAGAACTATGTAAACGCTAATACTAAGTTGATTTGGGTGGAAACACCAACCAATCCAACTATGCAAATTGTTGACATAGAAACTTGTGCTACTATTGCCAAAGCCAACAATTTGATATTAGCAGTTGATAACACATTCGCTTCACCTTACCTACAAAACCCGATTGAGTTGGGTGCCGATATTGTGATGCATAGTGTTACTAAATATTTAGGCGGACACAGTGATGTGGTGATGGGAGCGTTGATTACCGACAATGATCAATTGCACGAGCAATTGGCTTTTATTCACAACAGTTGCGGTGCAACACCCGGTCCACAGGATTCGTTCTTGGTGTTACGCGGTGTTAAAACACTACACCTACGCATGAAAGCGCATTGCGAAAACGGAAGAGAGATTGCTCACTTCTTACGTAATCATCCGAAAATTGAAAAAGTATATTGGCCCGGATTTACGGATCATCCGAACCACGAAATTGCGAAGAAACAAATGCGTGATTTTGGCGGTATGATTTCTATTGTATTAAAAGGTGCTGATTTAGAAGAAACTTTCCGCATTGCTTCGAACTTCAAGGTATTTACGTTAGCCGAAAGTTTAGGGGGAGTTGAAAGTTTAATTAACCATCCGGCAACCATGACGCACGCTAGTATTCCGAAAGAAGAACGGGAGAAAGCAGGTGTGGTTGATAACCTATTACGCTTGAGTGTAGGGGTGGAAGACCTAACCGACTTACTTGATGATTTAAAACGAGCATTAGCTTAATACAACAAAGGCTGTTTCTTTCGAAACAGCCTTTTGTTTTACACTTTAAACGAATTCTATAGTTGAACTTCAGAATTACTCTATATCAAGGCGCTTTACAGGCGCATTACTGTTGGGTATAATGAGCTTGGTAACAATACCCGCATTTAAATCAAAATTAGTATAGCCTTCAAACAATGAATTCCAAGTACCACCATCCTTAAATAATACATGGTAATGAGGAAGATCTAGTGTATTTCCAAAAGGTGTTTGATAGGCCTCAACTACTTTTACTTCTTCAATCATATCATAGGCATATTTGGTAGTTCCCATTCCTATAAAATCATTTATCTTCACTTCCTCACGCCCGAAGGTATAAAACCAATCAAACATCATTAAGGTTAATAGCACTAACAGTAAGCTTACTATTCTACCCACATAATTCGCATAAAACACAAAATCAAAATTTAAACGCTGGTTCAGATAACACAAATACTCCTCCCAATCGGTAAACGCTTTGTAATAAACTAGGGTGGTTAAAAAGGAAAAGCCTAATACAAATGCAAATACTCCGGCCAACAACCATTGAGCAAACTCAGGAGGAGGAATAATAACTACCGCATCACTTAAAAAGCTTAACCGAAACATAATGGAGTAATAAAGTAAATACTTCAAAACCACAGTAAGTACAGGTATTAATACCAAACCTTGTACAATAGCCTTATTTAGAATTGCACCATACTTTTGGCTCAATTGCTCGTAAGTAAGTTCGGGTTGATAAGGCGTACGCAAGATGGGATTGAGTCTCTCCATCACGTAATAAATGACGTAAATGATGAGGAGCAGAATTCCTAAATTGATGTATTGCGACATATCTAATGGGTGCGAATTAAAATAACAGGTTTTTATTTGGTGCGGCAATTTATACAAACACACGCATTTAGCCAATAAAGGGTAAAAAAATAGGCGACTTATGAGGGTCGCCTACTAGTGTTTTTTACATGCTCATGGTCGCATTTTTCATGCGCTTACGCTCGTTCTCGTCTAAGTATATCTTACGTAAACGTAACGATTGTGGCGTTATTTCCACGTATTCATCACCTTGAATGTATTCCATGCACTCTTCCAAACTCATGTTGATTTTTGGAGCAATACGCATTTTATCATCCGAGCCTGATGCACGCATGTTGGTTAATTTTTTCTCTTTAGTAATGTTTACCACTAAGTCGTCTTGACGGTTGTTTTCACCAATTACTTGTCCCATGTAAACTTGCTCACCCGGCTCCACAAAGAAGTTACCGCGATCTTGCAATTTATCAATAGAGTATGCAATAGCAGTACCTTGCTCACCACTAATCATTACACCCGCTAAACGACCCGGAATTGGACCTTTCCATGGTTCGAATGCTTTGAAACGATGTGCCATGATAGCCTCACCTGCAGTAGCAGTTAATACGTTGTTACGTAAACCGATAATACCACGTGATGGAATTTCGAACTCTAGGTGAATCAAATCGCCTTTAGGTTCCATTACTAACATATCGCCTTTGCGTTGACTTACCAACTCAATTACTTTACCCGATGATGTTTCAGGAACGTCAACCGTTAAAATCTCGATAGGCTCACATTTTTGACCGTTAATTTCTTTTACGATAACCTGTGGTTGACCTACTTGTAATTCATAACCTTCGCGTCTCATCGTTTCAATTAAAACCGATAAGTGAAGAATACCACGACCGTATACTAAGTATGAATCTGCTGAGTTGGTTTCCTCCACACGCAATGCTAAGTTTTTCTCTAACTCTTTGTACAAACGATCACGTAAGTGGCGAGAAGTAACAAACTTACCTTCTTTACCAAAGAATGGTGAGTTGTTAATACAGAACAACATGTTCATGGTTGGCTCATCAATAGAAATTGGAGTTAAGCCTTCCGGATTTTCAAAATCAGCGATAGTATCGCCAATTTCAAAACCTTCAATACCCATTACCGCACAGATATCACCGGCATGAACTTCTTCTACTTTGATTTTACCTAAACCTTCGAAAACATATAGTTCTTTCACACGTGATTTCTCAATTTTGCCATCGCGTTTCACCAAACTAATGGGTTGGTTTACTTTAATGCTACCACGTAAAATACGACCAATAGCAATACGACCGGTGAATGATGAGTAATCGAGTGAGGTAATTTGCATTTGTAGCGTTCCTTCTTCCACTTTAGGAGCAGGAATTTCGCTAATAATATCATCTAACAATGGAGTAAAGTCGGTGCTTGGATTTTTCCAATCGCGACCCATCCAACCTTGTTTTGAACTACCGTAAATAGTATGGAAGTTTAATTGCTCTTCGTTTGCTTCTAAGTTGAAAAACAATTCAAACACTTGGTCATGGATTTCATCCGGACGGCAGTTTGGTTTATCAACCTTATTGATAACTACGATAGGTTTTTTACCTAAGCTTAATGCTTTTTGTAACACGAAACGTGTTTGAGGCATTGGACCTTCAAACGCATCAACCAATAGCAATACACCATCGGCCATGTTAAGTACACGCTCCACTTCGCCACCGAAGTCAGCGTGGCCCGGAGTATCGATAATGTTAATTTTAGTGCCTTTGTAGTTAACGGAAATGTTTTTAGCTAAGATGGTAATACCACGTTCGCGTTCCAAATCGTTGTTGTCGAGAATTAACTCTCCGGTTTGTTGGTTTTCGCGAAACAATTGGGTTTGGTGAATGATTTTGTCAACCAACGTAGTTTTACCGTGGTCAACGTGGGCAATAATTGCTATATTTCTGATATTCTGCATGTGCGCATTTTAATGAGGGCGCAAAAGTAGCTAAAATAAACTGAATTTCAGCATAAATATCAACCCCGCACCTAAAATTAACACATGCACTCAGGCAATTAGTGCGCTGACACCGAGCCTGCAGTGGTTTTAAGTCCTTGCTTCTTTAATAAATAATCGGCACGCCATCCGTAAAATGCCAAATAGGCAAAGCAAGCCACCCCAACAATGTAACTGGCATGAATGGTGGTAGCATCGGCAACTGCACCTTGTAACCAACTGATCAAACCACCACCCATAATCATCATAATTAAGAAATTACTTCCTTGGTTGGTGTGTTTACCTAATCCATTAATAGCCAGAGCAAATATGCATGGCCACAACGTGCTGCAGAACAAACCAACACTGGTAAATGCATACACACTCACCATACCATCAGTAGCCATACCTAATATCAAGGCTAACATACCTAACACCGAAAATAAGCGAAGCATGCGAGCAGGATCACCTTTACTCATTACATCTGCGGCAATAAGCACCAATATAACCAAGCCGTATACATAAAATGGAGCCAAATCGTGCTCGGCAATGGCATTTACTAACAAAAACACTCCAAAGGCTAAATACGGTGCAATAAACTTGTATATCGTTTGTTTGCTACCTTTCACGCCTAAGGCCTCTACGGCACCTGTCCAGCGACCAATCATTAAACTAGCCCAATACAATGAAACGTAAGGTGCAATGTGTTTGATTTCCATACCCAAACCGGATTCCATATAAGCAGGCAAATTACTTGCCGTTGAAACTTCAACACCTACGTAAACAAAGATGGCAATCATACCCAACCATAACTGCGGATAGCTTAATGCCGATGAGGCTGATTTATTTGCTGCACCGGTTACTACTTCTTCTTCACGTGCAATTTCGTTGGGAATAGACGATAACTTAAGCATAACAGCTACCACCAAAAAGGCTAAGCCTAAAATTAAGTAAGGCACTTTTACACTTTCTATGCTTACATCGGTAGAGGCCGATGATGCTGAACCAAAAATGGCATAACTTACAATGAGTGGACCTATTGTTGTTCCGAAATTATTGATACCGCCTGCAAGTGTTAGGCGTTGAGAACCCGTTTCTTTAGGACCAAGCGCAATAGCCAATGGATTGGCCACCGTTTGTTGCAACGAAAATCCTAACCCTACAATAAACAAACCACTAAGCATTAAGGTAAATGAACCGGTATTGGCCGCAGGGTAAAATAATAAAGTACCTAAAGCAGAAATACCCAAACCTAAAGCCAACCCATTTTTATACCCGATTTTGTTTACCATATCGCTTCCCATGGCTGCCGATATAACCATGTAAATGATAGAACCCACGGTATAAGCCACGTAAAATGCTACCGAAACCAATTGACTTTGGGTTTGTGTTAAATCAAAAGCCTTTCTAAAAACCGGAATCAAAATATCGTTACTGGCAGCAACAAAGCCCCAGAAAAAAAACACGATAACAAGGGTGTAGAGTTGACGTTGTGTTTGACTGTTCATAGCTCAAATGTAACCGTTTAGGGTACTGAACCATAACCCATCAAAAAACTGTTCTCCACAACTGTATGCTATTTTAGCCGTTAAACACCTCTATTTCCGTTCATAGGGTTTATTTACCACTAAACAATTTTAGTGGCGACCTATTGTTCCTTTGCTTAGTTTTGAGCTACAAACTATTTACCCAATTTTCATGAAAACAGTATGCATCTTGTTGTTAGGTTTCGGAGGTTTACTACCTTACACTTGCAGCAAATCGGAGAAGAAAAAAACAAGCGAGGTACAGGTGAACGCTAAGTCGCACGTGGCTTTGTTTGCTCCTCTTCCTGTGCAAAAGCAACCCCGTAAAACGGTTTAATTTACGTTGAAAGCACTCTCTAAAAACAAACTGTATTGGATTTGCCAACTGGGAGGTTGGTTCATTTTTATTGGCATGGAACTGAGCAACTATGTTCGTCTTGACGGTTTTCAGTGGCCCTTGCTCACCAATGCTTTCGTTAATTTAGTTTTGGGTATTTCCATCACTCACTTATATCGCTTGTTTGTGATTAGAAAAGGATGGCTCAACTTACCGCTTACCCAACTCATACCCCGAGCAATGGTTACCGTGGTGATTATGGTATCCTTGCTCACGTTTGTAAATATTCCACTCGATCGTATTACGTATCCTTTTTTTAGAGAAGTAGAAATTACACTCGGATTCTTTTTAGGTTACTTTTTTAACCTTAGTAAGTTTGTATTGTTGTGGACCCTCACCTACCACTTATTCCAATACTGGGAGCGCTCTTTATTGGTTGAAAAAGAGAAATACCAGTTGCAAGCCGCAGTGAAAGAAAATGCCTATCAAAATTTAAAGAACCAACTCAACCCACATTTTTTATTTAACAGCTTAAACAGCATACGCACCTTGGTTGATGCTGACCCTAAATTAGCCAAATCAGCCATAACACAATTGAGCGGGTTATTGAGAAGCTCCTTAAATACCGGCAATAAAAAAACGGTAACCTTACACGATGAGTTAGAAACTGTGAAGCACTACTTAGCTATTGAGAGTATTCGTTTTGATGAACGTTTACGTTGCCGGTTCTTAATTGCTGACGATACTTTAGATGTGCAAGTGCCGCCTATGATGTTACAAACATTGGTGGAGAATGCCGTAAAGCATGGTATTTCCAAATCGAAACAAGGTGGTGAAATTACCCTTCAAACCTTAAGAACCGGTACACACTTACTCATTACCTTAACCAATACCGGACAATACGAACCTAACCCTTCACACGAAGGAGTAGGTATTGAAAATACACGTAAGCGTTTGCATATTTTGTATGATGATGCCGCTACTTTTAGTATCGGCAATGCCAACGCGCATGAAGTTAAAACAGAAATAACCATTCCATTATGAGCATAAGAACCATTATTGTTGATGATGAACGCCTGGCACGAGAAGGCTTAAAACAATTACTGCAAGAAATTGACGGCATTGAAATTATTGCAGAAGCATCGAATGCAGATGAAGCTATTGAATTAGTAGAGCAATTAAAACCAACGTTGTTGTTTTTAGATATTGAAATGCCGGAGAAAAATGGTTTTGATTTATTAGAAGAATTGATTGATGCACCTTATGTAATTTTCACCACCGCATACAATGAATTTGCACTGAAGGCTTTTGATGTAAACGCATTAGATTACTTACTCAAACCAATTGAATTACCCCGCTTAAAAGAGGCGGTGAATAGAGTTAAGAAACTCATTAGCGAATCAACACAAGCAGGTGGAAGCAACAGAAGACTAAATGAAAACGACCAAGTTTTTATTAGAGATGGAGAACGTTGCTGGTTAGTAAAACTTACTGATATCCGCTTAATTGAAAGTGCAGGGAACTACGCTAAAATTCATTTCGACAGACACCAACCGCTTATACATAAAACGCTTAATGCATTAGATGAGCGTTTAAGTCAAGGACAGTTTTTTAGAGCCAATCGTCAACAAATCATCAACCTAAGCTACATCGAAAAAATTGAACCCTTCTTTAACTCGGGCTTCCTTATTTACTTGAAAGATGGAACCAAAGTAGAGGTTAGTAGAAGGCAAGCGGTGAAATTTAAAGACATGATGAGTTTGTAATCAACTGACTTCAACGTACACGTCAATTTTTTACGGAGCAAACGCGCACAGAAGTAAAATAAAATTGTATTTTGCCTTTGAACAAGAAGAAGGTGTAGGAATGATTATACGTGCCACGAAAAAACTTTTAACTCAACATCATATACCACCAACGCCCATCAGCGAGTCTGATTTAACCACACTCAACGATTGGGTGGTAACATCTGCATCAGCCACATTTAAGGGCAAAACGTTTTTGGTGTTTATTCATGCCAAAAGTTTACTTGCAGTGCTTACCGATGGGAAAAGTATCAAAAAGAATATTCCGGAATTTTCTGTTCGCTTACGCAAATTGCTTAAGCGCTCTAATTTCCCTGCAGGGCTTGTTTCCGATTTAGTAGCCGAAACTAAAACCAATACCATAGGCACTGGCATTAATCGTAGGTTGGGCGCACATGTGCAGTTAATCACCAATCGCATTGAAGAATTCTGCGCCACCAAAAGCAGTTTTGATGAAGTAGATTTAGATGTAATTGAGAATTACTTATTCGTGTATCCGCATGGAATGGGTAAAAATAATTTCATCACGCCCGAGTCGTGGTGGAATAACTACATACAAGGAGAAGACCCTTTAAATGACGTGGAAGATGTTCCACCTCCAAAACGCATCATCAAAGCATCAAACAAAAATAAAGATGGCCTTACACGCGATGAGGAATTGCATATGGAGAACCAAATGCTGAAAATGGATTTGGAACAAAAAATTGGCAAGCCATTTCAACTCAACATAGCTTCGGAGGATATGCCCGAAATTCCGTTGGCCGTAGAGAACCAGTTTCTAAAACACATGAGCTTGTTTGAAAACCAAATGCGCACCGCTAAAGAAGTAACGGTGTATGAGCTTTTGGGCAAACCGGCTATTAAACCGTTAGCGGCCATAAAAACGCCAAGTGCGTTGGTTAAACAAATTGATCGCTTGCAGGTACTCTTGCAAAAGCACCACATTATTGTTGATTTTTTAGGGCAATACCCACCCGAAATTATTTATGCCTTTTTAGCGGATGAGTTGATGATGAAACAAGTTCCTAACGTAAATGTTCCGGGATTTGTATCGCATTTCATATACGAAGAGTTTCATCCTAATCATGAGTTAAACATTACCGTTAAGGTAAAAAACTTTATGAACCATGTGTTTAATGCCGAACACGAAGAAGATGCCTTGAAATGGTCGTTAAGCGATGAAGAGCTACTTACTATTAATGCACAAGAACTTTCCTTTACTGAATTTACAGAAGTACTGAGCACCTATCACCTCACTCACGATGATAATTTGATATTAGGTTTTGATACCCAAATTTTAGACATCAACAATAAAAATACAGAAGCTGTAATAGCAGGTGAATTGGTGTTTAAGAATGCCGTAAAAGGAAAACGTAAAGTGAGAAAACCATTTAAACTCTGGTTAAAAAACAACGATAACGATTGGGGTATAACGCGTTTTGATTTTGACGACTTAACGGTATAGTTGTTTCAACTTACTTAACAACTCTTCTAACCCATTTATTTTTATTTCGTACACGGTGCGCAATTGCATACCCAACTTTCCTTGCGGAAATCCTTTGCGTGAAAACCACTCTAAATAACTTACCGGCAAATCGGCTAGTAGGCGACCTTCATATTTGCCAAATGGCATTTTTACTTGAACCAATGCTTTTAGTATTTCCGGATCAGGTGACATGGAGAGGAATGTTGAATTATGAATTTTGAATTATGAGTTATGAGTTATGAATGTTGCCAACCTTCACTAAAGTTTCGGTTGGTAAAAGTTATGAATTTAGTTTATAGTTCTTAGTTTATGGTTTTTAGTCATAATAATCATTGCCCCCTTCTCCACTGACCACTGACCAATGACCATTGACCATTGACTAATGACCACTGACTATCGCCCCCTCTCCAACTTCCAACCTCCAGCTTCTAACTTCCAACCACTAAACCAACCGAATTCCGTTTTCTTCAATCGCTATTTTGCGGTCTTTATATAAACTACCGATAGTCATTTTAAATGTTTTCTTACTCATTCCAAATACGCGGTAAATATCATCCGGATTACTCTTATCGTGAT